>Ga0210003_1000797_pt1 | contig 28578 bp, 15 predicted proteins | sample LantaG_FD_182804 | JGI IMG/M metagenome (GOLD analysis project Ga0210003, IMG submission 182804) | Deep subsurface microbial communities from Baltic Sea to uncover new lineages of life (NeLLi) - Landsort_02402 metaG (SPAdes) (version 2) | ecosystem: Environmental > Aquatic > Marine > Oceanic >... | reverse complement strand
CTCACCCACACCATTCCTTCCCTCCCTTTTCAGTCTCTTTAGTTTACTGATTCGCCACCGCCGGTGTGCGTGTGTGCGTGTTTGTGTTTTTTTTTGGGGGGCCCACGGTTTCGATCAAAAAAAGAGAAAAAAAGAGAAAAAAAAAGCAAAGAGTTTGTCTTCGTGTTTTTGTTCTGGTTGTGGGAGGAGCTTGGTGGAGACACTCGTTTCGACCCTTCACCCCCCCCCCCCCCCCCCCCCCCCCCCCCCGCTCCCCCCATCCACCTCAATCACGCGAGGCAATCCTCTCTGTGTCAAAAACAACATAAAAAAGCAAGAAAAAGGCTTCTGCTGAGAAAAAAAATCAAAATGGAGGGAAAAAATGGAGGAAAGGAGTTTCTCAAGTTTTGTTTCGTTCAGTACCTCATTTTTTTTCAATTCTCTCTCTCTTCTCAACTCAACTCTCTTGTCTCAACTCTCTTGACTCAACCCTTCCTCCTCGCCGAAGCTCCAAAGTACGCCGTGACCCCGCTCGCTCGCTTCCCTCTCCCGACGGCGCGCTCCACCTCGAGGCAGACCCCGAGGCCTTCCGCGGCCTCGACGAGATCGGGCAGGAAAGTCGACCGCGGGAGAAAGATGGCGACGTCGAGCGGCGCCGCCGGCGCATGGGCCGAGGCCGCCGCGGCGAGCAGGCCCTGAACCCCGACGCCGAGCCCGCCGACGTCTTCCCTGACCCGGAAGTACCTCTCCTCGGGGCTGTCGCTCAGAGGCCCGCCCGAATATCCGGGCCCTCCCCAGGGAGGGGACATGAAGACGCAATCGACGCGCATCCGGGGGGCCACCGAGAAAAAGTCCGCAGCGACAACGTCAAAGAGGCCGCCGGTAGTGCCGTGCCGGCGCGGCTCCTGCTCCTGCTGCTGGGTTTGCTCGCCGCACTTCTCGGCGTCGGGATCGTCTCCTCCCTGAAAATCCTCCTCGGCTGTAGGGCTCACCCCGCGTGCTGGAGGGCTCACCCCGCGGGCTGCAGGGCTCACCCCGCGGGCTACAGGGCTCACCCCGCGGGCTGCAGAGCTCACCCCGCAAACATCGCTGCTGCTGCTGCTGCTGCTGCTCGGAGGAGAAGAGACACCACCGAGGAAGAAGAGCTCGGCGTTGCCCCTCGCGGCCTCAAGGCGGGGCAGGCTCAGGTCGACGGCGACGACCCGCGCGCCGGCAAACGCGAGCGCCGCGGCGTCTCCGCCGACGCCCGCGAAGCCGTCGAGAACGAGCCTTCCCGGGCCCCTCCTCGCGCCGCCGCTGCCGCCTCTGCTTCTCTTCCCCTCCGAAGAAGAATGAGAGGAAGGAAAAGGAGAAGAAGAAGAAACCGAAGACTCGAGCGCCAGGAGCCTGCAGGCGTGGTGCCTCGCGAGCTCGAAGGGCGTCACGGAGAACCACATGTCGTCGTCCATCTTCACGCCCCGGTCGTAGACCTCGTGCGACCAGAGCCAGCCGCGGTTCCTGAAGTATTTCTCGAGGTTGGTGTCTCCATACGGCCGGCCGTGGTAGGGCGGGCGGTAGGCGGAGGGATCGGAGCCGGGGGGGCGGCGGACCGCCGGGTACTTTTCGCGGCCACGCGCGAGCCCCGCCCCGCGCCTCGCCTCCGCCGCCGCGAGCGCTTGCCTCGTCGCCCCCTTCCGCGCCCTCCTCCGGTCGGCGTTTCCGTGCGCGTAAGGGCACGCGTCACCCTTGGAGCAGCCCCCGGGCTTCCTGTAATGCATGCAGGCGATCCCTTTGTTGTTATTGTTGTCTTTTGAGGGCGAAGGAGGCGCGGGAGAAGAGGAAGACGCCTTGGCGGGCGACGCCTCCACCGAAGGAGAAGTCGAAGGAGAAGAGCCCGCTCCTCCGCTTGATCTCTTTCCCTTGTACGACTTTGAGGTCCCGAACGAGACCGGGAGGCCGAGAGCTCGCAGGGCCGCGGCCTCCTCTTCGTTCGCTTCCTCCTCCTCTTCCTCCTCTTCTTCTTCCTCGCCCTTGATTCCGCCGCGCCTTGACGACGTCAATTGGCTTGGGCTTTGCGTGTTGTACAAGAAGACCGTCGTCAGCAAGCACCCGGGGCCGATCTCGTAGGTCCTGTCGTCGTTTACAGGCAGGCTCGCGGCCGAGTTGAGGCAGGTGCCGTCAAGGACAGCCGAGGCATCGACGACGAGCGAAGATCTAGCCATTGTCGATCGCACCGAAAGAAGAGGAGGCGGCGCTTTCAATCTCTCTCTCCCTCTTAGGCTTCAATTATGTCTCAAGCGCCGAGCTTTTCCCTGAGAATCCGCATCAAAAAAAAGAAAGAGGGAGAAAGAGAAAGAGAGGACAGACAGAAAGAGAACTCGCGTTTTTAGAAGTAATGCGAAGTGACAAGTCTCCTCAGAGATACCCAAAAAACGTGAAAACTCAACCTCTTCTCCTCTCTCTCTCTCTCTCTCTCTCTCTCTCTCTCTCACCCCCGCGCAAACTCCCCCAGCCCAGGCCTCAGCCCCGCCACCAGCTCCAAGTATCCGGCATCATCCGGCTTCAGCACCCCGTGCCTCACGAAGAAATCGGCGAGCACGAGGTTGCAGTTGTCCTTAAAGCGGCCGGACCGCGCGACGAGCGCCGCCGCAGCGGGCAGCGGCAAGAGGTCGAACCGCTCGACCTCGCCGTCGCAGGGCCTGGGGACGAAGTCGGTCGGCAGTTCCAGGTCGAACACGAACAGCACGTCCCTCTTGGCGCCTCCCTCATCGGAAAGAGACGAGTACGAGACCACACCGACGGGCCTTGCCCTTGACGCGAGGCTGCCGGGGATGCCGGCCTCCTCACCGCACTCCTTGAGGAGGTTCTCGCGCAGCGACAGCGAGGCGGGCTGCCCTCCCGCGACGAGGTGGTCGAGCCTCCCGGGCCAAGTGGGCTTTGAGGCCGATCGGGTGGCAACCCAGAGGTGCGTCGGTCGGTGGTGGCGACCGGAGAAGGAAGAGGCAGAGGCGCGTGTGTCGCCGTTTTCTCCCCCGCCGCCTCCTCGCCCTCTCCTCTCGTCCTCCTCCTCTTCCTCTCGCTCCCCCTCTCCCTCCTTCTCTCCGCGCGGCATCGACACGTAACCGTTCATATGGACCCCGTAGGCCCTGACGCCCATATGGACCGCCGCGGCGCGCTCGATCAGGCAGAGCGGGGCCTCCCCGAACGCCCGCGACACGCGGAAGAGCTCGTCGCGCCAGCCCCTGATGACTTTTTTTTCTCTAAGGGCGAGCATCACGCTGGCGAGGGCGCGCGTCCTCGTCTCCTGGTCGGAGTCGTGTTTTTCTACAAACGTGATGAACGCCCTGCCGCTGCTGCTGTTGCTGCTGCTGCTGCCGGGAGCGGCTTCGCCCTCCTCGACAAACCGAAAAACGTCGGGGAACGCCTTTAGTTCTTCGGCAAACCCGGGCCTTACGAGCCCGACGTCGACTCCCTCGATTCTCCAGGGCACGAACTCATCGAAGGTGCCCTCGGGAGCGTTGCAGGACCGCACCCAGCGGAGGAACTCGGACGGGAGCGGCGGGTTGGGCAGCCCCTGCCCGACGGCCCTCTCGGCGTCGGCGAGGGCCGGGGAGGAGGCGGCCGCCTCGGCTGCGGCGAGGGCCATTGTCGTTGTTCCTCTTCTGCAGTGTGTTGTCGAGCCTGTTGGTGTTTTTGCTCTTGGTGGTGCTGCTGTTGCTGCTGCTGTTGCTGCTGCTGCTGTCGGTGGCGCGCGGTCGAGGCGAGAGAGCGGAGGAGGTCTCGTCGTCGCTGGGGCTGCTGCAGGAGACGGCGAGAGGAAGGAAGAAGACGAGGAGGTCGACGGGAGCGATGATGATGCCGAAGACGATCGACTGCTGCGAGGATAGGAAGGAGACAAGACCCCACTTCTGCCCTTGGCGGCGCTTCTGTAAACAGCGAAAGGGAGCATGCGCCCTCTTCCAGGAGCGACGAGAGGCGGAACGGAGGAGGGCGCGAGCAATTGCGTGCGAGAAAGAAGGAGAGGCTAGTTTTTTTTGTTGAGTGGAGTGGAGAGTTTTTTCTTTTTGTTTCCCCCCCAGAGTCCGGCTCACTCTTCTTCCTCCTCCTGGTTCGCAACGGTGGCCCAGGTGCTCCTTGCCCTTTCCGTATTCACCTTCTCTCCCCCTCAGACATCTCCAAACTCGACGCATCGAAATAAGAGGCAAAAGGGGCATCGCGTTGATACTGAAAAGAGAGAGAGATTCTTTCCTTATCGACAAAAAAAGTCATCGTCGTCGTTGTCGTCCTTCCGGCTTCATTTTCGGACGTCTCTCTCCAGGCACACCATGCGCTGTGCCTCGACGATGAGGCAGCAGCAGCAGCTTCAATTTTTGATGCGCTCTGAATGCAACCGGAGCAACGGAAGAGCAATCTCGAGGCCAGTCGCTATCGCGGCGAGGGAATCATCGACACCAATTCTCCTCCGCAGCCGTCGCCGCTGCTGTCTCTCGGTCGCCGCCGCTGCGGCAAACCCCGACGGCGACTCGGGCGCAACAGACCCCAAGCCTCTCTCCTCTCCCCCTTCCTCCTTCTCCCTGCCGTCGATCCGCAACCCCTTCCGTTCCCGCAAGAAGGAAGACAGCGCCAAAAACCTGCTCAAGGGGATGTTTGAAGGCAAGGGAGACCCGCTCTCCCTGTACGACAACGGGGGGCCGGGGTACAAGGGCAAGCAGAACGGCGGCGGCGGCGGCGGGAGCGGAGGCGGAGGGGGCAGCGGCGGCGGAGGCAGCGGCGGCGGCCCGGGCTCCTCCGGCGACGGGAGCGGAGGCACCCCCCTCGACCTCGCTAAGGCCTGGCTCCAGAGGCTCTCCGCATCCCTGGGCGCCAGGGCCCGTGGCGCCCTCAAGGTGCTCCTCGCCCTCGTCGCGTTTGGGTCGCTCTTCGTCGCCATCCCGCTGGCCAAGCCCGCGGCGGTCACGGGCGTCCGGGTCGTCAACTGGGCCATGAGGCTCGATGCCGCGAATCCGAGGGCCCGGCTCGAGAGGCAGGCGAGCAGGAGGAAGGAGGCGATCCTGAGGGCCGAGGCCGAGGCCGCCGCGGAGGCGGCGGCGGAGAGGTTGGGAGGCGAGGTTTCGACGGCGGGGGCGGGAGCGAGGACGGAGAAGGGGGCCCCGACGTCGAGCCTTCTTCTCGGAGCGAACGAGGTCAGGGCTCTGGCAAAGTACGGCCCCGAGGACCTGAGCGGCGTGGTGGAGGCCGCTGCAGAGGCCGGGAAGAGGGCCGCCGCGGAGGAGCTGGAGACGAAGCTGGCCGCGGTGAAGAAGGGGCGATGAAAAAGAAGAAGGAAAGGAAAAGTTCATTTTTTTCCCCGTTTTCCTCTGCAAAAAGCGAATCAGTCACAATCGAAAAACCTCTTCGTCTCTTCCCCGCCTTCTCCTCTTATGCGCGTCGCGGCAGTGCGGTGCCTGAAACTTCGTGTGCGCGTGCTTCCTTTGAGGATCTCTGCTTCCAGTATTTCGGCAAGGACAACAAACGGGCCAACGAGCGGGAGTAGCCGCACTAAGATCGAACGTCGTTTCTTCTCCGCCGCCGCTGCCAACGCCGTGGCTCCTCGCTCGACCTCGTTCGTCTTTGGTTCCTCTTCTCCTTCTCCGACCAGCAGAACCATGGCGACGACGACGGAGACCCCAGCTGAGGACACATTAGACCTCCCCGAGATCCTCCCTTTCGACGGAGATGCCTACCACGGAGTCCAGATCGACGCCGCGGCCCTCTTCTCCTCGAGCGAAAACGAAAAAATCGACCCGGCGGCATTTGGCCGGCGCCTGCGCTCGTCGCTCGCGCACTGGCGCGCCGCGGGGCGGCGCGGCGTCTGGCTCAAGCTGCCGCTGCCGCAGGCTTCTCTCCTCTTCTCGATCGCGATAGAAGAAGGATTTGATCCGCACCACGCAGAAAAGGATTACGTGATGATGACGCAGTGGCTCCCTGGACCTCCTCCTCCTCCTTCTCCTCCTCCGAAGAGCCCTTCTTCTCCGAAAGAAGCCGACACAACGGCGGCGGCTATGGCAGGGGACGGAACCAAAGACGGGACCGAGGCCCCGAAAGGGGGCCGCAGCAGCAGCAGCAACAACAATAACCAGTTCTCCAAGCTCCCCTCGTACGCCTCGCACCAGGTCGGCGTCGGCGCCTTCGTTCTCAACGGCAGGAACGAGGTCCTGGTGGTCCAGGAGGCCTCAGGCCCGCTGAAGGGGAAGGGCGTCTGGAAGATGCCGACGGGCCTCGCCGACGCGGGCGAGGACGTGCCACGCGCCGCCGCCCGCGAGGTCCTCGAGGAGACGGGGCTGCGGGCCCTGCCCACGGCCGTGCTCGCCGTCAGGCAGGCGCACGGCTTCGCGTTCGGGCGGTCAGACCTGTTCTTCGTCGTCGCCCTGAGGCCCGAGGACGAGGGCGCGCAGGCGGCGGCCCTGGACTCGGCGCGCCTCGTGCCGCAGGAGGACGAGGTCTGCGCGGCGCGGTGGATGCCGCTCGCCGAGTACCTGGCGATGCCCTGGCTGCAGTCCCGGCCGCTGTGGTCGCAGGTGGCCCGGGCCTGCGGGGCGCACGCGCGGGGGGAGTACGGCGGGATGCCGCTGCGGTGGCTGGAGAACGGGCACAACGGGAGGAGCGACCTGGTGATGTGCGGGTGGAGCGCAGAAGGAGAAGGAGAAGAGGGAGGAGAAGAGGAGAAGGAGTGAAAAAAATGAAAAACGAAAAAAACTCTCTCTCTCAAACTTTTTTTTTCTCTCTCTGCTCTTTCTCCTTGCCTTCTTTTTTCCGCTTCTCTATAGAAGAGGGGGAAGGAAACGGCTCATCGGAGCTTGTTTCCCAAAGCCGGCTCAGAGAGACAGAGACATACAGAAAGAGCGATAGAAAAGAGTAAGCGTCGCTTCCTCTTGATCCATCGATCGATCCCCGAGCGAGCAAAAATGACGACGACGACCCCCAGCAGCAGCAAAGAGGCCACGCTCGGGGCCGCCTTTGCGAGGCTGCAGGGAGCTCTCGAGGGCTCGAGCAAGGGCGGCCTGAAGGCCGTGGAAGAGAGTAAGGAAGGAGAGAGAACAGAAAACGAAGAGTAAAAGGCAATCGAGATCGCGAGATCGGCTGCTCACCTTCCTCGACGACCTCGACCTCGACTGGGAAAAAACAAAAAAACTCGCAGTCCTCAGGCTCGCCCCCGACGACCGCGACGCCCTTCGCGCCAAGGCCTTCCTCCTCCACGACTCGGAACATTTCGCCGCCGCCCTGAGCGTACTGGAATCCCTGCCGTTGAACGGAGAAGACGACGATGACGTCGCGTTCGCGAGGGCGCACGCCCTCTACGGCCTCGGCCGCTGCGATGACGCCGTCGCCGAGCTCGAGCGGCGCGGCTCGCCCGCCCTCCTGTCGTCGGAGCCGGCCCTTCACCTGCGGGCGCAGGCAGCGTATCGGTCCGGGGACTACGATGGGGCCATACGGGCGTACGAGGCCGCGGCGAGGGCGGCCCCCGGCGGTCGGGCCTCGTCGGCGCTCAGGGCCAACGCCGCCGCGGCCCATGTCGCAGCAGGCCGCGGCGCCGAGGTACCCGCGCTCTTGAAAGCGCTGAAGCCTGCGGGCCCGGACGAGCACGAGGTGTCATTCAACGCCGCGTGCGCGGTGCTGGCCTCGGGGACGCCCGAGGAGGCCGAGAGGGCCCTGCAGGGGGCGCTGCGGGCAGCGCTGGAGGCGGCCGAGGAAGCCGGCGACGACGACCACATGAAGGTTGGTGACGATGACGAAGAAGAAGCCGCCGCTGGTCCTGGTTCTGCTGCCCCCCCCGGAGACGTCGCCGCGATCCGAGTCCAGCTCGCAGTCGCCGCCTCCGCGGCGGGGAGGCGCGAGGAGGCCCTGCGGGCCTACAAAGCGGCGCTCTCCTCTTCTTCCGCTTCCTCTTCCTCCGGCGGAGGTGGGAGCTTGCTCGACGCGACGGCGAGGGCCGCAGCGGCCAACAACGCCGCAGCCGAGTCCGTCTCCGCCGCGATCGACTCTTTGGCTTCCGCTTCTTCTTCTTCGTCATCCGCTAAATCGGCTTCCGTCTCGGCCGCGGCGAGGGCGCTGAGGCGCGCCGCCGTCGAGGCGCTCCATTCCACCGACTTCGTCGTCGACAAGGGCGCTCCGGCGCGGCTGAGCCCCGCCCTCGAGCTCCGCTGCCCGCAGAGCACAAAGGTCGCGCTGCTGTGCAACAGGGCGCTGCTGCTGGCGCACGCCGGGAGGGCCGCACAGGCGAGCCTGGTGGCCGAGGAGCTCGGAAAGAGGTTCCCGGGGGAAACAAGGGTGGCGAGGCTGAAGGCCGCTGCCGCGGCGGCGACGGCTGCGGAGAAGGGGGTTGCTGCGATTTCGTCGTCATCGAAGAAGTCAAAAGCGGCTCCTCCCGCAGCGACAGCAACAGCAACAGCGACAGCAGCATCGGCGTCCGGATCTTCTTCCGCTCTCGCCTCTGCCCCCGCCGCGGCCGCCGCAGGGACTGCCGCCCTCCCGCTCCTCAGGGGAGTCCCGGGCGACGCCGCGGCGCTGGAGCGGGCCCAGGCCGCCGCGGCCTCTGGCGACGCCGAGCTCGCGCTGGCCGAGCTCGAGGAAAGCGACTTGGGCCGCGGCGGCGGTGGGGCGGAAGCGCTCTTCGCGGACAGACCGGCGGTCGTGGCCACGCGCGTGTCTCTGCTGGAGGCCTCCGGGCAGAGGGGGCGCGCCGCGGCCCTGGTCGACGCGGCCCTGGAGTCGGCGTCGGCGTCGGCGGCGCGGCCGGGCCGACGCGGCGTCGGCGGCGGCGGCAGGGGGGGAAGCTCCGCCGCCGCCGCTGCCGCGGGGATCCCCTGGCTCCTGACGAAGAGGGCCGACCTCCGACTCAGGTCGGGGGACGCTGCGGGCGCCCTGGCGGCCTTCCGGGAGCTCCGGGAGGCCGACGCCGAGGCGGCCGCTGCCAGCGGACTGCTCGGGAGGCTCGCCGCGGTGGCGGTCAAGGGGGCGTCGGCGGCGTCAGCGGCCGGCGGAGGGAAAGGTACTTCTTCCTCTGCGGCTGCTGCTTCTGCTGCCGCGGCGAAAGAGGCCGCGGCGCTCGCCGCGGACCTCCCGGCCGTGGCGCTGCCCCCCAAGGAGGTGGTCGACGCGCTGGAGGCTGCCCCCGTCGGGGCCGCGGCGGCCCGCAGGGCGCGGCTGGCCAAGGCCCGCGGCGGCGGCGGCGTCCTCGCGGCGGACAGGGAGAAAGTGGCGGCGGGCGCGGCGGGCGCGACGGGCGTCTCTTGCCCCTCTCCCGCCGCGGCTCGCAAGCGCAAGGCTAAGAGGCTCCCCAAGGACTTTGACCCGAACAAACCCGGCGGCGGCCCGACGCCGGACCCGGAGCGCTGGACGCCCAAGTGGCAGCGCAGCGGCTACCGCCCCAAGAAGAAGCGAAGCGGCGGCGGAGGCGCTCGAAGTGGAGGCGGCGGCCCGAGCCAGAGCAAGGGCGCGCAGGGAGCCGGCGTCGTCGACGAGTCCCTCGACGCCTCCAAGAGCTCCCCTGCTGCTGCTGCTTCTACAGCTGCGACGGGCAAGGGAACTGCAGCAGCTTCTGCCAATGCTCCTCGCGCGGCGTCGGGCGGGAAGAAGAAGGGAAGGCGATAGACAAAAACGTTTTTTACTTTGTTGAAAAAAAAAAAGTTTTCTTCCTTTGTTGGTGTTATATAAAATTTACAGTCGTTTTCCTCCTCTTTCTTTCATCTCTTTCGTTCAATACCCATAATACCCCCCGCCGTAGCTCTCCTCCCCTCCGCGGCCAAACCAGAGCACCATCCCTGCGACGAGCGTGAGGATCGTGCTCGCCAGCGACCCGGAAGCGAGCCTCGACCTCCGGGCGTCGCCGCCGGCGCCGCTCCCCGCGGCGAGGGCGACGCCGCCGGCCGCTGAGCCGAAGGAGCACCCCCAGGCCAGGAAGAGCAGAACTTTCGCCCTGGCCGACGCGGACATCCCTTCGCCCGTGTTAAAGACGCCGCCACCGCCCTCGTCCAGGGAAGCGAGGTACCTTCGGGGGACGAGAGCGAGCACGACGAGCGAGAAAAGAGCAAAGAGAGGGGGGAGAAAGACAACCGTCGGGGGATGCCCTCCGCCTGCCATCGCGCAGGCGTCTCCAAAGGCCCACGCCGCTGCTCCGAAGAGGGCACCCGCGACTAACGGAGAGCTGGCACTGGCGAGCTCGGAGAGGTCGCTCTCGATGAGGCAGCGGCGAAGGATGGATGTCATCTCGCGAGTTTTTCCCTTCAATCTTTTCTTTTTTAATGATTTCGGAAGCGAAACAAGTTTTTTCATTTCTTTTCAGAAAAAAGAGAGCCATTCCAAAAAGGCCGCAGCATTCAAAGCGACGATGCGCCTCGCGGCGCGCGCCGTAGCTGCACGAGGAGACTTCCCGCGCCTCGTCGCGGCGAGGAGGCCGCTGGCGGCTCCGTCGAGGCCTAATTGCTGTCCGAATGTCGGATCTGTTTTGTTGCTTCGACGGCCGCCGGCGACGACAACGATAATCCGACCTTCTCCCTCTCGCTCCTTGAGCAGCTCCGCTTCCGCAGCCTTCGCAGCCGGCTCCAACGGCGACAGCGACGGCACCATTATCATCGGCGCAGGAGCTCTCTCGCTGGAAGACATCCTCTGCCGGGCCCGGGCCTCGCTGGATCCAACAGCGACGACGACGACGACAGCGGAGGGCGCCGGCGGCGGCAGCAGCGGAGACGAGCGAGGCGGCGGTAACGAAGGCAAACACCTCCTCCTCTCGGGCGACGGCAGGCACCTCGGCTCCGACGTAAGCTGGAAGATCCTGCTCGGGAACCTCGAAGGGAAAGGGAGCGGAAGCCAGCTGGCGTTCAGGGAGGACGTGGGAGGGGAGAACCTCTCCTTCTCGTGGGGCTACCGCGGGGACGAGCGAGGCGAAGGAGACGAAGGCGGAGTCCCGTCGTCCCCTCCGCCGGCGACGTCGTGGGAGGTCGACGACCGCGGTGTCGCCAAAGAGCTCGAGCTCGATGATCACGAGGCGCTGCTGATCGCCGCGGCGGTCCGCTCCGGGTGGTGGGCGAGCGAGGAGGCCGGGGCCCTGCTCGAGAGGACGCTGCTGCCGCGGCGGGGGCCGGGCGCGCCGCCGGCGCTGCGGCTGCGGCTGCTGCGAGGCGGGCTGCTGCCGCCCGAGGGAGGAGCGGCTCCGCTCCCCTCCGAGGCCTCCGACACCGGCGGCGGCGGCGTCGGCGGCGGCGGCAGCGTCGAGGCGACGCTCACGCTCGTCGACGACGCCTCCTGCCTGCCCCTCGAGCTCGCGACGCCGCTGTGCGGCGGCAGGGAGCGGTGGCGGTTTGAGGGGTGGGCGCGGTGGCCCGGGGCGCGTGGGAGGGCGTTCCCCGCCAGGACCACGCACGCGGCGCCGTCGGGCGGGGAGAACGAGTTCGTGCTGCGGAGCGCGAGCGAGGTGGACGCGGGGGGAGGGGCGGGGGAGGGGGGGGCGGCGGCGGTCCCCCCAGCGTCCGCCGGGGGGGGCCGGCGGGCAGTCGTTGCCGCGGCGGCGGCCGCTGCAGCGGCCGCCGCGGCGGCTCCTTCGCCCTTCTCCTGCCCCTTCCCCACGGACTCGCTCCGCCCCGCGGGGGCCACCTACTCTTCGCCAAACCCTCACGCTTCCTCTCTCTCTTCCTCCGCCTGCAACGACGTCCCCGCGTGGCTGTCGTCGTCGGGGCACCTCCTCGTCCGGCCGCTCATCGACGGCGTCCCGGCGCCGGGCCTCTTCCTCGTCGACTCCGGCGCTTCGGGTCTGGTGATCGAGCGCGAGGCGGCGGAGAGCCTGGGCCTGCGCGCGTTCGGCGAGCTGTTCGTGGCCGGGGTCGCGGGGGCCGTGCGCTCCCGCTTCAGGCGCGCCGCGTCGCTGTCGCTGGGGCCCGTCGAGCTCTCGAGCCCCCTGTTCATGGAGCTCCCCGTCGCGGGCGTCGTGACGGGGGGGCCCGCGGGCGGCGCGTCGATGCGCACCGTGGGCATCCTCGGGCACGACCTCTTCCGCGCCGCCGTCGTGACGCTGCCCAGGCCCGCCGGCGGCAGCGGCAGGAGCGGCGGGAGCGGCGGGAAGGGCTCCGGGAGCGCCAGGAGCTCGGGGGCGGCCATCGCGACGAGGCTGCGCCTCGATGACCCGGCGGCGTTCGAGGCGCCGGCCTCGGCCGAGGGCCGCTGGTGCGACCTCCGGTTCGTCTCCAACCTGCCTCACGTCATGGCGACGATGCCCGCGGTCTCCTGTGAGCCCGGGAACGAGGAAGAAGAGGAGGACACCGCTGGCAGCGGCACGAGCGGCAGCAGAAAGAGGAAGAAGCGCTTTCCCTCGCGGCGCGCGGGAGGGGGAGCGAGGGAGGGAGGAGGAGGCGCGGGAGGGGGAGGGGAGGGAGCAGCGGGGAGGGAGCACTCGATCATGCTGATGGTGGACTCCGGGGCAGGCGGAGCGGACGTCATGTTCCACTCCCGAGCCGCGGGGGAGCTCGGGCTGCTCGAAGGAGGAGGCGGCCCGCCGAAGTCGACGGCGCGCGTCGTCCGCGGCGTCGGCACCGGCTCGACGTCGTCCGGCGCTCCTTCCTCCTCGTCTCCCTCCTCCTCCTCGTCGTCGGCGCAGTCGCACCTCGCCATCACCGCCACCTCGGGATCCCTCCCCTGGCTCACCCTCGGCCCCGTCGCCACCTTCGGCCGCGTCCGCACGCTCGCCTTCTCCCCGCCGGGCGGGCTCGACCTCTCCGCCTACTCGCAGGGGATCGCCTGCGCCGACCTGCTGTCGAGGGCGAGGGTCGTGCTGGACTACCCGCGGAGGAGGATGGCCCTGATCCCCGTGCCCGCGGCGGCCGGCTCGGTCGCTGGGTCTGCCGGCGTGGACGCGAGGGCGCCGAGGAGGGGAGTGCCGCCCGGGAAGGGGGCTTGAAGAATGGAAGGGGGGACGACTCGTTGTGAATGACACGTGAAAAAAACTCCAAACTCTCATTCGTTTTCTCTCCCTCTCTCGCTCTTTCTCTCTCCTTGTTATTTTCCCTTCCATCCTCTCCCAACCCCTCTCATTCGTCGTCGCTGTCGAACGTCACTTTCGTCGCCTTGGGCGCCCCCTCCCCGATGTCGTGGAAGTGCGCTCCGTAGAGCTTCGACTCCTTCTTCTTCACGGTGGTGCCAAACTTGAGCAGCTCGGCGGGCACCTCCTGGCCGGCCTCGCGGAGCACGTTGACCAGCTCGCCCGCCCTCCCTCGGTCCGTGGCGCCGCTGAAGAACGTGTGCGCCTTTCCCGTCTTCCCGGCGCGACCCGTGCGCCCGATGCGGTGCACGTAGTCCTCGGTCGTCAGCGGGAAGGAGTAGTTGATCACCGCGGCGACGTCCGGGATGTCGAGCCCGCGGGCGGCGACGTCGGTCGCGACGAGCACCTGGGTCCTCCCCGCGCGGAACGCGTCGACGGCGGCGGACCGCGCGGCCTGCGGCGCGTCGCCGTGGACCGCCGCGGCCTTCCACCCGTTTCGAGAGAGCAGGCTCTCGACGCGCGGGGCCTCCTTCTTGTAGAGGACGAAGACGATCGCGCGCTCGCCTGAGCCGGGCCTGCCGACCAGCGACCGCAGCACGGGGTCGATCCTCGAGTCGCGCGCCCTCGGCTCCAGCACCTCGACGCGCTGCTCGACCGAGTGCGACGCGGCCAAGTCCGCCGAACCCACGACGACGCGCGCGGGGGACGGGGACAGGAAGTCGGCGGCGAGCGAGCGGACGGCCGAGGGCCACGTCGCCGAGAACATCGCCGTCTGCCGGTCGGCCCGCGTCGCGGCGGCGATCGCGCGCACGTGCGGCTCGAAGCCCAGATCGAGCATCCTGTCCGCCTCGTCGAGCACCAGGAACGAGCAAGAGGAGAGCAGCAGGGCGGGCGGGTGTGGGTTGGCGCCGGGGCCGTCGGAGGCGCCGCACAGGTCCTGGAGCCTGCCCGGCGTGCCGACGACGACCGCGGCCGGGCCGAGCCCGTCGCCGCCCCTGCCCTGGAGCTGCGCGACCTGCGGCCCCTTGGGCACGCCGCCGTAGCACAGGGCGACGCCCAGTCCCGCGGGCCTGCCGGCGTCGGCGAGGACGCCTGCGATCTGCACCGCGAGCTCGCGCGTCGGGGCCAGGACGAGGCCCCTGGGCGACGCGGCGCGCGCGTTCCGGTGCCCCGAGGCCGCCGCCGCCCCGGCGCCGTTGGCGGCAGCGTGCGCCAGGAGCGGCAGCCCGAACGCCAGCGTCTTGCCCGATCCCGTCGAGGCAATCCCGACGAGGTCGCAGCCGGAGAGCAGCAGCGGCCAGCACTGCGCCTGGATCGGAGACGGGGTCACGAAGTCGGCGCAGGAGCGGAGGAGCGTCGCGGAGAAGCCCGCGTGCGCAAACTCGGCGCATGGCTTCCACGAGCGGCCAGAGGCGAGGGCCCCGCCGGGGGGGGTCACCTTGATGCCGCGCTCGAGCCTCCAGGCGGCCACGGCCTCGTCCGAGGTGGACTTGACGGCGGCGTGCTCGGAGTACAGGTCCGTGACGAGCGTCGGGCCTGAGGAGGCCGCCTTGGCGTCTCCCACGACGGGGCGAGGGCGCGAAGCAGACGAGGTCGAGGCCGAGGCGGCGACGGCGCCGGCGACGGCGCCCGGCGGCGTTGACGGCGGCTTCAAATCGCTTTTGGATTTTTTGTTCTTCTTCTTGTCGTCGCTCTTCTTCTTCTCCTCCTCCTCCTGGTTCTCCTCAGCTTCTCTGGCGGCCTTCCTGGCGGCCTTCTTGAGACGCTTGCGCTCGGCCTTGTCGTCGTCGGCGGCGCCGTCGGACGCTTCTTCTTCGGCGGGGCGCTTTTTCTTCTCCTTCGAGTCGCTGGCGCCGTCTTTCAAACTAGCCGCCGCCGGTGTTGCAGATGCGAGCGCCGCTGTAGCGGCTTTCTTCGCGGCCTTGCGGGCGGCTTTCCTATCGGCCTTGGCCGAAAGCTCAGTGAGGCTCGACATCACTGTGTCGAGAGGAAGGGATGCAAAAAAAAAACAGCTGAGACGTGCCGAGGAAAGTCGAATGTCCGTCTAGTTTTTTTTCGACGGACGAAAAGTTTTGAGCAAAACGACCTTCGTGCGCTCAGAAGGCAAATCTCGAAAGAAACTCAACTCTCTCTCCCCTCCCTCTCGTTTTCGTTCTTTTTTCCTGCGAGCAGCAGCCGCCTCCAGCTCTCTCGCTACTTCTTCCCACGCTGCTGGCCGAGTACTCTCGACGCATTCTTGACGATGTCGCGATTGAGCGCCGCTGACATGGTGCGCTTGGAGAGATAACAACTGCGGACGCGAGGAATCAATCGGTGGCATCAGAAATTTCAATCGCGCTCCCTCGGGAAAAAAAGAGAGGACAGAACTCTCGTCGTTCTCACGCGTCGCTCTTTCCAATCCCTCCAACACCCTCTCTCTCACAGGAGGCCTCGCGCCTGATTTTCGTCTCGGTCAAAGGCGCAGTCCCTCGACGGTACGAGGAGGCGGTTTCCGTTCTTCGTTTTCATCTTCTTTTTCATTTTCTGTTTTCGTTCCTTCAAACTCACTCTCCCTCCATGGCTCGACTCGACCTCGACCTCGACCACCTCCAATCTCAAACAACGAGCAGAAAGGTCGCCGTCCCCGTGCCGGATGGCTACACCTGGGAGGCCTTCCTCGACCAGGTCTGCCAGCGGCTCAAGCTCTCCGGCGTCGCCGCCCTCTTTCTGTCCTCCACGGGAGAGAGGGTCACCTCTTTGGAATGTTTGCAGGACATCGACGAGCTTGTCGCCGTCGACGCCGACGCCTCCTCTGGCGGAGGAGCTGCTGCCGCTGCTCGGGCCCGCTCGGGCGGCGTCGCGGGCCCCTCGTCTCACCACCGGTCCTCCGAGATCGGGCCAGCAGATAACGGCAACGGAAATGGCTACAACAACGGGGCGTCGGCGATGGAGGTCGACTACGACGACGAGGGCGGGGACCGCAAGTACCAGCCGCGGCGCGGCGTGTTCGACAGGCTCGTCGGGCGCTTCTTCCCGAGTTCCTTCTCGGCGACTTCGTCCTCTTCGGGTCTTCCGATGACGCGGCAAGAGGCGGACTGTGCTGCTGGCGGAAGGCGAAGGGGGCGGAGGGGCGGAGCGAGGGAGCTCGTCAAGAGGTCGAGGAGGCAGCGCGCCTGCCGGCTCCTTTCCGTCTTAATCGTCCTCGCCGTCGCGGCCTTCTTCTTAGCCAACTACATGTACGGTCCTGGGGGAGCGGCGCGCCTCGCCAACGAGGTCGCGCACGAGGTCGAAGGGAGGGTCGGGGGGGTGATGTCTGGGTAAAGTAGAAGAAGAGAGAAGAAAGAGAGAGAAAAGAGAAAAGAGAATGAAATCTGGAACAACCTAAATTGCACGAAAAAATCAACTCTATTCAAAAGAACTGCTGATACTGGCCTTGCTGCTGCTGCTGCATCCGGTGCCTCTCTTCCTCCTCCTCGAGCTCCCGCTGCTGCATCTCCTGCTGCAGGTGGAGCTCGGCGAGCCAGTCGTCCTCCTCTGTGGTCGAGGAATGCGGCTGCTGCTGCTGCTGCACTTGCCCTTGCTGCTGCTGCGGCGGAACCTGCTGCTGCTGCTGGTACGAAAACTGCCCCGCGGGAGGGTATTCGCTCCCGTATCCGTGCTGTTGCTGCCGAACGGGCTGCTGCTGCTGCTGCTGCTGCTGCTGATTCGGAGGAGGAGGCGCCACGGGGACGTGCGACGAGGGCGCCGCGAAGAAGCCGCTGTTGATCGTCGCGGCGTAGACCGCCGCGAGCCGCTCCGGCATCGACGGCGAGTGTGGACCGGCGGGCGCCGGCGGCGAGGGCGGCGGCGGGGCGCCGGCGGCGGCGGGCGAGACCGGCGCCGCCGGCGGCGGGGCGGCGGGGCTCCCCAGCTCCGACCCCAGCGTCGTCGTCGTCCGCCCGCGCATCGGCATCTGGACGATGGGGTCGAGGTTGAGGCCGCCGCCGCCCCCATGAGCCTGCTGCTGCTGCTGCTGTTGCTGCTGCTGCTGCTGCTGGAGGTAGAGCTGCTGCTGCTGCTGCTCCATCATCTCCATCATCTGCTGCTCCCGCAAGCGCTGCATCTCAAAGAAGTGCTGCTGCTGCCTCTGGTGCTCCTGGTGGTGGTGGTGGTGCTGCTGCTGCTGCATTTGGAGCTGTTGTTGCTGTTGCTGCTGCAATTGCTGCTGGGGAGGAGACGGAGTGCCCGCTGACGCGGCGGCTGCCTCCTCGACGGCGCGGAGCACCGCCGACACGACCGAGAGGCCCGCGTCTTCTCCTCCTCCGACGCCTCCCTCCCCGGCGTGCGGGGAGGTCTGCTGCGCCGCGGCGGCAGCTGCGGCCGCGGCAGCAGCAGCTGCTGCTATTTGATGCTGCTGCTGCTGCTGCTGCCGCTGCATTTGTTGCTGCTGCCGCAGGAAGATCGGCGGCGCGACGACAGGGTCCTGCTGAGGGACGGAAGAGGAGGCCGAGTGCTGCTGCTGCCTCCGCGGCGGCGGCGCGACGACGAGGTCGGCCGAGGGGGAGGGAGGCTGCGCCTGCGGCGAGGGCGGCTGCAGAGGAGGAGGGGCCACGGGCGTCGCCGCGGGGACCGCTTGCTGCTGCCGAGGCCGCTGCTGGGGCTGAGAAGGTTTCTGCTGCTGCTGCTGCTGCTGCTGCTTCCCGGCCCGCGGCGGCGTGCCTTGCTGCTGCTGCTGCGGCGGCGGCGGCGGCGGTGGCGGTGGCGGGGGTGCACCCTGCTGCTTCGCAGCTGCCGCCGCCGCCGCAGCTCTCTGCGCTTCTGCCGGAGGGACGACGACGACGATGTTCGCGGCGGAGGCCGCGGTCCCCGTTCCCCCCCCCGCCGCGCCCCTCGAGGAGCTCCTCGGGGGCCCGCCCGCCGGGAGGTCCATCAGCGGGTGCGCAAACCTGCACACGTGCGCCCTACCTGGGGCCGCGCTCGACCTCGAGCCGGGCGGCGGCGGGGGCCCCGACGGGAGCTTGCACCGCCCCCGGACGAAGTCGCGGCAGGGGCCCGCCCCGCCGCACCCGGCGCAGGCGCCGTCCCAGAGCCCGTTGCGCTCGCGGCCGCAGGCGCCGCAGGACCAGTCCCCCGCGTACGACGTGATCCGCATCGAGAAGGGGGGCTGCGACTTCGAGGGCGCGGGGGGAGGAGGCGGCTGGGGCGGGGCGGGGGAGGCGGCGCGGGCGGGAGGGGGAGGAGGAGGAGGAGCACAGTCTTTCGCCTTGCGCTGCTCCTCGGCGAGCGACTCTGAGATCGCGCGCCGGATCGCCGCGGCGAGCTCCGGGTCTTCCTCCTCCTCGTCGTCCTCTCCCCCCTCGGCTTTTCCCGCTGGCGCTGCTGCGGCCGCCGTTGCTGCTTTCGCTGCTGCCGCCGCTTCCTCCTCCCACTTCCTCTCCTTCTGGAGCTTTTCCTTGGTTGCCGCAACGGCTTCTAGCTTCTCGCGCTCCACCTCGAGCCTCCTCGCCTCCAGGGCGGCCTCGTATGCGGCCTCCTCCTCCAGAGCCCTCTGCCGCCGGCGCGCGGTTTCTTCTTCGTTGGCCTTGGCGACGGCCGCGGCCGCCGCGGCGACGGCCTCCTTCTCCTTCTCGCCGGGGCTCTTTTCCCCCGCGCCGCCGCTCTCACCTCCTCCAGCCGCGTCCCGCTGCTTCTTCTGCTGCTTGGCGGCGGCCTTGGCCTCTCTCTTGGCCACAGCCCTGGCCTCGGCCTCCTTCACCGCCTCGGCCTCGGCCTCGAGCTCCCGCAGCAGCCGCTCGCCGGCCTCGCGCCGCGCCGCCGCGGCCGCGGCCTCGAGCCGTGCCCGCACCAGCGCCAGGGCCCGGTCCGCGAGCGCGCGCGACGCGTCGACGCAGGCCGCGGCCGCGGCCGCCCCGCGCGCGGCGTCGAGCGCGTCCCACTGGCGGGCCATCTGCCCGCGCAGCGCGCGCAGTGCCCTGCCCGAGGCCGCGGCGACGGCGGCCCTCGCGGGCGTCAACGCCGAGCCCGGCGAGGAGGAGCCCGAGGCCGAGTCGCCGCTGCGCGAGAGCGCGGCCAGCGGCCTCGCGACGGCGCGGGCCATCATCTCGAGATTGTTGCCGCTGAGCTTCGCCGAGGCGGGGAGAGGCTGCTGCGAAGAGTAAGCATCCGCGATGGAGATGGAGGAGGAGGAGGGGCCGGCGGGGCCGTCGATGGCGCTGCCGCCCTTGCACAGCGCGGCGACGGCCTCTGCCGCCTCGGCCAAGAGCTTCTCCTTCGAGGCCGGGGAGGCGAAGCCCTTCGCCCGGGCCGCGGAAGGCGGAGGAGCGGCCGCGGCGGAACCAGCAGCGGATTGGTCGACCCTACCCGCCGCGATCGCGGACACGCGCTGCAGCGACTCGACCGTCTCCATCGCGTCCCTCGCGGCCCGCGCGAACTCCAGCCGCGCCCTCGCGTCGGCAAGCCGGTCGCGCGAGCGCTCGGCCGCGACCGCCGCGGCGGCGGCCGACGCCTCGTCCGCGGCCGCGCGCGCGGCCTTGGCCTCGGATCGGGCCAGCGCGGCGGCGACGCGCGCCCTGTGGTCGGCCTCCTTGGCGGCCTTGTCGAGCGGGTCGCGCCTGCGGGCCGGGGCGGGCCCCTCGGCCGCGACGCGCGCGTGCGCGTCGGCGGCGTCGGCGGCGTCGCGCCTGGCGCGCCGGACCCTCGCCGCCTGCGACGCCGAGGCCGCCGCCAGGGCTTGCGAGTCGGCCATGTGAGCCAGGCAGGCCAGCGACTGCTGCGCGATCTCGCGGCCGATCAGCACGCGCGCCAGGCTCGACGTCTCCTTCGAGGACAGGGCGAGGATGTGCTGCGGCGTGAGCGAGGGCTGCTTGGTCCGCGTCTTTTTCTTCGGCGGGCGCAGCGCCTCGGGGAAGACTTCCCCCGCCGCCGCCGCCGCCTCGTCGCCGCTGCTGCCGCCGCCCCGCATCGCCTCGACAACGGCATCGGCAGCCTCGAGCACGGCAGAGGCCCCGGAGACGGACAGCGCGGCGCGGGCCGCCTCGGCCGCCCTGCGCGCGCCCCACCTCGCCGAGCGCAGCGCCCTGCGCCGCCTCGAGAGCGCGTGCAGCCTGCGCCACGCTCCCGCGATGTCGCCGTAGAGGCGCGCGAGCGCGGCAGCGCGCTCCAGTGGCGAGTCAGGGGGAGGCGGGACGTTGGAGGGTAAGGGCGGCGGCGGTGGCGGAGGACCGGGGTTCTTTTTGCCCGCCTTGGCGTTGCTTTTCGAGGCGGTGTTTCTCGAAGGAGGGGAGGGAGCTCCAGCTCCTGCTGCTCCTGCTGCCGCCGGCCCCTCCGCCGCGGCGGCGTCTGCGGCCGCAGCGGCCGAGGCGTCGACGGCCGCGGCGGCGAGCTCCTTGGCGCGCGCGGCGGCCGACATAGCGGGCTCGGCGACAACAGCGCCGTAGATCCAGCGCAGCAGCCGGTCCCCGCTCCTCTCGCCGCCCTGCTGCTGCTGCTGCTGCTGCGAGTGATGCCTGCCGCCCTTGCCTCCGGCCCCGCCCGCGGACTTGGACGACGAGGAGGCGCCGGCGCCGCCGCCGCCGCCGCCGCTCCCGCCGCCGCCCTCAGCGGCCAGCGCCGCCCTCCACCAGGGCTGCACGACCAGGCAGGGCCCCTGCCCCGACCCGAGCTCGGCGCCCCTCGCCTCGGGGCCCGCGCTGACGAGCGGCGCGGAGTAGGTCTTCTCGAAGGGCGCCCAGACCGGGGGGCGCTCCGGGGCAGCGGCGGCGGAGGCGGAGGCGGCGGCCTTGGAGGAGGAGGAGGAGGGAGGGGCGCGCCCCTTCCCCCCCCGCTCGTCGGCCCCCTTGCCCCCGGCCCCGGCGACTGCGGCCGCGACGAGCGACGATGTCGCCGTTCCGAGGATCGCCGAGAGCGCGCGGCTGTCCCTCAGCGCGAACGCGGGGTTGCGGGACTCGCGGATGGGGTCAGGGAGGAGCGCCCAGGGAGCGGCGGCGGCGGAGGAGGAGGAGGAAGAAGCGGGCGCGGAAGCGGGGCCTTTGCCTCCGCCGCGGCCCGACGCAGGCGCGGCTGTTGCCGGCGCCGTCTTCGACCCGTCGCCTCCTCCCTCCTCGTCCGACTCGAGCATCTCGGCCTCCTCGGCCTTCACGACCTCCAGCACGGACCGGCACGCGATCTCGACTAGCCTCGCGTCCATGTTGGACGCGAAGTCGAAGAGCGGAGGGCACGTGAGCGTGGCGTCGAGGTCGGAGTAATCGTCCTCGTCGCTCTCGTCGTCGTCGCCCTCATCTTCTTCCCCTTCGTCGTCATCGTCATCGTCGTCGTCGTCGTCGTCTTCGTCTTCCTCGTCGTCGTCGTCTTCGTCGCTCAGATCGTCTCCCTCCTCCTCTTCTCCGGTCGAGTACTCAGAATCCCCGTGCTCGAAGACGGTGAGCTGGTGCCTCGAGGCCCTGGCGGCGAGCGCGACCTCTCTCGCCCTGGCGACGATACTCGAGTTCGAAGTCGAAGAAGAAGAAGCCAGCGCGGCCGCCGACGTCGAGGCCGAGGCCGCAGGGGCTTTCCCTCCGGCTTCTGCCCCGCCGTCCGCGGCCTCGACCTCGGCAAGCCTCTTGCCCGCGTCCACGGCGGCCGCGGCGGCGTCGCACACCTCTTTACCGAGGAGCTTCTCCGGGATCGCACTGAGGATCGACGAGAGCAACAGGTGCATGTCCTCGTGGCGCAGCGTCGCGAGCGCGGCCGAGAGCGAGTCGCTGACGGCTGGGACAGCAGAGGCCGCAGCAGCAGCAGACGAGGAGCCGCCCTCCGCCGCCGCGGCGACGGACGCCGCGGCGGCGGCAGCCGTCGCTGGGAGCCCCCTGTCCTCCTCCGCCGAGGCGCCCCCTTCGGCCGCGCCGTCGGTGCCTAGCAGGACGGAGGCGCGGTTGGCGATGGCGCCGAGCGTCGCCGCGAACGTGCGGCGGTCGACAGCCCACAGCTGCCGGAAGTGGCCCACGACGGCGGCGATCGCCGCTTCGCGGTCCGCGGGCTGCTGCTGCTGCTGCTGCTGCTGCGAGAGAGAAAGCGGAAGGGAGGGGGGCAGAGCAGCCGCTGCGAGAGCGGCCTTGCCCTTCCTGTCGGGCGACGCGGCGGCGGGTTTCGCCCCCTCGCCGCCGCTCTCGTCCTCTCCGTCGTCGCCGCAGGCGCCGCGGCGGCGCTTGGGTGTCGAAGAGGAAGACGTCGCACCGGGCGCGGCCGAGGCCGAGGCCGGGGAGGCCAGGGAGCCGCTCCCGCTGCCGCAGAGCCTCGCCGAGTAGTACACAGCCTCGCTGGCGGCGACGATGACGGCGTCGGCGAGCGCGAAGGCCCTCCGGTCCTCGGCCGACTGCGGGACCTGACGCGGAGGGGCATTGCGGCCGCCGGCGGCAGCGGCGGCGGCAGCGGCGGCCGGGGTCGCTTCTGCCGTCCCGTCTCCTCCCTCTGCGATTGCCGCGGCCGTGGCGGCCACCACGGCGGCGGCCATGGCAGCGGAGGCGGCCGCGGCCTGCCCGCCGGCGGCGGCGAGGCTGCCGAGGGCGGAGGCGGAGCTCCCGCCGCCGCCGCCGCCCGGGAGCAGGGGCAGGCCCGCGCCGCCGCCGCTCGTGCTGTACCTGAACCCTTCGACCTCTCGGCGGTCGCGGCCGAGCATCTCGTGGTGGCAGAAGAGGCAGACGCGGCAGGTGGAGGCGGACGAAGCGGAGGCAGAGGCGGCGGCGGAGGAGGGCGCCCGTCGAGCTTGCGGGTCCTCGGCGACGTCGTCGGCAGGGTCCGGCGCTTCTTCTCTTCCCCCTCCGGCTTTCGCATCAGCCTCCCCGGCGCGTTCGGTCGCCGCTGTCTCGGCGCCTCTGGCGGGACCGACGTAGTAGGCCCCGACGAGCCCCAGCCCGCAGGCGTCGCACGAGGCCACGGGAGGGGAGGGGGCGCTGGCCGCGCCCGAGGCGCCGGCGGCGGCGGCGATCGCGGCGGCGAGCGAGTAGGGCTCGAGCGGCGGCGGTTGCTCGCTGCCGCTGCCGCCGCCGCCGCCGCTGCTGCTGCTGCTGCCGGCCCCGAAGCCGTTGGGATTGCTGCCTCCGCCTCCGCCTCCGCTTCCGCCCTCGAGAGCCGGGGGCTCGGAGCCGCGGAGCTGCGCCAGGGCTGCCGAGGCGGCGGTGGGGTCCGTGGCCGCCGAGGGCTCGGAGGGAGAGGCCACAGCAGCCGGAGCAGCTCCGACGCCTCCGCCGCCGTCGCTGGGCAGGACGACCAGCCCCTCGTGCGCCTCATCGACGTGATCCAAAAAGGCCCTCGCCGACCAAAAGCGTCGACCGAGCTGCGTGGGGGTGCGCGGGAACTGTTCTGTGGCGTCCTGCGGCGGACTCGAGGGGGCAGGAGGCTCGCTCTCGCCGCCGTCGCCCTGTGCCGGAGCGGCTGGCGGCGGGGGCGGGCAGAAGGGGCACACCCAGAAGGCCGCCCTCGCTCCACCCGAGTCCCGCAGCACCTCGAGCGCCAGCTGCGTCTCCGCCACGGCGTACTCGGCCGCGGCCGTGGCGTCGCGCGGCACGGAGAACGCGATGGCCGCCGCGGCGGCGGAGGCGAGCGACGCGAGCGGCGTCGACGTTGCGCACGACGGCGCCGCCGCGGGCGAGCGCAGCGGGCGCCGCGGCGGCAGCGAGGCAGCGGCGAGGCGGCGGTCGCTCTCGTCCCTCAGAGCGGCGGCAGCGGCAACGGAAGCGGCGACCCTCCTGTTGCTGCTGCTGCTACTGCTGCTGCTGCCCCTCTCGGGAGCGGCGGCACCGGCGGCGGGAGCTCCTCTCCCGGACCCGCCGGAGGAGCCCGAAGGAGCCGCCGCCGCCGCCGCAGCAGCAGCAGCAGCGGGCCCCGTCGCCCTCATCGCGTTCGCGATCGCTCCCGCGTAGACCTGCCACAGCTCGCCCTGCTCAACCACCGACGCAGCGATCAGCGCCGTCAAGGGAACTCGCAACGCTTCTTCCCTCGCCTCGGGGGACAGGGAGGCCCAGTGCGGGGCGACGTCCGCGTGCCTGGCGCAGAGCGAGGCCGCGGGCGGCGGGTGCCCCTGCTGCTGCGAGGACGAGAGCGACGAGGAGCCCGACGCCGCCGAGTCCCTGCCTCCATGGCTGTTCCCGTTGAAGCCGAGCCCCGCGATGCCGCAGCGAGAGGCCAGCCCGGCCTCGGCATGCGCCGCGCTCGCGTGCGCGGCGTCCCACCCGACGTCGATCGACAGCGGCTGCAGGTCGTCGTCCGAGTAGAGCTGGTGGTGAGGCGAAGGGTAGGCCGCTGCCGCAGCCGCTGCCGCTGCTGCGGCAGAGGCCGCGGCGGCGGCGGCGTTTGCAGCGGCGGCGGCGTTTGCAGCGGCGGCGGCGCTTGCGGCGGCAGCGGCGGCGGAGGGAGAAGGCACGGCGCCCGTCGTCGTCGTCGTCACGGCGACCGCGGCCGTCGCGGCCTTGGTCCTCGCAAAGAGGTCCTTCATCGCGTCCGCCGCCCTCCTTGCCGACGGCGGGGTCGCGGGGGCCGGGGTTGAGGCTGCTGTCTTCTTCTTTGGCGTGGTTCTGTGTCGGTTTTGTTTGTGGTGGGAGAAAGAGAGGGGAAGAAGCGCGAGCGCGCTAGCGAGAGAGAGAGAACGGGGTGAGAAGAGACGAGGAGGAGGCCGAAGAAGAAAAAGAAGGCAAGGGAAAACTAGGCAAGGGGAGAGAGAGCCGCCGCTTACGGCGACCCAATTCGAACCAAACGAAGAAGAAGTTTTGAAAGCGCTGGGGGGCTCATTTGAGCCTTTGAGCGACGCTCTGTAGACAAGATAGCATTGGAAAGAAACGTTGTCGCACCTTGAAGCGGGGGCCGAGGGCGGAGTAGGGGCGGAGGCGGGCTGCGAAGCCGGCCCTGATCTCGACGCCGATGACGACGACGGCAGCGGAACCGCATTTGGCTCGGTGGCGGCGGCGGCAGCAGCGTCGTCGGAGGAGCTTTTGCTCTTGCTGCCGCCAATACTCGCACCGGCCGCCTTCGACTTGCCTCCGCGAGGCATCGTAAGTTGGATGACCTCGGAACGGAGCTCTATATGCGAGTTCTAGTCGCCAGAGAGAGCAGGAGAGTGAGGGAGGAGCGAGCGATGAGAAACTTGACAAGACGCTCGGTAGCCCCGTTCGCGGTCGAGCTTGCTTTTTTTTTTTTTTAGTGCGCACTTCGCCCAAGCAAGTTTTTTTCTCCTTTCCCTTTGTTGCTCGCTTCACTTTTTTTTCTCTTCTTCAAAACCTCGACAGTGTTCCGCGTCGCTCGACCTCTCGCGCGCCGAGATTGCAATCCTCAGCGAGACTCGCCCTCCCCTGCGAATCCCTTCTCTCGCACCACCGAATCGAAACCGAGACAGACGCAAGAACAAGGGCAAGAACGCAAAATGTCGAGGGCGAGCGAATCCCGAGGGTTTCGCCGCCTCGCGCGCCTTTCCCTCGTCGTGCTCCTCTCGTTCGCCGCCTCGTCGCTCGCCCAGGCCCCCTCTCCCTCGCTCGCTCCCCGGACGCAGCCCTCGCGCTCTGGACAGGCTGTTCCACCGCAGGGAGGGCCTGTGGTGGCTCCGAGGACGACTCCGACGACGACGAGCGGAAGAGCGCCGCCGCTGCCGGCGACGTCGGCCCCGGCGACGCCGCCTCGCCCCGCTGCTGCTCCCCAACCCCTGGCCGAGCAGCCGCGCGCCCTGGCCCCGCCGCCGCGCGCGGTGCCCGTTCCCCTCCCCGGACTGTCACGCAGGATGCTACTGCAGCAGAGGGCCGCGGATCCTGCTCCCGCTCCTCCTCCGTCGGCTCCTTCTCCGTCGCAGGCTCCTCCTCCGTCTTCCTCCCCCGCCGCTGCAAATGCCCTCTCGGCGGCTGCGGCCCGCGCCGCGCTCGGCGCCGCGGCCAGCAGCTGCGCAGCGGGCTCGGTCGTGCTCTTCGCGGCGCAGCAGGAGTGCGGGTCCGGGCTCGCCGGCGCGCAGATCTGGAGGGCAGAGAGGAGCGTAGCGACGGAGACGGCGAGGCCGAGGCTGGAAACGACGATCCTGGGGCTGACGCTGGCGCCGGGCGTGCTGCTCTACGCGCTCGACCCGAGGGGCGCGGCGCTCGTCGTGCCGTCGGACGAGGGCGCCGGCACGGGGACCGCGCTCAGGGGGCCCTACCAGCTCCTGCTCTCTCCTCCCTCTCCCGCTCTTTCTTCTTATTCTTCTTCCAACTCTTCCCTCAGCTGGACCTCGGGCCTAGGCTTCCTGGCTTCGGGCCCCGGCCCGTCCAACGCGGCGACGGGCGAGCGGCCCGCGATCGCGGCCGGCACGAGGCTCGACCCTCTCGAGCTGACCATCAACGGCCGCGGGTGCCGCCCGCTGTCGCTCACGGTCGACAACGCGTGCGTCTCCAGGGAGAAGGGGAGGTGCGACGAGGGGGGAGCGGGAGACAGCACCTGCAAGGTCGTCTTCTGCTGCTCGCCGACGGCCGCCGACGCCGCCGCCGGCGGGGAGCTGCCGGCGACGGCGAGCTCTTCTTCTCCTTCTTCTTCTTCGTCTCGCACGGCCCCGGCTGCTGCTTCCCTCGCCAATCTCGCTTCTTCTTCTTCTTCTTCTTCTTCTTCTTCTTCTTCTTCTTCTTCTTCTTCTTCGTCGTCGTCGTCGTCGTCCACGAAGAAAAAGTCCAAGAGCGAGCTCCTGGCAGAGAACGCCTCTTCCCTTTCCTCCTCTTCCTCCCCGCTCGCGACGCGCTGGCGGATCGTCATCGCCGCCGTCGCCGCGGCCGTCGCGGGCGCGCTGGCGCTCGTTGTCTGCGTTGCGCTCGCGGCGAGGGCGAGGGCGCAGAGGGATGCGGCCAAGGCGGGCCAGCGCAGAGAGAGGCAGCGCGTGGCGGCGCTTGGGGCGGGGACGCTTGGGGCGTTGAAGCTCGCCGCGGCTGCCGCCGCGAGCGTGGTGGCGGAGGGAGAAAAAGAAGCGGAGGCCTCTGAGTCTCCCTCAGCCTTTTCTTCCTCCCCCTCCCGATCGGGAGGGAGAGGAAGAAGATCCCCGAAAAGGGGCAACGTCTCGTCCGAGATCGAAGCGGCCGAGGAAGATCCGGAAGTGGGCGAGGGAAGCGGCCGCGGGAGCTTCGACGACGACGAGGAAGCTCGCTCGGTCGAGGGCTTCCCTTCCTCCTCGCCCTCTCCTTCTGCTTCCGCCGCTGCCGCTGCTTCCCTTTCCGCTTCCTTTGCTTCTGCGCCGAGCCTCCAAGCAACCATGCTCACCTCCGTGCAGAAGGGCAAGCACGAGCTCTCTCGCCGCTGGCTGTGGAGCAACGCGACCGTTGCCGCTGCCTCGGCTCCTCCTTCTTCGTCGCCGTCGGTGGCGGCGACGCCTTCGACGGCTCGAGCGGCAACTGAACAGCAGCACTTCACGCCGCTCTTCTCCTCTTTGTCTTCCCCTCTCGCCCGAGAAAACAGCAGCACCAGCAGCAACAGCAGCAGTAGAAACGCGCCGCAGCACCCCCCCTTTGACGCTGCTGCGCCCGACCTCGACCTCAACCTCGACCCAGCAACCGAGATCACGCTCGGAGCTCGGCTAGGTTCCGGCTCTTTCGGCATCGTCCACGAGTGCGAGTACAAAGGACGCAGATGCGCATGCAAGCTGCTCAAGGCGCACATCTTCCACGAGCTCCGCGAGGGTCTCGAGCAGCAGCACGGAGAGAACGGCGACAACAACAGCGGCGGCGGAGGCTTCCACAACGACAGCGGGTCCCTCGCCGCGGCCAGGACCTTCGCGCGCGAGATCTCGATCCTCGCCTCTCTGCCCAAACACCCGCGCGTCGTCTCTCTTTACGCCGCTTGCCTGAAGCCGCCGACGATCTGCCTGGTCGAGGAGCTCGTCGAGGGGGGCTCGCTCGCGAACGCGATCAAACTCGCCGCCGCGAGCGGCGGCTCTTCTTCGTCGCCGTCGTTGCCGTCGTCGCCGTCGGCGCCGTCGGCGCCGTCGCCATCGGCGGCCCTCGACCTCCGCGACCTCCGCGCCCTCCGCGCGGGCGGGCTTGAGTACGGTCGCGTGCTCCGGTGAGTTTCAAATTTTTGTTTCTCCCTCTTCGACGTCTCGAGATCGGCCGGAAAACGGTGGGACGGGCAGAAGCAAAAGCGAAAAAAAACTCACCTCTCCTCTCGACCTCTCTTTTCTTTCTCGCTCCCTCTTCCACCTCCACCGAACCCCAACCAGCATCGGCGCCGACGTCGCGGCGGCACTGGACCACCTCCACGAGAGGAAGGTGACGCACAGCGACCTCAAGCCGGGCAACATCCTCATCGATAAGGAAGGGCGTGGCAAGGTCGTCGACTTCGGGGTGTCGCGTGTCATTGCGGGCACGCTGCTGTCAAACGGCGACGGCTGCAGCAACCCGCTCCAGGCCAACGGCACCGTCGCCGGGGCGACGCCAGCGTACGCCGCCCCGGAGCAGTTCGAGGCCAACAGGCTCTCGCAGGCGCCCTCGATCGACATCTGGGCCCTCGGGATCGTCCTCAACGAGGCGTTCACGGGGAGGAGGCACCTCGACGACGTGAGCCAGCCGCTGCAGGTGAGACGACGTTTTTCTTTTCCCCTGCTTCTCTCCCGCTCTCTCTCTTTTCTCTCTCAAAACTTTCAAAACTCTCTCTCTCTCTCTCTCTCTCTCTCTCTCTCTCTCTCTCTCTCT
>Ga0210003_1000795_pt1 | contig 28586 bp, 28 predicted proteins | sample LantaG_FD_182804 | JGI IMG/M metagenome (GOLD analysis project Ga0210003, IMG submission 182804) | Deep subsurface microbial communities from Baltic Sea to uncover new lineages of life (NeLLi) - Landsort_02402 metaG (SPAdes) (version 2) | ecosystem: Environmental > Aquatic > Marine > Oceanic >... | reverse complement strand
TACCGTAAACTGATTTTCCCCTACTAAAAACCAAAAACTAATAACTAAAAACCATATTTATATCTTTCATCCCGCATCTTAATTGGTCAATCGGTAAATTGGTGGATTGATCAATTGAATTATCTTGCCTCTTTCTTTGTATTTTGCATTTTATTTCTTTACTTGTAACTCGCACCTCGCATCTCGCAACCTGTCTTTCATTTCAGCAAAAACTGTTCCCGAAACCAAAAATGAGCTAATTTCAAATACTCAAAAATAACCTCCTCAAAATCTTCCCGATTCCTCCACCATTGATCAACATTTGACATATCATATTTACTCGAACGGACATATATCTCTATTTCTCTATCAAGACTGCTTAATGCCTTAATAAATATCTGCTTTGCTCTTCTGGAATGAAATTTAGTAGTGACGATAATGATTGAATCGATTTCCTTATTTTTCTTTATATATTTCCTAAAAGTCACTGCTTCATCCTGGGTACTTCTGGAATTACCATCGAGTACGATAATATCTTCTTCCGGTATACCCATATCAACGGCAGCCATTTTACTTAATAAAGTATTACCATAAGCCTGCAATCCTCTATCTATAATAATATCCTTAGCAGTAATATAACTATTAGTTAAAATAATTTTATCTGAATAACTTTCCTGATATAAATCAACAGCCTCTAAAATACGATCATACACACTGCCCATAAGAACCAGGATAACATCACTTTCTTTTACTTCATCATTCACCACCAACCATCGCCCTAATTGTGGCATAATCAGTATTCTGACCAAAATAAAAAAAGCAAGAACTATGACCAAAAAAATTAATATCTTCTTGCCACTAAATTTTTTATTTTCTTTAATTCCCATCTTTTTTTCTATCTTCTCTCTCATATCGTAGGACAGGCGTCTCGCCTGTCTATTTGACTCTGTCATTCCCACGAAAGAGGCTGTGTCACAATTACCTCGTTCGCGTACAATTAACGAATTAAAAAATATGAATAAAAAACAAATAAAACCCTTATTATACGAGACTTTTAACTGTTTTTTATGCTATAATATTAGCATAAAAATCATCCAAGAAAGGAAACATTTATTATGGCTTATCGTTATGGCAATCGTAACCAAATAAATCTCTTCCCGGAAAGTATGGAAGACTATATAGCCCCTGATGATCCGGTCAAGGCCTATGATGCCTTCATCGAGGCCCTTGATTTTAGAGACTTAGGGATTACCCTTGATCCTAATAAGCCAGGTAATTCCGAATACCATCCCCAGGCTATGTTAAAACTCTTAGTCTACGGATACTCCTACGGTATCCGCAGTTCCCGAAAACTAGAGAGGGCTACCCATCACAACCTCTCCTTTATCTGGCTTACCTCTGGCCTAAAGCCAGATCATAAGACTATCGCCGAATTCCGGAGAAAGAATAAAGAGGCTTTAGCCCAAGTCTTAAAACAGTGTGCCAAAATATGTATCAAATTAAACCTTATCGAAGGTAATACCCTCTTTTTAGATGGTACTAAAATAAGAGCCAACGCCTCAATCAGTAATACCTGGACCAGGGAAAAAGCCCAAAAGGCCTTAAAGCATATTGATAAAAACATAAAAGATATCCTTACCCAGTGTGATAAAGTTGATGATGCCGAAAAAGGATTAGGTTCTTTAGTCGCCATGGATAAAGAGTTAAAAGACCATAAAATACTCCAATCCAAAGTTAAAAACATTCTAAAGGAACTCCAGGAAGAGAAATCCCTAAATACCACCGATCCCGACTGTATCCGCATAAAAAAGGGACGGAACTTCCATGCCGGTTTTAACTGCCAGAGTGTCGTCGATGAAAAGGAAGGTCTCATCTTATCTACGGATGTGGTCAGGGAGACCAATGACCTCAACCAATTTGCTCCCCAGATCAATCAGGCTAACCAGACCTTAGATAATAAATGCCGGGTTGCAGTAGCTGATTGTGGTTATGCCTCAACCAACCAGTTAGAGAAAATAGACAACCAGGGAATAAAAGTCATTGTCCCTTCCCAAAGACAGGCCTTCCGAAAAAAGCCCTCTTTATTTGCCAAAGAACACTTCACTTATCAGGCCGATTGTTACCTCTGTCCCCAGGGACACAAATTAATTCCCTACCGCCTGAACAAAAATAATAATAGAGTATATAAAATTAGCGATAAGAAAATCTGCCTTGCCTGTCCCCATTACGGTATCTGTACAAAATCTCCTACCGGAAGGACCATCAGTCTTCTATTGAAGGAAGGGATCAGGCAAAAGTTAGAGACTCAATACCAAGAGTCCCCAGAGATTTACCAACTTAGAAAACAGAAGGTCGAACTCCCCTTCGGACATATCAAACATAATCTAAAAGTTGATTCCTTCCTCCTAAGAGGCTTAAAAGGAGTAAAAGCTGAAGCCTCTATTCTGGCTACTTGCTTTAATCTTGTTCGCATGATCAATCTCTTAGGAGTAAAAGCTTTAGTTAAAGAATTAAAGACCTGTTAAGGGGTAATACCCTTATATTTCAAGTAAAATAAGGTCATGTGAGTTAAAATAAGAATAAATATATCTTTTATTTATACATTAAGCTCAAAAAACTTAATTTTTTTTAATTTACAAAAAATTATTGCTCGATATAATTAGTTATAACACAGCCTCGAAAGTGGGAATCCAGAACACTTATACCCACATATATGATTTTATTCAGACCGGATGACTGGCCAACCGGCAGACCGGACGATTATTCTTGCTCTTTTGTATTTTTCTTAACTTGCAACTCGCATCTCGCAACTTGAAACTTGTTTTTTTGTCTTGTAACTTTCTTTTGTGTTTTCCCCGACCGGAAGACCGGCCGACTGGTAGACCGGCTAACTATTTCTTTTAATTCCTTCTTTAAGCTTCTCAACCACATACTCAATCTGCTCTTCCTTCAAATTATTAAAAAACGGCAAGGCAATTGTCCTTCCCGATACATCCTCAGTAATCGGGAAATCCCCTCTTTTATATCCAAACATCTTCCGATAAAACGGCTGTAGATGAATAGGTGTAAAATAAGGCTTACATTGAACCCCTTCTTCATTCAGATATTTAATTACCTTATCTCTATCTATTCCCCTTTTCAGTCTGACAACATAAACAAACCAACTCATCCTGCTTACATAGGGAGCAATAAAAGGAACCTGCACTTCCTCAACTTCCGCCAACTTTTCTCCATACATCTCCGCAACCTTTGCTCTCTTCTTTAAAATCTCCTCAATCCTCTCCATCTGAGAACATCCCAAAGCAGAACTCAACTCATCCATCCGATAATTATAGCCCAATCTTTCATGGTCCAGCCATTCGCCGCTTTCCCCTCTGCCTTGACTCCGCATACTCCTCGCCAACCGCGCCAATTCCGCATTATCGGTAACTAGAATACCCCCTTCACCGGTAGTGATTTGCTTATTTGGGTAAAAAGCAAAAACCCCTGCTCCGCCAAAAGAAACGCATTTTTTGCCTTTGTATTCCGAACCTAAAGCCTCTGCTGAATCTTCAATTAAAAATAAATTGTATTTTCGGGCTATTTCCTCAAATCGATCCCAATCAGCAGGCTGTCCAAAAGCATCTACCACCAACAAAGCTTTTACTTTGTCTAATTCTTCCCTACTCAAACTTTCCAACTTTTCCTCCACCTTATCAGCATCCAGATTTAAAGTATCTTCCTCAATATCTACAAATAAAGGCCTGGCTCTCTCAAACAAAATACAATTACTGGAAGAGATAAAACTAAAAGGAGTAGTAATAACTACATCTCCTTCTCCAATTCCCATTCCCCGAACAATCAAATGCAAAGCACTCGTTCCGCTATTTACCGCTACCGTATATTTTACCCCGGTATATTCACTCATCCTCTTCTCAAATTCCACCACCTTAGGGCCAATACTTAAAAATCTGGTCTTCATCACCCCTACCACAGCTTCAATATCTTTTTCAATAATATCCGGGCTGGACAATGGTACTTTTTTCATAAAATTTGACTCCTTTCAGAAAAGAGGATATGCTACTTTTTTCTACAAGCTGCTTTTGATTTTTTAAAAAGTAGTCCCCTTTTTCTCTTCCTATTTACAAATTACATCTATATAAAGGGAAAAAATCAGAATTATAATCTTTTTCTAATTTATTTTTTATTTTCCATTCTTCAACTAACTTCCCATAAATACCTTTGTTATTAATTTTAGTTCCTATATAAAAATCTAATAAACTATTTTTGTTAAAACCTTTTTTAAATTTAAATAATGAATCATTACCACTATACCCACCACCTAAATGAAAACACTTCTTCCCCATTGTTTTATATCTTAATGCTGCTTGATATAACATTAAATTATTAGGTCTGTAAGATTTATATTCATTCAAAGAGCCACTTAAGTGATAATGAACTAATTTATTGCTTAATAAAAATATTGACGATGATATTATTTTATTATCATAAAATACAAATGCAGTTTCAGCATTTTCTTTCAGAAGATTAAAAGTATTAATAAAATATTCTAACGAAAATTTATAATAATCAGAAGCTTCTAATCTATTCATAGTTTCTGAATATATTTTATAGAATTTTTGTATATTCTCTAAAGTAAGTTTATTATAAAATTGAACATTTAATTCATTTCTAATAGACTGCCTAACTTCATTTCGAGTTGTTGGTTTCATAGATTTTAATATATTTTCTGGTTCATTTTCGAGATCTATCTCTATAGTATTTCTTACAAATTTACATTCTATATCAGAACCAATGAAAAAATTATAATTTTTATAAACAGGATGAAATCTTATAAATTCACTTATTATTTTCTTTTTATGTGCATATGTATTAAATTCAGCTCTAAATTCTTTTACTAATAAAGGAATCTCATTTTCTTTGTATTCTAATAAAACTGGACCACCATATCCATAAGGTGTTGAAATATCAAAATTATTGATATTTGATTTTGTATAATCTATTTTCCGAATAAGATATGGATATAATATTTTCCCTAAAGAACTTTCATATAAAAAAGCTTGGTTTTTCCCATCTCCATAATTTTCCCAAATCTTACAATATTGAGGAGCGAAATATACATCAAGATCATATATTTTTACTAGGTCAGCCCATTTTGAATTATGATAATCTAAAACCTCATACATATATACAAATCCTTTAAACTAATTATCTCTTTAAATTCGCTCCTTAAATATTTTAGCAAACAAAACAATATCATGATATTCTCCATTTATCCATGATTCTTTTTTTAAAATTCCTTCTTGTTTAAAATCATTTTTTAAAAAGAATTTATTCGATTGTTCATTCTCCTTTGCTACTTTAGCCAACACCTTTGTTATACCAAGCTCTTTAAAACCTATATTAACGGTTTCTTTTAACAACCAAGATCCTAAACCTTTAGAAAAATATTTTGAAGAAACTAAAAAAATGTAAATCTCAGCAGTTCTATTTAATTGATTTATATGGGTTAATCCAGAAAAAGCAAAAGTATGATCATCAAGTACGCCAACATAATCTCTTCTACTATCATCAATTACAATAGATTCTAACCATTTTTGCGTTCTAATTCTAGATACATTCGGTAAAACTAACCATTTATTTATATCATGATTAACTATCGCTTTGTATCGTGCCTCTAAATCTTCTCTTTCTATTAATCTAAATATTTTCATTTATTAACACCTGCTTTATATTTATATTTCAACTAATGAATAATTATAAAAGAATCTTTTAAAATTAATATTATTTCGGCATATTATTAAAATTAGAATTACTATAAACCCCCTCTCTCTTAATAATAACTATCCAGAAAGTTTTAAATAATATCTTTAAATCTAACCATATTGACCAATAATCAATATACCAAATATCTAACTTTATCTTCTCGGGCCAAGTCAATTTATTTCTACCATTAATCAAAGCCCATCCGGTCATTCCTGGTTTCATTTCTAATCTTCGCCTATGTTCTTTAGAATATCGTTTAACCTGCTCTTGTAATGTAGGTCGAGGACCTACTAAACTCATATCTCCTTTAAAAACATTTATCAATTGAGGTAATTCATCTATTCCCCATCTTAAATGTTTTCCTACAGCCGTAATTTTCGGATCGTCTTTTCTCATTGCTTTGTCAATTATCTCTGCATTATCTAACATTGTCCTTAATTTATAAGCTCGAAATACTTTCCCATCTTTTCCAACCCTCTCCTGAATAAAAAATACCGGTCCTTTAGAATCCATTTTAATAAATATTCCAATTATGGCAAAGATTGGCAACAACATAATCAAAGCTATACCACTAACCACTACGTCAATTATTCTTTTTAAAATTATATCTTTACTTTTATTTGTTTTCACTTTCTGCTATCTCTCTTGTTTTTTATATTATTCAAAATGTTTCATAACGATATGATAGGCTTTTTCAATATTTAAATTTTCCTTTAAAAACTTTCTTCCATTTTCCCCTAACTTATCTCTTAATTTTTTGTCATTAAGTAATTTATAATAATTATCTTTGTTTACATCCAAATAATACCCAGGCTTTTTATCTTTATTACCATCAGTCAAGTTTCCTATAGAATGAGTAAACATACCGTGGAAACTTTCTGCTTCTTGGGATGATAAATTAAAAATGAATATCATCCAAAGGATAATGGCAGTACAGGAAAGATATTTATATAAAGATATTTACGCAATTCCTTTTATTCTAATTTGATAGCAATGTATTATCTCAACTTATCCCACTCTGTTTTTTGAAGCTTCACATACTTAAGCATACTATTAATAAATGCCTTATCAAATTCATACAGATGATATTCATAGAGAGATTCTCCCATCCATCCCATCGATCTTTGAATGATATCATATAATCGATAAAAGGTCACTCCAAAAATTTTCTTACAACATTCAATAGTCCCATCTTTTTCAGCACTATGTATGCCATAGACTTTGCTTTTCTTTTTGCCCTCACCATTATGTTATCAGAGCAGTATTTATTTACTAATTTATCAAAAGATAGTTGATCCACTTCTTTAAAAAACTTTTCTCGTTTCGGGTTTTGTCCAACCGATTTTATTGCTGATGAATTATAAATTACTGCTTTATTTATATCAACTTCTTCATATGAAATCTTATTTTTTATTTGATCAAAAATTAGTTTACCTCTAGCACTATTGACAAAGACAAGAGATGTCCCTTTATCGTCGGCCATCTCTGGCAACAAATTCTGGATACCCCAAAAGTCTGCAAGAGTGATGTCACTTTCCCTATGTAATGTTTTAAAATTACATGCATAACACGAAGGGCGTAGACAAACGTTTTTTAAAAATGCTTGCATGTATAAATCCTTATCATGGGTTTGTAGATACTCCGTATCATTCTTGAATAAAAATGATACGGAGAATTGCTTCCAGCCTTCATCCTTACGTCTGAAAGCAATTCTCCGTGTTGGTGTTCCGGCACGATTTTCCTGATAGGAAATATATTTCTTCCACACCTTTGGTGATGGTACTCCATGACAGAAAATATCTATACAGAATAGATTATCATAGTCTTGTTCTAAAAAGGATTTCAACCCTCCAATTTGACATGGTGTTCCCGTAAATAGCACTTGTCTGCCCTGCTTCAAAAATTCTTTAGCCTGTTTATAAGATTCTCCAATTTTGCTCTGGACATATTTAGAGCCGCGGAATTTCCCAAGTTCTTCTTTTGTTTCCAGGTAACTGTGAACAACTGAAAAGTCTTTATCAAAGCTTGCTCCGAACACAACGCCACCATTGTCAATTACTTGTTCTGCAATCAAAGTAAAAAGACCACCTGAAGAACTTTCCATTCGAACTTCTACATTCTTGTTATAACAGGCGTAAGCTTCTGGTTCATTCTTTACTTCATGTGTATGTAATATTGGGCAAACCTTTTCGCAAAGTCCACAATCTACACAATTTTCCATATCCACTTTTGGATACCAGAAGCCTTCGCTATCGCTTCCCATTGTTATACAATGTTGTGGACAAATAGTTAAACAAGCATGACATCCAGTGCATTTTTCCTTATCACTTATTGTTATCATCAAATTCACCTTATCCATTGGAAATTAGTTTATAAAAGATATTTTATACTCTTTCACTGACATAGTCTCAGCTTCCTTAATATTCTCAACACAGGCTTACCTACCAAGTCCTTCTCATACTTATTCATTCCTAAGAACCACATGGACACACCAAATACAACAACATAAATAATTCCGCTCGCTAAAAACGGTATGATGCGATAAAAGTCCACAAATACAAATATTAAAACACCAATCACCGCCGGGGGTAACAGAGAAGGCATAAACTTCAATATCTGGCTCCAAAAGTATTTCATATCGAGACCAACTTTTTTATGATAATACCAGTTCATAATCAGACCATTCCCTATCAACAGAGAAATTGCTGTACCCATTGCTGCTCCAATACCACCATATATTTTAGCAAGTGGAATACTCAAACATACATTTCCTATCGCAATAAAAAAATATACTATGGAACGAAATTGATGCATATTCTTTGCCCTTTGGATTTCTATTCCCAAATTTTGTATTAGTGGTATTGTAACTGGGACAATAAGCAGTAGTGCTATCGCATATGATGCATTATAATCAGTTCCAGCCCATATATTGATAAATGGTTGTCCAAAAAATATTAGTCCTGAGTAAATTAATGAAAGCATTATAAACTGCACTCGACCTACTCGTGCAAATAAATCTGTTAATTCTTTATTATTAGTAACAGCCACCATTCTATTAACTCTTGGTATGAAAACATTTGAGATGGCAGTTGATAATGACATATAGTAAGAATTCAACTGTGCCGCAAGCCCATATACTGCCACAGCAACTGTCCCACGAAATCTACCCAATATAAATTTATCCACATTCCAGTTAACCTGGTCAATAATCATATTTAGAAATATATAAGATGAAAAAACTGTCATTTCTTTCATAAGGGAAAAATCAAAATTTCTGAATTTAAAAATTATATTTAATTTCTTAAAACAAAATATAGCATTAACAATTTCTATAGAAAGATTAAATATAGTGGTAACAACTACCATTCCAATTGACCCATATCCTAGAAATAATACTGGCAGGATTAAGAATGGATTCACCACTACCCTAATCATCTGCAAAATTTTTTGGAAAACAAACTTCTCATTCGCTGTAATATGTGAACTAAACACAATATTGGGAAATGAAAGAGCAATATTTATGACCATTATTACCATAAGGATTTTTGCTGTCGAGAGTTCTCTACTAGTAAGTTGCGACCCAAAAATCGAATCTGTATTATAAACAAGAATCATTCCTGCCAATACAGAAATAAGACCAATCACCGAAAACACGATCAAAAACATCCCATTCAATTTAGCTATATTTTCTCGATCATTATTCACTTTGTAACGAGAATAATATCTTATATAAGCGCTTCCAAATCCAAAATTTAATAAGCCTAAGTAAGCTACAACCGATGCTACTAGGTTATAAAGACCATATTCGCTTTGCCCCAATAGGCGGAGCATAATTGGTGTGTATGCTATTGATATAACGTATCCAAGCCCCATCGAAATATATGATAAAGAAACTCCTGCTTTTAATTGATTAACTTTCATAATTAAATTTCTTCCTTAACATGCAAAGCTTCTTTTAAATAATCAAGAGCTTTCTTTCGTTCAACTTCTAAGATTGGAGCAACATGTGAATAATTTACCTCTAAAAATTGTCCATTGTTTGTTATATTGCTTGATTTTCTAGATTCTAATTTAAATGTTGTCAACAATGTATCAATTCTCGAATATATTGATGGGGAATTATCTATTCTCTCAAATACAAAAAATGGTGTTTCCATTAAAATTGAAAATATTACACCGTGGAAAGAGTCGGTACATACAACACTTGCTGAATTTACATAATCAATAAAATCACTTGGTCCAGTTTTGTATGTTTCTTCATCCTTTAAATCTACTAAATTTATTATTTGTAATTGATTATTTTTTGCAATTGCTCTTATTCTTCGCTTGCTTTTATTTGATATATCCCCTAGAAAATATGTTAATAAATATTTATTTTTTGGTTTATTAGTAGCTTCTTTTGAAATAGAAATCCATTTTTCTTTTGTAAGCATTAATGTTGGGTCTACAAGAACAATAGCATCCCTATCCGTTAAATCTTTAATGATTTTTGCACCTGCTTCTTCTCTAACAGAAATTCGATGCATTTCGGATAACCATTTTTTATATCTTTCGATATATTCGTCAGGTATTTCTGAAATTGCAAAACTAGCAGCATATGATATTCTTTTTCTATTCTCAGCAAAAGTTAAAAAATAAAATGATGTGCCATGTAGGTTATTGGGGTTCCATACTTGATCACTTCCAACAACAAAGTAATCATATCTTTTAGAAAGATCTATCGGGATATCATTATTTGAGATCGTATATTCGGTTTCATTTATATGCTCCTTGCTAAACCTAATAAATTTATCTTTTCTTTCTCTGATTATATCTTTATTTAAATAATTATTGATCCTCATACGAATTTTTGTTTTTAATTCACTAATCGAGGATATTCTTGCTAATCTTTTTGACAATTTCTTATCACTATCGTTACTTCTATCTACTGGAACAGTTTCCACATCAAAACCTAAACTTTTCAAAACTTCTTGAGTTGCGTAATTTTGCAATCTGTTTCCATAATTATGGTATCCATTTAATGTTAAAATTGCTATTTTTTTCATATTATTTTCCATTTGTAATTCCCCCTTTCTTTTAAGAACCTTGAATCCATATATTTTACAAACATCATCGTTAATATGATTAAAGTATCTCTAATGCAATGCAGAACTCCAGTTTAGATGTTTATCTAGGTACTTTCTAATCTTTTTGTTTATTATTTTGCTTCTAAAAATAAAACTTCATATAGGATTTTGACATTTTCTAATATGAGTATTCAATTAGCTCAGGATAAGTGATTGTCTTACAAGATATGCAGCAGTTTACAAAACGATTAAACAGTTCACCTTTAAATTTTCGCCGGTTAAAGCGATAACGAAACTCATTCAGATAAGATTGCAAGTATTTTGGTCCGAGCCCATGAAAAGTTCCACCAAGAAAGGCTTTTGCATTTGAAATAATCGTGTGAATCCATTTGAGAAAACCAAGATTTAATTTTACGTTAAATTCTTTTGCTTGATGCTTGTAAACATGTTTCACCAGTGCTTTGTAGGAACGGCATTTGTCACTGTTGATTGTAGATCTTTCCATGATGTTACAGTTAGCAAAATCAACGGTTGTGTTTCCCTTGACATCAGGAATAATTTCCATCTTCACATATTGCGGATGTCCATGGCGGTTTAAAGATAACTCAACAAGAACCTTGGTTTTTTTAATGTCTCTGCCTCGTTTTCCACCTTCCTTTGAAGCACCGAAAAAAACATCGTCAAGCTCAACAGTTCCAGCTAAAGTGTATTGGGTGTGCCATTTGTCCATACAATAATCGTAAAAAATTATATCAACTTCATTTTCGTCACTTATTAACTTTTTTAATACATTTATAAATGCAGACATTCCTTTAATTTCTGATTCACCTTTGTATAAAGCAGAGTATAAGAGTGTCCATGATGAGGATATATATAATATTTTCACAACCTGTCTCCTTCATTTTTTTAAAATTCCCTCGAAGTTATTAGCAAAGGAAATTAGTCTGTTTTCGTTGTACAAATATATATGCGAAACTCAACCTCAAACATGACATACTTCCTAGTTTTCCTGTTCTAAGTTACACCTTTCTCAATTAATATATTAATGCAAACCTAACTCAGCATTTTTTATTTTTACGTACTGTTATCTTTACTAACTTTTGGTGTTTATCAAGTAATTTGTCACAACTTCTCAAAATATTTATTTAGCTTTACTACTTATGCCTTGGTAGACTATTGATATTCCAAAAAATACCCAGAGCCACTCGCTACTGATGTTGGAGCTTGAGCTTGTAGCACCAATTGTAAAACCTGCTAAACAACACATAATGCATAATGAAATTGATGTATCTATTTTATCTTTCGAAATTTTGTACTTCCTGTATAGACTCTGAAATAACTTTATATAAAATGTGATATATAGCAAGAATACAATTATGCCATAGCCTGTCAGGATTTCCATCCACCAATTATGCATATTTGTTAAGCCGAATGTATTATATGTTCCATAATTATCCATCCAATATTCTATATTGCCTGCTCCAGTGCCAAATCCAAATGTATTTATTAAGAAAGTGAATCCATTTTTTATCAAATTAATCCGTGCTACATCGGAGCTAACGTCTGCAGAAAACCTAAAATAGAGGTTTTGGTTTATCAATAAAAATAAATTATTCAAAGCGATAGGCATTAGTAATATGAAACCAAACAATGATATCAATATTATAAGTATAGTGCGTCGTCCTCTTTTATTTCGCATTGACAAATATACAAAAACAATAAAGGCTAAAATAATCCCTAATATATTTGCGCGTGAACCTGTCATGATTAATAAATACGTTGATGAAATCATCGTGCCAATAAAGACACATTTCCCAATTACTTTTTTTGAGTTTACTGCACAAACATATGTAATAAATATTGACATAAACAAAAATGTTGCAAAATCGTTTGTGTTATAAAAAATAGATACTGGGTTATTATACCGTGCGAATTTCAGACTCCTTTCAGCGGTCATGAACATATAATTTCCTGTACTAATTTCATACCATCCTATTATATTATGTATTATTATCATAACTGACAGGATTCGGAAGCACGTTAGTATGTCATCTGACTTTTTAAATATCTTACTGAATATAATAATACACATGAAGCCTAAAGCTATGAAATATACAGCTTTAAACCACCCTCCATAATCCTTAACCCAACCTAAAGTCATCACAGAATATACCAACCATATCAGCATGACACTAATTGAATATCTATTTTCACTATTTTCCTTCAGGCTAACCTTCTCATTTGTTTTAAGCATCCTAACAATCATTGCAAATACCATGAGTATAATAATTACTCTAAAGATTGACAATTGAAAAACTCCTAAATCTAGCGAAATAACGCTTGCACTTATTAATGATGTAAGCACACTAAGGTATGCCATTTTCTTCATCATAACATTATCAGTTCCTTATTTATCATTTATAACATCCTCATAAATTTCGATTAACTTATTTGTTACCATCTGAGGCGAAAATTTCTCTTTTGCCATATCTGATATTTTTTTTCTGTCATATTTTTTAATATTTTTGTACAAACTTTTCATGGCCTCTACCAAAGCTTCCAAATTATCTACAGGAATAAGTATTCCATTGGTATCATCTACAAAACTCTCCGGTCCTCCGCACCTAGTTGCAATTACTGGGACGCCAGTTGCTAAAGCTTCCACATAAGATACTCCAAAAGTCTCGGATTGTGATGCCAAAACAAACAAATTACTTTCATGCAGTTTATTTGCAATTTCACCTCTCTCACACAAACCTCTAAGAATTACTTTTTGTGATAGATCTAACTTACTAATCAATTCTTCCAATTTTGGTCTTTCTGGACCTTCTCCAAATATGGTAAGAGACACTCTCTTACGGCTTTGCTGAAACACGTTGAACGCTTTGATAAGCAGATCCATTCGTTTACCGTATATCAAATTGCCGGTGGAAACGATGTTATATATACTCGACGTTATTTCATTGTTATATGTAAATATTGATAAATCAACAATATTAGGAACAATTTTTGCTTCTATGCCAAAATTGTTCCTAATATTGTCTGCAAGGGATTTGCTAACCGCAATTAAAGAATCCGCTTTTTTATATGCATAAGCAACGACTTTATGAAGAGAAGGTGAAATGTCTCTTTTATTTACAGCTGATGAATGCTCAGTTATAACAAGAGGTGAACCTATAAAATCTGATACCTTTGTAGTAATATAGCCGATTTCAGCAAAGTGCGCATGCGTGATACCGGGTTTTCCATGAGACTTTTCGATGGTTTTATAAATGTATTTTAACGCTATAATCCCTATTTTATAGTATATGTTTTTCGGTATCCTACCACAAGGAATATCAATCGAATATACTTCGATACCATCTCTTACATAGTAGTGTTTCCCCCATTTACGTCTATGTCTAATCGATGACAAATCAACAACTGCAAATATAACTTCATGTCCTGATGCAGCCAATGCTTTTGCTTGGTCTAAAGCAAATATACCCCTACCCTTATTCTTTTCAGTAGGTATTCCTCCCGAAACAACTAAAATATATATATAATTACTCCTATTGCTATCGTTTATTCATACTATTTCTATACGAACTCTATATAAAGGTTTGTATTTTTTGAATTCGTCTTTTTGTGTTTGTGCTGGCTATCAGCAAATAAACTTACCCTTATATCTTTCTGATTTTATTAAGAAGAGGATGATGAATCAACTTTTCAATTTTTGATGTCCTATAATCGGTATGTTTCTTTCCTTTTCGATGAATTATTTCATCAAACTTTTCACGCGAAAATTTTAAGGCCTTCAGCACGACTTCAATATCAGCCTCCATCTCCACTTTATTATATGGCGGCTTCTGTAGTTCTTCTAATGCTTCGTCCCTGCTCATCTGCCCCGAAACTATCATGCTTGACAAATGAGACTTTCTCTTATCAACATCAAATTTGTGAAAGAACCAGTACAATTGAATCACTTTTGTTAATGTATTCTCAAGATGTTTGCTTCCATAATACTCAAAACCACAAAATTTTCTGAGCTCGTTAATTGCGCGTTCACGGTTATAATCGATATAATCTAACGGCTTCACAGTATTTGTGCGGTAAAAACATCCATACACAACTCTCTTTTTAAACACCGATTGCAGTGGAAGTTTATCGATTTTTCCTGTTCCGAATTTTCTATGAATTGCTTTGATATTAACGACATCAAACGCTGCATAGGTGTTACCTTTTTGTAAAACTGATTCTAACGAAAAATTACCACCAGACAAGAAGGTGCGTATTCCATGCTTTTTGGCTATCTTAAAAAGACAAGCAGATAGTATGTTGTCCTGCGGAATTGCAATATTTGGCACTTCTGCAAGAATATATGATCTAGTCAAATCATTAAACTGATTATCATTGGGTTTCTCAACTATTAGTTCAATGTTTGCCGCCTTACATAATTTCTCTAAATTAGTTTTAGCAACTTCTGTATCGAATCCATCGTCAATATGTACCGCAAAAATACGTAGTCCCCATTTAGTACCTAAATAAGCCAAATATGAGGAATCTAATCCACCTGACAAGCCCATTAAGCAATCGTATTTCTTTCCTTGCCCCTCTTCTTTCAGTCGTAAAACAAGACTATTTAATTTTGCTTCCCCAACATCATTTGGAAAATACCTTTCGTTTAGAGTATTCAGCGCATTTATGCAGTAATTACAATACCCTTCCTCATCAAACGAAATATACTCATCGGACTTGTTATCCATCACACAACGATTGCAAACTCTTATTTCATTCATTGTAATTCATCCTCCAATAACTCTTTGTAAAGTTTTATTAGTTTGTTTTCCTCTGCATACCAGTTGTACTTTTCCAAAACTGCTTCTCTACCAATATTGCCCATATTTTCTGCTATGTTTGGATTTGCAAGTAAGTAGTTAATTGCAGAAGATATCTCTCCCACTTCATTGGGTTTAACACATATTCCACATGGGTAGGCTTCGACAAATTTCCTCGCTCGTGGCTGATCAGTTAATAACACAGGCAAACCCATTGCCATATATTCATATACTTTCGTAGGGAAATTATCAGCTTGACTATTCTGACCTTCATCCATGATTATGCAAACACCTATAGATGCCCGATTAAAAATTTCAGCAATCTCAGTTCTATCAACGTATCCAACATATTCCACACACTCATATTCTTTTAAAGCTTTAACATATTTAAAGTATTGTGGATCACCAAACTTTCCCCCAAGAACTAATTTTACCTTTGACTCATAAGCGGCTTTAATCAAATGCGTGATACCGCGATAATATGATAGACCACCTATGTAACATATATATTTATCGGTTCGATTTGGGTTATACGCACTATATAGCTCATTTATCAGCGGAAGATTGTCAATATATACTGTTCTCTTTGCTATATTTTCAAAAATATTCTTTCCATTGTAAGTACAGGGAATAATTGCGGCATCTAAGGATTTAACAACGTGCTGTTCGTACATATGAAAGAAAAAGGCAATGGTCTTTCTGAACTTCAATTGAGCCTTAAAGAGGATAGTAAGAGAGTAATTCTCATGTGCATCATATATAACTATTTTTCCTCTCTTTTTCAGTTTAGCTCCATACGGCAACAGTTCTGGGTCATGAAAATGGTATACATCCGCATCCAACTCCAACGCCTTTTCATATACTTGTTTGGAAAAACTAAACATCCTTGTTACTCTGGATTTTGGCTTTTCTCCAACCCCTATAACATGTACACCATTTAACTCATAACTGCTTCCAGGTGTTACTAAATAAACTAAGTATCCCTCTCTGGCTAAAGAAGAACATTCTTTGTGAAATATTCTTACATCGTTGCTTGAATGTACACTTGTAAAATGACATATTTTTATCATATTCACTCCATTCTGACTATAAATACCTTTTCAGGATGTTTATTCTACATATTCGCGGAAGTCTTTATCGACGTCCCAAACTTCAACATGTTGCTCCCATTTGATGCGTTCGGGAGAGGGCATTTTCATATAATCTCCAAATCGCTGTTTTAAGAATTCGTGTAACTGCTCAGGTGCCATAAGTTTTATTGTCTCAAAATCGACATCGGTAGAGGTTCCAAAAATTTCTCTTTTGTATTTACCCTGTTTAAAACGTGCTTTTCCAAAAAAATTACAATAATAACCTGTCTGTTTATCATCATATTTGTACACTCTGCGCATTGCAAATTTTCTCAAGAAATTTTTCGGCAACATTTTAAAAAATTTAATTAAAAGCCCTGCTGCGCCCTTACGCCGTGAATATCCTCTGTGTGCCAAACTCAATACATCTATATATTTTGACCAGAAGTACTGTGCTTTTTGTTGTAGAATATTGTTTGGGCAATTATGCAATATGAAAATGTCAATAAAGATTCCATGATGCATCTCTTTGTCTCGATATAACGGTTCAATGTATGTTGTACCATTCATTCTTACTTTGGAAATCTGTATCATTTCATCAACTTTACCATGTTCTTGTATTACATATTTATCTTCTTTTAGTTGACTAAAGCATGCCAAAAACCGCTTGTAATTATTAGGCGTCATATAAATATCTAAATCATCATCCCATGGAATAAAACCCCCATGACGTTTTGCTCCGAGAGCAGTGCCACCCATTATACAATAGTCAATATCATTTTCACGGCACACTTTATCCACGTCTACCATTATTTCAAGTATTTTATTTTGTAGCGGCAGGAAGCCGTATTCATCCGGTAAGTCAAGACGCATTAATTGTTTAGACATAACCTACCCCCCTAAACATTTTAATTAGACGCTTTCTCACAAACATTGGAAGTATATAGTATATTTTGTAAATCACTGTTTTCTTCGACATAATATGCCGCTTTATAAATTCGTTAAATGACAAGCTTTGATAGTTTTGCATCAACTTTTCTCTATTTTGTGGCAACTTAGTGGGCGCTGAGAAACAGTGGTTGCACTTAATAGCAACATCAATTCCGAACTGATACGAATCAATGTTTTTGTGGAGAGCGCCGAAAGCAGTCTGCCCCTTCTCACCATTAACTAAAACCATGGAAACACCCTTATTGAAATCTACATACGGTAAGTAATCTTCTATCCCCCAGAAGTCTGCTAGAGTTATATCTGACACACGCTCTGGAGTGCAATATTTGCATCTATAACAAGATGGACGAAGAATTAAGTATTTTTTAAAGGCAAAGTAGAAGGGGTTATCAAAAAACATCCCTCTGTATTTTTTCGACCTCCCATTCTTTTCTATCGTGTATGAGTAACCATGAACATGCTTTATATTGCCGTCTTTTATCCTAAACGAAAAACTCTTTATTATGCCACCTCTACGTTGTTCTTCTGAATGAATATAACTTTTGAACATTTTATCGCTTGGAACGCCATGGCAGATAAAGTCAACGGTTAATAGCTGGTCATATTGCTTTCCAAGAAAATTATTCAACGCCGATACCTGACACGGGGTACCAACAAACAGTACTCGTCTTTTATCCGCAAGGAACTCCCGCACTTTAACGAAAACATTATTTGTATCCGATTGAATATATTTTGATTTACAGAGCTTTTTTAGGTCCTGTAAGTTGTCTGCATACATATGCTTAAGGGTTAATTGATTGTCAAAAGCAGCTCCAAATACTACGCCACCATCAGCAATCACTTCTCTAGCAAGTAGCTCGAAAACACCACCGGAAGAAGCGTTATTTCTAATGACTGTATCCTTTGAGTAACAAGCCAGTGCATACTCACTATGTGGATTCTTTTTATTCTTTACAACAGGACAAACTCTCTCACATAGACAGCAATTCACGCAGGCTTCGGTATCTACTAAAGGATATATAAAGCCCTCCGCATCCTCATTCATAGAAATAGCTCCAACAGGACATATACTCTCACATGCTCTGCAGCCACAACAGTTACTTTTGCTTTCAAAAGATAATAAATTAAATGGCCCAATCATCTGTGTCACTCCTGTAACTTTTTCGCCACCTCAGTAGATGACGTTCCCTCTGTATGCGGAAGAAATACTAAATGAACACCCACCTCTGTAAACTCTTCTTCATACTTATCATAAAGAGAAGATCCCTTCCAATCGTCACCGTGAAAGATAACATCAAACTTTAGCTCTTTCCAAGCGTCCATTTTGTTCATCGTGACCTGCGGTACCACTCTATCTGCATATCTAATTGCCTCTACTATTGCTACGCGTTCTTCAAACGGTATAACTGGAGTTTTATGCTTGTATTCTTTCACACAATCATCTGTACTAACACCCACGATTAAATGCTCACATTGCTCCTTGGCACGCTTCAAAATATTAAGATGACCGATATGAAACAGGTCAAATACTCCTGTTGTATAACCTATCTTATACTTTTTATTCATGGTATATCGTCCTTCCACTAAATCATGTTTTATCAGACATAATAGAGCTTTTTATTATACTGACTATCTTCTGATACGTCTGCTTTCTGTCGAACCTATCTTCGGCCAATCTTCGGCTATTTTGACTTATAGTTTTTCTCAATGCTTCATCTCCGCACAATTTCAGTAGTTTCTTGGCCAATTCTTTTGCATTATTATTTTCACAGTTTAACCCCATCTGATATTCATCTACCAAGTTCCTATACTCCGGGCATTCTTGTGTGTTTATAACAGGCAATCCTGCTGCAGCATAATCTCCATGTTTATTAATGATACTTCCAGCCGCTCCACGACTAATGGGGTTAACTGCAATATCACACGCGGTCAGTATACCAACCATTTTTCCGTAATCTAATCTGCCCATAAACTCCGTATATACACCTTGCTCTTTTGCATAATTTTCAAATTTCGATTTAAGTGGTCCGTCACCCATGACAACAAATTTAACATTAGTAATCCCTCTATCTTGTAGTATTTTTAGCGCATCTATAACACAAATTAAATCATAGCTGTGACCCAAAGTGCCTATATATGCAAGCCATATTTCATTCTCGGGCTTGTCCATCAGCTTGTTCTCTTCTGCCAATCTATCAAAAAACGCCAATTCCGTTCCTAAGAAAATGCTGTGCGCCTCTTTGCATTTATTGTTAACCTTTAATGCTCTGTCTGCATAGGTTTGTGAAACTGCGATGATTTCATCAGCTGCGGTATATATATATTCAGCTTGCTTTTGCATTGGAAAGAACAAAACGTCACTAATAACGGGCACATAAAAGAACATCTTAAAGGCTTCAGGCCATAAGTCTTGAACATCTATAATAAACCGGATATTATTCTTCTTGGCATATTCCGCTGCCACTTTTGCTACGTCAAGTGATGGTACTGCACAATATATGACATCTGGCTTATTTCGAGCTTTAAGATATCTCTTTAAGTTTCGCCCCATTATATAATGGCTGTAAAAACGCTTGAGTGAAACGTTCTTAGAGTAATTTGGTTCCGAAATGAAGGTAATCTTATAATTATACTGTTCTTCTATTCTGCTTCTCTTTGTCTTCTTATTGTGAGAAAAATCAGACGTCACCAATTCTACATCAAAATGTTTATTGGTAAGTAAATCTACAAGATAATTGAATCTAATATTTCCTTTACCATCAAAATCACTACAAAAGTGAGCAATTACTAGCACGTCTCTTCCCATTTTAACTCTCCTACATACAATTATTTTTTTTCGCCGGGACTCTAATTGAAGGGATCAGGCTCAATTATACCCTTAACCACTGGTCTCGATAATTATCATATATATGTGCTCTATTCACCAAATATGGCTCTATATTTCGGAAAACATCTACTTGCGATATCAATTCCAGTTTCAGCCTTCCTGATTTTGGTCAACTCCTCATATTTCTCTTCATCAAATATCTATCTGCCTATATAAAAGTGTTATCTGATTTTCTATTAAAAGTGCTTTTGAATTTATACAAGCTTTATTCTTTGCTATCCAGTTCAACACCTAAATGGAATATTTTATATCCATTCTCAACCCCTTCAGGCTACTTCGTATAGTAATAAGTTAGTTGGTACAAAGTGTTGATACTCTCTATAAGGATTGACAAGTGACAATATATCTGCTGCCAGGGGATTAAAGCATCTTTTTTTTGCCCCTTCTTTCATTAATAGTTGAATAATATCAATTGAAAGAGACTTTCGAATATCATCGGTATTTTATTTAAAAACCAGACCTAAGACGCCTATGGTTTTATCTTTAAGATCTCTGAGCAGTTATTTTATCTTTTCAACCATTAATTCTTTCTGCCTTTTATTCACAGATATAACTGCTTGTAAAGGATTAAATTTGTATCCATAACTGCTAGCAATACTGCATATTGTTTCGGTATCTTTGGGAAAACATGACCACCGATAAATATGGAACAAAGATAAATAAAATAAGTCGTCTTAGGAATTGGAGATTTCCGATAATGAATCCGCAATGAACGGATACCATCATCTATATTATTTTCAATCTTATAAAAGTTTTTTATTGAATAATCAATTGCTTCGCTATAAAGCACTACTATCTCATAAAATAGTGCCATTGCTTTGGCATGTTCCTTGATAAAAATTCCGCTACCGAATTTTGCTTAGATGGAGACCAGGCTAGGATAAATAATATTTTTAATCAATCATCATTTGTCATCTTTATTAGTTTCACTCCTTAAACTAAGTCTGCATTACTGAGACTAAAAATTACAATATGAAATATTTTTCATTTAATAACTTGCTACTTCACAATTTTTCTACATTCTCACTTTTATCGTTTATTGCATTCCTGGTATCAAATAACGCTTTAGCATTTTTGGTTACCATTTTATAATCAACTGCTGTATGTGCAGTAATAATAACTATTATATCCTTTTCTATCATATCTTCTGCTGTAAGTTCTTTCAAAGATTTATATTCTTTTCCGCTACTTGTAAATTCTGGTACATAAGGATCATAGTAAGAAATGACTGCCCCTTCTTCTTCCAATATTTTAATGATTTCCAGGGCAGGTGATTCACGCAGATCATTAATATCATTTTTATAAGCCACTCCTAATAAGAGGACTCTTGCTCCGTTTAAAGATTTCTTAAATTTTCTAGATAGAATTTTAGCGGTTCTCTCTACCACATATTCCGGCATATATTTATTTATCTCACCAGCTAATTCAATAAGACGAGTATGATAATTATACTTGCGAGCTTTCCAGGTAAGATAGAAAGGATCAAGAGGTATACAATGCCCACCAATACCTGGTCCAGGATAAAAAGGCATAAATCCATAGGGTTTGGTCTTAGCCGCTTCTATAACTTCCCAAAAATCTATCCCCATTTTATGACAAAGAATAGACATCTCATTAGCCAGGGCAATATTCGTATATCTAAAGACATTCTCATAAATTTTTTCCATCTCTGCTACTTTAGGAGAAGAAACAGGGTATATTTTACCCTGGATAATATTACTATAAAGAAAGACTGCTATTTCAGTACAATCTGGAGTTACTCCTCCTACTACTTTGGGAGTATTTCTCACCTTATACCAGGGATTACCGGGGTCAATTCGTTCCGGAGAAAAAGCCAGAAAGAAATCTTTTCCACACTTGAGACCAGATTCTTTTTCGAGCATAGGTTTTAGGATTTCTTCCGTGGTACCGGGATAGGTAGTGGATTCAAGGATTATTAGCATCCCAGGATGAAGATATTTGGCGATATTTTTAGTAGAATTTTTCACATAAGAAAGATCGGGTTGCTGATAAATATCTAAAGGGGTAGGAACACAGATACAAATAGTATCTACATTTTTTATAAAGGAATAATCGGTAGTTGCTTGTAGCAGTCCTTTATCTACTACTTCTTTAAGGTCTGAATCTATAATATCTTTAATATAATTTATTCCTTCATTTACCATACGAACCTTTTTCTCTTGCATATCAAAACCAATGGTCTTGTATCCTGCTTTGGCTTTTTCTACGGCAAGGGGTAGGCCAACGTAGCCCAGGCCGATTACGCCTAAGACAGCAGTTTTGTTTTTAATTTTATTTAGTAATTGTTGTTTTAATAGATTTTCAGATTTGTTCATTTTGTACCTTTCAATTTATAACATCTATTGGGATTGCTTCTGGTCTCCGACCCTCGCAATAACAGAAAGAATGACCCACATAACGATGTTTTTTTACGACTTTTTTTCGAACATATTTTTAAAATCTTCAGTACTGATATTTAAGCCTTCATTATAATTTATAATTCGAGAGTATTTTTGTGATTTATAAGCCATTAAGATTATACTCAGAGATTTTTTCCCCTCATTGCCATCTATTAATGGATTAGTATTGTTTCTAATTGCATCTATAATATTTTCGTAAAGCGGAGTATGCCCTTTTCCATAGATATTTTCGACTTCCAAATCACATTCCTTTTGTAGTTGCTCTAAGGATTCCTGTTTGTCTTCAAAATCCCAAACTAGTATTTTGTTTAAAGCTAGCCCGCCAATTATTACAGTCCCCTTTTCTCCCAATATAGTAAGCGTTTCCTTTAAATTTTTAGGATATACACAGACAGTCCCCTCAATATTCCCTATGGCACCATTTTTAAATTTAATGATGATACTTCCATAATCCTCTGTTTGAATATAAGGATGCATATAATTTCCCGTCTGTCCATATACTGAATCAATTTCACTATCTATCATCCATTGAAGGAGATCGATATTATGCGTACACTGATTTATTAGACATCCTCCATCTAATTTCCAGGTACCTCTCCAGTTAGCTTTATCATAATACTCTTTATTTCTGTTCCATAAGATTCGAGCAGTTCCGGCAAATATTCGGCCAAATCTTTCTTCATCAATTGCCTGCCTTAATTTCTGAATAGGGGGATTAAACCTATTCTGATGACAAACAGCCAATTTCAGATTATTCTTTTGAGCTGCTTGAATCATTCTATCGGCATCTTGAAGGGACATAGCCATTGGTTTTTCTACTAAAACATGCTTTTTTAAGTTTAAGCAATAAAAGGAAATCTCAGCGTGATAGCCAGATTCGGTACAGATAGAGCACACATCAATATCTTCTTCTTGAAGCATCTTTTTATAATCGGTAAATATTTTTGGTCTTTTGAGGGAAATATTATTTTCTTTTATCTGGTTTATATATTCATTAACTCTCTGCTCAGCCCTATCTTTTATTAGATCGCAAACGGATACAAGTTCGGCATTTGCAAAATTATCTATGAGTGCTTTTATATGATTTGTTGAAATACGTCCACAGCCGATTAGGGTAAATTTTAATTTTTTCATGGTTCACCTGCTTTTATTGTAAAATTCAGTGATTTTACTTACTACATATTCTTGTTGTCCTTCAGTAAGTTCAGGATACATTGGTATAGCTAAAACTTTCTTGCTTGCTTCTTCGGCAATTGGGAAATCCCCTTTTTTATATCCTAAATATTTAAAACACTCCTGTAAGTGTAAACATAAAGGATAGTAAATATTAGTACCTATCTCGTTTTCTTTTAAATATTTTTGTAATTTATCTCTATCTTCTACAAATATAACATATTGATGAAAAGTATGTTCTTTATGATTTTTAATGATATGGATATCTTCTACGGGAAGTCTTATTTTATCCAATAGTTTATATCTTTCAAATAATTTCTGATACTTACAGGCAGCTTGAAATCTGTCTTCTAACCATTTATCTAAATATTTGAATTTTATAAGCAATATCGCTGCATGAATTTCATCAAGTCGAGAATTAATTCCTATAAATTTATGATAGTATTTTGGTTTTGAGCCATGAGAACGGAATATGCAACAATACTCGGCGTATTCTTCTGAAGAGGTCACAATCATTCCTCCGTCTCCGTAGGTAGCTAAATTTTTTGTGGGGAAAAAAGAAAGGGTACTTAAATTGCCAAAACTTCCTGATTTTTTGCCTTTGTATTCTGAGCCTATTGATTGAGCACAGTCTTCTATAACTTTTAAATTATATTTTTGAGCTATCTTTATGATTTCATCCATCTTACACATCTGACCATATAGATGAACCGGGATAATTGCTTTAATTGGTTTACCGGTCTGTCTATCTATTAATTGATTAATCTGGGAATTAAAATTACAATTGGTGTCAATAAATTCTTGTAGTTTTATGGGGTCAAGATTGTAGGTTTGAGAATCAATATCCACAAATATTGGGGTAGCCCCTGCCCTTACGATACTTCCGGCAGTGGCAAAGAAAGTAAAAGGCGGAGAAATTACCGCATCTCCCGGAGATATACCTAAAGCTTTTAAGGCTATAAAAATAGCATCAGAACCATTAGCCACTCCTATGCCATATTTAGTTCCTGAATAAGCTGCGAGAGAATTTTCTATTTTCTTTACGTTATCACCGTTTATGACTATTCCTGATTTTAGGACGGAGATAATGGCAGAATTAATTTCTTCTTTTATTGATTGATATTGCATCGTCAAATCTAATTGTGGTACTTTCATTTTAAATACCTCTTAATTTATTTTGTTAATTGTTGGCTTAATATTTCTATAATTTTTTCTGATGTTTTTCCATCTCCATATAATTGTTGAGAATAATTCTGCTCTTGAGGATGGAAATTAATAATGCTTTCTTCTATCTTTTCGGAATCTACTCCTACTAATTGATTAACGCCTTGTTCAATTGTCTCTACCCATTCAGTGTTTTCTCTAAGGGTTATGCAGGGAATTTTATTAAAATAAGCTTCTTTCTGAACTCCTCCTGAATCAGTAACAATTTTTTTAGCATTTGCCTCCAGGCAAATCATATCAAAATACCCTATTGGATCTATAATTATAATATTCTGACCAATATATTTTTTTAAAGTATCATTCTGTTTAATCTTTTTTTTGGTTCGGGGATGCAAAGGTAATATTATTTTTTCCTTAGAATCTGTTAATCCTATAAAAATATTTTTTAAATTTATGATATTATCAGTATTAGATGCTCTATGAATAGTGCATAGTATAAATTCTTTAGGTATAAGTTTAATTTATTTAATATTGTGGAGCTTTTTTGGGCTTTGTCCTTATAATATAAATATGTTTCAAACATTATATCCCCTACGTTATAAACTCCATCTATTATCCCTTCTTTTTTTAAATTATTAACTGCTGTCTGGGTAGGACAAAACAAGATTGTAGAAATAGAATCTGAAACTACTCTGTTGATCTCCTCTGGCATTTCTCGAACATAGCTTCTTAGCCCTGCCTCAACGTGAACCACTGGGATATGAAGTTTTGCACCAACTATGGCACCGGCAATAGTAGAATTAGTATCTCCATATATCAAAATAAAATCCGGCCATTCTCTAAGAACTATATCTTCTATACCCATCATCATCTTTGCTGTTTGCTGCGCATGTGTATCAGAGTCTACTCCAAGATTGTAATCCGGAATGGGAATGCCTAACTCAGAAAAGAAATCATCACTCATATTATTATCGTAATGTTGACCAGTGTGTAATATACTCTCTTTTACATCGATATCAGGTGTATTTTTTATATATCTAGATAGGGAGGCAGCTTTAATAAACTGCGGTCTCGTTCCGATTATGGTTAATATTTTCATAATTAATTTATCCTATGTAGAATTTTTGATTTTCGATCAATTGTTCTTTAGGAACATCACGAATAACGCGAGCAGGAGAACCCATGACTATTTTTCGTGGAGGTATATCTTTAGTTACCACGCTACCTGCAGCTATTAGAGCATCTTCTCCTATTATTTTTCCTGGAAGTATTACAGCATTTGCTCCAATGCGGGCACCTTTCTTCACCGTAATTCCCTTGAAATGTTTAAATCTTTCTTCGGTTCTGCCTAAAAAATTATCATTGCTGGTTACTACTCCGGGAGCGATAAAAACGTAATCTTCTAATTCTGAATAAGCGGTAATATAGCATTCGCTTTCTAATTTACAACGTTTCCCTATTTTAACATAATTTTCAACAGTTACTCCTCTACCAACAATAGTGTATTCACCTATAGCGGCGTTTTCTCTAACGGAAGCTAAATCAGCAATGAGGACATTATTAGAAATAGAGGAACCAATATAAATAACTGTATTGGCACCAATCAAACAGTCATTACCAATATGAGTGGGAGAAAGATTTTTTTCTTCTTTAAAGATGCTCAAACTTGCCCTCATAGGATATTTCCCTATAACTGTATTATCATCGATTCTCACATTGTTACCTATTGTTGTTCCTTTTCTAATAACTACATTATAACCTATGCGACAATTGTCACCAATGGCTACATCATCTTCGATAATAACATTTTTAGCAAAAACTATTTCTTTCCCTAATTTCGCTTTATCGCTAATAAAATTTGACATAATGAATTCCTTTCAGGAAATAATTGACCAATTGGTCGTTTGGTCGCTTAATAATTGTTTTTAAGGACGGATTCTATGTTGATTATTTTGATATTTTTTGATATATTTTTATATTTTTTTATCTCTTGCTGAAGTTTATCCGGGTTGACGGTAGATATAATTAGCAATTCTTTCTGAGATTTTTCAGAAAGCGCTTTAGAATATTTTTCGATAAAGTCAGATAGGGTCAGGACTTCGTGACCTAGGAATATCTTTTTAGATAAGTCATCACTTATAATAGCATTTAGTTTTAGGGGGGTGCTTATTCCGGCATAGTAAGTGATTTCGGCAAGCTGACCAGTGCCATAAATATTTACTGTTTCTTCTCCTTGCTGATAGAGTTTTATTAAGTAAGCAGTAAGTAAATCCTTGGTATAGTGATAATAGTGGAGGGTTTCCTGGAAACGGCTATACATCAAACGGCTGACATTTGCCATGCCTTCGGGGGTGATAAGATAGAGAATTTTACGGCCAGTCATCTTTTGGACCTTTATCCAACCCCGATGAATTAAGTTTTGCAGGATAGAGTTAGTGAGGCCGAGGGAGATGTTGAGTTTGAGAGAGAGGGATCTTTGCGTTGTTGATGGATTGTTCTTTATCTCCATTAGGGTGTCAAGTTCGGATTTGGGCAATTTAAGACTCCCTTCGGTCGACTGGTTGCGGGTTGCGGGTTACGGGTTTCAAGTTATGAGTTTCAGGTTTCGGGTTGCGGGTTACGAGTTTCAAGTTTTTTAAAGATTTAATTAAAGCAATTAACATATGAATAATAGATTGGATTTTTGCCAATAAAAGTTTATATTCTTCGTTGGTGATGTAGTTTAGATCCTTAGCAAGAAGGAGTTGATATTCAGCTTCGAAGGCGGAGCCTTTGGATATGCCTAAAAATCTGATTAGATTACCATTGTCAAGCTGGCCGGAGCCTTCGACAATGTTAGTTGGGATAGATGATGATGACCTTCTGATTTGGGAGGTCAGTCCATATTGTTCGTTATTGGGAAATTTCTGAGTAATATTGTAAACGTCTACAGTAAATTTATGGGCATCTTCCCAGACTTTTAGTTTTTTGTAGTCGGACATTATAAGACTCCCTTCGGTCGTCTGTTGCAAGTTACAAGTTACAGGTTGCGAGTTGCGAGTAAAGAAAGAAAATACAAAATACAAAGACAAGATGCAAGGTGCAAGTTAAAAAGACAGTTTTTAGTTTTCAGTTTTTGGTTTACAGTTAATAAAAGATACAAAATTAAGTTGTTAACTATGTAGTGAATGTTCAGGATGTGAACTTAAGAAAATTATACTGTAAAAGAATTGTGATGTCAAGGGGAAAAACAGTCTACCGGTCGGCCAGTCTGCCGGTCTACCAATCGGATACAAGATAAAGACAAACGGACA
>Ga0210003_1000794_pt1 | contig 28586 bp, 31 predicted proteins | sample LantaG_FD_182804 | JGI IMG/M metagenome (GOLD analysis project Ga0210003, IMG submission 182804) | Deep subsurface microbial communities from Baltic Sea to uncover new lineages of life (NeLLi) - Landsort_02402 metaG (SPAdes) (version 2) | ecosystem: Environmental > Aquatic > Marine > Oceanic >... | reverse complement strand
AAAAAAAAAAAAACCCGAGTTCGAAAAAAAAAAAAAAAAAAAAAAAAAACTTTCTCACCTCCGTACGCGAAGAACACGTTGAGCACCGCCACGCTCGTCCTCACCCACCCGTGAGACTCGAACAGCTTGGTCGGGGGTGCTTTCTCGTCGGGCTTCGTTAGCAGCGTCGCGAGCACCACGGAGACGGCGAAGAGCTGCGCGGCGGTGCCCGCCGCGAGCAGCCTGCTCATCGCCGCGAGGTTCCTCGCTTGCGCCAAGCCCAAGGAGAGCAGAGCGACGACGAGGCCGAAGCGCCACTGGGCAAAGTGCGGGGGGTTGCCCGCCGCGTGCTGAAGGGCCTGGGTGGCCGCGAGGTGGAGGACGACGCAGCTGTTGGTTGGTGGTGGTGGTGGGTTGGGGGGGTTGGAGAGGAGAGGAGAGGAGAAAAGAGAGAGAGAGAAAGAGAAAGAGAAAGAGAGAGAAAGAAAGAGGGTTGAGGTCTCGAGGTCGAGGTCGAAAACGAAGGGAAAAAAAACGAAAGTTCAAACTTTTTCCTCTCCTCTCCTCTCTCTTAACTTACCGCGAAGCGTCCAGCGTATAGATGATCGCGTACACGGCAGCCCTCCCTTTCCTTCCGGCGGCAGCCTCCCCGACGTCCCCGAACAGCACGGCGCCTTCCACGGCAGCAACAAGTCGAGGGAACAGGGAAGCGCTGTACGCGGTCAGAGAGGCGACGACCAGGATCGTGACCCCGGCCCCGAGCCAGCCGAGTCTGGCGAAGTCCGCCGGGAGCAGCCAGAGGCCCCAGCCGAGCTGCAGGGAGAGGAGGGTGACGATGGTGGTGGAGACGGAGGCCGCGGCGCTGTGGTGAGAAGAGTGAGGAGAAGAGGCGTTTCCGTTGGCCGGTGTTGTTGCCGTCGCTCGCTCCGGGTCCGCTGCTGCTGCTGCTGCTGCCTGTTCCGCCTCTTCTCCTGCGTCGTTTCCTCCTCCGCTGATCCCGTCTGCGTATCCCGCCAGCTCCGAGGGGCCCGCGGAGAGCGTGCCCTCGTAGCCGCTGCCCGGGCGAGCAGCGGAGGAGACGCGGCGAGGGGAGGAAGGGCTGCTCGTCGTCTGTCGAGGCTGCTGCTGCTGCTGCTGCTGCTGCTGGGGGCTTCTCTGCTGCGGCGGAGGAGCCACTGCTGCCGCCGCTGCTGCCGCTGCCGCTCCTGTCCTGTCGGAAGACATGGACCTGGCCGCCTCGAAGGAGCTCGGGATCGGCTTGGTCTGCTGCCTCTTTGGGGCAGCAGCGGTGGAGGAGGAGGAGGTCGAAGGAGGGGGAGCGGCAGCAGCAGCGGCCGTCGAAGTCGCCGCCGCCGCAGCATTTGCGTTTGCCGCTTCGCTGCTGCTCGCTGCTGCTGCTGCTCCCTGGTTTCCAGTTCCGCTTGCTCCAGCACCTGAGCGATGTTCGAGAAAACGCGTACGGATTCGAATTGGAGGATTTTGTGAGCTCGGGAAGAGAGGCGAGTGGTCGGCGATTGGAGACGAAAATCGGAAATTGATGATGCCCTAGTCCTTTTTTTTTCGATCGAGGTTGCTTCTCTCTCTCGCTCTCTCTCTCCGATACTTGTCCTACCTCCACCTCCCGGCTTGCGTCCGGGGCGCTTGCGAGCCATCGACGAGCAAAGAGAGAGAGCGCTTCTTGGGAAAAGGTTTGTACACGTTTCTTTTTTGCTTCACAGAGAATTGAAGAGTGAACAGAAAAGAAAAGGAAAAGTGAGAGAGAGAGAGACCAAAGACACATGTTGCGCTTGCTCTTGCTCTTCGTCTCCTTCTTGACTTCCTTTGTCAACCCCGCGCCCGGCCCTTGCCTCCTCCTCCGCCGCCCTTGCCTCCTCCCCCTCCGCCTTTGCCCTTTGCTCCTGCTGCCGCCGCTTTCGCCTTGAGCGGAGCAGCAGCAGCAGCAGCAGCAGCTGTTGTCGCTCCCGCCGGTTCACCGCCTCCACCACCTCCTCCGCCTCCGCCTCCGCCGACCTCCGCCGTCGCCGCGTCGGCGCTGCCGGTGGCCTGCGCCGCCACCAGCCAGGCCGCGAGGCGCTCGACGCGCTTGACGTCCGAGAGCTGGTCCGTGGCGAACTGGAGGCACTGTGTTTCGTTTGGTTGAGTGAGTTTTGAAGGGGGAGGGGGGGGGTCGGAAGGTTTGAAGGTCGAGGGGGTCGTCGAGGTTGAGGTTGAGGAGGGAGTGATCGATCGCCCCTTTGACTCTCTCTGTCTTTCTGTTCTCTCTCTCTCTCTCTCTTTTCTCTCCCCGTCCTCCTTCGAATGGCGATCCGCATCTTCCTTACCGTCACGTCGTCAGTCACGCGCACGGCCAGCTTGCCGCGCGAGTGCTCGTACTTGACCACGCAGCGCGCGACGCGGGGCCTTTTCCTTTTCTCAATTGACGTTGTCGACGACGACGACGACGTTAATTTCGATGATGCGGCGTCTTCGCCGAGCGTCGACGCGACGAGGCGCCTCGCCCTGGCCGAGAAGACCTCCCAGTCGTCGAAGCGGACCATGTGAGAGGTTGAAGAACGCGCGCGAGGAATGGAGAAGCGCGTGTGTTGTCTTTCGAAGTTCCGAGCTTCTGAAGCTGCTCGAGAAGAGGCGAGAAGTTTAGTGAGAGAGCGAGGAGTCTAAGAGAGAGAGAGAGAAAAAAAAACCGAAAAAAATCTTCTCACTTTTTCCTTTCGAGCAGCTCCTCTGTTGCTCTCGCTCTCTCCCTCTCTTCCTCGCTCTGTTGCTCTGCTGCTGCGCTTGCTCCTTCCGCTTGAAGAAGACGACACTGTCGCATCGCTCTTGAGTCACAAACAAAACAACGGAAAGACGAGAGAGCTTGAAACGTTTTCGTTGGAAAAAAAAAGGAAAGAAGAAAACACCCGCATCGATTGCCCGATGGCGACCCCTCAGCCCGTCCCGGGCGACCACCCGTCCTCGTCCGTGCTGGGCCTGCTGCACAACGGGTAAGCAGAGCGGAGGGTCGTGGGCTCTCTCGCTCGCTCCCTCTCTCATTCTCTCTCTCTCTGAGGAGAGAGCGCGCAGAGCTGAAAGAAGGAGGGGGGGAAAACGCCGAAAAGATGAATGAGGCTTTTTTTCCCAACGATTCGATCGATCGCTTCCCTCCTTCAGCTTCGTCTCAACCTCTTCACCTCTCTCAACCTCTCTGCAAACCCCCTCCGCTTCTCAACGACAACTCACTCACTCACTCACGCAGCCCCTTCGTCGCGGCCTTCACGGCCTTCGCCATCGCCCAGACCCTGAAAGTCTTCACCTTCTACTGCCAGGAGGGGAGGTGGGACCTCTCTCGCTTGGTCGGCAGCGGAGGGATGCCGAGCTCGCACACGGGGGCCGTCGCGGCGCTCGCGGCGGCGCTGGGGGCGGTGGCCGGGACCTCGAGCCCGGAGTTTGCCATCGCGGTCGTCGTCGCCGGCGTCGTCATGTACGACGCCTCGGGCGTCAGACTCCACGCGGGGAGGCAGGCCTCGGTGTTGAACGTTATCCTCACTGAACTGCCGCCGGATCACCCGGCGAGTGACCACCGGCCGCTGCGGGACACCCTGGGCCACACGCCGCTGCAGGTTCTCGCTGGCGCTGCGCTCGGAGCCTTGGTGGGCTTTGCCGTCGGGGCCGCGTACCGATGAGAGTAGTAGAGAGAGAGAAAAAAAGTAGGCAGAGAGAGGGAGAGCGAAACGAGAGAGACTTTTCTATTTTGTAAAAATTCGAATGAAACGAAAACGAGACGAAAAAATAAAAAGGTACAGTTGCTTGTTTTTGTTTTTACAGCAGAATTTCCCTCATCTCGGCGCTCACGGCGGAGAGGGGGAAGCCCTGCGCCCCTGCGACGCACCGGAGCAGAGCCGCGACCTGAGGGACGGAGCAGCAGGAAGAAGAAGAGGAAGAGGTTTCTTCTTCGCCGTTGTCGGCGGCGTCGCCGTCGTCCTTGTCCTTTGCTCTTGCTTTTGCTTTTTTCTTCTCTCGCCCCTTCCCTCCGAGCGCCCCGCGCGCCCAGTCCCGCAGCTCGGGCCCGCCGAAGGGCAGGTAGTAGGCCCTGATGAAGCCGTCGACGGGGCGGGAGAAGCAGGCGTCGCAGGCCTCGGCGGCGGAAGCGGCGAAAGCAGCAGCAGAGGAAGAAAGTCCTCCGTCGCCGCTTCCTCCTCCTTCTCTTCGTCGCCGTCGGCGGCTCGAAGACAGCGCCCTCTCGATCTCCGTCCCCGCTGCCACGAGCAGGGGGCGCAGGGCCGCGGCGTCCCCGCTCATCGCCGAGCGTCCCATCGGGGAGAAAGAGGGGGAGGAAGAAGAAAGGGAAGGGGCAGCGGCAGCGCTTTGGCCGTTCCCTCCTTCCTCAAAGGCGTTAGCGTTTGCATGAATGGAAGAAGAAGCCGAAATCGAGGAAGCCGAAGAAGAATACGTCTCGACGTCACCCGCCGCGGCCAGGCCGTCGATCACGCAGCGCGCCAGGCACCGCAGCGCCTCCTCCCAGACGCGAGAGAGAGCGCCCGGCGACGGCGACGACGAGAAGAAACCGGTGACGCTTTCTCCGCTCTCCGCGGTGTCGGCGAGGCGCTCCGAGAGCGCCCTGGCCGCGGCCGCGGCCGTCCCGACCCACCTCGCCGCCTCGGCCGGCGGCTCCCGCATCGCGTAGTAAGGGGTCGCCGCGACGGAGTCGCGCAGGGGGAGCAGGGGCAGGTTCAAACAGGCCGCGACGGAGACGGCGAGGTCGGCGGCGTCCCTGGCCGCCGCGAGCGAGGAAGCGAAAGAGGAGGAGGAGGAAGAGGAAGACGACGGAGGCGACGAAGACGACGAAGGTGAAAGAGTCGCTTCTTCTTCTTCTCGAAGCGCCGACGAAAGCCTCCGCGCCAGCTCCCGCAGCGCCGCGCTCGCCGCCAGCCTCTCCCGCAGAGCGAACAGGTTCCCGGCGTTGGACCTGGGCGTGGGCTGCGTGGCCACCGCCGAAGACTGCGTGAGCGTTCCAGGGGTCAGGTGGTTGGCGAAGGCCGCGGTCGAGGGGCGCGGAGGGCCGACGGCGACGGCGAGCGTCGCGGTCGTCGTCGTCGTTTTTGTCGCTGTTCCGTTTTCTCCTCCTCCTCCGGGAACGACGACCGCCCCGCCGCCCTTCCTGACGACGCCGTGCGCCGCTGCGAGCTCGGGCTGCGAGATGAACAGCGCCCGGGCCAGGGCCGAGCGGAGGCGCGGGGGCACCGCCGGGCAGAAGGAGGCGACGGATGAAGAGGAAGAAGAAGAGCTGCCGAGGGAGGAGGGAGGAGAGGGAGAAATGGCGACCGCGGCCGCGAGCGAGCAGGGCCCGAAGGAGGCCGCGAAGTGCACCAGCACCGTCTCGAACAGCTTGAGCGAGGCTTCTCGGGCGGCGGCGGAGAGCAGAGCGGAAGGAGAAGCAGAAAACTCGGCCCACTGCAGGACCTTGAACGTCGAGGCGGTGAAGCAGCAGGGGCGGCGCTTGTCGTTCGACTTCTTCTTCTCCGGTTCTTCTTCTTCTTTCTGCTGCTGCTGCTGCTTCGCGGCAGGCGTCGAAAGCGAAGCGAAAGGAGAAGGGGAAGCAGAAGCAGAGGGCCTCCAGGGGTTGCCGGCAGAGAGCAGCTGGTCGAAACCGAAAGCCTCCTCTTCCTCTTCCTCTTCCTCTTCCTCTTCCTCTTCCTCTTCCTCTTCCTCTTCCTCTTCCTCTTCCTCTTCCTCTTCCTCTTCCTCTTCCTCTTCCTCTTCCTCTTGCTCTTCCTCTCTCACTCCTCCTGCTGCTCCTCCTCCTCCGCGAAAGTCCACCTCCGGCACGTCCCGCTCCTCGACGGACAGCAGAGACCACGCCTCGGCGTCGAGCATGGACTGCAGGGCCGCGGCGCGGAGCGAGGCCAGCGAGGAAAGGGCGGAGGCGGCCGCCCGCTCCGCGGCAAGGCGGAGCGACGAAAACGAATCATTTGCTTCTTCTTCTTCTCCATTTTCTTCTTCTCCACCTCCTGCAGCGACGAACGCCCTACCGGCCCCCTCGAGCTCCCGGCACCACGCCAGCAGCGTCGCAGGGTCCAGGTTGGAGGAAGAAGAAGCCGCAGCAGCGGAGGAGGTGGAGTCGAGGATCTCGACGACGCAGCGCGAGACGGCGGTACAAGTCCGCAGCCTCGCTTTCTTCGAAGACAGCGCTCGAGCCGCCTCCGCCGCGAGCAAAGCAGCTTTTTCTCCTCCATCTTCGACTTTCCACCCTCTCAGGAACCGTGCCAGCGCGTGCTGCGAGGCCAGGACGTCGAAGAAGACCATCAGCACGGAAGACAGGGCGCGGCCGACGACCCCGCCCTCGCGAGGCAGCGTCGCCGCGGCCGCTGGGAGCGTCTTCGCAATTGACGCGGCGCTCGCCGCCGCTCCGCCTCGGGCGCTGGTCCCGGTCAGCGCGGCGCCGCGGAGGACCTTGAGGGCGGAGCTGAACGGCGCCGAAGAGAAGGCGGAGAGCAGAGAGGAAGACAGAGAAGGAGAAGGAGAGGTTTCGCTTTCTTCTTCTCCTCCTGCTCCTCGGGCGGCGAAGCCAAGGACAACGGCCCTCGCCGCGCCCTCGAACGCCTCCTTCCCGCTCCCGGAGGTGGACAGCGCAGCAACGGCGCCCTCGAGGCGCGCGGAGGCGTCGGCGAAGGCGCCCTCTGCCGCGGAGGAGAGCGAACGAGCGACGGCGACCGAAGAAGACGAAGGGCTCGAAGAAAGCGTCGAATAAAGCGTCGAGAGCACCTCCTTCGCCCTCCTGACGCTCTCGAATGTCGCCGCGGCCCCGGCAGCGTCCTCTTCTGCGTGCGCCTGCGCGTCCCGTACGAGCTTCGTGGCTTCGGCGAGCCTTCGGATGAGTCGGGCCGTCTCCTCTATCCGCTGCGACCTTGCCCTTTCTCTAGCCATCTCGGCCGCGAGCGCCCCTGCCTCCCTCGCAGGTTTCAGCAAAGCCCTCGCTTCGCCCGCGGCCCTCGCAGCCGCTCCGACCTCCCCGGCCACGCGGGAGACGCCCTCGATCCCTTGCAGGGCCGCGGCGGAGTCCCTCTTGAGCGCGGCGCGGAGGCGGTCGGAGGCGGCCTCGAGCGCAAGCGTGCGGCGGCCCGCGAGCGCCTCAAGCGCGTCGAAGGAAGGAATGAAAACGTTTTCATTTCCGTCACCACTTGACGATAAAAGCAGCCCGAGCTCGTGGCTGACGGCGTCGAAGCCCGGGTCGAAGTAAGGGGGAGGCAGGGCGTCGATCTCGGCGGTCATCTGTTCGGCCAGGGAGGAAGAGGTTGTTGGAGAACAAGAGGTCGAGGTCGGGATTGTCGAAGCCGACGTCGATGCCTCTTCTGATGCGTCGTCTTTCTTTTCCATCTTTTCTCTCGGGTCCGTTTTTTTCTGCTCTCTCTTCCTCGCGATGGGATCAGAGAGATCTCGTTATAGGTATCGGAGCTTCGCTGCTTGAGAAAAAGGCGCCATTCCGCTCGGAGAGTGTCTGAAAAATTAGACAGAGTTTTTGTTTTCAATTTTGTTTTTTTGTTTTTTTTTAAGGAAAAAGTGAGTGTGATGGCATCAGAACTCTGATTTTTTTTTCTCTTTCTTTTCTTCGAACGCTGCTCTCTTTCGCGCGTCGTTCCACCTCCCTACTCTCTCTTTCGACGTCGCCATGGCTGACGACCCGGCCGCAGCCGCCACGACGATGGAGGTCGACGCGAACGCGGGAGCAGGCCCGTCGACGACAGTGACGGCGACGACGACAGCTCCTGCCGCTTCTGCTCCTCCCGCTGCCGCTCCCGCTGCTGCTGCTGCTGCTGCTCCGCGCGCCTCGGCCCCCGGGGCCACCTCCGACGGCAAGTGCTACGAGCTTCCCTGGGTGAGTGGTTGACTGAAGGAGAGAGAGAAGAGAGAAGAGAAATCGAACGACGATTCGACGAGCGAGCAATTCGATTTCCGTTTCGACCTCCGACCAATCGCGCAACAAGGCGCGCCTCCTCTCTCTCTCAACCTCGACAAAAACCCCTCTCTTCTTCAACACCCCCCCCCCAAAAAAAAAAAAGGTCGAGAAGTACCGCCCTCACACGCTCGCCGACGTCGTCGGCAACCGCGACGCCGTCGACCGCCTCCGCGTCGTCCAGGCCGAGGGGAACATGCCGAATTTGATTTTGGCGGGCCCCCCCGGAACGGGAAAGACGACGTCTGTTCTGTGTCTGGCCCGAGCCATGCTGGGTCCCGCAGCGAAGGACGCCGTGCTCGAGCTCAACGCCTCGGACGACCGCGGGATCGACGTGGTCCGCACCAAGATCAAGATGTTCGCGCAGAAGAAGATCACGCTTCCCCCCGGGAGGCACAAGCTGGTCATCCTCGACGAGGCCGACGCGATGACGACGGGCGCGCAGCAGGCGCTGCGCCGCACGATGGAGCTGCACTCGTCGACGACGCGCTTCGCGCTGGCCTGCAACGCCAGCAGCAAGGTGATCGAGCCCATCCAGTCGCGGTGCGCCGTCCTGAGGTACGGGAGGCTCTCCGACGCCGACGTGCTGGGGAGGCTGCAGACGGTCGCGGCGGCGGAAGGGGTCGCGGTTTTACCGGAAGGTTTAGAAGCCCTCGTCTTCTCCGCCGACGGGGACATGCGCCAGGCGCTCAACAACCTGCAGTCGACCGCGGCGGGCTTCGGGCTCGTGTCGGCAGAGAACGTGCTCCGAGTCTGCGACCAGCCTCACCCTGCGACGGTCCAGGCAGCCGTGGAGAGTGCCTTGGAAGGCGACCTCGAAGCCGCTCACGCTCTCTTGACTTCGCTGCTCGACAAGGGATACTCCACGGGCGACGTGGTGGGCACGCTGTTCAGGCTGCTGAGGGCCCTGCCCGCCGGGGGGAAGGTCCCGGAGTTCGCCCAGCTCGAGGCGATCAGGGAGGTGGCCGAGACGCAGGCCAGGCTGAGCGACGGCGTCGGGACTCGGCTGCAGGTCGACGGCCTGCTGGCGAGGCTGGTGAGCGTGGGCGCGCAGGCAGGGATCGCGCCGCACTCGCTGAGGGTCAAGAAGGCGGTGGAGGCGGGTGCTGCGGGGGCAGCTGCAGCGGCACCGGTCAAGGTCTGAAAGAGAGAGAGAGAGAGAAAATGCTTGTTCTTTGAGTTTAAAAAAAAATGAAATGAAAATCCATGAATGCTTTTTTTCCCCCTCTATATAGATCGATTCCGTTTCTCTTTCTGTCTCTTTTGCTGTCGCAGCAGAAGCGAATGAGCTTTTCTCCTCGAGAGAGAGACAGAGAAAAAGAACGGAAAGAGATAAAAGCGTTTTTCGTTCCTTGTCGTTGTTTTTTTCTTTATCTTTACAGTTCAAGTTCTCTCTCTTCCCCCCCCTCTTCCTCAACCTCTTCTCCTACCGCACGTACTTCAGCAGGCCCTGGTAGGCCGTCACCAGCCTCTCGAACGCGTCCCTTGCGCCCTCCACTGAGCACTTGTCCGGATGGAGCGAAACGGCCATCGACCGGTAGCGCGCCCTGACTGCCGCCGCGCCGCATCCCGCTCCTCCTTTCGGCAAACCCAAAACGGAATAGTCGTCCGGAGCATCGAGAACCCGCTGGACCTCCTTGGCGTCTGCTGCTCTCGAAGGAGGAGGAGCAGCTGGAGTTGTCGAAGTCGCTGCTTCTTCGGAAGCGGCGTTGATTTTCGCCTCGGCGGCCTCCGCGGCGGCGTCCGCGGCCGCGGCGGCAAAGGCGGCGGCGAAGCCGGCGTCCAGCCTCGCCTTCCTCTCCGCCGCGTCCCCGGCCCTGCGCTGCTCGGCCCCGGCAGCGTCATGCTCCTGCCGCGCCTTGGAGCTCAGCGCGCGCTCCAGAGCGAGCTGCCGGGCCTCGACCTCGGCTTTCAGTTTTGCCAGAGACGCCTCAGCCTCGGCGCGCTGCTTGCGCGCCTGCAGGGCCTGCTCGGCCTTGGCGATGGCCGCCGCGAGCTTGGCCGCCGCGGCCGCCTTGGCGGAGGCCTCGGAGGCTTCTCTGGCCTTGGCGAGAGCGGCGGCCTCATCGGAGGGAGCGGCCTCTGTTGCTGCTCCTCCGTTGTCGTCTGTCCGCGGCCGGCGGGCGCGAGCGGCGTCGTCGGCGCCGATGCCGCCTTTGTCGTCATCGCCTCCCGCCGTCCCTGCTGCTGCTGCTCCTAATGTCCCTCCGCCTGCTGTAGTAGCAGCGTCACCGCCGCCGTTCTCGCTTCCGTCCCGCGTCCACACGAGCTTGCGCTTGTGCGGAGGCTGCTGCTGCTGCGAGGCGGAGGCATTGCCGCTTTCGAATCGACCGCCGCCAAACCTCCCGCCGCCTCTGCCTCCTCCTCCTCGGCCGCCACGCCCTCGCCCGCGGCCCGCAAAGGACGGAGGAGCCGCCGCGGAGGCAGAGGTAGAGGCAGGCGCCGCGGAGGTGCCCGCCGTGGCGGCGTCCGTGGCGCGGCTCCAGGTCTTCGCGGCTCCCATAAAAAAAAAACGAACGAGAGCTGTTCGAGAAAAAGCGACGTCCGAAGAAAAATGAACAACTCCCTTTTTCACTTTTTCCCTCCACTCACTCGCGCCCTCCTCCTCTCGTCTCTCTCGCCTCTCGCCCTCTCCTCTCGCCCCCTCCTCTCACCAGCAGCAGCCAGCCCCGCAATTATGATGATGCCATCTTCGCGAGCCGCCGCCGCTCTCTCCTCGCACCGCAGCAGGTCGATCGCCGCGCGCGCCTTCGCCCCCTCGAAGCCGAGGGAGGGGAAGAGCGCCGAAACCTCGACGGCAGCGATTGTCGACATGCCGAAAAAAAGCGCCGCCTCCTCCCGTTCCATCTCTCTGCAGACGCACTTTGTGGTGAGTGCGATGAGAGGACAGTGGAAGACGCGAGAGCCTCTGATCGAGGTCTCGCCGATCGCAATTGAGACGTTTAGAGAGAGAGAGAGAGAGAGAGAGAGAGAGAGAGAGAGAGCGAGAGAGAGAGAGCAGGGGAAGCGCGGAGGGCGATGGAGGAAAGAGGCCATCAGAGATCGATTCGACGAACGGTGCTCCTTCGCTTTCGGCGACAGACAGCTCTCGCTTTCAAAAAACCCTTTCTTCCTTTCTTCTCACTTCTTTCCTCCTCCTGAACCACATCAAAAAACAAAAAACAGACCGACTTCGGCGACGAGCTCAGAGTCGTCATGGGGCCCGAGTGGGACCTCCAGGAGGCCACTCCCATGAGCTGGAACGAGGACCACCTCTGGAGCGCGGAGCTGGCCGCAGAGCCCTTTTCTTCTTCGTCGCCGTCGTCGTCGTCTCCGTCTGCTGCTGCTGCCCCTCTCCCGCTCGAGTTCAAGCTCGTGCTCGCCAGGGCCGACGGCTCCGTGGTCTGGGAGGAGGGGCCCAACAAGGTCATCGAGGAAATTCCTGCCGTCGCTGCCGCCAAGCTGCGCGTCTCGTGGGGCGTCGCGGAGGTCGAGCCAATCTCCTCTGTTGTTGCCGAAGAAGAAGGAGAAAAGGCAGAAAAAGAAATCGGGGCCTCCTCTGCCTCGCCCGCCCCGGAGCCCGCCGCCGTCGTCGCCGCCTCGCTGCCGTCATCCGGGGCCGTGCTCGCGGCGATGAGCGATTTCGTCAAGTCTGTCTCCTCCTCTCCTTCTTCTTCTCCTTCGAAGGAGGAGGAGGAGGAAGAGAAGGAAGAGGTCGACGAAGAGGTCAAGGAGACTGAAGCGCCCGCTGCTGCTGCTGCTGCTCTCGCCGCCGAGAGCGAGCCCGAGGCCAAACCCTCTTCCACTACCGCCTCTACCGTCCAGAGCGCCGCCGCCGCCGCGGCCCTGGGCGTCGGCGGCGCGCTGCTCGCGACCGCGCTCGCGGTCGACCTGGCAGACGCCGCCCTGCTCGGTGCGGCCGCCGCCGCCGTCGCCGCCGCCGCCGGCAGCGGCAGCAGCAACTCTGCTGCGGCCGCGGCTTCCAAGGCCGCCAAGGCCGCGCTGGAGGCGCCGGAGAAGCTGCTGCGGGCCGCCGGGATGAAGAGCTTCGCGGAGAGGGAGGCGGAGGAGGAGGAGGCAAGGGCGGCCGCGGAGGAGGAGGAGTAGAGAGAGAGAGAGATGAAGATTTCTGCTCTCTTTCTTTTAAAACAAGAAACGCAACTTAATGCCCCTCCTTCGCCCCTTCCCCTTCCCTCCCGTTCACCGACAGATAAAAAGATAGATAGGCCCCCAAATAAAATAAACGATGCTTTTTAGATTTGAGTGTGTGTGTGTGTGTAAGAACTCCTTTTTTTACAGAAAAAGAGAAGAAAAACAGAGAGAAAACAGGAGAAGAAAAAAGATCTCAACTCGCCGTCGAAGCCTCGATCGCCTCCCGCAGCTTCCGGGTCATCTCCCTCGCCGCCGCCGCGTCCGAGTCGTCCCTGAGAGCCAGGCACACCAGCGTCGTGGGCGTGCGCACGCCGCGGGACGCCAGCGAGGCCGCGAGGGAGCGGGCCGAGGCCTCGAGGATTGGGGAGTCCCTGCGGCCCGAGACCGTCGCGACGTCGAACGACGAGAGCGGCGGCAGAGGTTGAGGTCGAGGTCGAGAAGACCGATCGCCATCATCATCAGCAGCATCATCGAAGCCCGCGCCTTCGTCTCGCCCTCCCAACGCCATCTCGCCGCCACCGATGCCGCCCGCTCCGTCGCACCTGGACACGCGCATGACCGTGCCCAGCGCGCCCGTCTGCGTGGCCGCCACCAGGAAGCAGTCCCCGAACGCGGCGACGACGAATCGGGTGGGGACGGAGGCGACGTCGGCGTCGAACGTCGCGGCCGGCACCGGGAAGCCCGCCGGGGTCGAGGCCGCCGACTTGAACGAAGAGGAAGGGGACGCTGCTGCTGCTGCTGCTGCTGCTGCTGCTGCTGCTGCTGCTGCTGCTGCTGCTGCTGCTGCTCCTGGGATCGACGCTGTCACCATCGCGTCTGGTCCTTTTTCTGATTTGGTTGGGAAAGAAGAGGGAACACGCGCGCGTGCCTTGCCGGTTTGGAGAAGTGAAAGAAGGCTAGGTTTTTTTTCCGTTTTTTTTTTCTCTCTCTCGACTTTACTCTTCTTCGCCTCTCTCACTCGAGAGGAGCTCACTCGCTCGCTCGCTCTCGCTTGCTTGCTCTCTCTCTTCTTTCTCTACTGCTGCTTCCCGTCATGCTCTCGAGGCACCTGCGCCGCACCGCGGCCTCTGCCCTCGCCAGAGCAGAGAGCAGCAGCAGCAGCTCTTTTTCGCTCCTGCTCGGCGGCGAGAGCAATTCATCGTCGTCGTCGCTCCTCGCAGCCGTCAGGGCAATCTCCTCCTCTGCCTCTGCTTCCGCTTCCGCTTCTTTCTCCTCCTCCTTCCTGCCCTCGTCCGATGCCCTTTCTGTGCGCTCAACCTCGGGACACGACGCGAGCTGCTCCTACGGCACTCGGATCGAGCAGGGAGGCAGGGCTTCCGGTGCTTTGCGGCGCGGATTCGCCGCCGACGCCGCGGCGGCCATCGACGAGAGCGACCATGACGAGGAGGATGAAAAGAGCAATGCCGCCGCCGTTAAGGAGCTCCCTGACGTGCCCGCCGGGTCACGGTGAGTTGAGATGTTTCTCTATGCGTAGAGCAAGAGACGTCGCGATTTCATCAGAAGAGAGAGAAGGAGAAAAGAAGCTTTTTGACGAGAGAGCAAACCCGAGATCAGTCGAAAGGAGCAAAAAAAAAAAACTCAACCCTCGACAAAAAAAAACTCCGAACTCCTTTCCCACCTCTCTCTCCCCCTCCCTTTCCCTCCCCCTCGCAGCCGCACCGGCCTTCTCGCCGTCAAGGTCGGCATGACCCACGACTGGGACTCGACAGGAGCGCGCGTCCCGCTGACGGTACTCTGGATCGACGACTGCAGAGTCGTGCAAGTCAAGGAGAAGGTCTCGGAGAAGAGCCCGAGCTTTTCTTCTTCTTCTTCTTCTTCAACTCCTTCTCCTTCTCCCCCCGCCCCCGCCCCTTCCCCTTCCATCACCTCCCTGCAGGTCGGGGCCGGCTCGGTCAAGCCCAAGCGGGCCCACGGGCGCCAGAGGGGGCACTGCGCCACCGCGGGCCTCCCCGACACGAAACGCGTCCTGTCGGAGTTCAGGGTCAGCGTCGACGCGGTGCTGCCGGCTGGCACGCCCTTGCTGGCCTCGCACTTCACCCCGGGGCAGTTTGTCGACGTCACGGGCACGTCGATAGGCAAGGGTTTTCAAGGGGTGATGAAGCGTTGGGGCTTTCGAGGGCAGCCTGCCACTCACGGGACCTCCAAGGCGCACCGGAGTCCGGGGGGGACCGGTGCCTGCCAGGACCCGGGGCGGGTCTGGAAGGGGAAGAAGATGGCCGGCAGGCACGGAGGGAGGCGAGCGACGGTTCAAAGTCTGCTGGTGGCGAAAGTGGACGCGGGCAGGGGTTTGATCTGGGTTCGCGGGGCCGTGCCGGGGCACGCCGGAGGGGACGTTAGGGTCCAAGACGCGGTCTATCGCCGTTATGGTTCGAAAAACTCGGCCGAGAAGAGCAGCGGCCAGCCTGTCAAGAGGTCCTTCCCGACCAAGGTTGGTGATGCTGACGGCAGGGCAGGGATCGAGGTGGCCGAGGCGTTCCGCGGGCTGCGGCTCGAGGTGTAAAAGTAAACAGAAAAGTTTTTTCTTTCGAAATTTCCGTAGACGTCGAAATCATTTTCTCGTTATCGTTTTTTGTCGTTTTTTGTTTTTTCAAACACATCAAAAACGAAACACCATGGCTCTCTCCTCGCGCCGCCGCGGCACGAGGGAGGCCCCCAAAGGCATCGAAGGAGCCGCCGTCGTGCCTTCCGCTGCCCCGGCATCGAAATCGAAGAAGTGCGCCCGCGTCGAGGAGGCAGCTCCTGTGGCGAAGGCCGTCGCCGTCGATGCTCCATCGACCGTCGTCGTCGCTCCTCCGGCCCCCATCGTTCTCCACGCTCCTCCGCCTGCTCCGCCTCCTCCAGTCGCCCAGCGCCCAGCAGTCGCGCCCGTCGTCGTCAACAACAACATCGACGACAACGAGACCGACTTCGCCTCGGCGCACAGGGACTACATCTCGGCCCGGCGCCCCGGACGGCGCGTCGGCGCCTCGGCGGCGTTTGCCGCCGCCGCCGAGCCGCTGCGCTGCTCGCACGACGAGGTCGACGAGGCGAGGGCCGCGCTGTCGGCGCTTCCCCCCAAGAGGGCCAACGCCAAGGCCCAGCGCAGGGCCGCGATCGAGGCCCGGTTCCCGCAGTGGAGGGAGTGGATGCGGTGAGTCGTGAGAGAAGAAAGAAGGGAGGCGATGGGAGGGAAGGGATTCGACGTCAAAGGAATCGGAAACTCCATCTCAATCCCTTGTTTTTTTTTCTTTCTTTCTCGTTTCTTCTTCTTCTTTCTCAACCCCGACCTCTTCCTTTTTCAAAAAACTCTTTCTTTCTCTCCCCTCAGCCGCGGCCACTCCGTCATCCTCTACGGCTTCGGCTCCAAGCGCGCCATCCTCGAGAAGTTCGCGGCGACGACGCCGTCCTCTGCCTGCGGAGGGGTGCTCGTCGCCGACGGCGGCGCCGCGGGCGCCTCGGGCCGCGGGCTCGCCGCCTGCGCCGCCAGGGCGCTGGGGGTCTCCAACAGGGCGCGCAACGCCTCCGCCACCGCCGGTGGAGGGCGAGCTGCCAGCGCCGCCCTCGAGGCCCTGGCGGAAGTCGATCCCAGGGCAGGGCCAGCGAACCGATTGCTCGTCGCGATCCACAACATTGACAAGATGAGCTCTTCTTCCTCCGACGCAGACACCGCCGCGCTGGCCCAATTGGCTTCGTGCCCTTGCATCCGCCTGGTCGCGACGGCCGACCACGCCAACGCGCCCTTGTTGTGGGACAAGAGGGCCACGGCCTTGTTCGCGTGGAGGTGGGTCGACGCGACGACGTTCGCGCCTCCCTCCAACCTGGACGCGTCGAGGGCTCCGGCTCTGCTCACTGGCGTCGGCTCCGGCGGCGCCGGGGAGGACGGGGGCTTTTCGGCGGCGCTGGCGGTGCTGGGGGCGCTGGTGCCCAACGCGAGGGCCGTTTTCTGCCTGCTGGCGGAGGCGCAGCTCGCGGCGCTGGACGCTGTGCGGGAAGCGACGACAAGTGCGGGGGGAGGACGAGCAGCATCATCGAGCATTGACGCGGCCGGCGGAGTGCCGTTCGACCACCTCTTCCGCGCCGCCCGCGAGCGCTTCGTCGCGCCCACGGAGCCGGCGCTGCGAGCCCACCTCGCCGAGTTCCGGGACCACGGCCTGCTGTTGGCCAGGAGGAGCGCCGGTGGGGGAGGGCAGGCGGCGCAGCAAGGGGGGGATGAATTGGCGATCCCTCTGCAGGCCGAGGTGCTCGCTCGGGTCCTCGACGAGGTGAGCGCCGCCTTTGCCTGAAAAAGATAAAAATTCTTTCTCTTCTTTCTTCTTTTTGTTTTATTTGTAAAAAAAAAACAGGGAAATGTTACACACTTGACAAACAATCTTCTCTTATTGCCTCGGAGCGAAACTAGAGGGCGAGTTCGAAGAGACCGCACCGAGAACGGAAAGCCCTTCTCCTCTCCTCCGCAGCCGCCTCGCTTCTTTGGCTTCTGCAAGCTCCGACCTCAGACCCCCCAGCGCTGCTTCGAGCTCTTTTTTAAGAGAATGCGTCGCAGCGGCCTGATCCTCGAGGGAGACCGAGGCCTTGGCGCGGCCCGTGGTGATCTCCGCCGCGGCGAAGGGGGCCAAGGGGCCCAGGAGGCCTCCGTCGTTTTTGGTGGTTTTGGAGGTTTTGATGTTTTCGTCGTTGGCGCCGGCGAGGGCGGCGGCGGCAGCGGCCGTCGCGGCGGCGGCGGAGGCTCTAGCGCTAAACTTCTGGGGCTGCTGCTGCTTGCACGGAGAGCAGGGGGCCGAGGCCGAGGCGCGGCGCGCCCTGGCGAGCGCCGCGGCGGCGCGGGGGAATGGGTCATCCTGTTTTCCGTTTTTCGTTTTTCGTTTTCGTTGTTGAGGTGGAAAGTGGAAAGAGGTCGAGGTTGAGCGCCGAGAGAGAGAGGAAAAAAAAAAAAAGTCGCGACCGTCGCGCTCGCTCAATGCCTTCATCGCTCGAATGCGCTCTCTTTCTGGCTTCTCCTCGACTCGGTTCGCGCACCATCGCAGAGAGAGAGTCGAGGACTCGCTCTCAGTGGAAGAAGAAGACGAGCAGCAGAGCTGTGTTCCAAGCTTCGCGCGACCGCTTGGGGGAGGACGATTCTCTCTCTCTCTTTTTTCAGTTTCGCTTTTTTGAACGATTTCTGAGAGAGCGGAAAATTTCCATCGTCGATTTCTGCGATCACTTTCCTCTTTTGTTCTTCTTCAGCTAGAAAGGGCTCTCTCTCTTTCTCTTTCTGCTTCTCGCATTCCCTCTCACTCCCTATCTCGAGAGGATGCTGCGCACGCTCGCCACGCTCGGTGGCCGCGCCCTCGCCGCCTCGACGAGCGCAGCAGGAGGGGCTGTTTCGTCGACGACGGTGACCGCCGCCGCCGCTTGCGTCGCATCGACCTCGTTCTCTCCTTCCTCCTCTTCTCGCTCCTTCGCGACGAAAGAGACCACGGGCATCGTCGGCCTCGAGGTCGACCCGCAGGCCCGCGCGACCCTGAGGACGAAGCTCGGGCGCGTGATGGCGGCGCTGGACGAGGCCGGCGTGCCCGCGACGGCGCAGTATCGACGGGGGCTCGCCGCGCTCTGCGGGGAGCGGTAAGGACGGTTTTTTTGGTTCTTTTTTTTCGGCATCTGAGAGCGAAGAGGATGTCGTGATCTTGTCTTATGGAGAAGAGGGGGAGATGAAACGGGAGAGAAGAGGCGGAAAAGCGAGTGTGCTTGAATGCGATTCCTCTTTTTTCAATTCTTGTCCGCCCTCGCTCATTCATCGACCTTCTTCGACCTACGACCTCAAAAAAACTTGAAACCTCTTTTCAGCCTCGCCGCCGTCGACTCGGACGCGACCGACGCCGAGGTCGAGGACAAGCTCGGGTTCCAGCTCGAGGCGCTGTCCAAGCAGGTAAGGGGGGAAGCGTGATTTATTTTTGGAGCGCGCGGAAAGAGAGAAGGAGAGAGAAGCTAGAGACAACGACGAACAACGACGCTCACCAACAAACTTTAAAAAAACTCAACTCTCTCGACTCCTCCAGTGCGACGAGGAGCTCGCGCTGATCCCCAAAATGGCCGCCTGGAAGCCCTGGGACGTCAAGAAAGGCCACACGGTCGAGCTGCGGATCGAGAAGCCCGTGGAGGGGTAGAGGAAGAGAGGAAGGAGAGAGAGAGTCGGGTTTTTTCTTTCATTTCTTTCTTCTTTTGTTCTCTCTTTCCTTTGTTCTTTTTCTTCGTCCTTTCGCCCCCCGAACCCAACCAAACCTTCAGCGCGCGCGGCATTCCAATTGTTACCATTATACCAAAGAAAAAAAGAATTTAGAAAAAAGAAAGAGAGAAAGAGAGAGAAGGGGAAGCGAGCTCTCTCCTTGTTGTCGTTGTCGTCGTCGTCTCTTTCATCCTCTCTCCGCTTCCCTTCTCTCTCTTTCTGCTTTTCGAATGGGACGAAGACAAAAAAGAATGGGAATTTCACACGCACGGGTTGGAGGGGGGACTGGGAGTTTCAAAAATGGAATCTCTCTCTGTGTTTTTTTTTCCTTTCGCTTCTCTCTCTCTCATTCTCTCTCTCTCTCTCTTCCTCTCTTCTTCTCCTACTCCTGCTTCACCGCCCCATTCCCCCTCCTCCCCCTCCTCCTCCTCCTCGCCTCCGCGATCCTCCCGGCCACCTCCAGCGCCCCGTCCCGCACCTGCGTCAGTCTGCCGTAGACGAAATAGAGCCCTTCGAGCCCAGGAACGGGTTTGCCGCACTCGACGGCGCCGGAGCCGCGCTGGTCGGGAGGGACCAGATACCCCGCTGCGCCCCCGCCGCCGAGTTTGTTTCGCGCGTCGTCGTCGGAAATCAGCGAGTAGCACTGCTGCATGGTGTCGAAGCCGGTGCAGAGGATCACGGCGTCGATGTCTTCCAGGAAGCGCGGGGCAGGGGCCAAGACCGGGGCCTCGCCTCCCGGGACGACGCCGCCTGCGGCCTTGAGCAGCGCCATCGTGGAAGGGGAAGCCGAAGAGGGCAAGACTTGCTCTTCCTCTTCCTCTTCTGCTTCCTGCTGTGCTTGCTGTTCTTGTTCTTGCTCTTGAGACGAACGAGCAGTGGCTGCGGCGGCCCTTCTCTTCTCCGTCTCAGAGACGCCGACGGCGGCGACGGCCCCTGTCGGCCTGAGCTCCACCCTCTTCCCCGGCCCGAGTTTCTCGACAGCAGCCACCACGACCCTGGCGTTGCCCCTGATGACTTCCTTCACGGCGCCCGTGTCCATCACCAGCACGTTGGCGGTCCTCTTGGTCCAGGTCACGGGGCCGCAGTCTCCTTTGCCCCCCGGTAAAGTGCTGAGCCCGTAAGGCGAGAGGTCCCCTCCTCTTGCCCCAAGAGCTGCCCATGCCCTCAGAGAGCGCGCGGCCGTCGCGGCGTCGAGGAGCTGGTCGATCGCCGTGGCCAGCGAGCGGAAGAGCGGGGCGAGGGCCGAAGCCAGGGCCGCGAGGAAGAGGAAGAGAGGGGAGAAGGCGGCGTTGAAAGAGGTGCTGCTGTTCCCTTCGTCGCTGTCGTCTTCGTCGCCGCCGTTGCCGCCGTTGCTGCCGCTCGCTCCTCCGCCTCCGCCGCCGCCGCCGCTCTCGACGCTTTTCAAGACCCTCTTGCTGGCCACGCTCTTCGACTCCAAGTAGGTCGCTGCCTTGTCCGCCCACGACAGGAAGCTGTAGCGCGCGAGCTGCTCCTGGTAGGCGCCGTAGGCGAGGAGCGGGACCTGTTGTTGGAAAGGGGGGTGTGGGGAGTGAGAGAAGAAAGAAAGGAACGAACGAACGAAAGTCGGGTTTTTTTTTCCAAAAACGAAGAAAAAAAGAGAAACTCAAAAACTGTCTCTTTCTCACCACTGCCCTCCTGCTCGGGTCGCGCACGGCGACCACGACGGCCTTGGCCAAAACCGCCACGAGCTCCTGCACGACGTCCATGGCGGAGTTGCCTGTTTTTTTGGAGTTGTTTCGGAGGGCGTAAAGAGAGGAAAAGTTCGAGTGAGAGAAAGAGAGAAAAAGAGAAACCTCTCTCTTGGGGAAAAAAAAAACTTTTCTTTTCCCTCACCAAACCCGACGACCAGCACCCGCTTCCCGGCAAACCGCGCGCAGGACCCCTCCCTGGCGTTGAGCTGCGACGAGTGCAGCACCTCGCCCAGGAATTCCGATTTGGTTCCGTTGGCTTTGGCTTCCATCGCTTCGCGAGCGAAAGGAGGGATCTTGGGCTTGTTGTAGAGCCCGCCGTCGCAAAAGACGACGTTTTCGGTTTCGAGGCAGTATGAGGAAGAAGTCGAGGGTTCTCCCTCCTCGCCGTCGCTCACGGCCCTGGTCCTGACCCTCCATCGGTCCCCTCCAGAAGATCCAGAAGAGAAAGAAGAAGAAGCATCGGAAGAAGAAGAACCCCTGAGGGGCTCGACAGCGGTGGCCTCCACTCCTCCCCGAAAATCGATCCGGTGGATCCGGGCGTGGAAGTCCAAATAGTCCGCGAAGACCCCGGCAGGCAGGTAAACGGGCAGCGAGTCCGGGATCTTGACGAAGGGCAAGGCGCAGTCGTCGGCGATGTCGTGCAGCGTCAGGGAGCTGTACCGCTTCCTCCAGACTTCGCCCGGGGACGAGTTCTTCTCCAAGACGACGACCGACGAGAGGCCCGCCCGGGACAGGGCGGCGGCTGTCGAGACCCCCGCCGCGCCGCCGCCGATGACGACGGCGTCGAGGCGGCGTTCCGGGGTCGGCGGGGGGGAGGAGGAAGAGGAGAGGGGGGCGGCGGTGTTGTTGGCGTTGGTCGCCGGTGCTGCTGTCTTTGTCGCCGTCGTCGGAGTCGTCCTCGTCGTCGTCAAAGAGGAGGTCGATGCGTTTGTTGTTGCGATTGTTCGGCTCCGCTGCTGCTGCTGCCTCTGCTGCTGCTTCGCAAACTGCTCCGCCGTGGGCCTCCTCGGCCTGTCCGCCGAGAGCCTCAGAACCTTCGTCGCGCGGAGCACCTCGTCGACCGCAGCGATGAGCAGGAGCAGGAGCTCGCCCATCAGCATGGTCAGCTGGAAGCGGCGAGAAACCAGCATCGCGACCTCCCTTTTTTTTCCACGACTGCGATACTCTCGAGTTTTGAATTTGTTTTTTGGAGAAGAAAAAGGAAGACTTTTTTTTTTGCAAGTAACAACTCTGTCTCTCTTTCTCTTTCTCTCTCTTTCTTTTTCTCCGAGTGTGGTCGGTGGGGGTCAAAAATTGTGTAGGTCCGCGCGCAATGTAAAAGGCAGCAAGGAGGAAAAAAAGTGTAAAAAAGAATTTTGGTGATTCGTTGAGGGGAGAGAAACTGCTGGAGCAGAGAAAGAGAAAAACCTCTTCTACTTCCCGTTGCTCGCCGCCGCCGCCTTCTCCTCCTTTGCCGCGCTCCCGAGCCTTATCACCTCCAAGAAGTCCTTGGCGTTCAGGCTCGATCCCCCAACTAAAAAACCATCCACGTCCGGGCAGGAGGCCAAGATGGCTGCGTTCTTGGGATTCACGGACCCACCGTACTGGATCCGAAGGCTCTCCGCCGCTTCGACCGACACAGCGGCGGCGACGGCCGCTCGGATGGCCGAGTGCATTTCCTGCGCCTGCTCGGGGCTCGCCACCCTGCCGGTCCCGATCGCCCAAACGGGCTCGTAGGCCACGACGAGCCTCCTGCGCCACCTGTCGTCGACGTCATCGTTGCCGTTGGCGTGGTGGCCGTCGCGGGCTGCCGAGGTCGGGCTCGCGCCGTTGACGGTGGTGGTCGCGGGCCCCTTGAGCTGGACGACCGCATCCACAACGGCCCTCAGCTGTCTCGTGACCACCTCCACCGCCTTGCCCGACTCCCTCTCTTCCAGGGTCTCCCCGACGCACACGATGGCGCAGAGGCCGCAAGACAGGGCCGCCGCCGTCTTGCGCGCGACGGTCTCGTCCGACTCGAGGCGAGGGGCCGCCCTGCGCTCGGAGTGGCCGACGACGCCCCACGAGACGCCGGCGTCGCGGAGCAGCTCGGCCGGGACGTCCCCCGTAAAGGCGCCGACGCCTCTCTCCCCGACGTCCTGCGCCGCGATGGCCCAGGGCGTCGCACCGGAGGGCAGGGAAGGGTTGATGGAGGTCTTCAAAGCTTGGACGGCGGTGGAGAGGTGGAGGAAGGGCGGCGCGACGACAACCTCGACGTCGTTGAGGGAAGAGGTCGAGGTCGAAGAAGAAGAAGCTTCTTCGGCGAGGGCCGCGAGGAGCTTCGAGACTGCCTCGCGGGTGCCGTTCTGTTTTTTGTTTTTGTTTTTGTTTTTTGTTTTGGTGAGCGAGAGAGGAAGAAGAAGAAGATGCTGAAGGAGAGAGAGAGAGAAAAGAGAGAGAGGAGGTGCCTCTTCGAAAAAGCGGCGACGAGGAAAGAAAAAAAAAAGCGGCGGGCTTTTCTTCGAAAAAAGCAAACTAGTTTCTGAATTCTCTCTTTTCTTTGTCTTTACTCACCGCCTTCCAGTTTCCTCCTGCGTGTGCGTGTGATTGTCGTGTGTACGCGTGAGGCAGAGTAGAAAAGAGAAAGTGAGCGATGGGAAAGAGAGAGAGCGCTTGAAAGAAAAATAGGAGGAACGAAGAAGAAAAAAACTCGATTGCTTCAACCTCGTTTTTGAAAAGAAGAAAAAAGAAAACGAGCCTCTCTTCGTCCCCACGTCGCGCGGGAGAGCTCTGTTCATGTCGAGCCAATGACACGACAGACGTACCGACAATAAACTTGCGCCGAGAGCTGGCGGAGACCATCTTGGAGGGGGCTCTGGGGTGTGTGGCGGACTGCGAGAAGAAGAACACACACGGACAGAGATCGAGAGAGAGAGAAGAAGAACGGCGACGACCCACAGGGCCGGGAGAATGATTTTTCGAGTTTCTCCCCCTTGATCTTTCTTCAGAAACCGAAAGCGACGTCGTCGCTCTTTCTTTTTTCCTCTCTCTCTCTCTCTCTCTGTCTCTGTCTCTCTCTCCTCTTTTGCTGACCTTTTCGCTTCCCGATTCCAATCTCAGCCTGTCGCGGAGATCGAGGTCTTGTCCCTAAGGATTCACTTGGGGCTCAAAAAAGAGCTTCCGAGCAAAAAAAGAAAGAGAGAGCGTTGAACTTGATTGAAATCGGCTCTCCATCGAGAAAAAAACGATGAGCTCGACGACTCGCAGGTTTGCTCTTCGGCAGCACGCTGTCCGCGGCGGCTCCGTCGTCCGCGCTTCGGCAGGGCCTCCGTTTTCCAACTCGTCGTCACGAAGAAAAGGATCGTCTTCTTCGTCGTCGTCGTCGCCGCCGTCGTCCACCAGCGGAGGCTCTGCCGTGGCCAAGTCGAGCTCCGCCGGCCGGAGCAGCTCGACTTCATCAACTCCGTCGCCGGCAGCTGCATCTGGTTCTTCTGGTTCTCCTTCTTCTTCCTCTAGGGGCGCCCCCGCCGCCTCCAGGCAGCAGCCGATCGCCCCCACGCCGCAGCAGCCCGCGAGGCCCACGCCGGGCGTCCTCCGCGTCGCCATCGATGTGGACGAAGGTGCGTTTTCGAGTGGTGAAAAGAGGGAAAACAAAGAGCGTTGATGCTCGACGTCGAATCGATTCGAAAAAAACGAAAACGGAAAACTCAACCTCCTCTCCCTCCAACTCTCCTCCTCTCCAACTCCGCAACAGTGCTCGGCCGCTTCCTGCACAAACTCAACGCCTTCTGCAAGGACGAGTACGGCCTCGACGTCGACATCTCGGACTACCACGTCTACGAGTTCGCCAAGGTGAGAGAGATGGGGAAGAGAGAGAGGAGAAAGAGAAGAAGAGAAAGAGAGAAGAAGAAAGAGAGAGGAGAGAGAGTTGGAGAAAGACGGAAAAAAACGAAAACTCAAAAACTCTCAAAACTTTTTTCCAAAAAAAGGTCTGGGGCTGCTCCCGCGACGCCTCCAACGAGATCGTCCACGCCTTCTTCGACTCTGCCCACTTCGCTGGCGGCGAGAACAGAGACGACGACGCAGGCGGCAGCGGCGGCATCGAGCCCATCCCCGGAGCGGCGAGGGCCCTCAGAAACTCGAGGGACGCCGGGATGAGCCTGGCAGTTGTCACCTCGAGACAGCACGTGATCCGACAGCCCACCCTGGATTGGCTGGACACGCACTTCGGCTTACCGCTGTTCGATGCCGGCGTCCACTTTGGCAACCACTGGGCTCTGGAAGGGAAGTCCACGTCCAAGTCGCAGCTGTGCGGCGCGATCGGCGCGAGCGTGCTCGTCGACGACAACCCCGGGTATGCCGCGGAGTGCGCCGAGGCAGGGATCAGGGTCCTCCTCTACGACTGGGAGGGGTCTTACCCCTGGGCGAAACCGCCTCCGGCGGTGGCGAGCCATCCCAACGTCGAGGTGGTGAGGGACTGGGAGGAGGTGGAGAGGGCGCTGCGGGGGATCGCGGCGGAGGTGGCTGCCGCTGAGAGCAAGGGAGGAAAGGCGAGGAGGAGCGTTTAGTTTTTTCGTTTTTTTTCTTTATTTCTTCTTCTACCTCCAGTTTCTTTTCTTCAGCTAGCTCTGTCCCCCTACCCTTTTTTTTCACGCAAAAACTTCTCCTGGACGCGCGAACAACCCGTTGTTCGAGTCCAGCTCCTTATAGATAAAAAAACCAAAAACGCGAGTTAGAAAACAAGAGAGAGAGAGAGAGAGACGAACCTCGTTCTCTCTTCTTCTGCCCTCTGCTTTGTGTAAAAAGAACGAAAACGACAACCAAACAGGAAACCCAAACCCTCTCTCTCTTGTTTCTCAATTTCTCAATTTCTCTGGTCTCGATGCCGTGATGTGAAAGAGCTTGCCGATTCGAGAGAAGGCGAGCCGTCGTACGGAGGCGAGAGCGTTTTTCATCCTTTTTCGGGTTTTTTTCTTCCGGGAAAAAAAATCTCCGCACTCCTTTTCTTCACGACACAGTGGGTTTTTCCAAAAAGAAAAGAAAAGAAAAACTTTCTTTTCGCATCGCATCTGCAATTGCGCCCTCTTCCCCGCCTCTCCCGCGACAAATCCTCCCCGCGAGATGGCCCGGAAGCAGTATGGCTTCTTGGCGTCCAGGTCCTGGAAGGTGAGAGAGCGCCAGTTGCGGATACGAGCGAGAGAAGAAGAGAGCGAATTGGCATTCAACGGTCGCATTTTTTTGCCGGCCAGCTTTTGCTCTCGCTCTCTCAACCCCGACCTCCTCCTTCCTCTTCCTCTTCTTCCTCTCTCTCTTCTCTCTCCTCTCTCGAACCAAACCAACTCCTCCCAGGCCCAGCACCTCGCGCTCGCCTCGCTGCTCGCGCTCACCGCGGCGCTCTCCCTGGCGCCGCTCTTCGGCGCGAGCTCTGCGGGGTGAGAGAATTTGAGAATTGGGGAGGTCTTTTTTTTCTTCTTTTCAAACTGTCTCTCGAAACCGAAAAAGAAACAAACCAAAAAAAAAAACTCACTCTTTCTCTCTCTTTTTCGCTTCTGCTCCTTCCTCCCACCAATCACCACCAATCCCATCCCTCAAGAATGATCGGCTACGCCCAGAAGTGGACCTACCAGAACACCATGCAGTCCCCCTACTCGACGGGAGCAGGGTACGCAAACTTCTTCGCCTCTCGTGGCCCCGTTTCCTCGGCCTCGCTCTACTCTTTGCCCGGGTCCGTGGTCAGCAAGGCCTCCCCAGGCCTGGGGATCGCCCTCGCCGCTCTTCTCGCGGCCTCTGCCGCTGCCGCCCTGGTGCTCTCGCTGGCTGCCCTGGCCGGCAAGGGGTTGCTGGGCCTGCCCGGAGGCACCCCGCTGCTGTCCTTTTTGCCCCTGACCTTGGGGATTGCTCTGCTCGCCGTCGCGAGCCTGTTTTACGGATTCGTCGCCACGGGACTCAAAAACCACAGCGCCGACGCGAAAGGTGCGCTTGGGTACAAGCCCCCGATCTTTCCCTCTTGGGGCTGGATTCTCTCTGTCTTGTCCGGTGTGGCTTGGCTGCTCGTGCCCGGGTTCGCTGCCGGGGCGGCTGCCAGGCCCGCCGGGGAGAAGCTGTTTGGCGGCAAGGGAGGGAATGTTGGAGAGAGTGCTGCGGCGGCGGTCGCAGCTTCTGCCGACAGAAAGGGAGACGACGTCGAGGCCGGGAAAGGAGGAGGCAAGAAGGTCGCGACTGCTGCTGCCGCCGGAGGAGCGGCTGCCGTTGCCGGAACCGCTGCTGCCGCTGCTTCTTCTTCTTCCGGCGGCAAGGCCCCTGCTACTGCAGCACCAGCAGCAGCGGAGATAACCGCAGCAAAGGCCGAGGAAGGCGCGGCGGCGGCGGCGGCGGCTCCGGAACCCGCGACCCCTTCTTCCTCCTCGACGGCCGTCGGCAGCGCGCTCGCGGCAGGCGCCGCCGCCCTCTCCTCCGGCGCCGCGGCCGTCTCCGGCACGCTCTCCCGCCTCTACTCCCGCGGCTTCTCCGCCAGCAGGGAGTCGGAAGGGAGGTCTTCCGGTGGAGGCGGCGGGGACGTGGAGTCGGGCGCCGAGGCGGAGAGCAACAAGAAGGAAGAAGAGAGCAGGGCGGCTGCTGCCGCGGCCGCCCCGGCTCCCTCCTCCAAGCTCGGCCGGAAGTTTTCCAAGTCCCCCTCGGCCAAGGATGCCGCGGCCGCGGCCCACGACATCACCTCCAAGGCGTTCGCATCTTCCACTGCTGCTTCCGCTTCCACCAGCACCACCACCTCCGCGGCAGAGAGGAGCGCGCTGGCCGCGGTCGAGAGAGAAGCCGCCGAGCTGCAGTCCACCGTCGACGCCGCCGTCAAGGAGGCCGCCGTGGTGGCTTCGAAGGACCTGGAGGCAGCAAGGAAGACGGCGATCGAGCTGAAGAGGTCGCTGACGCTGGAGCTGGCGTCGAAGGACTTGCCGAGCGGGAGCGGGAGCGGTGGTACTAAATAGGAAAGAGAGAGAAAAGGAAAGGGAGAGAGAACGCGAGAAAGAACGTGAAAGACACCGACAACGAGAGAGAACAACGACAACGAGAGAGAGACCTTTTTCTCTTTTTCTTTTTCTGTCAAAAAAAAACTACTAGTATCGAGAAAAAAAAGGGACCGCGAGATTCATAGCTATTGTGTTTCTTCTGTGGATCACATTTTCTTTTGTATTTAGATTGAGATAACGGAAAAAGGTCTCGATCGAAGAGCAAGCAAGATCGACGACGCGCAAAGGGGAAAAATCAAAATTTCGAAAGAAAGCAAAAAAAAAAAAAAAAAAAACTCTCTACTCCTTCTTCTCCTCCTTCTTCGCCGTCGCCGTCGTCGCGGCCTCCTCCTTCGCTCCGCCGCTCGAAGGAGGGAAATCGATCTTGGAACCTTTCGGCAGAGTCCCAAACTCCTTGGCGAGCCAAACAGCCGAGGCTTTCGGGATTCTCTCCGCGCTCTTCTCGCCGACATGCGTGATTCCAAACCTCTTGGTCATCCCTTCCTGCCACTCCAAGCCGTCGGTCAGCGACCACGCCAGGTAAGTAGTCAAAGGGACGTTGTCCTCCTGGACGGCCGCGTCGGCTGCGGCGATCAGCAGCCTGTAGGAGTCGAGGCGGAAGGAATCATCTAACACATCGTCGCCCGTCGCCGTGGCCTCGTTCGGAGCGTCGAGCCCCGACTCGGACAGCCAGATCTCCTCGGGCTTGTACCTCTTGTTGACGTAGTCGAGCACGCGGCGCAGGCCGTCGGGGTAGACGAACAGCCAGGTGGAGTCGGCGCGGGGGCCGATGGGGACGCCGTCTTTCGACTCGTAGCGCTCGTCGAGGTCGCAGAGACCGTCGCCTGAAAGGTTAAGATTTTTTTTGAAGTTTTTTCCCCCCCGAAAGTGAGACCTTTTTTTTCCTCTGTTCTTTTGCTCTCCGTTCTTTCTCTCGCTCTCGCTCTCGCTGTCTCTCTCTCTCTTTTCCCTTTCTCTCCTCTCCCTTTCCATAAACCCCTCCTTCCTTACCGTAGCCGCATCTCTTCCCGGGCTTCTCCCAGATGTATTTCGCTGTGTAATAGTTCAAAAAGAACGTCTTGGGCTTGTTCTCGACCAAAAACTCCGAGAGCTCGCGGGGGATCGGGGGCAGCTCCCCCGTGGGCTCGAGGCGCTCCCTGACCGACGCGGGCCACTGCCCAAAGTACAGCGGGTCGGCGAACGAGCCCAGCCTGTACTCGATGTAGCGCTGCGCCGCCTCGGTGTCCTTCTCGGGGTCCACCGGCAGAGTCCACTCCGAGTCGAGCGCGACGCCGATCCTTCCTTTAACGCCGGCCTTCTTGTACGCTTTCACCGCGCCGGCGTGCGCCTGGAGCATGTGGAGCATGGCGGTCCAGCCCAGGGAGGCGTTGGTGGCGGGAGCTTTCAGGAAGGGAGCGTGGACGCCGATGGCGTAGCCGAGGAAGGCGGCGTTTTTGGGCTCGTTCATCGTCAGGAAATCGGAAGCTTTCCCCTTTCCGGACCCGCCCAATTCTTTGAAGACTGCCGCTGCGTAGTTGCTGAAATCGTCGACGATCTTGGGGGAGGTCCAGCCGCCTTTTTGATGAGTTTTTTCGTGGGGGAGGGAGAAAGAATTAAGTCGAGAGAGAGAGAGAGAGAGAGAGAGAGAGAGAGAGAGAGAGAGAGAGAGAGAGAGAGAGAGAGAGAGAGAGAGAGAG
>Ga0210003_1000793_pt1 | contig 28600 bp, 17 predicted proteins | sample LantaG_FD_182804 | JGI IMG/M metagenome (GOLD analysis project Ga0210003, IMG submission 182804) | Deep subsurface microbial communities from Baltic Sea to uncover new lineages of life (NeLLi) - Landsort_02402 metaG (SPAdes) (version 2) | ecosystem: Environmental > Aquatic > Marine > Oceanic >... | reverse complement strand
AAGTAAATATAAAATACAGGAAACCCAGTAATTTATTGCTGGGTTTTTTTTGTCGAAAAAAGCTAAATATTTAAAACAAGGAGAACATTATGGCAGATTTTAATTATACAATTACAAATACGAACAATACTCTTCATTGTCGTCATCAGCGACTGGTTCAGCTAGTCCTACATATCACCGTTGGGAATCTCAAAAAGAGTTCTTACGAAAGAAATTGTTAGGTTATATTTAAGGTTTAAAATGATTATAATAGGTTATGAAAACTGTAAGACGTGTCATGATTTTCATGATAAGCATGATGACCTATTATATATCGAATTAAAACGAAAAAGTGGAAATGAATCAGGTCTACGTATTAAAAAGTTCTTAACAAAGAACCACGTAGACCTGTTTCCTGTTTTAATGAACGATCGGTTAGATAAAATCGAATCTATAAAAGAATTTGATCCAGGGTTTTGGAAGGATCATCAGAAGCTTATATAATTAAACTCTTAGTTTACTTTTAAGCTCTTCGGGTATATCTTCTGCATCATCGAATGTATCGATAATTTCTTTAACAACCTCTTCTTGAGAATCGTTTATTTCTGTACTTGTTACATCGATTGTTTTAGCTTCTTCTTCCGCTTCACCGAATAACTTCTGCATCATCTCTTCTCGAGTAGCGATAATAATATTATTAGTTACATTATTCTTACCTTCGATTTGACCATTCTTCATATCAATATCCATTTTCTTCAGCTCTTTAGCTGATTTATTTCGTTTGTTTTGAATATTGATTTTATTGAGAGTATCAACAGCAGAAGATACAGCATTTAATAGTTTCGAATAAGAATCGACTTCTTCTGCTTCAGCGCTATTTCTAACTGAATCCTTAATACGTTCCAAAGTGTCGACACCTTGCTGTATAACTAATCCAGCTTTATTCATAATCCATGAATTGATATTATCATCAGTAAGTTCAGGTTGTACTGTCGGAGCAGGAGCTTCAATAGGAATCATTGCTCCAAACTTTTTAGTATCTTTCAACTCATCTAACAAAATATCTATATCATCTGTATTCTTGTTTGCCATACAAATACTTATATACTAGTACAATAGTATCAATGTTGATTTATGAAGAATATATGTTAATATTATTGAAAGAGAGGTATGAAATGGAATTACTTAGTGAAAGAGAAGAAATAGTTCATAAATTTGATTTAGATCTTACTCCAGACGAAGCTATAAGTCTTCGAGATATTGGATATGAAAGAATAAAAACAGATGATCAAGCGTTGATCGAGTACGCTGTTATAAAATTATTAGAAGATAAAATACGCAGTGTAGAAATTGAAGAGCCAAAGGAAAATGAATAATGGAATCAATAGTAACAGTACAGGGTAAAACGTGGATTGTACCAGCAAATAAAGTTTCAGGTTTAATTGCATGGTTACAAGGAAATGCAATAGATAGTAGTGCACCGGTTCAACCAATGCAAGAGTCTATTCAGCAAGGTAAAGAACTTTTAGTGGAGAGTAAATAATATGAGTTGTGCTTGTAATTGTGAAAGTTCAGTTGTTATAAAATTTAAAGCAACATCAGAAAAAGCAAAGTTACCGAAACGGAATAACGAATCAACTGATCCTAATTCACCGACAGGTGATACAGGGTATGATATTTACGGTATTCAGGAAACTATAGTACCTGCTCATGGATCAGCAATTGTCCCGACAGGTATTAAGGTTGCTTATATTACACCAGGTTATTGGTGGAAAGTAGAATCTCGAAGTGGATTATCATTTAAACACGGGGTTCTATGTCATCCTGGTATCATTGATAATCAATATCGAGGTGATACTGGTGTAAAACTATACAACCACAGTGATAAAGAATTTTTAGTTGCTGAAGGTGAACGCATAGCTCAATTAGCTGTATATAAGTTAATCGAACCTCAAATCGATTGGGCAGATGAAGTAGATGAAACAGTTCGAGGAGAAAGTGGGTTCGGTTCTAGTGGCAAACATTGATATTCACGAAGTAACAGTTCTAGATAAAGGCTATGTAAGGTATGTAGATCACCTTGGGTCCGATGAACGTGTTGTAGAAGCTGCAAGGGTATCATATAAAGCGCCAAGTAAGGGAGAGCAACAGGACAAGAAGCTCTTAGAGTATTTATACACCAATCGACATACAAGTCCATTCGAGCAATGTAGTATTACATTTAATATCAAAATGCCGATATTTGTAATGAGACAATTCGTTCGACATCGTACCTTCAGATTGAATGAAGTTAGCGGTAGATATACAGAATTTGAGCCAGAGTTCTACGTACCATCGGTATGGCGATCTCAAAGTACAGATAATAAGCAAGGTAGTGAAGATAGTGATGAATTAGATCACGAAGATTTAACATCATTGACTAATCTAGCATGCACATATGCGTATAATCATTATAAAGCTTTATTAAATGCTGGTGCAGCTCGTGAAATGGCAAGAATAGTTTTACCGGTTAGTTATTATACCGAAATATATGTAAATTGTGATTTGCATAACTTGCTACATTTCTTAGAATTACGTACACACTCTCACGCTCAGAAAGAGATAAGAGATTATGCTGAAGCTATGGCAGAAGTCGCGCAAAAGTACTTCCCATGGACAATGGATGTTTTTAACAAAAATAGGAGATAATAATGCTAAACAATCTTTGGGTTGAGAAGTATAGACCGCAAAAATTAGAAGATATGGTACTCGATGATGCAACTCGAGAGTTTTTTGAAGAACGCTTTAAAGAAGGTATTTGTCCTCATTTATTGTTTATCAGCGCTCCTGGGTCAGGTAAAACAACTCTAGCTAAAATTATCGTTAACGCTTTAGGTGCATCATATCGATATATTAACGCTTCAGATGAACGTGGTATCGATACTATTCGTGAATCTGTTGTAGGTTTCTCTCAAACTAGATCGTTTGACGGAGGAATTAAGATTGTAATCTTGGATGAAACAGATGGGCTTACTGCTGATGCACAAAGAGCTCTTCGTAATACAATGGAAGAGTATAGTGATAATGTTAGATTCATTCTTACAGCTAATTATAGAAATCGTATTATAGGTCCTATTCAATCAAGAACACAAATATTTGAATTAGTTCCACCGTTCAATGGTTGTGTACAGAGAGTTGTAGATATTATCAAAGAAGAAGGTATCAAAGTATCTAAAGAACAAAAAGATCGATTAGTAACATTAATCAAAGCTAGATACCCAGATCTTCGTCATATAATTAATAGCGTTCAACAGTATACGATTAATAATGAATTAAAAGTTCCTGAAATTATCATTGAAACTACATTTGCGAAAACTGTTTATAATATGATATGTGCTAGAAAGAGTGTGAATGAGATTCGCAAGTATATCATTGAAAATGAAATAGATTTCAATAGTGATTATTTAATTCTTTTGAAGAGTATGTTTGAATACATATTCACGTTAGAAATAGATGAAGATATAAAAAGAAATTCCATGCTGACCATTGGTCAATACATGGAATCTCATCAACACGTTATGGATTTTGAAATCAATGCGTTTTGTTGTATTATACAACTAGCAAAGATATTAACTTAGTTCATATAATCAGCAGTACTTCTAGGTTTACTTTCAACGTCATCAAATCTACCAGTTTCGGAGGTAGCATCAGGAGTTGTTTCTTCTGGTGCACCTTCATTTGGTATATCTTCCGGAGCATTATCCATTACATTATCAATTTCGGATTGAAATTTAACAGCAGCTTCAAGTTGATCACCATAACCACCATTAAGTAGTTTATCAAACAAAGCTTTTGCTTTTTCTGAGCTCTCTGCTTTTACATCCGAAATATAGTTAGCAAGTTTTTCTGGGCTATCAACAATAGCGCTTAGATCAAAACCTTCTTTTACATTCTGACCAACAGACCTAACTGTATCCATTATACCTTCCTCTAAAGGTTTGTAAGTTTCATAGATAGAATCGTTCTCTCTAAGCATTTGAAATGATTCTTTTAGTTTTGTATTCTTTGTAGGCAGTTTTCTTGTTTCATCTTCACTTTTAGTTTGCTTAGCTCTAACACTATCAGTTTCTTCTTTCGTATCATCTTTATCATTGCTACGTTTTATTTCATCTGGAATAGGTGGTGCAATGTTATTACCTTCGATATCCATCTTTTCTAAAACTGAAAGAGGTAACGTCATTGGATCCTTCCACATTCCTGGTGCATACTCGATAACTACGTCTGCCCACATCGTTTTCGAAGGGATATTCGGTGCATCTACTGGACCACTAAAAGCTTCCGGTGCACCTGACTTGATATAACTGATACGAAATCGAGTTTTATTCTTAATTGCTGTTTTAATTATCTCTTTCATTGGCTCTGATATTTGCTTTAGAGCTTCGCATGAAAGTGTGTTTTTCTTAAGTAATACGTAATCCCCGCGCAAGAAACCGCCTTGCTGGTACGTGCTAAGAGTCTCTTCACATATCACTTCGAACTGACTTTTAAAATTCTTCATATATTTCTCCTTTTAAATTGATAAACTACGTCATAAATATTTATATAAAATGAGCTCAATCAACTTAAACTCTCTAGAAAATACTACTCTCAATGAAGAGAAGTATACATATGTAGATTTTCATCTAGATTTCTCTGAAAATCTCATAGGCGCAGCAACTAATTTCAACCAAACAATTGGAAATGGTCGTGACGTCGCTGTTTCGTTCGATTTAAATGCGATACGTAACTCACTAACAAACTTATTTAATACAATCCCAGGTGAAAGATTCCTACTTCCTGAATATGGATCAGATCTCCGCAGATATGTATTCGATCCAATCAGTGAATCTTCAGGTCGTCGAATCGGTAGAGAGATACAAACATCAATTGATAAATGGGAGCCACGGGTTAGTTTGACAAAATTAGATATTGTTGGACATCACGATCGTAATGAATACGAGATTACAATGGTTTTAGCAGTTCCGTTCTTGACAGAGCCTTTAAACTTAGAGGGCATTTTAACAAGAGATGGATATATATTTTAGAAGGGGTAGGTTATGGCAACAGAATTTGAAATACCGAAAGATGGATATCTTTCATTCGATGCGTTAACATTAAAACAGTACATCAAAGACCGTTTAAATGAAACGAACATCTTTACAGATCAGAATTATGAAGGATCCTATATTTCAACTATAAATGAAATTATAGCTTATACCTTCAATACATTATTATATTATTTGAATCAAACAGCGACAAACTCAGAATTCTCTGAAACAACACTTTATGATGCAATGAATCGCATAACTAAAGTTCTAGATTATAAACCAATCGGTCGTCAAACATCTACGTTGTCTTTTAATTTAACTGCAGGTCCGACTTATAGCACCGGATTATATACAATTCCAAGATATTCATACATCGAGAATGGTTCACGTTCGTATTCATTTAATGAAGATATTGTATTCGCTAAAACTACAGCACTTGGCTTAACAGAGACATTAGATGAACTAACAAAACAGAAACTATTATATCAAGGTAGATATAGAGAATATCCATTATATACTGCAACCGGTAATGATAATGAGCTTGTTTTCTTTGCACCTGGTGATAATGTTATTGTTGATCATTTCAATATAAATGTTTATGTAAAACACAATAATGTATGGAGTCAATGGGAACAAGTACCATCATTGTATCTTGAAGATGCGTTCAAAAGCGGATATGAAGCTAGGTTTAACGAAAATAAGCAATATGAAATCAAATTCGGTAATGGTGTTAATGGTGTAAAACTTTCATCAGGTGATACAGTTGCTATTTATTATTTAGAATCAAATGGATCAGATGGTGAAGTTGGTATATCAGCTTTGAAGGGTAGAAAAGTAGTACCGTTCTCGTCAAGAACATTTAATACTATCTTAGCGGATTTAAATAGTCAAAGTAATAATGAATTTATTTACATTGATACAAAACAATCTAATGATTTATTCTTCGACAATAAGAACATATCAACATATTATCAAGCAGAAGAAGACATTGAATCGATCAGAGATAATGCTCCAGGTATATACCGTTCACAGTATCGTTTAGTTACAGAAGTTGATTATGAAAATTATGTTAAAACAAACTTTGCGAATCTTATTCATGACGTTAGCGTTGCTAATAACTGGAAGTATTTGCAAGAGCAAGTCAAGTACTATTATGAAAGTGTTGGATTGAAAGATCCTAATAATGTATCTAATTTAGTGTATAATCAAGTATTGTTTGCAGATGCATGTAATTTTAATAATGTATATTTAACTGTAGTACCAAAAACAATTTCAAATACATTGAATCCAACATCTGTATTAACAGCATCTCAAAAAGAGTTAATTACGTCTTCATTACGAACAGTGAAAACATTAACTTCAGAAGTTATTATTCTTGATCCAGTTTATATTGCAGCTAGTGTTTGTATAACATCTGACGGTTCTGCAAATGGAACATTAGATGATGTTGAAAACTCAGAACTGTATATTGTAAAAGATCCAAACTCAAAGAGAGATAATAATTCAATAGCAATTGATATTAATGAAATATTTACAACATACTTCTCAAGAACTTCGGTAACATTAGGACAAGAGTTAGATATTAGTACATTAACAAATAATATTTTATCTATTGCCGGTATAAAAACATTCTATACAAGAAGAAAAGATAATCCTAGTATTCGATATAATGGATTATCTATGTTAATATGGAACCCAACATATCCAACAGATAGAGTTCTAACAGCAAAGAACACAGCACAAGAGTATTTTAAATTCTTATTCTTAAATGACAGAGAACACTTTACTGAAAAGATTGTAGTGGAATCTGAATCAACAATTTATCAAACAATAGAGTATTAATATGACAACAAATTTTGTACTACAAAGTGCTGTTAATTATCCTGTAGCACTACAATTAACAGCACCAGTTCCAGGTTATGCTGGTATTAGGAATCAAACTCCATTTACTTTACATTTAAGTAGTGAAGATATATTTCCTCATACTGTACATCTGTATGCACAAAACTCTCGTTCTGCTCCATACCAAAGACCTCAAAATAAATGGTCAAGATTATTAGCACAATGGAGATTTACAGATGTAGATGGTAATTTTATTGAATCAATTACACCAACCGCATCGACTTTAGTTCTCGGCTCATCGGGTGAAACTATTGGTGTTAGAGCATCAGCAGAATTTTATTACATCGATGATAGATCTACGATTGAATGTAGTCCAGTATTAATTTGGGCTATTGTTGATTATGCCGATTATCCTGTTTATTATGATAGTCAGAATTGTAGTAATGCATCAGCAGGTTATTCGAATAGTAAAGTTGGCGCTGTATCACCATATTTTATTAATGGAACAACTCCAAACGCGTTAAGAGTGACTCGTAATGGTGTTTTCGATTTAGTAGATTTTTATTGGAAGGATGCGACTATACCTCATATCATAACTGTACAAGGTAATATAGCTGCACTCTCTTCATATATTACCATTGACCTAGATACAGATTCTCCTATAGCGTTCGATGTTCCAGTAAGTAATTATTATGGAAATTTAGGTGGTTCAATTGTGCGTAGTTTGTCTATTATGCCATCATCAACAGATCTTGTATGGACTCCGCCTTCAGGTCAATTGTTCTTATCAGCATATGATGCGCAAGATTTCGATCAGCAAGGGTTTGTAAAGAGTTCAGTTGTAGTAGCAGAAGAGATTTTAAATACAACAATTCAAACGAGTGGTGTTGCTTATTTTAATAAAGTTTGGTCTTATGATTATTATCTATGGATATCAAATCCAGAAAATAACACAATTAATAGATATGATATCGATTGTGTTAATAGTTCAATATCTGCAACTGCTATTCAATATCTTGCAGAAGAACAATTAATGGATCCTACTATTTCACAAAATTACGATATAACACAACTACAAGTAACGGCAGTAGATGGAATGTCACTATCAGGATTCGGCGGTATTTACGGTATAGCTATTGAACCAAGTTACAACTTCTGGGCATCAGACGCAGAGAGTGATAAGATATACAAATTTTCTGTTGAAGGTGATTTACTATCATCATTCGATGTAAGTACAATTGGTGAAACACCAGCAGGTATTAGTTTAGATGGTACTGGTTATCTATGGGTATCATTTTTCGATTCTGGCTCTGCATTAAAAATGAGCACAACAGACGGATCATTTGCATTAGTTGTAGGTCAAGATGAGCCACCAGTACCAGAAGGTATCGATAATACATTCAAGCCAACATTAGTAGAAACTGATATGGATAGTAATGTTTGGATATCATATACCAATTCACTTTCAAGTAGTTTATATTACTATGATCAAAACGGTGCACTATTAGATACAATAACATTACCTACTTGCTCTAATCCAATGGATCTTCACGTAAGCCGTAACAACAATGTTTGGGTGACATTAACATATCATTCAGGTCCAGATTATAGATTAGGTGATATTCAATTGTATAGTAATACAACAGGAACGCTAATGTCATCTTATTCTGCTGTTCATCCAGAATATATTACAATTGATACAAAAGAAAATTTATGGATAACTTCAGATTGGAATACAGTAACTAAGTTTACATCAGCAGGAGTAAAAACAGAATTTACAGTAGGTACTCTACCAGTGCCTAGTTGGGCAGATACAGAGAAATTAGAATATAATGCTTTAGAAGGTATATGCACTGATTCATTTGATAATGTATATATTATTAATTCAGTTGAAAATAAATTGTATCGTATTTCGAATGATGTATTAACTTTCATGGCTGATATTACACCTAACAATGATTATGCTTTTTATAATTATCCAGATCTTAATACAGTCGATACAGATCAATATAATAAATCTGCTCAAGCGTTTGGTGATTGGTCTGGTAATAGATGGCAACGTAAATATAACATAGGCACGTTATTATCAGAAACATCAAGTATTTCAGGAGCGAGTATTGAAGGTCAAAGTACAGTATTCGATGTTCTAGATTATACTGGATTAGAGATAAGAAGATTTAATGAGAGCTGGGATGCTAGTAGCTATATCCATTCATTCGCACGTTCTCCGCACATTAACAATAATTCTGTATTGTGGGATGAATATATGCACTCGCTATGGGGAGATGAAGATTCTACGTTTGGACAAGCATATGGTCGTCAGTCATATGAACGTATAGCTAACTTCACTAAAAATAGAGCAGATATAGAAGAATGTAATGTTAGTCAAATTTATGATTTAGCATCAAAGACAGATGTACCAATCGATGATTATGGATTAGCATATCCTCTAGAACTTAGACGATTAATGGATATCTTCTCAATCAATCAACAGAAATTATGGGGAACAAGATGTAATTGTACTTATAATATTCAAAACGAATATCGAACAGCATTATCTGGTACACAACCAGTAGCTATCGAAAGTCTATGCCAACGTTGTGGTCATTTACATGCAGGTAATAGAGGATCATTATTTGAAGCATCAACTTATATGGTCACAGCAGATGTACCATTTATAACAATGGATAAGTTTTTAGAAAAACAATTTGATTTAATCATTCCAACTTCAATTTTAGATCACCAAGAACCGTACGTTACTAGCATTTATCTTTCAGGTAAAACACAATGGGATGATGATTATAGAATAACAGCCACATCACCAACATCTTCGTATGTGATTCGAGACGAGCAGCGTGTGTTATTAGATTGGGATGATTATGGAGATGCAGCATTACTACAAGGAGAGACTCCTAATACGTTACTATCTGGATTTACTTCAAATATTACAGGATTAAACATTCCAATGAATTATACAATTGATGTAGATTTATTTTGTGGTTGGTATTATTACTGGAATTATACTGACTATGTAATGCTTATGACACTAAATACTGGTAAGGTATTAACAGCTTATAATACTACAGGTCGTATTGGAGGTGCAGTAGAGAATCCACCAGCTTCGTTACCACCAGATTATTATACAACAGGACCACACTTCGAGCTTGTGACTGATGTCGGAAGTACAGATCTATCTCAATATACAACAAATTGTTATGAATTATGTACAGTTTCAACAGAAACATTAATATATCCGTTATCAACGAATTATACATGGTTGTTACCGAATTTATATAATGCAACACGTGAACCGAGTTATGAAGATTTTCAGCAAGTACGTAATCGTTTTTGTTTCTTTGATTTTATTGGTAGTTCATGTGACGAACAGGTTGCAGGAGTTATCAATTGGGATGATAAGAATACTACATTAAATGAGCATGCATCGAGCTTAGATGAATGGTATGGTTCCGGAGAAGCTGTAGAGAAAATGATTAGTTATGTTTTGCATAAGGGATTAGGATTAATAGAGGAGTAAGATGTCACAGAAACAAATTTTAACACGTTATTCACAAACAACTAATGTTGAACAGAAAAACGTTGGTACTAGTCAATATGTAGCTGGTCAAAAAGTAGAAGATGATATTCGTCCATACAGCTTTACAGAATGGCTTCGTCGTAACATCGGTATCATTCCTGGAAAAGAAAGACTCCAATATGATCAATATCTCGTAGCTTGGTATACAGCTCGTGATTATGATAAAACTCAGGTAGCTGTAAAAGTAAAAGAAGATTACATCGCGTTATTACAACAGTTAACTGTAGCATTTCAAAGCGAAGCAGAAGAAGTGTTCGCAACGAATATTAATTGGGATGATGATCTAGAATTAGAACAAATTATTCCATTCTACACTCGTAAGTTGAAAGAGATTGCAATTTACTTGATTAATAAACGTGAAGCTATTAAAAAGTCAAAACTGAAATATAATTTATCTGGAGCTACAGCAGCACTAGAAAGCTTATTCTATGAATATCTATTAAACTCATTCACAAAGAATAAATTAGTTGCAAATGAATATACAACAAACATATCTTCCCTTTCTACTTTAAACGCTATCCCAGAATTATCTGCAGCAGCTAAAACGTTTCAAATTGAAATAGAAGAAATATATGATGATTCGGTGTACTTTGATAGAGATCCATCAATTAATTCCACTCAGTATTTTGACCTATCTTCTGAGAGTATTGTAGATTATCTATCAACAAAAGATATTAATTCAAGTCAAATTGAATGGTTATATAATACAGGTGTTTCTCAACTATGTGCAGATAATCCATTGTTATGGACTGTCGATTCAGTTCTTAATCAATATAAAAATGGAATACCTGTTTCAGCATTAGATACATATAATAGTTCTGTATTAAATGATTATACTAGAATAGCTCTAACTGAAAAATATCTAGGCAGAGATCAAAATATTATTTCAGGTGGATATTATTCACTTTGGGAGCAAACAGTTGATTATCCTTTCCAAGCTGGAAATAACTGGATGTATTGGGTATCAGGAGAATTTATAGAAGAGAATGATACATCACAGACAATCGATCCTTTGATGTTAACTGCTACGAATTTGATTCAATCTGGAGCAGTAGCAGGTGATGCGTATACAAATTCAGATGTAATATTTATGACAAGAAATCATAGTACATCTGGGGCATGGTTACAGTTATCTAAAACAGACACGGTTGAAGAAACTTTATCAGCAGATTTACCTCATGGTGATACTATCTTTAGTTTTCCTCTTCCTGGTTATGGAGTTAGTGGAGCAGATATCGAGTGGACTGGTAAAGGTTTAACTAATATCAACACTGAATATAATAGTTTAGATGATAAAGAAAAAGCTGCAGTTAATAATATTTATTGGAATACTTTCGTAAGCTCAGCAAGCACAATGACACCTTTATCTATTCATGAAACAAGTTTAATTGATACTGGAGCTTTCGCAGGAATAAAATACGATGAAGCAGATAAGATTATAACAAGAACACAACTTCATGATTTAGTTCCGAATAACGTTTATACAGGTACACAAAACTATGCGTGGCTGTATAAAATGGAAAGAACAGATATTCCAATCTCAGAAGGCAGCAATAAAATTTATTGGCCAGTGTCACGAGTTGATGGTGCGTTACCAGTTTCTATGTTGTCAGCTCAATGTACAGAATTACCATTATCGACAATCAATATTAATAATGAATTCTTAGGTGCGGTAGCAGGAGCTCGTGTCGATCTTGCAGATCAAATTTATATGTATGATTCATATAACAATGGTAATGTTGTTAATGCTGCATGGTTATCAGGTTCCCCTAATGTAAATCCTAATACTATCGGTTCAGGATTAGTGTCCGGTGCTTCACAGCCGGGTGTTTGTTTTAAAGTAAATCCAGGAAGCTCTGTTGAGTTTATTTGGGAAGATAATAATACAAATTCAAACGAAGTATTCACTCATTTCAAGCATCAAAGAGATTGCCAATATCTAAAACAAGATTTGATATCGCTATTCTTTAAAAAGATAGAACAAAATGAAACAGGTATAAATTATAATCAATGGGCAAATTGTACCTGTCGTGCAATTATGTATTCACCATTTGGTCATCCAGGCAGTACTTTTGATGATTTTAATCGTGTAAGTGATGTAATAACCACAATAACAGATCCATTATGCGCTTTCTCTATTGAGACATGGAGAGATAGTTTAGGTAATGGTTATAAAACAAGTAGTGAATTTGGTTGGTTCCAATTAACAGGTGATCTAATAGAACCTGATATTGGTTGGAGCGACGGTCGTTGGGTAACATATTCTGGTGATGATTTTATTCTTAGTTCTGACAGATTGTATTCATATACACGCACAAATATTATGCGAGGTAAAAATACAACATCTGCACCATACTTCATTGCGAAGTATCAATTTACAATACCTCGTTGTGAATGGATTGAAATGGTTTTCATTCCACAAGAAAGTAAATGGGTATCAACAGATAAACCAGCAACATTAATATTCAAACCAGGTAACTATTATGATTATATGCATACAACAAACGTTATAACATTAACTTCTATGTCGATTGCAATACAAGATAGACCATCATATGCATTACCAGATTTCACATCTTCATCGATGACATCTAATATTACTTCAAATGGTTTAACTACAGAAACAATGATTATCAGTACTCCAGTCTGGAGCACATCTGGATCTCCTGTAGTACCGTATATTGATTATTACGAGATTACTGAAACTGAAATACCACAGTTCCAGCCAGGAGTTCCATTATTCGTTAGTGGTTCATTTGATAATACAGATTTATGGCAATTGAGTACAAGTGTAACTGCTATATCAACAGAAGTAACTGATTTCACACGATTTGTTATGCCACCGATTAACTTTACAATGAATGTAGAATTATCAGGATGGAATTACGAATCATATACATACGATAGAACATCTCCTGGTGCACGACCATTCTGGGCAAAAGGATATGACTCTGCTTCTGCTGAAACTAAATTTAAAGGTATTGATGTATGGGGTGGCTCTATTAAAGTTGTTGATGAATATAACATCATTTCACAGCCAGATTTTGCTGATGTGACTTTAGATATGGATACATTTTTAAAATATCACAGACAACCGTCAAATACGTTAAGATGGATTCAACCTATAACATTGCATCATGAAGTAACAACAGCAAACTGGAAAGATTTAGTTATCGATACATCTGCAACAAGCAATTTATCAGCGATGCTCAGAAATAATATTTCTGAATTAGTAGTATCTGGTACAGATCGGTCTAGTAGTTTAGTATTCGATGTAATTGAAGATGAGCATTTATTTATAAATTATTTTGCTACTAATGCGTTCACATGGAGACAGACAATAACAGATTCTAGTTTAGGTCTACCTCCAACCGGTGGTGTTTGGACACCAATTGTTAGTGGTGCATTAGTAAAGCCATTAACCCCGTATGCATATTTAACAAATAGACATTTTCCTACTATTGCATCTGCACCATATACCGGTAATTTGTATACAGTAAAGGATTCTGGGGGTTATATGATTCCTAGAATGTTAGGAGCAAGTACATTCTTAAGTAAGAACAGAACTCATGAATTGAATACTGTAGATACAGGTATTATATACTCGAACAATCCAAATGATCGTATATTTAGCGATTTGAATACATATCTATCTGATTATGGTCTTTCAAATACAATACAAACAGCACCAGTATCATCTCTATATGTTGATATTAGTTGGTTAAAATATTCTCCAACGACATGGAGTAGAGCAGGTATGCCAAAAGCAACCAGAGACCATCAAGATTTCATGCCGTACCAAACTAAGTATGAAACTAAAAAGACAAGTGATAGCGGGGTTCGTAGACAGAGTGATAAATATGATCCATGGTATCGAGATCAAGATAATACATGGGAAAACGAATCTGATTGGCCAGCAAACTTTAGAGGTGAATTCGATATTACAGGATGGTACAGCCAATTCATTCCTTCAGGCTCTCAAGTGTATCAATGGAAGACCGACGTCTTTTCTAATGAGTATGCGTTAATGAAGGACATTAAGGACAAATCTATCTATGATAAGAGATTGACACAAGGTGCTTTATGGACTAGAGACTTAAGAAACAAGACAAGACCAGCGATCGAGTCGTTATCCGATGTGTTTGATAAATTCACAGCTGTAAACTCAAGCTTAGTAGGAGGATTATCTAGCCAGATATATGATTTTGATATTTGGTTCGATACATTAATGCTTCATATACCAAATCATATTTTAATTGCTAAACTAAATTTCGATTATGAAGAGAATCTGATATACGCAATTGCGGATAACATTCATATTATAAGCTTATGTGATGGTTTAGCTGGAGGTATATGGCTATTTGAAGAAGATAAATATGTAATAGTCAACACTCTTCATGAGAAGAATGATTATTACTATCCAATTTTCTATAGAATCGATTTAGAAACAAACGTAATGCAAGTGGTTTACAATGGAGAAGATGATACTACATTGCAGACTATGTCAGCTGTAGCATTGACTGGTGTAGAACTACCAGTATTCACATATAATTCTGATACTCAGTTATTTAATATAGCATTTATTGGATATTCAAGTATACATGAAGGTATGTATTTCACTACGATAAATATTAATAACTATGGACAAGTATACGAATTAAAAAATTTCCAGGTCATTACACCTACTTGAAAACCACTATAATGGAGTAAATATTATAAATGTCAGATTACTTTAACATCGCCGAAATAACAAGTGTTGAGCCTGCATCTGTAAAAGATGCGAGACCGGGTGGATCCTCGGAACATCAATTTACATTAAATATAAATGTACCAAGCTCTTCGCTCGAATATCCAAAATTAGAAATATATCGCTATATCGCTGATATTGGTGAAGATGGGTCAAATTTCACATTAAGTAACGATTATTTAATTGAAACTATAACAGAAGAAGTATCTGCAATTACGGAATTTGTAGATGATTTATCATCCTTTTATGATGGTACCGCGTTAAATACACTACATGGAATTTATGGATATACATCAGATGTAGCTAATGATAAGCAGTTGCTGGATGAGATATATTATTCACAACGAGCAATTCATTATGCTATCAGATCGTTTACAGAAGGTAGTCAATTTGATTCAATTCCTTATGTAGTCACTTCTCATACAGAGGATAGTAAAATAAAATGTACATCTACGAAAACACAAGTACGACATAATATTTTACATTTAGAAGGCGCAGTAGTTTGGGAAACTAATTTAAGAAAACCAGGTGGTGGATTGTGCAACAAAGTATCTAGAACATCAGTAGATGTAAATAGAATATTTGAAGACGAAGCTCATAGAGGTGTAAATGGTATAGGAGGTAATGTTTGGGTATCAAGTAGAAGTAATCCAGCTTATGTTTGTAGATGTCGTGGTAGAGATGGAGCATTAGAAGCAACATTTAAACTTAATAGTACGTCGGATAACGGTGTAGGTCTTGCAGCAACGTCGCCAACAGGTAATGCGATGGCTGGTGGTTATGGTGATGGTGATTTAGTTGAATGTTCACAATCAGCTCAGGGTAATTTTAACGCATCTAAAAGAGTAGACATGGGCAATGGTCAATGCTATGGAATGACTGTACAAGCTAATGATCCGACTATAATGTGGTGGTCAGAGAATCTAACTGATGTTTATAAATTTAAGAATACGTCGACTGGATGGAAATATAAAGGATCATACGATTTTAAAGCAGCAGGTAGCAACGAAGATCATTATGGTTTGTGTACCGGTCCTGACGGAGCTGTATTCCGTGTTTCGTGGAATTCTGGTCGAATGACATGGATAGCAGCTAATGGAGGTTTATATTCTGTATCTAATATTATGTACAGTGCCGGCCAGAATCGCGGTGTTACTACTGACATACCTAATTTATATCCTAATCTCAGTGATAGATATAATGTATATGCTGGAGGTTCATCCTCTAGATATTTAAGTAGAGCTGAATATATTCCATCTTCTCATGGATTCTCTGGGAATAAAAGCCAAAAAAATCTTGGTGCAGGGATTTACGGTGTAGGTGTTGACGCAGAAAATAATATTTGGTGCGCAGGTAGATTACTTAAAAAAGTATATCATATGGAAGATGGAACAAATTTCCCATTACAAGGAGAATGTAGATATCCGAATGTAGAGATGGATAGATGGTGGGCGCAATCTACAAATACAAAAGAAATCGATTGGTTCTTGACACGTGACACTGATACAATGAATCCAACTGTTTCAGCCGAATGGGCAAGCTATACTGAATCTCCAGATCTACATGTTTACGGTATTAACGGATCTGTAACACATCGTTATGGATTAAAAGTTAAAGGTGCAACCACAGAAATACAGTTAGCTAATGTAAATGCATGGAATACTTTATATGGTAGTGATTCAGCAAATACAATAGGTAGAGAAGTATATCCAGGGTTTATTAATTATGATTCATCATATACTGAAACTTATAACGGTCATACTGGAACAACAAGAGTAAAAGACTTTACAAGTAATGTTTATAATAACGTAAACTATTCTTATATGTATTCTGACTTTACCGGTAGTATTCTTATCGGATCGCTAGAGTATGTACCAGCTCCACCGAGTTATGGACATCCAGGTACAACTCCAATAACAGTAGATTTAAAAATTGAAGATACAAAGCATTCAAATGGATTAAATGAAGTAGGTTATTATTGGGAGGATAAACAAACTGTTAATAATTTACAAGCTACAGCGTTCGATGAATTAACTGTGAATCTATCCGCTACAGTCAATCCAGGTTCATTTATTGTTTCTAGTTGGGATTTTAATGTTGATGATTACGAGTATGATTATGGTAATACAGTTTCAAATACAGTCTCTACTTTATATACAACAAATTTATTATACAACGCAAACGCAGATTATATAACATCTCTAAGTCACGAACATGTTTACAATGATACTAGTAAGATAGGTTTATCAGGATTAGAGTTTAATGATTCACGAAACATTAATGGAGAATTTAATCCATTAGTGTATGTAGAATCGAATTTAGATCCATATACATTCGCACCAGTTAATGCATATAGTAATAACGTAGACATTGCGGTTAAAGAGAGATGGCCAACAGCGAGATTTTGGATTAATCATGTTGAATTATCTGCAGTTAGATATGACTGGTTTAGTTGTCCAATTTCATGGAAACCTACTTCTCGTTTTGTAAAATCAATTAACTATAGTAACGTAGATTTTTATAAACAAAATACAATTGCTTGGGGAACAGATCCGTTAAGTGCTACTTTTTGGGATAGAAGTATAGCTAGAACATATCCTGTAGATACTTTATATTTTGATGTCAGTACTACATGCATATATTCGGATGATTTTGCAGATTGGACTCCAGTAACAGACACAAAATGGAAACTTACATCTAGTTTCGAAATACCACTTTCAGAAGGCTTTTTACCGAAAGATACTGTTAACAGTGATTCAAGAGGTGTAAATAGTAGAATAGAGCAACTTACTAAATTATATAGATACGGTGAGTACAGCTTTACAATGTATAATCAAGCAAGTACAACAGATACTCTTAACGCAGATTTATCTGGAACACCTTATACATGGACACAATTATTATGTGTGAAGGAATTTGAACCGTTTGCTAATTTCTGGGCAATAAGTGCACAAACAGTACCTGCGAATTACTCTGATGATACTAGAGGCGTTGCTGCATCTACTATTCTAGAGCCAGTACCAGATCCAATATGGACTTTAAGTAACAATTTCGTATCTGGTTATGCTCCAAACTTGACTGTATGGTTTACAGATTCTTCGGAAGCTCATACATTCCCAATCAGTTCATATCATTGGAACTTTGGTGATTATTATGATAACGATACTAACGAAGAAACTATACTAACCACATCTCATACTGGTAATTTTGATGCAGGATGCTGGACAATGGATAAAACTAATCACACCGTTAAACATACATATACAATGCCTGGTGTGTATGATGTTACGTTATGTGTTGAAGCTAGTAATACTGCAACTCAAGATTGTTGTGCGAGATATGTAGATAGTTTTAGTAATTTTTATGTATTTGTTGATGAATATCCACCTTCTTGTTGCTATGAAATAAGTGATTCTCCGACAACAGGATTCGGTACTACAGAGCTTAGCGGTGTAAGTCCGGTCACATTATATTTCCTAGCATCTTGCTCAACTACTGGTTCATTTCCAATATGTCGTATTGATTATGATTGGGGAGATGGTTCACCGATCGAGACTATTTCACGAACACCATTTACAGGAGAGACTAATCTCGGAAATACTCTATTATCTATCAATGCATTCCTTGAAGATCCTGAAGATCCAAGAAATCAAGTAATTTCACATACATTTACTAATGAATACGATGTAGCACCACAAACTTTTACACCAACATTAACTGTATATGCATGTAATACACATACGAATTCAATATGTCCAGGTCAAGCAGTTGGTCCTGTATTGAATCCTAATCTAGATTTAATTGAACCAAGACATTTAATTTCAAGCAGATTCAAAAATACAAATAATGATGTTGTATATGTATTAGAAGGTGAAGGTTATGATGCGACTTATACCGTACTACTATCAGGAGAGAAATAATGCAAGTATCGATTAGCGCAGCACAATGGTATCCACTTTCTGCAGAATATCAATATGATTCAAATATTGATTTAAAGCCGACAATGACATATTGGAGAGATGGATATAGAATGATTCACCATCCAATATTTCAATATGCAAGAGACGTAACAGCTAATCAACAAACTATATTTTATTTATCTACAGCTGGATCATTCTTTGACTTTGCAGAAGAAAAGGTATTTGATTATGCTGATTTAGGAACTTATATAACTTTCAATCTTGGTGGATCTTATATATCTTCATTAGGTAATAGCTTGATATTGAGTGGTTTAGAAGTAGATGAAACTACATTCTTTCGCATTATTCCTAATGAAAACGGTACATACTCCTTTTTAAATGGAACAAATAAATATGTCACTGTCGATAGAATTATGCCGTATAATTTAACTTTATCAGACCCGCTTGATTTAGATAATATAGATCTTCAACAATTTAAAATATTTTCACCGAGACTTAATCAAATATATATAACTACATATTTCGATACTCCAACACCAGGGTACGGAGCTGATATAATACAGAGATATTGGAGTTATAGTCCAGTCACATCAGCGATGCGTTGTATTGGAATGAACAGTGATGACGATTATGCGATGAGTAATAATTATATATTTGATGTTGATAATTTCAATTTAATATTTACTCTAGATGGTCTAACTAGAGATCAAACATGGATACATTATTATAATAGTTTAGTAGACAAAACTAACAACTTTAATTTAGAGTTATATGAAGAACGTTGTATTTCTGGTATAGATCTTAGTCGTCTTATAGATTTACCATACCATTCTCAAATTAATTTGAATGACGAAAACAAAATCGGTTCATTTAATATCAATTTTGCAAACCTAAAAAATGTATTAACTCCAGAGTATGAACAAAATGTTAAGAGTTATTAATCAACCGTAATATAGATAAATTAATAAAGGATAAGCTGTAGTATAACGGATATTGCTGCATAAATATTTTTAATGATAATAACATACCAACCTAGAGCTGTTCATCTTCGAGATTATGAGCAATTATTTACTGGAACAAATCAAGAATTTGGGTATCAAGCTCCGTTCTTAGCATTTGAAGCAGATACTACTCTCCAGATATTAAAAGCGGATCAAACTACATATTTCCATTATCCTAATTCATCAGAAATTATACCACTATCTACATCTAACTTAGTTATCGCTGGTGCGATTGCAGGAGAAGCTCCATATAGTTCAGATAAAATATGGAAGAAAACAGCGAACTATAAAAAGAATATTTGGTGGGGTAATTCAACACAACCACAAGTAGGAATTTGGTTGTGCTCATGGTTGTCAGGCTCATTCACAGGCGATCCGTCTGTAGTATGGATGGATCGTTGGTATAATCCAGGTGTGATAGATTCAACAACAGCTTTATATATTAGTTCGACAGACTCTGTATATGATGAACCTTCAGTTATGACACTCGATCCAGGGGTTTGGTACAAATACTTTCATCTCGGAGATGAATCAAATGAAAGTCTAATAAATTCATTAACTGGAGCTTCAGGTAATTTAAAGTTACATTTAAATGATTGGACACAAAATCCGGTAGATTTATCTCCTTATGATAATACAACAATTCTCAATAGATATAGTCCAACTATGCTACATCCAACAAGCGTTAGTAACGCTAATGATACTTCATTATATCTTCAAGATAATCAATCAGCAAGTGTTTTATATAACGAAGATTATGAATTAACGGAGAGAATTTCAGTTTCAATCTGGTCTAAAATCAAAGATTGGAATAATGTATCAGGTAATCATATTTTAAGTAAGAATTTTCGTGGTGGTTGGAGCATTGGTTATAATAACGGATTCTATAACCCAACATTTTCAATGTTTAGCAGTAGTGGAACCTTAATACAGGGTAATGTAGATGCTGATGTATTATTTAATCGTTCACTACCAGGTGATAGTATTCCCATAGCAAGTGAGATAACTTCTGATTTATATACATGGATTTTAGATAACGGTATATATGAAGGGTTAAAGCATCTGTATAAAGTAGATTTTAACGGTAATATAGAATCAGCAGTTTACTTCGATTCGAGTGTAGAGTTAGCAGATTTAACACTTGATAGTGATGAGAATATCTGGGTGTTAGAAAGTAATACCAGTGAAATTTCTGGGTTTAAATCAGATGGTAGTTATATAACAACTCAATCCGGAGATCCAGGAATCACAAAAATAGAAGCGGATCTGAATAATACTATTATAGGGATGGATGTTTCTCATCTTGGAGTAACAAACGATAATATTTCTTGGTATGTATCTGCGAATTCATTATGGCTAGCAGATGATACAATAAATCCAGTTTATTCAAATACCATCACAGACGTAGTAATAGATAGTCGAGATACATTTTGGATTTTAGATAATACTAATAAATTTTATAATGTAAATACAGATGGAGAACTGTTATTATCAGGATCAACTCCAACTACATCTCAAGTCCGAAATATATCTCTAACAAACGAAATAATCAACACTACATATGAAGATGTAATATGGATTTCTTCTAGAGATGATCAAGTGATATATAAATATGACATAAATGGAAATAAACTAAAAAAGAAGAGTTTAAGTGTTTTTGATATTTTACCAGATTCAAGTAATTTTACTAGTTATGATTGGAATCGGAAGTTTAACTATATTCCAATAGATAAAACACCTAAAATAGAAAGTTCAGTATTTTTAGGTACTCAATATGCTGCCATTTGCGGTAAACAAACATTATCATTCGATACAAGCGCTTTAGCACCGAATGAATGGCATTTATTTTCCTTTACATATGATGGATATACTGGAGATTATAAATTTTATATAGATAGTATTGAGAGAGACACTTTAACTGTTTCACCTTGTACTCCAATATATTATAGATATGAAAATAGTTTAACTATTGGAGCAGATAATGGTAAAATTTTAACTTTAGGAGAAGAATTATCTTTTGATAATTATCATTTAACAGGATTTATTGACGATATTCGAATATATCAATGTATTTTGACTAATGCTGATCTTTGGCATATATACATGAACAAATATCATTTTGAGGATATTGATTGGAATATGTCATCAGGATTACAGAATTATATAGAAGAGATTGAACGATTTTTTAAATTTAAAATGCCTGGATCCAAATCTCAGTACTTTAACATTCGATTGATTGGCTTAAATATTACAGACTTAGAAGTGCGTAAGGTAATTGAAGATATTATCAGTGACACTGTTAAGAAAATATCTCCTGCATATACAGAACTATACAAGATAAAATGGGATTAATATGAATGTAGAATATACAACAGATTTGATTGTCACAGTATCAGCAGATACATATCTACCAGGAGAGAATATACAATGGTATGTATTTCAAGAAGTTTCGACAGAACTATCAGATGCTTCCGGAATAGTTATTGGAGACTTTGTAAATTCCGCTTCATCATTCGAATGGCGCGCGTCATATCCGATTGTAGCAAACGATACTGATTACATATCAATATCAGGTACAACATATAATCCAATTTTAGTATCTGCTGTAACAGAAACACAATCGATGTCTGCTTATTTTTATCCATTAGCAATTAATTTAATAGTTACAAACGAAGCGTTAACATCAATTGAGTTATCAGCAAACTGGAAGCAAGTATCTCCGGGTACAGATCTATATGATATAACAGAACCTTATATGACTTGGAGTATGTATTCTGATACATTTAATGTAATAACTTCCTCTGCTTTTCTTTCCGCAATACCATACACTTTAGGTGATATAGAATCTACACCTTCTGCAACTCTATTCTCACTATCAGCAGACGGAGCTGATGGTAAACACTTCTATATAACTTCAAGTATATACGACACGAGTCCTCTTTCTGCATATAGACAATCCACTCAAACAGAATTTGTGCTAAACCCAGTAACAAAATTTACATTACAAGATCAAGATCTTAATGTTATTTATGCAGACTCTTTTTACGATAATACAACTCAATCATTTCAACCAGGACAAACATTAAGATGGAAATTAGTACCGCCTGATACATCTAACGTAACTGTATCTGCTCCTGGTGATTCGAATTATAGTGTTAATGGTTATGGTCCGGTAATGTCCACAGATGATTTACGTAGTATTCGAATCGAAACAACAAATTTTATCGGAAGTTATCAAGTATATCTAAGTAGTTATAATTTTGGTGATGAATGGATTAATGATCAACTATTTGAACCGTATTTATATTTGGAAGATGCAGCGTCACTATCAGGTACTTTAGTAGAAACTATAGGAAATCCTCCTGAATCATTATTTACTTTGAATATATATGGTCTTACTTCCTACTACGGCAACGATCAGTTCTTTAGAATTAAACCAGATCAATTAATATCGTATATTCCAGATCCGAGCAACCCATATGGAATGACATTGTTTAAGAGTAATAATTCTTCACCGTATATTCCGAGTAATATTGAATCAGTATCTGTTATTAATCCGTTGTATATAAGAATTACTACACCAGTTGTAACTGAATTACCTCGTGTTTCGTCATTCTTTATAACATGCTCAGCAGCAGAAACGGAACACGATTATACAGTTCAGATAGATGTTGGTGATTGGATAACAGATACAAATTTACATCCAATTTTTAGTATTAACTATGAATCATCTTCAACATCCGATATATACAGAGATTACTCAGATATACCATCTTGGCCAATGCCAATAACAATACATAATAGATCAGTATTATCTACACAAATGGATGCAGAATATACAGGTACATATACTTTCATATTCTCAAATGGTAGTCCTAATATTGATCAATCATCTTCGTTTAGTTCATTTGTATATAATCTACCAGACCCAGGAGCATCCGGGACATCAGTAACAATTAGTATGAGTTGTGAGTTTTTACCTTCTAATCCAATTTATGCACCGCAGCGAAGATATGGTGATTCCAAAACACTTAATATAGTCGATGTGATACCTACTGCAGAGTTTGATATATTTCCACAGTATAAATGGGATTCAGGTTTACAATCATTTGTTGAAGTATTATGTTCAACATCATTAACTCCTGGTCCGTGCGCATGGGGCAGCGGTCATACAGAACAATTTACCTTAAGTGCGCTACAACAATCAACTGCAGATTATTATTATTGGTATATTGATAATAAAATACCAGCACCGATAACATTAAGAGATAGAGTTGTTGATACATTAATAACATCTAATCAATCCACTTCATCTCATGGCGTTTCAATGAAGATTGTTAATGATGATTTACCGTTAAGTATGCCTAATCAGTATTACGATGATACGACTGGTTTATTACATACATACAAGAATTTTACTACAACAAATACTAATGTATCACAAACAAAAGATAAAATTAAAATGGTTAGTTTTAATGATTTTTTAGGTGATTCAGAGATCATTACAAATCCTCTAATTGGAGTTTCGGCTGAACCTCTTACAGTCGATATATTACAGATATTCTCTGATGAGGTTCCTGTATACATAAGTAACACTAGTACAGCAACATGGATAGTATCAACATATAATTGGAATATAGTGAGTAATGAAATAGCTAGTGAAACTAGTTTCAGTTTGACGGTAACTGATAAAGGTCTTGATACCATGACTATATATAAAATGTATCCATCTTTAGTTAACGTATCTCTAGAACTTCATGCATTCTTTACACCAATCAATCAAAACGACCCATTTAATGATTGGAATATACTACAACAAACAATATCAGTACCAGATACTCAAGTATCTGCGTACCCATTAAAACCATATACATATACTTCTAATAAATTTGTTTTAACTGGAGATTCAGTAACATTTGAAAATTTGGTACCGTATGTATCTAACATCGATAGCTTTACATGGACGGATAGAGCGAAATCTAAACGAATTGAAACGACCGCACCGTATTCAACGTCATATACAGAGAATGGGTTATATAACATAAGTTTCACGACTTCATATTCCGCTAATAATACTATATTAGATGAAAGTAGAGTATTTGAAAATATAATTACAGTGCTACCAGAATTTAATATATTCGATATTTCTATTGACAGAGTATATCAAGTAACAAAATTAGTGTTACCTTATAGATCTGATGAATGTAGAGTCTCACCAAATGAATGGATAACATCCGAAAATATCAACAAATCGTTTGATCGTCTAAATTCTAATTTACAATATCTTGATACGAAATCAAAACTTTACGATAAACCTCCTACTGAATATTATGGTTGGTTAGGCACAATGAATGAAGGTTATGATGATAGATTTTACTGGAGAGTAAATCAAGAAGGTTTAGATACTAATCATACAGATTCTGTATCCGCTATATCTGATGTATTTACAAACAATACAAGTTATTCTGTAGTATCGGTTCCTGGTGTTGGTGATAATATAGCTATTATGTCAGATTCAACAACTGTCCGTATTCTTTCATCAGATGTTAGATCGACAGAAATAGATAGAAGAACTTACAAAGGTATTGGTGATAATTTTGTTAATGTCGTTGATGTTGAATTAGACAATAACTTCGGAGTTGATAATCGAATTTATATTTTAGATTCTGGTAGAAACAGAATTATGGTATTTAGTTATAATTTTGATATATCAGAATGGTTATTATTATATGACTGGGGTGGATTAGGTAGTCATAATGCTAAATCTAAATTCAGATCACCTAAAGGATTGTTTATTGATCATTCAAATAGCTTATGGGTTGCAGATACTGGTAATTCTGTTGTTAAGAAGTACACAAGAACTGGTTCGTGGTTAGCTACACTACAACACGAAAGCTTTGCAGCAAATCCTCCTTTAGATGTAGCAGTAGATTTAGATGGTTATGTTTATGTATTAACAAATTCAGGAGTATCTAAATTTACATCAGATCTTGAGATTGAAGATATGTTTTATATCTCTGCATTCAGTACTAGCATTCCCAAAAAATTAGCGTTATGTAAAGATGATGGATTTGTTTATATATGTTGTGAATCATCAGTAATCAAACTTAGATATGATGGAGTGATAGTTGGTACATTCGCGACAGATAATAATTCATACACGAATATATATCATGATAACAACCGTAATTTATATATAACAACTCCATTATCAATTTTAAAATATATTGATAAATTAGATCTTGTAAATCTTCGATTAGATTCAGAAGATGTACCACAATGGACTACAGAGTTTATACATATTAAACGAGATGAATATATACAAGATTGGGTTCTAAATAAAATTATATCGAGATTCTGGGACAATTTAGAAGCTTTCCGTAGATCTATTAATGGAAAGTTCGATTTTGTTGTAGAAGGTAGTACATTAACCCCGAAAGTTAGATCGTTTACACCTACTGAATATAAATTATTGCCATTTCATAAAAATCAAATATACTTAGGTGTTAATGAGGTAGTTACAGCTGACGCAATTAACAGATGTATTGATAAATTATACGCTTGTGAAGAGACTATCTTAGAGCTTATAAAGGATTAGTATGTTGGAAAGTTTATTGTATTTGTTATATCCGATCGGAATAATGATTATTACCGGTATTATTAAAGAACATAATCTATTCTCAGGTATATATAAATTTTTATCAACTAAAATTAAAAGCAAAAGATTATTTGTAGTTCTCTTCTCTACAATATCAGGTATTCTTCCAATTCCAGGTAGATGTATTGTTTCTGCGTCACTTCTAGATACAATAATAACTAAGGATACAGAAGATCGAAAGAAATTTGGATTAATCGATTATCTAAGCACTCATCATTATTATTTCTGGTCCCCATTAGAGAAGACTGTTATCATTCCGATCGTTGCTTTAGGGATAACTTACGCAACGTTTATGTCTTACATATGGCCGCTTCTCGCTGTATACCTTTTATTTACATACATATACATATTTGTAGTATTAAAAGAGGACGACGTGGTTATCAATACAGATTTCAAGGGCTCTCACTCTGTCTGTCATGCATTACCTATTGTAAGCGGAATTGGCGCATTAATATATGGATTACAACCATGGATAGTATTCAGTATACTACCATTCTATTATATTATAGCAACAAAAACATTTAAATTAAGAACTATTTGCAGTTACATAGATTTTAAATTACTTGGATTTTTAGCAATAGTATTACTGAGTTCGGTAATACTTAAATCGTATTTATTACCGTTAATCGCAACAATATCCACATTAAACACTCTCGCTGCGTTCGGTTGTGCTTGGTTATTAGCGTTTGCATTAGGTAGTTCTTCTAAATTTGCTGGAATTGTAGCAATATTAGTGGGTATTTTCGGAATACAATATTTGCCAATGTTATTTGCATTAGAATTTTCTGCATATCTACTATCTCCTACACATAAATGTGTGATTATATCTAAAGAATACTTCAAAACAGATATAAAACAGTTCTATTACATAATTTTATTAGTAGCATTATACGTACTTTTGGCAGGTACCTTAACAACATTCCTCCTTCTAGCCTAAATATTTAAAACCTAAAAGTGGTAAGCACAAAAAGTGCGACAAACAACTGTTTGGGCCTGAAGGAGAACAATGAGCAACAGATTTCACAATAAATTTCACAGACACAACCATCACACATATCCAGTAGCCGGAGAACCTGATTCAGGTTATGATCCAATCGCATCACAACAAGATCCATTTCAAGGAGATTTTGTTCTTAACGGTCAACTAAGCGCAACCGCAACACTATCCGCTGCAGCAGGAATATTTTCAAGTAACAATTTAGCTTTATCTGCAGTTTCAAATAACGGTACAGCTATATTTGCATCAGCATCAAGTAAAAATATCGGAGATATTGATATTGATAAGTTTGGTAATTCTAGTATAATATTCCCGGACTGGACTGCACCAGCATTGGATGCAGATGGTAATATACTAAGTCATTACGCATTATCAGCAGAATCAATATGGACGAATAATCTTTATGCAGCATCTTCGATTTTAGTTGTTACAGATATGCATATGTCTGAGTTAAGCGGATTTACTGTATTAGGTACAGATTATAATACCGCAGTTCCAGTTTCGATAGACCCAGCCACACAACAAGTAGTTTTGATGAGAGGTATCGGTGTATCAGGAACAAGCTGGGCATCATTTGGAGGGGATCTTCAAACTCATAACGATTTATATGTTGATAATAATGCTTTGATTAGTAATAGTTTAGCAGTTGAAGGTAATACATATCTAAGCGGAACACTTATCGTTGATGATAGTATCACGACTAATTCAAATCTATATACAAGTGGAACACTTATTGTCGATGATAGTATCACGACTAATTCAAATCTATATACAAGTGGAACACTTATTGTCGAT
>Ga0210003_1000792_pt1 | contig 28641 bp, 17 predicted proteins | sample LantaG_FD_182804 | JGI IMG/M metagenome (GOLD analysis project Ga0210003, IMG submission 182804) | Deep subsurface microbial communities from Baltic Sea to uncover new lineages of life (NeLLi) - Landsort_02402 metaG (SPAdes) (version 2) | ecosystem: Environmental > Aquatic > Marine > Oceanic >... | reverse complement strand
CATATAGTAATCCCAATAATTCCAAGGTCTGTAAAAGCTAGAGTAATAGTTATAAAAATTACCTTGATAAAAATCAAAATCCATCCACAAAGGTCTCATGCCCCAATAACCATAGTTATTAGTAAAGTAAAATGATGGTCGAATAGGTTTTATTACAAAACGAATAATATTAGCATTGTAGTCGCTAAACATAGAGACGTTTGTTGACTCGTCTATAAGCATAGTGTCATTTACATATTGAAAACTTCCACAGCTACTTAGTAACATAACCAATAATATAAGTTTTTTCATAATTCCTTGCGCCATTATTGTTTTCTTTTTTTACGTTTTTTGCTACCAGTTGATTTTTTAATAGTGGTAGTAGTTTTCTTTTTGTCTGGTCCCATTATTTCCCACTCAGACCAACCTAGTGTTAAAGCAACACTTTCCCATGTTTCAGTCTCTTGTTCAAAAGCTTTGTCTAAGTTATTGTATTTTCTTATAACTCTATCTAGTGGAATGTTTGTAAATGCTGAAAGCACTTGTCCACCCGCCATTAAAGCAGGGTTATCTAAACTAAAACCTTTTTCGCGGATTTCTTTTGCGTCCCAATTAAACGTTCTTAAAGCAGATCTAAACTTAGTAACTTTAGAATCTAGCGGTGGAGAAAAACTTAACATTTCTAAAGCCGCGTCTTCATATTTAGGATTTTTCTTTTCGCTTTCGATATACAATTTCATTAGTATGTTTTTAAGAGTAGCGCCTGCTGCTCCATAAATACCCATACCTCTCAAAGTAGAATCAGCCATTCCGTTGGCTATTCTTAGTGATTTGTCTTGAGGCTCATCTTCATCATCATCAAACAACATAGCAAACAACGCGTTTTGTAAAGCGTTAAACAATAAGTTTTGAGCCCCTTGATAGTATATTATTCTACCTATTTGCCCTTTCCAAGCACCTGGTCCACCTCTTCCGTTTACTAAATCTAAGAAATCTTTTTTAGATCTTCTAGCATATTGTTGTGGTGTGTTTGCAAAAGCAAGAATAACACGACCAGCAATACTAGCTTGTTCTTGGCTTATACGATCTGTTCTACTAGACTGTTGAGTTTCTTCTGATATAGCATAGAAATCTTCAAAAGCTTTCTCCTCAGCCTCTTGTTGTGTTAGACCTTGTTTTAAATAAGTGTTTATTCTATTTCTATAAAAAGTAGCCCCACCAGAAGCAATAGCAAAACTATCCGCTATTTGTGTAGGCAGAAAACCTTTTTTAAGTAAATAAGCTATAGCTGCTTTAGGTTTGTTTTTAGAATCCCTAACAGCGTCAGCAATTTCAGATTCATTAACATTTATTTTTAAACCATTACGTCTAGCTACTAAGTATTCAGAATTAAACAATCTGTTAAAGTCTTTCCAAAACTGTGGTTGGTTTGCAAATGCTAAACCAGCTTTAAGTATATTGTTGTCTCCGTAGTTTACAAAGTTTATTGCAGATATAGTTTGAAGCACAGCTGATCTAGTGTTGAAGAACATAATAGCCCCAACCGAATTATTTAACCAATCAGTTATTTCGTTTATAACTCTACTACTACTTTTTTGTCTATTGCTACCAGTTTTCATTCTGGATATAATATTCTCTAAAGCTTCTCTGTAGTTTGCGCCATAAGCAGCTTCTAGTTTATTTAAATTTTCAACAGAAAATATAATGTCTATATTCTGTTGCCAGTCTTGCAAATATTCAGATCTAACAACATCGTTTATACCCCCTATGATGTCTGTAGTTATTGTACCCGCTAACCAGCTTTCATCTGGCTTAGGGTATATTCTATTTTTCTGTATCATTTGAAGACCTTGAGCAAAATTCCTTAAGTCTGAATCGTTTTCTATAAACGAATTAAGCTCTATTAAATCTCTTTTAGACAAACCAGGCACTTCCATGCCTTGCTGAGACCATATATAAACCCTTAAAGCATCACCGTAAGTAAAACCGTCCATAGCTTCTTTCTTAAGCGTTTTAGGTATACTTTTGAATTGCTTTTTAAGTACTTTAAAATCATTAGCAACAGAAATTTTAGCTTGAGTCAAAGCGTTCTCTGCTTTATTAAAAGGATCTAATAAGTTTTCTTTAAAAAACTGCATAGCTCTATCACCGGCTTTTCCTTTACCTAACAAAGGGTATAATAAACCTACAAAATCTTCAGCTTGTGGTGGTATGAACCAACCAGAGCTCTTACTTCTTCCTATAGTTTTAGCTCTTGCGTTAGAGAAACTTTTATAAGACTCGAGCCCAGTAGAATCTTCTACTATCTGATTAAACTGATCGTTTAGTCTTTGATTTTTACTAAATTTGGCTTGTTGTACTTTAGATTTAACATCTACTTGATCTAATATTTCTTTTACAGCTTTAACGTTTTTTATTGCGTCATCAGCAAAGTAAAAGTTATTATAACCGGCGGCAGTTTTAGACAATACCCAGTCAGCCTTGGCTTGTGGAGTGCCGTTTTCTAGTCCAGTAATATTAGCTAATGGTAAACTTAACCCAATACCGTCTAGAAACTTTTTAATTGCTCTAGCAGCCAACTGAGGTCTAGCTGTTAATACAAATATATCTTTGCTTCCAAACTTACCTTGGCGTTTTAAAGCAAGATCAGCTAATGGTCCTTTTTTACCATCAACAACTTTGCTAAATTCACTAAAATCATATTTAGCGCCTTTATCAGTTAGCTCAGCGTCTCGCTTAGCAAACTCTGTAGCGTTTATTTTTAGAACCTTACCATTAGGCATAGTGACAATTATTTTGCTATTAGTTCTAGCAAGTGTGTCATCAAAATCAAAAACACTAATTCCTTTTTCTGGAGTATTAATGTTTCTAGCCGACTTCATGGTTTTATCTATGTTAGATATTGCTTGTAGTTGTTGGCTTATTGAACCGTTTTCAGGTATATTTCTTGATAATTTACTATTTATTTTTTTAGCTTCTTTTTCTGTTTTTATAGTATTTCCTTTAGCTATAAAACCGTAGGAATTAACATTAAACTTAGCTTTAATACTTTTACCATCGTGCCATATTATAGAAGCAGGATCAATACCACCATTATTGTTACCTACATTTATATTAAAATATCTAGCCCAAGTTCTATCATTTATCATCCAACCCATTGGCATAACAGAAATGTAGTTATATTTCCCACCATTAAGCATGCTACCTTTTAACTTTTCATCATCTATCTTGTTTAAAACTCCTTGAAAATAATTATCTTTAATATTGTCAAAATGATCGTTTACAGTTCCGTTTATAGCTAAGCCAAATAAATATTTTGCAGTAGCAGAAGCAGGTAAACTATGTTCTTCTACTAATTTTAATTCTCCACCTATCAAATCTAAATTATCTGTAAAAAATCTTATAGGGGCAGCGATTCTTATAAAGTGACCTTGATTTGAGCTAGTAGACGAAAGCAAAGCTCCAACCCACGCTACTGCGTTTTTGTCATCTTTAATAGCTTGTTGGAATATTAAAAATATCTCTTTAAGACCTTCTATAGATTTATCTTGTTCTGCTTGAAAATCTTTTTCTTTGATTCTATCAAAACTAAGCTCTTTATTTTTCTTCATCTTAGTATACTTAGTACTAGATAAAGCGGCTATTATATTAGGGCTAATTGAGTTTACGTCTGCAAATTTCTTAGCAGGCATTGTTTTTTCATCTATTTTATACGTGCCATCTTCGATTTGTTTTATCCAAGCATCGACTTCTGTAACATTTCTAAACGGTAATTTTCCAGCAAAATCTCTTAAAGTGCTACCATCAGCTGTTTCTATGTCATAACCAACTGATACAATATCTCCTTCGTCATTCGACTCATTTATTAAAATTTGATAACCGGTATCTGACTGTGATTTAGACCTAGAACCAATGTTTTGACCTTTTGTAACAGCGTCTTCAGTTGTTCCTGTCATCATTCTAAAGAAAACCTTAGGAAGCTTAGTAATTAACCCACTACTATAAGCATAATCTAAAAATCCTTTTCTTCCTTTGCCCGTGCCCATGTCAAATGGCTCAACGTCAAGACCTATTATTAGTTTATTGTAATCCACAATACTTTTATTAAAAGCTTTTTCAGCCTCTTTAGCTGGATTAAAATTTCCTTTTTGAAAAGCGTTAGCTAAAGTAAGTTCTTCAACTATAGCGTTGTTGAGACTATTTATTTTATTTATAGCAAATTTAACGCCTTTAGGTCTTTTAATTTTCAACGATACACCTTCCAATGTAAAATCACCATCGACTAACTGTGATATAGCAATAGCTTTTTCTAGCACACCAGGGTTTTGAATAACTTCCATAGTAGCGTCTAGAGCTAGCTCTTGAGCTAAGGTTTCTGCTAAAGCAGTTTTTCTAGTTCCTTGAGTGGATCTTCCTACGTTAGAGCCTAAAAAGTACTTTATAAACTCAGCTTTAACTATTTTCTTTTTCTTAAATATAGCGTTGCCTTGTGCTGTTTTTTCTCTAACTTGCTTACCGTTTTTCATTACGGGATCAGAAAAATCTTTAAATCTTTTGTTTATTACTTCTTGAGGTATTGCTTCGTATATAACTTCAAAGTTATCTCTTAAAAATGATTCATAAGAATCAGTTCTACCCATTAGTTTAGCCATAACAGATTTTAACTCTGTTCTAAATTGTTTTTCTAATTCTTTTCTAAATTGAGGTGATTTAACGTTGGGTAGTTTAGTACCAAAAGTTTTTACTACAGCGTTTTTAATTTTATCAATAACATCGTCTTGTAGTTTTAAGTCTTTTCTTAATTTAGGTTTTGGCTTTGCTTTAATTTCTTTTTCAGTGGAAACCTCTGAATCAATTATGCTCGTAGCTTCTTCTTTTATTTGCTCCGTAAATTTACTTTGTTCGTCTTTACCTAAAATTCTATCGGCTATCTCTATGTATCTTTTAAATCCTGCTTTAGTTGAAAATGAATTATTTAAATAACCTGAAAGCGGGGCAAGTTTTTCTCCTTTTGCTTTTTGTTCTTTAACATAAGCAGGGTAACCCATAGCAACTTCCATAATACCTCTTTTGCCAGATAATATCTCGTCAGCTAGTATTTCTTTAAATGATTCATACTTAGGTCTATTTCTAAAACCTCTAGCTAAGCCATCTGCTGTATCTTTCATTAAATCAACAACGTCCATTAAGCCAGCCTCGCCTTGTAATTCATAAATCTTGTTAACTGTCGCGGAGTCTTTAGAGCTTAAGGACATTTTATTACCTGTATTCATGTCTTTACCAGCTTCCGCTAGCTTCTTAGCTCTATCCGATATTTTACCTTCTGAAGTATTTTTTACATAATTCTGTACAAAATTATAAGCATCTTGGCCGTCTTTAAAACTAAAATCACTAGGGTCTACGTCTAGTTTTTCACTAAAAATTCCAGATAAAAAATTACCTATTTTTTTAAAAACCCCATCAGTAGCTTGGCTATACTCTACCTCGTTTTCTTTTAAAACACTAGCTAATATAGTTAAGTATTCATCAGGGTTTGAAACTAAATACTCAACAGAATAATTAGCTTTTGCTCTAGCCATAACTACAGCATGAAGAGATTTATCTTCTGATTTTAATGTTTTTAAGAATTGATCTTTTAGTTTTTTAGCTTTAACTGGGTCTTTACTAAATTCTGATTTTAATACTTTGTGTAGTATTTCGTGTATACCAGTTCCTATATTACCACCGTTACGTATAGCAGCTGCTAACATTTCACCTTTGTTAAGGATTATTTGACCATTATCTAGCTCAACACCCTCAACTCCTGTTTGGGTGTTTCCAGTTAAAGCTTCAAGCCCAGCATCATCTTCTACAACTTCAACAGCTAAACCTGTTCCAACAGCGCTGTCACCAAAATCAGTTCTACCAGTTTCCTTACCTAGCTTCTGCGTTAAAGCTATTTCTTCTCTAACATTTACCTCTGCTAATAGTTTAATTTTATCGTTTCTTATAGATTTATATTCAGAGTTTAAAGTATTTAATATAGACTTTCTATCTTTTTCATTTATATTGTTATCATTAAGAGTAGCATCGTAAAGTTCTCTAAGCTTGTATATTTGATCTTCTTTAGACATTAGGTCATTTTGCTCTTGTTGAGTCATTTTGTCCATGTTCTTAAAATCCCTAGCCATTATTTGCTGAACTTTAGTAGCGCCTTCTTGCAATTCGTTTTCTAACTTTTCTCTAATTTTACCATCCATAGAAGGACTATCCTCAAGTATCTTTCCTATTTCAGCCATTCTAGTTTGTAGTTTACCTATAGCTTCATTGGAATCCGCCGGTTGAAATGCTCTATACATTTTAACGGCTAAACCTGGAGACTTGTAAACAAACCCACTCATGAAAGCACCGGAAATAAATTCATCCTTCATTCCGTCAAATAAATCTGTATCTTTTCCTAATACGTATCTTTCTAAAGCTCTTTGAGAAAAACCAGCTACAGCTTCTGTAAAACCTTCTTCAAAAGTTTCCTTACCATAAATAAAACCTTGCGCGCCTACTCTTTTACCGCCCTGCTTTGTAAATAAATTCTTTATATAATCACGAGTACCTACTTTTAAGCTAAGATTTCTTGATGCTTTTAATCCATCTTTAATTCTATTTAATTGGCCTAGTGTTATTTTTTCACTTAAAGCCTCTGCTAAACCTGTGCCAAGAGCTACCGTATACATTTGAAGCGGCGTGTATTCTGCGCCATATAAATCTATTTCTTCTTGCATTTGATTAAATGATGCGCCTGCAGAACTAGCGCCTAGCAAAGGTAACGCCCATCCTCCAGTCGTTAGCATTACCGCTGTGTTTGCGGCTTGTGATCCAACTAAGTGAGAACTCCACTTCCACATATCTGACCAACTATCTATGTCGTCAACACTAATAGGCTCTGCTAAACCTTCCCTCATGTTGTTTATAGCAGTGTCTAAACCCATATTGGTTTTTTCTAAACCTTCCATGCCCATAACGGCTTTGTTAAGCCAATTACCTTTATCTGTGTTTGCTTTTATTAAATCACCTGCCATTTCCCATGGCGTGTAAGTCATTCTATCAATAAACTCATCAACACCATCTATAAAATCATAAGTACCGCCAGCTAAAGCCCCTATAGGATTTACTAGCCATCCTTGGTTTCTACCAACAGTGTCTATATAACCTCTAATGTCTTCAGACTCCGCGCCTATTTTTATCTGTCTATTAACCACGTCTCCATAGGCATCTATGAGTGCTTTTCTTTCTTTAGAAAGATCTGTAAAAGAAGTTATAAACAATTCTCTTTCTTTTTTTGACGTAGGCCTTAAACTTCTTAAAGAATTTAATTCATTTTGTACATCTATTATTTTTGCGTCTAGACTAATTGAGGTGGCTATATTGCTTTTTGCTTGATCGTCTAAATTGCTTAAAAGTAATTTACCTGCTGCTTCTCTGGTGTCTTGTGTGGATCCTTCTGAAAAACCATCCCAACTTGAGTCTTTCCAGTTGTCTTCTATTAATTTTTCTTTTTGGCCTCGCTTTACGTAGTCTTTTATAAAAATATCTTTAACAGAATTTTTAAACTCTTCGTCTTTAGAATTCACCTCTATATACTTCATCCACTGTTCGTTAGTAATATCAGTGTTTCCTTGATCTTTTAAAGCTTTAATAGCGACTTCTTTTTGATTTTCATTTATTAAATTAAAATCTTTTATTCCTTTTGAATCTTTTATTATTTTTTTTCCATCAAAAATATCACTTTTTTCATTTGGTTCATAATCAAATGCTTTGTTAATAACAGCAAGTGGTGTTGATGCTGGTATATTAGTGGGGTCTGATATATAATCTACAGCCTTGCTACCAATTGTATAAATGTCTCCACTTATTTTAGCTAACGCTTGTTGTATAGGCTCAAAAAATTCTTCTGCAGCTCTAGACGCGTTAGGATTAATTGTAGAAGAGTTTACACTTTCCATTATATCTTCAGCTACTTGTTCGCCTTCTTCTGTTCTAGTAGTTAAGTTTGAAACGTTTTCCTGCAACTTGTTGTATTTTTCAATTGCATCTATAGTTAATTTTTCTTCGCTATATAACGATTCTGTGTAAATCTTTTTAGCGTCTTGTAATTCCGAAGAACCATTTCCCGATATTGAAGCCGTACTTGTTGTCGATCCTACATTGGCCTCCGCATTTACAGCAGGATCGTTTTGCTTTACTGGTTTTGGTGAAAACTGCTCAAAAAAGAATTTTCTATTTTCTTCACTTAATTCATTTACATCAACAGGCTCATCAAAACCAATTGCTGTATAAAACTCTGGTTGATTCATATATATATATTATTTAACTTTTTGGTTGACCATTTCTTCAAGCTCTCTTACTCTTTTTTCTACCTCTTCTTTATACGCGGTCATTTTTTCATTATCGCTCATACCGCTCATATCGTTTCGTGACGCAAAATCTTCAGGCGAAAAATCATCAGTTATTGTTTTTTTAGCTGCTTGAGCTCTTTTCTTTGCTTTATTTAAAACAAACTGTTTTTTAACTTCTTCTGTAAAATCCTGTCTTTTGTTTTGGCTTTCTACAGCGGTTCCTTCAAACATTCCTTTGCTTATTCTAAGATTTTCAAAATATTTTTCAAAATCTTTTTTATTATCTAGATCATAGTTAGTTATTGTTGGTTTTTCATCACCATCGTAAGTGTATTTTACCGTAATAATATTCCCTTTTCTACTGACTTCGTTTCCGTCAACATTTGCGCCACCTACTTTTTGAAACGTTGACTCAAAAGAACCAACAGGATCGCTAGAATAGATTTGAAAAGTTTCAATAGCGCTATCTTTGTCCTTGTCTATATCAGGTTGTTTTACTTTTGGCTTCACTCCAAAAGTAGAGCTTACTTCATCAACTCCTTCAATTTCACTCGTGGTAACAGGAAGGCCATTTTCATCTCTTTGTGAAAACTGAACTTGATTCTGTATTGGTACTTGAGTTTCTATAGCTTTATCAATCAACCAAGTTTTAGCTTTTTCAACTTTAGCTTTATCAGCAGGATCCCATAGTAAGTTTTCATCTCGTAATTCGTCTACAGTTTTGCTTTCGTAGATTTGATCAGCCCAAACACTTGCAAATGATTCGCCTCTCATTAACTCGTCGATTGAATTACTAAAAGAGTTACTAAGACTTGTTCTAACCTGATCAACGTTGACGTACTCTACGCTGGTGTTATTTTCTTTTAATTCGGTTTGCGTAGAAGCCGCTATAGCTGCTTGAGAAACTTCATTCAAGCCTAGGTCTTCTAAACTTATAGTTGTAACAGCTAAACTATCTCCTTTTGCGTTTATTTTATCAAACTCGCTTAAATTTAGGTCATAATTCCAGTCTTGACCATCTATTTTTCCAGCTCCTTTTAAATACATTTTACCTTTTTCGTTTTCTGCTAAAGTAACCTCACCAGAACCTTCTAGTAATTTAGAAAATAATATCTCTAAATTAGGATCATTTAGTTTCGATAATTCATTAGTACCACCAGCTCCGTTTTCCATCATAAATTTAGCTTGAGCTAAAACCTTTGGCGCTATGGTTTTATATTCGTCTATCATGTTAGATATATAAGCTAGTGACCTAGCTCCTTCTTGTGGGTTTATAACACCTGAATCTATATTGTTCTTTATTTTTACATAGTCATCAACTTTACCGTCAAAGAAGTTTCTCATGTTCTCATCATAAGTAGCGTAATCAACGCTTTCTATTTGACCTAGTTGCTTGTAAGCATTTTCATATGCTGTAGCCTCTCTATTGCGTATAGCTTTTTGCTTTGCCGTAAGCGCGTTTTGTTTGTTAGACCAAGCGTTTGCTAAATTAACAAAAGGAGCTGCAATAGATTGTATCTCTCTTTCGTCAAATGGGTTACTGGATATCCTTCTGCCATTTTTATATTTTATTTTTATTTATGAATCAACCAGAGTTTTATACAGCAATTGGTCTGGTAATGCGCCTAACATTCCACTCATTCCTAAACTACCAAGCCCACTTAAACCTCCGGCTAAAGCATTTACACCTGAAGCCCTTGCTTGCGCTTCGTTAGCTTCTGCGTTTGCTTGTTGTCCATACAGTCTACTAAGTTTAGTGTTGTCTCTACTCTCTTGTGTGTTAAATTCAAATACTCTACCTTGTGACTCTGCGTTTTGCAACCTAATTGAGTCGTTCATTTCTACGCCTTGAATCCTTTGCTCTTCAGCAACCTGCCTTTGTTGTAGGTTTTGCTCTCCTTGAGCTCTTAATTTTTGATTAGCAGCTTCTTGAGTTTGAATACTTGCACTTATACCTTGTTTACTCTTAAGTGCCATTTGAGCTAAAGCTGTAGCCCCTCCAGCACCTGCCCCTGTAGCTCTTAACGTATCTAGAGTATTTGCTAGTGCTATGTCTGCTTCTTCAGCTTGCATCTCCGCGGCTTGTGTTGCCACGCCTAGATTAGCCATAGGATTAGACATCATACCTGTTAGGTTTTCTGCCATATCAGCCACTCCTTCCATATTGTCAAAAGGATTTATAACGTCTTGTCTATTTGCTTCAAGGTCTGAAATAGCTTTACGAGCGGCGTTTGCTCTCCTGCCTGCTCTTTTTGCTGCTTTGCCCGCGCCAATGCCTTTTACTAACGCGCCACCTACGGTACCCGCGACCGCTGCTGTTACTGCTGCCATATTAAATTGTTTTTATTATTTCGTAAGAAGGTTTTTCATCTACTGAATAACCTAATTTCTTGTGAGTTTCTATTAAACTAGCATTTCTACCAATGCTAAATATATAAGACTTACCAGCTTGCTTTATAAAGTCTTCTGCTGTTGATATTAAGAGCTCTAGCGCTTCTTTTCTGTCATCATCTTTGTAATCTGGATTAGATACTATCCATTCCAATAACACGCCCTTAGAATTAGTAAAATACATAAAGCCTGAAACTATAGGTTTGTTGTTTTTCTCAACCATAAACCCACCAGTTCCATTGTCTGGTAAAAAATCTTTTGGTGGGGCTACTTTCCAGTAACGCCACTTTAACCACCAAGACACTAAAGTGTCCCAATCGCTTTCTTCTAATTTTCTAATATTTAATTCCATATAATTTTATTGTAATGAAAAAGTACTACCAACGGAGAACAATTCTTTTAATCCGTTTGCGTCTGTAGCAGTTAACTGCTGTGTTTGACCATTAGCTGTTATAGATCTTGTTGTGTCTGTTTGCATTGTAACTACTACATTATAACCTTTTATACCCATAAGTGAATTACCAAAAACAACCTCACCGGTCTGTGCTGGTGTACTATTTTTTATAGCAGCAACATAATTGTTTTGTTTTCTAGCAAAACCTGCATATTGAGTAACTCCTCCTTCTTGATATTGGCCCTGATTATAGCTCCATATAGTGGAAGCCGTGTCTGATACAAACGCGGGACTGTTTTCAGTCCAACCAGTTTCGTCACTCACCACTGATGTTACTTCCCATCCGTTAGTGCCTTCGTAACTTATTGTATTAAAGTTTTTCATTTTATCTGGCGCAGGATTTAGAACAAACTTAACAGTGCTTGGTGAAGCTACGCGACCATGGAAAGAATTTCTTGGTTGATTAGTTACGTAGGATTGAAACCATTTTCCGTCAAAACTTGTATACGTGTTTCCTTTTAAACTAGTTATAAAACTAGGATAGTAAGTATATTTTGTAGTCCAACCTAGGCTTCTTTCGTCAAAACATAATGTTTCATAGTTATTTGGATCGTCACCAATAGCGCCATAATAAGGAATCATACTTACAATGTAATTTTGATTATGCATATCCCATCCACCAGTTATAGTACCGGTGTTTGTTATAACAGATAGTTTATCTCTAAAGTAATCCATCATTCCATAGTTAGAAATTTCCGTAATACCATCTTGAGATAATCTTAATACTGCATTTCTATTTCTATCTACAAAATATTTTCTATAACCATATACAGCAAATGATTCTGGATTTGTACCAATACCCCAGTTACCAGCGTAAGGAGTTATTTGTCCTATAACTAATCTAGCAGATGTTGTCACGGCTGAACCTTCAGCTGTGTATATAGCGTCTTTATCTATCAACGCTCTATTAACTTTCTTTTCTTGAAACACTATAAGATTTGTGTCTTCAGAATGTAGTTTTTGTATTGATCCACCAACTGGATCTACAGATCTAGTTATTTCTTCAGCAACGCTAAATTGATTTGTTTGGTTTATACCTGTCCTAGAGTTAAACACTCCAGAATATATAAGAGAATTAGTTCTTCTAACAGAGTTAGCTTCGTCTTCCACTAAATAAGCTTTAACACCGAAGTCAACAGTAGTGTTGTTGTAACCACCTTTTATTCTTGCTTCTTCAATAAACCAATCTTCATTAAGATCAGCTATTTGAGGCACTGCTGTGCTAGCTAATCTCTTCAACGCGAAGGTATTAAAATAACTTAATTCAATAGTGATTGCCATATATTAATTATTACTTGTTTTTACTTGATTTTTACAATGGACCTAAAGAACATTGGAAATCATATTCCCCATCCCCAAAGTCTGGAAAGAAAGTGGCTGTAGAAGACTGTGCACTACTACATATTTGTCCTTGGAGATAACTTGTCAATACTCTATATTCTCCCGTAACATCAAACCAATATTTGGTTTTGTAATCAGTAGCTCCACCACTTAAGTATTCTCCAGATAAATAGTTTGCTGTTCCAACAGTTCCAGTAGTAGTAACAATTGTCCCAGTACCTTGTTGTATTTTGTAATAAACAGCTTGAGTCCATGAGGATTGCGCGTTAGTCCTGTGTTGTATAGTATAGTATATATTACCATTTTTCTGTGATATAGCGCCAGGGTTTGTAAATCTCAATGTGGGCGTTATGTATAAACTAGCGCCAGAGTTTAAACCACCATTAGTAGTAGTACCTGCTATAGTTCCGCTGTACTTGTTAGCGACATTGTAATAAGTATAACTATTTGAAGTACCATAAAATATAGTAGGTATACCTGTTGAAGGATAAGCTCCTAAACCACCAGTAGTCCCTGCTTCAGATGCGCTATTTACAAAAGCCCATATTTGTCTGTAGTTACCACAACCAATATTTGCTTGAGGTAAAACTGGTCCGTTACAAGGGGCTCTATTTATATGTTGAGCACCAACAGTAAATGATATTGAACAATTTCCTTGTATACCAGTATAAGGAGAAACCCCAGTCACTACCCCATTGTTGTCAGTGACACCTACATTAATAGTATAAGTTTCCCCAGTAACTAAAGTGGTGCTTGACCTTACGGTTAAAATACCATTTGATGGAGTAGTAAATTCAAAAATATTTATAGCCCCACTAGTATCAGTTTGAGATATAATGCTAAAAATCAACTCTTGTTGGTAGTTAGTAACATCTGCAGATCCGTTAACCCACTTACCATAATTGGCCACCGGTGGATCTCCAACAGCTTGACCTGTTATAAAGTTGAATATAGTGGTATCGTTTACAGAAGGAGCATCAGTTCCGCTTAATGTTATAGGACACTGATTTCCTACTAAAGTAGAAGGTGTAACATTTTTGACTAACACGTTCATTGTAGATATAGTGTTTGTGTATGTTATAGTGTTTCCAGCGGTAAATACTGTTGTGAATGTAATATTATAATTGTTTACTTGAGGTGACGTGGTTCCATACCAAAAATAAGCGTCTAAACCTGTGGTCAACAAGTCACCAGTATATAAACCATAAGTACCATTACCATTATTTCTTAATTCAAATGTATCAGTATCTACAGAGTTTCCTTGATTGTCTAATATAGTTGTTATAACAGCCGACGTTGGAGTTCTAGGAGTTCCACCACCGTCTAAAAAGCTAAAACTAGCATCAACAGGTGTTTCGGGTTCTGCAGATTCAAAGAAAGACAACGCTGTGTCTGTTGTTGTAACTAATCCTTCGTATTGGGCATTGATAGTAGAATTTAAATCTACAAGACTACCTGTTGAAGATGTTTCCCAAAATATATCTAGCAAAGAAACAGTAGGATTAGTCTCAGATACAGTTAAAAACGGTTGCATAGTTATTATGTTACCACTAGAGCCAGCAGCATTAACGGTACATATAGCACCCAATTGGTTACTTCTATTTCTAGAAGCATTAACCGCGTCTAAATTATTTGTTTCTAGTACTCTTTGCCCAACACTTAATTCTGCATAATAAGGATTTGCATCCCCGATGTATAGCGGCTCCATTTCATCATTACCAACTCCACCAGGGGTTGTACCCCAAGGAATTGATCCAACTGAGTTACTAAAATCAGCTTCAGGTATTCCGCCTTTGAAAGGAGACGTTTGAATTTCACCGTCTTGTGTTGTTGTTATGTTTCTTACAAATTCAGAACTTATACCTGGGTAGTATTGTTGGTTCCAAGGTAGTTGATGATCTGTGTAAGGTATGATAGGGGTTCCTGTTTGTTTGTTGTTTATGTCTGGATTGTTTACTCTACCAAATAGTCTAACACTACTATTAAATTGAGTTTGTTGGCCAGTAACCTCTGTTAGATCTCTAGGCACTTTGTTTACGTTGTCGCCGGTTAAAGTGGTGAAAACAGTTTGATTTTGCTCTAAGTCTTGCGTTACCGGATACCCATTTACAAAACCAGGCAAATAAACATTGTAATAATCTTGCTCTTGCTGCTTGACTACAGTTTTATAGGAAAACCAACCTAATGGGTTTACTGTGGTAAATTCACCAGGACCACTACTCATAGAGCCATCGCCTACAGGTATAGCCGCGTTAAACGTAATTCTTAACGCATCGCCGAGCCAATTAAACACGTCGTTGCTTAAATATTTTTTGTAAGGTGAAAATATAGTAGAGCCAGGTTGATCAGGATTATCGTCATTTGTTGACAAAATAACATTTGATTGTCTACCGTACCTGTCTGACAAAATTAAACCTACTTGATATGTTCTATTTTCTTTTAAAGAACTGTTAGGGAATTGAGTGTAGTTGTCATATACTACTGATTTATCGGCAATAACAACCCCATAATTAGCCGCTAAAGGACTAGTGTGTTTGTCTACATAGTTGCCATAAACAACTCTGTTTCCAATAACCTCTTGAGACAAGGCTTGCACGGGTACTTTATCATACACTCTAACGGTTTGGTTTTCTGGAAGAGTTTTATAAGGCTTGCTAGACTCGTAATTATAGTCTATAAACTTTACTGTATTAAAGTTAACTAAATCATCGTACAATATACTAGTAAAAATAGTTGAACTTGATACCTGAACCGTGTCAAGGACTTTTACCGCTAAAGAATTAGATTCTTTATACAGAACATCTATAGATTTTATGTGAAGACAATTTATTAATTCAGTAGCGTTCGTTGGCGTTATTAAACTTTGACCCGCGTTTATAACCTTAGGAATAGGCATGCGTAGTATTATACTATCAACGTTGTTTTGCATCCAAGAAACTATAGTGCTTTTATAAGCGCTGTTCATGTCTTCTAACTGGGTGTTTATACCTTTACCAAATTCTCCGTATTGTTCAGGTATAAATAATATTTGGCTAAATGGAGCCATTAAAGAGTACTCGTTGTCAACAAATTTAATTCTATAACTAAACCTTATATATTTTTGTTTTAAAAGATCTGGATCTCCCTTCCATGAAGCGTCATAGTTAGGGTTTGTGCCTATTACTATATCTGGATATGGAGTTGAAGCGGAAAGAGTGTTTGTTACGTCTAGCGTTATCAAGGTGTCTGTACCACTGATGGTTACAGAGGTTATAACACCTGTGTTATCTGGCGTAGCGCCAACGCCACTACTACCTATTTTAGCAGCAGAATCGGGACATGTTACATACATGCCTATGGTTGGAGTAGAGTTTAATAAACTTGTGGATATTGTTATGCTAGCACCTACAGTACCTCCTGAAACGGCGTAACTCTCTATTAAACTATAATCACTAACATATGGGTTAGCTTGATTTTCCATAGAAGGTCTACTGAAATCTATTCTAAATCCATCCGTAACTGTTATAGCTTTTGATAACTTAACAACATAGCTACTTTTTATTTGTATAACCGTTACTAAAGAATCAATTACTATGGTCCCTGTTTTTACCGCGTCTGTAACAATGTCTCCAACCTGAATATCTGTAGTCAGTAGATCAAGAGTAATAGTGTCAGTTGAACTAGCACCATCTATCGTAAACGCAAATCTTTCCATAACAACAATTGGTTGATATGGGTAATATTTTGCTACGGATACTTGGTCTTCGTTGAAGTAATAAGTTGGGGTTACTAAAGGAGTTGGGTTAGCTGTAGTTACGTTTATTTTTCTAGGTTGATTTAAGTTATCTGTCCAGAATAATAGATCTTCAACTAAATTAATACCATAAATTGGATACGCTTGGTTTAAGTTTAACCAGTAACCATCTACTAAAAGAATTAAAGCGTTAGTGTCAATGTTGTAAGAGTATATTCTACAGTTTTCTGTGGCACTTGCTCTTAATACAGGGGACGAGTTGGAATAATGATCTGTAGCAAAAAAATATATAATATTATTTGCCGTGTCAGAAAAATAACCTATAATTTTTATAGTAGCATCACCAGTAGACGCAACAACTAGATCACCTAAAATGTTTTCAAACTCACCAACAGTCGACCCTTCTGATCTACTTATTTGTAAGTTTGTTGCTTCTCTATACTCTCCATTAGGAACAAGTCTAGCGTCTAAATCTTGGTTCATTTTACCTTTTAAAAAGGTATTTTTTATTTCTGCCATGTATTAATTTTTAATCCACTTAGATTTACCTCTCATTACTTGAACTATTTGATCAAGTTTTATGTTAGATAATCTTATCTTAGCATTTCTTAGTTTAGCACTTCTTTCTTTCTTGTATCTTTGTACAATATACTCTGGTTGATTTATTCTACTAGCCAGTATAGAATGATTTATATGCGCGTACATCGCGTCTTCTGCCATTTTAGGTACTTTAGTATCTAAATCAATAGCCAGTCCATCTGATATATATTCTAGTACTATTAGTTTTCCAGCTAAATCACTTGAAAAGTTAAAAGCACCTCTTCTTTCATCTATAACATACCAACCATTTGTTTGAGATGTTGATGGGTTTAAACCGTATCTTTCCCCAACAGCTCCTTGCCATAGCATAGGGTATCCATCTAACCAAGCCTCTGTATTGTAAGCAGAGTTTGACCCAAAGTTACCTGTTATATTTCTAGTGTCTGCTTTGTTCCATCTTTCTATTGTTGTTGGCGGAACTTCTATATTATTAGAATTAGCATCTTGTATAGGAAAACCAGCTTGATCTTGTGATAAGGCTGAGTATGGCGCCGTGGTTAGGTTGTTAGCAGGGTATATTATTCTCTTAACACCAAGTTGATCTATCCAAGATAATCTAACTATGTTCACGTAATCTTGCGGTATTATTAAAGATAAGCTGCTAGGTATACTGAGTTCTACAGATTTAATACTTTTTAAGGTATCATAACTAAATTCTTGTAACCCACGCTTAGCATGGAATATAACATCAGTTCTTTTGACATTAGGTACTAGTTTGCCTTCACCAACATAAGCGACTAAATAATTATTAACAACATCGTTTATACTTATGTATTCGTAGCTTCCGTAATTATTGTCAATTGCAGACTGTTTCAACTGAATCATAAACCAGTTTCCAGTTGGTATTCCTGGTGCTGCTATAGTTATAGTATTATTTAATTGATTAAACGTAGCAGTGTAAAGAGGATTAACTAAAGTGTTATAAGATGTCCATGTAACACCAAAATCAACACTTTGATACAGTTGACAGTTGTTTAATGAGTAAGCAGAACTAGTAGGGTCGTTTGTCGTAAATACTAATGTAGTATCAAATGTGCTAACAAAATCTCGAGTGTTAGCGTTCTGAGTAAACAATTGAGTTCCTCCGTAGTATTGTAAGTTATTTTCTGTAAGTAATCCCATTTGTTAGCTTTTTTCATTTATTTCATCACCTTGTACTTTTTCTGAAGCGATCTGTACTAAGCTTGGATCTTCTATAATGACACCAGCGTACATTAATATTTTTAATATAAGTTCTGTTTGCTCTGATGGATGTAATTCAAATTGAGTAGATGTTTCTTCGTTGTAAGTAAATTGACCTAAAGCACCTGGCACATAACCCCAAATAGGATTACTAGGTTTTTTAATATAAGAAACTTGTATACTATTTACTATAGATGTAGGGTATACGTATATTTTTTGGTCTTCATACAAGCAGGCTGGTTGAGAAGTAGTGGGAGCAACCAAAGGCGCTCTTTTAATTAAGTACCACTCGTTTCTATCCATCATTTGTACTTCTGTAGCATCGTTATAAATAACAGTACCTATTCTGTAAAAATCCATGGAATATGCTTCAAAAACCATCGCGCCAACTGGCACGCTGGTAAATACAAATTGTGTACCAGTTCCAGTTGTTGTAAAAGTGTAATCATATATTTCAGTAGCTCCAGCCGTTACTTTCCATTGCACATCAAAGTTTGTTTGAGTTAAACTAGTAAAACCAGTTACCGTGTAAGTGTTAGTATTGTTGTTTGCTTCGCTCTCTGTGAAAAAAGGTAAAGCGCTAGCATAAGGAAGAGTAAAATAAGAGTTCGCTGTATTGTAATTAGCAGAACCAATCTTTTTAAAAATGTCAATTTTTTCGTTTATATTCTTAACTCTATTAGCGTACTCTGTATCGTTTTGAGGAACGCGGTATTGTTGATTGAGATCACTAGCGTAGTTCTCAAACATATTCAACTGTACTTGAGATCCAACTTTGTTGAACTCATCAGGGGTCATATAACCTCTTTGCTGTTGGTTAAGTATTAATAAAACTGTCTTATAAACAGTATCTACGTTTATTGCCATTTGTGTATTTTTGTTATAATATTGGGCCCGAATAAACGGACCCTATATTAGTATTACAGGTTAAGAGAGTTTTTTCTCTATAGTTTTATAAACTTCTAAACCTTCATCTGTTTTGAACCATGCAGCTAACGCTGAGTATGGGTGTTCTTCAAAAGGTATTGTTAAAAGTTTTCGGCCATTGCTTGCCCATTTGAAATCTCTATTGTCACTTGAAAGATTTATTATTCCAGCTTCAACAGCTTTAATACCAAGATTCCTTAAAAGAACATTGTCATCTTTAGCTAAATCAAGAAACAATTGTGGATCTTTTTTAGCAAACAATAAGACGTCTCTTTTTATTTCTTTAGAACTCATTTCAGATACTACAGAACCTTTTTCCACTCTAAGAATAGCTTCAGCTTCGTCAACACCTATGTTTTTAGCGTGGTTCAATGCTTCAATTTCTAGCTCTAAATAAAATAAATCATTTTGAGCTTCTGCCATTGGTAAATGTTCTACATATCTAGAATCCTTATAGGGATGATATATTGATAAAAGTTTTTGTAATGACTGCATTCTCTTAGGAACATGCAACGTACCATCTCTAAAGACAATATGAGACATTGTTACTTCACCTTTTTGATCTATCTCGAATGGAGACATTTGGTTAGTAGCATACCTTATAGCTTTTTGTTCTCCAGTGTGCTCGTTGAACCACAGTAAAGGGTAACGTGCCGAGTGTTTTGAAGGTAGTGTATAAGTTAAAGGTCTATCTTTTCCAGTAAGAAAATAGTTTCTATCTTTTATTTCCCAACCCTCTTCCGGGTTGTGGTTTATTTTTTCTTTTGTTTTTGACATAATATAATATAATTAAATAGTTTATAAGAGTAATAATTACCCCCGTTACTACAACGAGGGTAAGAATTACATGATTATTAAGCAACGAATAATACGAAATTATTTGCAGCTTGTGTTACTAAACATCTTTCAGATAAGAAAGATACTTGCATGAAATCATTTGTTGTAGTGAATGCACCACCAACAGATCCCGTGATCCAAGATTTCATTCTTCTGTCATCAGCTTGTGAAGCTCTGTATCTAACATGTAGGAATGGTCTACGTATGTTTGTACCAAGTAATTGGTCATACACAGTAGTTGTTCCTGCAGGTACTAGTACACCGTCGATGTTGTCACCACCAGTGAAGTTTCCAGAACCGCCTCTTGTAGAAGCATCATTTAGGTATTTCCATGAAGTCTTGTAGAAGTCATAAGAACCTCTTCTAAATCCAGAGAAACCTAAATTCAACGCCATTTCTTCAGAGTTTTCAAATACACCGTAAGATGTACCTCCAGCTCCGTAAGAATTTTGTTGTGCTAACATATTATCAAACTGTAGTTCAGTAGCTCTATCTAAGAAAAGCATGTTTTCTTCAATAGCACCTTGAGAATCTAAGTTTTGTAATATAGCGTCAAAGTCAGTTAATGTTCCACCGTATCCAGCCATAACATTACCTCTTGACTGTATAGCCGAGAATAAACCTTGAGTACCTTTAGCAGCTATAACAGGAGCAGCTCCACCAAATCCAGGTATTAAAGCTTGATTAGCAGAAAAACCAGAACCAGCCGTAGCTAATTGACCCTCAACCATACTCATTTCTAAGTAATCTTCGAATCTTAATCTAGTTTCACCTTCAGCTTTTAAATACCACAAGAAACCTGATGTTCCATCTTCAGCAGCAACTTCAACCCAACCTATTTGAGCAGTATCAGATCCACTAATTTGGTAGTTAGATTTGATAATGATTGGTGAGTTAGCAAATTGTGTAAAAGAAGGAGTCACGTTCTCAGTAGAACCAGCAGTACCTTTTGCAAATTCAGAACCATATACAAATAGTTTTAGTCCAGCAGCGCTTAACCCAGCAAGGTTAGCAGCAACATAAGGATAAACTGTAGCAGTTTGGTTACCAGTTTGAATAGCTCCATTTCCTACGATAGCGTGTACAGTAGCAGATGGATTAGCTGGATCCATAATTACAACAGTCATGTTAGGAGCTAGTACGTTAGTAACGCCAGCTGGTAACGTGATTGTTTGAACTTGGTTACATGCAACACCATCGTATGCAATGTGTAATCTATTTTGTTCCGACCAAATTATTTGATCAGATGTCATTGGCATTTCAGCACCAACCATTCTTAAGAAACCAGAGATAGTACGATTACCGTATCTTTCTACTTCTGCTTCATAAATTTCTGGAAGGTATTGTTGTGCGAATGTTCCCCCACCGGCAGCGCCGTTGAAGTTTAGGTAGTTGTTTGCCAACGTTTGTTGTGCTTGTGAAGGCACTAAACTACCAAATTGAGGAGTTAATATTCCCATTTTGTTTTAAATTTTAATTGTTAAATTTTCTAGTTTTTATTTTCAATGAACTTGAATCAGCACCACTAACTGCTTTTACTTTAAATCCTCCAACAAAAACATCTCCAGTAGGCTGTGGCCTAGAGTCGTTGCTTATGTTTTTAGATTTAGCAATCACATCTTTTACAGCATCGGCTTTACCCTGCTCATAAAAATGTTGTGCTATAGTATCTGCGTTTCTAGCGGCGTACATTGCTTTGTGATAACCCTCGTGATCTTTTACCGCTCCATCGTTGTCCAAAAACTTTTGAACAAATGTTGTGATATTTGATTGGGACTCTGCGACTTCACTAGGGTTTTTAACACCGTATCTAAAATTCTTATCTCCTACTTTGAATTCAAAACCTTTGAAATCGTTAGAAAGTAATTCTTTAGTTTTAGTCTTAAAATCCTCGTGCTGCTGAGTAGCAACTTGCTGATTTTCATTATATCGATTAAAAAAGTCTGTGGCATTTTGTTGTTCTTGGGTAACGCCCGGTCTCAACTTGATCTCGTCGTAATATTTACCCTTAAGTTCTTCTAAATAGCCATGAGCTTTTGCAACCTCTTCTTTAAGTGCGAGTTTTTTCTTCCTGACTTCTCGCTCGTCATCTAGTTCTTCGTCATAAGAAAAGTTATCTTCCATGATGAACCCTATTTCCTCATCGTTAAGATGTGGTTTAGATTTTTTATAATATTCTTTTAATAATGTTTCTCCATCTACATTGGAATAATCAGCGCTAAGTCTAACGTAATCTTCCACTGTACCTCCAGTTTCTTCCATGAATGAAACTAGTTTTTCAATATTCTCTGGTAGTTGTTTTCCTAAGACTTTTTCGTCTCTAACAGCTTCTTTAACAACATTTTCAACTTTTTTTAATTCTTCTTCAGTTACTTCTTGGATTTGTTTAAACTCTTCAGTAGCTTGGCTGGACTCTGGTATTTGTTTGTCCACTTTAGCGCTATCTCCGGTTTGTTTGCCCACATCCATCTTTCCTGTTTCTCCGATTTGAATGGCATCTGTTTCTGGTTTTTTAGTTAAATCCACTTTAGTTATAGTAGAAGTTTCTTGTTTTTTTGTTGTTCCAGTTTTTAGATCAACTTTGTAATCTGATTTTGATTCAGTATTAACGTCTCCTTTTTCAATAGGATTTTGCGACACTACTTCATCGTTTGTTTTTGTTTCTGACATAATATAATAATATAAAATTAATAAATAAGGTTATCTATAGACCAAAGCCATTTAGATTTATTCCTCCTAAACTGTCATTTCCTGATTCAAAATCTACAGGACCTGAGTCGTTGTTTCTTTGTGCAATCATCTCACTTTGTTGTGTTGCTTGCATTTTTGTTCTTTTATCTTTACGATCTTCTATTTCTGATTCCTTGCCACTTATGTATCCTTTTTCCATTTGAGCTAATTGTTTTTGATAACCAAATTCTATCTCCATTAACTCTTTCTTTATTTGGGCTTCTTTTTCTATTTTTTGTATTTCAAACTGAGCCTTGCCTTGTTCTATTTGTAACTTAGAAGAGGCCATAGCTTCATGTTTTTGGACTTCGTATAAAGCAGCGGCTTCTTGAGCTTGTATATTTGCTTGAGACTGCGCTTGTATATTTTGCTGAGCAATTTGCTGATCCATTTTTTGTTTAGCTTTACGTTTAACTTTTAGCGTTTGGTTAGCTAATTTTAAGTTTTTGACTTGTCTAATATCAATAGCATCTTCTAAAAATATTTGACCTGATTGTAAAGCAACTTGAATGTTTTGTTCTAACTTAGCAATTTCTTCGTCGTCTGGCTCTAGCTCTAGATATATACCAAATTCAAATAAGTTTAAATTAGCCATTTCTTCTAGCGTGCCTACGTTAAAATTACTTATAGATTTTTTAAGAGTCTCTGCCAATAGATCATACTCTAACATATCAGCAATTCTTAGCGATACGTTTTCTGCAGCTTTAACAGTTAAGTATAAACACGCTTGTAGTATATGTCTAGTCGCGGTGTTACTATTTGCAGCCGCCATTTTTTGTATACCTACTAAAGCATCTTTATCTGGAGTGCTCGCGTCTCTAGCTTCATTAAGCCCAGTGACATCTCTTATCATTTGTAAATAATATTGGTACGTACCTATTAACGATTGTATTTTACCATTAGCACTGGACGTTTGTAATTCTTGAATAGGAACTTTCCCTCTGTTTGGGTCTCCGTCTTGGGTTAATGATCTACCAACTATAGAACCAGTTTGGAAATACATATTAAGAGCTTCTTGTGGGTTGTAATTTGTTCCATTACCTAAATCAACCTCAGCTAAACCATCTACATCTACAAATACACCATCTGGCACCATTCTAGCTATAACTTGTTGTAGCTTTAAGTGAGTCAATTGAATCATATCAGCAAAACCTGTTATTCTTCCAACAAGAGATTCTATACGTCCTCTATACATTCTAGGAGCACATATTTGATAATTCATATTAACCTTTGTCATATTAGAGAAAGGTCTAGTCATGTTTTGAGAAACTTCCCAAGATAACATGTTTTCAATACCTAAAACTTTAGCGCCGCTGTACAACACTTCTATAGATCTTGATAATCTTTCAAAGTTGTCACTAGGTGGTGGATTAAAGAAATCAGTTTTTTCTAAAGCTTTTTCTAAGCCTTGGTCAGTATGTTTTATTTTAAAAACCTGGTTACTATATGTTTTGTATTCAAAAAACAATACAGCTACCATATCAGGTGATTCGTTCCAATTTCTAAGGTAGTTTTGTGTACCTGGAAATTTTTCAATTTTCTTTAGTTCGTCAGCAGACAAATCAGGAAATTGCTTCTGTAGATCAGCTAAATGTATCATTTTTACTTCACCTACATAATACAAATCTTGAAAGTTTGGATCATCAGTATATGAGTATACTAAATTAGCCGGGTCTACGTACTCAACAGTTATACCGTTTGATTTATTAAAATTAGTTTTAACCGCACCAATACCTAATACTACTAAATCCTGTAGCATTCTTCTTTTGGTTTGGATATATTTATTCTGAGCCATCACGTTTGATATAGCTTCTTCTTCTGCTATTTCAATTGATTGCTTATAAGTAAGCTGCATATGCAGACTTAACTCTTCTTTATTTTCTGGTAAATTTTCTGGAGCTGAAGTTGTCCATAGATTCATACCTATTTGCTCTTCTGCTTTTTGTAAAAACGATCTAGCTTGAATATCTCTTAATAAACCTTCAGCGTAATTAGTTCTTTTCTTTTGTGACTCAGGATCTTGAGCGTAAGCTTTAACGTCATAGTCTCTTTGCGACATTCCGTTTACTACAATATCTACAAACTTAGGTATAATAGGTACGGGTTTCCAATCAAGATTTAAATAACTTAAATCTCCATTAATAGACAACTCGTCTTTATATTTTTGTATAGACTGTTCTCCTCTAGAATATAATCTTAAGTTATGAAAATTAGCAAAGTTCATGGAAAACCTATCTCCACCTCTATTACTTCTGAACCACTCATACTCTATAGCTCTACCTACACGAGTACCGTACTCCCAACTCATTTTCTCTTCATCAGGTACTACCTGACTGGGAAAACCACTGTTATAATTTCCTTGAATCATTTATTTTATTATTTTAGAAAAATCTCCTTTATTATTATATTTTGAAAAACCTAAAGAAACTTTCTCTCTAATTATTTCATTTACTGGTCTATATTTATTTTTATTACATGCCATTATAGCAAGCCCTGAGCTTATAGAAGCATCGTGCTTTGTTCTATTGTTAATATCAAACTGGGCCCAATCTTCTAATGTTCTTTGAAAATACATTGAACCATGCTTGTCAACCAGTTCTCCAACATAATCTTCTATGTAGGTTTCTATAGCAGCAGCATGCGCTTGTTTTATATCTTCACTAGAATTTGGTATTCCACCAATCTCTCTTTCTGTTACAGATAATTTTAATTTATCAGGTCTATTCATAGAAAAGTTTCTGTAACCTCTACGCCTTAGATAATATAATAATCTTGGTTTGTTGTTTTCCGCTAGTATTGGCATGCCATAAAAATGTAAAGCCATAAGCACATCCTCAAAAAATATTTCAGCCGTTTGTGGTCTAGCTATATATTCTAAAAAAAAGTGATTAGAAGGAGCGTCATCCATGCTAAATTTAGTTAGGCCATGTAAAGAACCATTGGATCCTTTACCATCCACCGTACCTGATATATCATAACTATCACATCCAAAAGCACCTATATGCTCATTAGCAGGATGTTTCATATTATTTTTAATAAATACTTGATTCTGTAAATGAACTGGTGGAACCCATGATACTTTAAACCTTCCGCTTTTATTTGGTACAAATATAACTTTAGTATCTTTCATACCTTCTTCCCAGTGAAAACTACCAGTTGTTACTATAGAGCTCCTTTCAAGGTCTTCGTTATAATCTATTTGTTGGTATATTTTTGTAAGATTAAATAAAGATTGTTTTGATTCATCTCTGAACGCGTGTTTTGTTGTGCGTGGAAACTGTCTATAAAATTCATTTAATCCATCCTGGTCCTCTTTAAGACCATCTACCTCATTATCCCAGTATTCAACAACCCCAATTTTGATTGGCGCTCCATGAGGTCCAAACACTGGTCCCTGTGGGGTTTCGAAGACAGGGTAGCCATAAGAATCAATGTATCCCTCGTAGTTCCATTCCATAGGAATGAACAAAGAATATAGTCCTGAACGAGTTTGTCCATTTGCGTTTCTTTTATTAACGTTTGAGTCATCGTATAATTTTTTAAAGTTTCTGCCACCTTTGTCTAAAGCATTTGAAGTACTACCCATAAGGCATTTACCAATTACTCTACTACCTAGTCTTAATGTAGTTTTTGTAACTCTCCAGTTATTTAATATGTTGTTAGGTCTTTCCCATTTACCTGATTCATCATGAACTAAAAGCTTTAGTTTTTCTCCATCATAAGCATTGTCTCCAGTGTTTTTCCAATCTATAGTTGTATCTAGTCCAGCAAGATCTTCTGGTTTATCTGTAGAAACTATAGATCTTCTTGTAAATTTAGAAGCTGGTACACGATAAGCTAATTCAGTCTTAGGACGATCCATACCGTCTTGTATTGGCTTGAAAAAGAAAGGATAATTGACTGATATTGGTACTATCTTATCTGTAAACATTTTCTTAGCATCTGCACCAGATTTAGATAAAACCCCAAAACGTGCATCAGTTGATATCGTAGCCATGTCAACCGTAATTCCAGATGCCATAAATGAAAATCCAGAACGTCTGTTTTTAAGGTAAGACATACCATAACACCTATTATCAGCTCGGCAAGCTTCCCAAAATATAAAGAATAATCTATTTGATTCTCTAAAATCAGGTTGGCCTACATCAATCTTTGACCATTGTAAATACATATAGTGGCTACCGGTAATATAAGTAGGTTTGTCTTTGTTAGTATACCAAAAACCTTCTTCACGGCGTTTAAACTCTTTATCAATATAATCGTAGTATTTTTCTTTAAAGTCATCTGGATATTCTCTCCAGTCAAATACTGTTTTTATTCTTTTTAATTCTTTTGGATATTTAAAGCGATTCCATCTATTGTCTTCAAAAGTATGTATACCGTCAGTTTTAGGTAAAGCTATTTTAAGGTTTTGTATTTCATAAACCTCTCCAATTTGACCAGTTTTAGATATAACAACCATGTTATGGTCTTCATTATATCCATACTCCCATTTTTTATACCTATTCATTCTTGTTAGAATCTTAGGTTTAACATGATAAGGTAATACCTTGTATAGGGTTTGCTTGTACATTATTTAGATCTTCCTTCAGCAAAACCACGAAATACAACTTCTTTTTTAGCTTCTTTAGGTTTTTCATCTAATATATCCTGCTCTTCTTTAATCCTACTTAAAATTTCAAAAGCATCGAATATAGCTAGTTTTTTAGTTGCAGCAGCGTTTTTAAGTCTATCTGCAGTTATATCATCATCACCATCTACTATAGGTTCTTTAGCTACTTTGATCAACTCCTCTACGGCTACTTGCCCAGCTAGGATTATATTCAATTTCGTTTTCCTTGTGTCCATATTTGATTACAATATCATTAGATTTCATACAGTATAAAAGCTCTCCGTCTAGCGCGAATTCCCATTCTCTCTTTGGCCTAAAGCCTACAATGTCTCCTGGGTTTATTCCTAGCGCTTTTAACGAGCTATTACCAATTTTTAATATACCAATAAGCTTTTTAGTTTTATCAGTCTTAAACTTGTTGTTATTTTTTATAGGTTGAACAAAACAACTATCATTAAATGAGATCCATTTAGAATCTTTTTTATATAAAAAAACCTGATCTGGTTGAGCAAAGTATAAGTTATCTTTAAAATACTTAGCGCTATTACGTTCTTTACCTTTTATATCGTACCATCTTCTAAATATATTATGATGGACTATAATCTCATCACCTATTTTTATAGAAGTTTCATAAGCTAAAGGTGTAGATACTACAATAGCATTTCTACTAATATTTATAAAGTCGTCAATTTTAGTGTTAACCGTAAATGATATATCACCTATTTTTACCTCATTATCGTATCTTTCATTTAAAGGTTTTACAATAAAGTTAAATATACTTTTCATTAATATTGTAGATCGTATTCTACAGATATCGCCATGTTAGAGTTAAACTTTTTCCATGGTAATACTTCAGAACCTTTTTTTATATAAACATTGTAAGATTTATCTTGCTCTTCTAAAAGTATATGAGATATTTCATGACCTCCATACACTTGTTGACCAACAGAATAATGCATCGCGTCGTTTTTGTAATCCGACCCGATGCTTATCTTTCTAATATTACTTTTTGTCATCTTCTTTTTCGATCTCAACGTAAGAACCATCTTTAAGATCAATATTAACTTGACCATATTCTTCTTCTAGTTCTTTTTTAGTAGCTTCAATCTCTTTAGATAGTTCAGCTATTTGACCGTGAACGTTTTGTTTTTGAACGTCTAGTACTCCTAAAGTTCTTAACCCTTCGGTTAATTTAGCTTGTTGCTCTTGAACAGTTTTTAATTGTTCTTCAGTAATCATTGTTTTAGCTTCTTCTGCCATGTTGATTTAATTTAAATTGTTATTAATTAATTGTTAATTATATAATTACACGTTTTAAGTGTACTTTACCTATTCAGCTGGTGGTACTGGTGGAACTGGGTTTTGCCAAGTGAAATATAAATCTTCATTTACTGGTGTAATCTGAGATTGTATATTTGCAGCTATACCAGCTTGCATTGCAGGTATATCTAATGATCCTTCTAACCACCCGATAACTACGTCT
>Ga0210003_1000791_pt1 | contig 28650 bp, 17 predicted proteins | sample LantaG_FD_182804 | JGI IMG/M metagenome (GOLD analysis project Ga0210003, IMG submission 182804) | Deep subsurface microbial communities from Baltic Sea to uncover new lineages of life (NeLLi) - Landsort_02402 metaG (SPAdes) (version 2) | ecosystem: Environmental > Aquatic > Marine > Oceanic >... | reverse complement strand
CAAAGGCGCGTCTGTCGTTCGTCGCTCTCACTTCGCTTCCGCTTCTCTCTCACCTCACTTCCGCCTCTTTTCTTCTACACCCGACAACAACAAACAACAACAACAACAACAACAGAGCCCGAGTCCGCGGCCCGCGCCCTCGCTGGCACCGTCGAGCGCCTCCGAGAGCTCAGCGCCTCGGCGTCCAAGGCCGCGGCCGACGGGAGGAGCAGGCAGCAGATGCACTCGAGCTTGACTCCGGCCTCAGCGGCGGCGACGGCGGCCCGCTTCTCGCTCCTCAGGGGAGGCGGAGGCGGAAGCGCCGCCTCTGCCGCTGCTGCTGCCGCCGCCGCTGGTCGCCGAGCAGCGGCCGCAGGCGCCACTCCGGCGAGGGAAGACGGCGTCCGAAGACTCTCCTTCACCGACAGGCCCCCCTCGCCGGTCATGGCCGACGCAACGCCCTATTCATCCGCTCTCGACCTCGCCGCCGCGCGCGTCGCGGCCGCGCTCGCGGCGGACACGCCGACGCCCGAGGCCCTGGCCCGGATCGCGCGAGGAAGAGCAGCAGAAGGAGGAGAAAGGCTCTCCGTCTCCTGGTCGACGAAGATCGGAGGAGGGGGAGCCGGCCAAGACTCCCCCGACGCTGCTTTGATCTCCGCGGCCCGGACGCCTCTCCACTCCCGGCACCAGCAGCAGCAGAGCGACCTCTCGACCCCGGCCGCCGTGGAGCGCTCCCTGCGCCTCGAGGCAGAGCAGCTCCGCAAGGAGCTCCACGCCGCCCGGGCGCAGGCGGCGGCCGGAGCCGGAGCCACGGCCAAGGCCGCCGCGGCCCTCGCCGACGCGGACGCTGCAAGGGCGGAGGCCTCGGCGCAGCGCGCCTCGAAGGAAGCGGCGGAGAAGGAGCTCGCCCTCGCCCGGGCAGACGCCGCCTCGGCGCGCGAGAGGGAGTCCGAAGCCCTGGCCAAGGCAGCAGCAGCCGAAGCGAGGGCCGGGGACGCCTCGGCGCGGGCCGTCAGCGCCGACGCCGTCAGGGCCGCGCTCGAGCGCGGCGCGAGGGCCGAGGCGAGGGCGCAGCGCGCCGCGGCCGAGGCCGAGCACGAGAGGAACCGCGCGGCCGCCGCCGTGGCCGCAGCGGAGGCCTCCGCCGCCGCCAGGGAGCGCGATGCCGCAGTGGCCGCGAGGGACGTCGCCGCGGCGCGGTCCGCGGCGGAGGAGGCCCGCAGGGACGCCGACGCCCGCGACGCCGACGCCTCGCGGAGGGAGGCGCGGCTCGCGAGGGCGGCCGCAGCCGCCAAGGAAGAGGGCGCCGCCAGGGAAGAAACCCTCCGGTCCGAGCTCGAACTCTCGCAAGCCGCCATGCAGGAGCTCGAGGAGAGGTGCTCTGCGCTCGCAGCGAGCCTCTCGCAGGCCGAGGCCGCCAGGCAGCGCGCGGAGGGGTCGGCCAGGGCCGCGAGGAGGGAGGCGACGCAGGCAACGGACGAGCTGCGGCGGAGCTGCGCCGACGCCGAGCAGCAGCAGAGCGACGCCGTCTCGCGCGCCGTCGAGGCGGCAGCCTTGCGGGCTGCTGCGGCGGCCAGGGAAGACTTTGAGGCCGCCAAGGCCGAGGCCCTGGCCAGGGAGGACACTCTGCGGGCCGACCTCGAGCGCGCGCTGTCGCGGGCGAGGGTCGCCGAGCAGCAGGCGAACGCGGCAGGCGAGCGCGTCGGCACCCTCTCCGCCTCGGCGGTGGCTCCGGCGACGGCCGCGGCGGAGCGCGCCGCAGCCCTCGCCGAGGACCTCTCGGAGAGGCTCCAGGAATCCGAGAGAGCCCGCGCGGAGCTCGACGCGAGGCTCGTCGAGTCCGCTTCCCTGCTCTCCTCGCAGCAGGAGCAGCTGCGGGCGCTGCGGAGGAAGCAGGAGCTGCTGGCCGCGGCCGCGGCGGCCGAGAGCGAAGCGAGGCTCGAAAACCGCAGCGGCCCCGCTGCCCCTCCTGCCGCTCTCCGCTCCGCCCCTCCTCCCCCTTCCACCCCGGCGACCGTCCACCGCGCCCGCGCCGCGGACGCCCTCGACGACGCCTCGGCGGCCCGCCGCGAGGCGGACGAGGCCCGGGCCGCGAGGGCGCGCGCCGACGCGAGGGCCGACAGGCTCGCGAGGCTGCTGAGGGAGACCGAGGGCCGCCTGGAGAGGGCGGCCGAGGAGGCCGAGCGCTCGAAGGTCGAGGCAGCCGAGCGCGGGATGGAGAAGGCGGCCGCGCGCGACGCCGCGGCGCTGAGGGCGGCCAGGGACGCCGAGAAGGAGGCCCTGGCCCGCGCCCGCGAGGCGGAGCAGCAGGCCGAGAAGCAGCGGCGCCGCGCGGGCGAGGCCGCCGCCGTGGCGGAGACCGCGGTGCGGAACATGGAGGCGGCCCACTCTGCGGCGCAGGAGGCGCAGGCGAGGTCCGCCGAGGCCGAGCGGAGAGCCCTCGACGCCGAAGCACAATCCGCGAGCCGGGGGGAGGAGATCCGCGCGCTGCGCAAGGAGGTGCTCGCCGCCGGGGACAGGGCCGAGGGGCTCCGAGCGGCCGCCGCCGCCGCGGCGTCGTCTGCGGTGGATGCGGCCAGGGCAAAGGCGTCTGCTGCTGCGTCCGACCTGGTCGACCCCTCCCTCGTCTCCTCCCTGCGAGCCGCCCTGGCAGAGAAGGAAGACGCCCTGGCCGAGGCCAACGCCAGGCTCCTGAGCGAGCGGGCCGCCATCGACGGCCTCGAGCGGCAGCTCCTGTCCGCTGCCGCCGAGGGCGAGGACGCGGCGCGCCTGGCGGCCGACGCCCGCGAAGCGAGGGCCGAGGCCTCCGCCGCGGCTGCCCGAGAGGCGGCCGCGAGGAGGGACGCTGCCGAGGCTGCCAGGGAGCTCTCTGCTGCGAGGTTGGAAGCGGCGCGAGCCAGGGCCGACGCTGCCTCCGAGGTGGAGTCTGCGAAGCGGAGGGCGAGGGAGGCCGAGGCCGAACTCGCCAGGGTGAAAGCGAGAAAGGCGGCGGCGTCGAGCGCCGCCGCCGATGCCGCTTCGAGGCTGGAGAGCTTGAGGCTTGGCAATGGTGGAAGCGGAGGAGGATCTCAGACGAAAGACGGCAAGGTCCGGTCGTCTGCAGAGGACTGGTTGCGGGCGTAAGAAAAGAAGACAGAGAGCGAAAGAAAGAGAACTCGTTGATCTGAGAGAGAGAGAGACAGAAAACGTTGATCAGAGAGAGAGAGAGAGAGAAAGAAGAGAGGAAAGAAAGTAAAACGAAAAACGGATGAAAAATGAAAACCATTTTTTTTGTTTCTTTCATGAATTCTGTTTTTTTCCTCTCTCAACTTTTCTCCCACCCTCTTTCTCCTCTCTCTCTCTCTCTCTCTCTCTCTCTCTTTCTTTCGATATCGCCCCGTAAAAAAGCCATTATCTCGTCCCAAAAATTAAGAAACACATTAATGACTCCTTCTCTCTATCTCGACGGGGACAGGGCCACCTCGACCCTCCTCGCCAGCGCCGCGAGTGCCTCGGCCCTCGACGCGCCGCCGCCGCGCATCGTCGCCATGAAGGAGGACGACGGCGCGGCCGCCGCTCCTGCTCCTCCCGCGGCGGGGGATCGCCCGGAGGAGGACAGCGGGCCCCTGCCCAGGGCGTCGAGCACAGGGGAGAGGAGCCTGCCGAGCTGCGCGAGGTCGGCCCTCGACCCGGCCGCGCTCGCTCTTTCAGCTCCTGCTCCTCCTCCTCCGCTTCCTCCTCCGACGACGCACACGTAGACGGTCCCGAGGCACACCTCGACCAGCGTCAGCAGCTTGCGCGTCGCCGCGTCAGCGGCAGAGGCCGCGGCGAGGAGCTCCGGGGAAACGCCGGCGGAAGCGGTGCTGTTCGACGACGGGAGCAGATTCGCCGCCGCCGCCGCCGCAAATCCTCCTCCTCCGAGTCCGCTGTCGTTCTCGGCGCCTCGGCCCCTGCCCGACGCGTCGCGCACGGCAGCCAGCGCCCGCTCTCTCGCGTCCGACGCGGCCATCAGGTTCTCGACGCACTGGAACAGGGCGTCCTTGACGGAGACCAGGGACAGCCTCCCCGCGTTCCGGCCCCCCCGCGCTCCGATGCCGCCGCTGGCCACGAGGCCGGCCGGAGGCGGCGCGGCGGCCAAGACGAGCCCGTGGCCCGCGCACTCCCCGAGCACGAACCTCGCCGTGGCGAGCCTGACGCGCAAGACCGCGGCCGCCAGGGCGTCAAGGGCGCGTCGCTCCTCGGCGGAGGGGCCTTTTTTAGAAGCCGCGGAAGCAGAGTTGTCGTCAAAGAGGGCGAGGGCGTTGCCGCCGCCGCCGCCGGTGCCGCTCGACGTTCCCCTTCGTCCACCTCCGCCGCCGCTTCCGTTCCCGATCTCGTCCCTCGCGGCAGCCAGCCTCAGCGGGCCGGGCGCGTCGGACCTCGCGTCGACGCGGAAGAACCGAGCCGCGAGCCTCAGGGCGGCGGCGCGGAGCTCCGGCGCGGCGCCGTGCAAGGAGGCGAGGGCGTCGAGCTCCGCCTCGGAGGCGGCGGCGGCGAGCCGGGGAGCAAACGCTGCCGTCGCCGAAGAAGACGGAGAAGAAGCGGCAGCCGAAGCAGCAGCAGAGGCCCCGCGCAGCGCCGTCAGCAGGTTCAACACTAGAGACGCCGTGTCGAGGTCCTGCGGCGAGGGCTCCCAGCCGCCTGCCCCGGCGGGGGCCCCGGCTTCCAGCAGGACGCGGACGAGCGCGCCCCTGTGTGCCGCGACGAACGCCGCCGCCGCGGCGACGACCTCGGGCGCGGCGGTGACGGTGGTGGCCGCCGCCGCAGTTGACCTCGATGGGCCGCGACGGCCGTTGCCGCTTCCGACGTGAAGCCTCACGAGCACGAGGCGCAGGGCCGGGGGGAGCACGCGGGCGAGGGCCGCTCGCGCGGATCCGGGCCTCGGGGCCGCTGCGAAGGAAGAAGACGAAGCTGCTGCCGCCGCTCCTCCGCCGCTGCTTCTGCCGACGCCAAAGCCGCGGCCTCCGCCCCCGGTGCCGACAACGGGGTCTTCGGGCTCGAGATCGAGCGCCGCGCAACGAGAGAGGGCGTTGAGCTCCGCGGAAGCGGCCGCGGCAGCCTCGTTCAGGCCGCTGCCGTAGAGGGAAGCCGACGAAGAGGAGGAGTCATAGCTCCCGCCGGCGGCGATGGCCCCGCCGCTCTGAGCGAGGCGCAGCAGCAGAGCGAGCGAGGCCTCGACCTCGAGCGCCGCGACGACGCCGCTGTTGCTGCTCCCGCCTCCGCCCCTCCCGTCGACGCCGCCTCCCGCGACGAGGGCCAGGGGGTGCACGGAAGCGAGGGCGCTCGCGAGCCTCGAAGGGAGACCGCTCGCCGCGACGGCTGCCGCGATCTGCAGTCGCGCTGTCGCGGCGGCCGAGGCGTCATCGTCGCCATAGTAAAACGAAGAAGCGTCTCCTCCTCCTCCTCCATCTCGAGCAGCGGGAGCCAGGAGCTCGGCGAGCAAAGCGAGCGCAGTCAGCCTCGCTGGCGCGGAAGATGAGGAATTTGAAAACCCGCTCCCGCTCCCACCAGAAGAAGCGAGCGCGTCGGCGGCCAGCCCCTCGACGAGCCCGGGCGCCGCCGCGAGCGCCACTGCAGTCGCCCTTTCGATCGCGGCTTGGGTCCTCTCCTCGGCGTCCCTGGCCGCGGCGCCCGCCGCGGGCCCGCCCGGGGCCGAAGCCACCAGGGCGTCCGCGACGGCTACGGAGGCGGCAGAGGAAGAGGGGCAGAGGGAGGAGCTCGCGGCCCTCGGAGCGGCGAGGCGCAGGATCTCGAGGAGGCAGCCGTGGAGTGCCTCTCGCACCACGGCGTTGCCCCTCTGGAGGCTCTGCTGCTGCTGCTGGCTGCTGCCTCCGTCAGGAGCGCCTCCGCCGCGTGCCCTTTTGAGCGCGTCGAGGGCATCCGCGAGCAGCCCGCGGAGAACCGCAGGCGAGCGCGCCCTCGAGGGGCCCTCTCCCGGGGCGCCAACGGAGCGCGCGCAGACCTCCCGGGCCCGGGAGAGCAGCGAGCGGGCCGCCCGCGCGAGCGTCGGCGCCGCCCTCGCGGCGTCCCGGGGCAGGCACGCCGCGGCTGCCTGGAGGGCGCGGCTCGCGAGCTCGACCGCCAGGGCGGCCCCGGCGTCGGGGTCGACGTTCGACGAAGAGGGAGGGGAGAGCGCCGAAGAAGGAGGAGAAGAGGCGGCTCGCGCCTCGGCGGCCGCCGCGGCCCTGCAGACGGCGCCAAACCTCCGGCCGAAGAGCAGGCCGATGGCGCCCGCCCAGGCCGCCGCGACCTCCCCGGCCGAGGCCGTGGCCGCGGCCCAGGCGTTGTGCGCCGCGGCGTACTCGAGCGCGGCGCGGCAGGCGGCCCGGGAGGTGGCGGAAGGAGCGGAAGCTGCAGCAGCTGCTGCTGCCGTCGCCATCGCTGCCGCGGCGGTTCCCGCTTCGGCCCCAAAGTCACTCAGCCTCGCCTCGAGCTCGGCCGCGACGGCGGCGACGTCAAAGACGGCAAAGGAGGTCGCCGCCGCGGAGGCCGAAGCCGAAGGAGCCGCCACCACCGCCGTCGAGCAGCACGCCGAGAGCACCTCCTCGACGCCCAGGGCCGCTCCTGCTTCCCTGATGGCGTGCGAGGAAGAAATCGAAGAGCCGGAGAACAGGACGGGAGGCTCCATCGCTGCGGACGAAAGCAGCGAGAGCAGCGCGGAAGCGGCGAGCTCGCCCGTCGAAGGAGAAGAGGCAGGGGCCGCGGCGCCCTCGTTGCTGCTCTCCCCGAGTCCCGTCCCGCGGTCCAGGAGCGCCGCTGCGAGGTCGTCGACGCCCGCAGAGGCATCGTCGTCGTCGTCAGCAGCAGCAGCAGCAGAGGTGGGGAGGGAAGCAGAAGAGCGGCGAGAAGGGGAACCGGCTCCCCCTCCGGCTCCCGTCGCGCTTGCCGCGCCGTGCGCGTCGGCGGCGGCAGCAGCGGCGGCGGCGGCAGCTTTCCTCGAAGAAGCGCCCACCGCAGCAGCAGCGGCGGCAGCGGCAGAAGCGCTCTTCTGGTCGTCGGGGCCGCTCGCGCGCAGGAGCTCTTCCCCAGCAAGGCGCAAGAGCAGCGCCGCGGTGCGAGCTTCGATGCTTCCTCCGCCGCCGCCGCCGCCGCGGACGTCGGCAGCCAGCGCGGCCAGGCGCAGAGGGACGACGCGAGCCTGCCGCAGCAGCGCCCGCGCGGGGCCTCCGGCGCCGCTACCCCCACGCCAGGGCGCCGGGGAGCTCGCCAACCTGACAAACACCTCGAGCACGGCGGCGGCCGCCTCCGGGTCGGCGTCGCTGAGAGCCGGGGTCAGGGCCGCGCGGAGCAGCGGCGCCGCGCAGGCGCCGCCAAACCGCGCGTCGAGCGTCGAGGCTGCGAGCCCCGCCGGGCCCCGCCTGACGTCGTACCCGAGCAGCAGGTGGGCCAGAGAGGGAGAGAGAGAGGCATCCGCGCCCGCCGAGTCGAGCAGGACGTCGAGGACGAGGCGGGCCCGAGGGTCGCGAGAGCACCTGAAGCGAGAGGACGAGGGGCCGTCGCCCCCGCCGTCGCCGCCGCCGTCGCCGTCATCGTCGTTTTCGTCGCTCGCCTTCTGCTCGTCATCGTCCGAGCCCCAGCCGCCGTTGTCGCTCCCGCCGTCGTCCCACCACCACAGGTCCTCCACGGCGCGGGGCCTGGCTCCGGCTCCGAAGAGCCCGTCGGTCAGGCACGCGGCGAAGCCGTCGCGGACCCTGTCTGCGGGGGGCGTAGGCGTCCGGGGCGCACACGGCGACGGAGGGAGGGGAGGCATGCCTGGCTGGGAGCCTCCTCCCTGCTGCTGCTGGTAGTAGGAGTACTGCTGCTGCTGCTGCTGCTGCTGGAAAACCTGCTGCTGCTGCTGCTGCTGCTGCTGCAAGAGACCGACGGCGCCGGCCTGCAACAGGGCGTCGACGGCGGCCGGGCCCCGCAGCCTCGGCGACAGCTCCCGCGCGAGCCTGAGGGCCTCGGCTTGGATCCCGGGGTCGGGCGCGTAGCGGCAATAGTCGAGCAGGGCGGGCACGCGCCAGAGCTCGCGGCGGAGGGCCCTGTCGAGAGGCTGGTAGATAGAAGAGGAGGAAGAAGAGGAAGAGCTCGATGCCCGTGCTCCTCCTCCGCCGCCGCCGCCGCCGAGGAGCCCGGCCGCGCGCGCGGCCGCCAACGCCGCGACGTCGAGCTGCAGCCCCAGCCGCAGCAGCCGCAGCGCGGAGCGCACGGCGCGCTCGCGGGCGGCCCCGACGGCGACGCGCGCGCGCGCCTCCGCGGCCAGGGCATCGGCCCCGGGAGCCAGCACGGCGAGGGCGACGCGGAAGGCCTCCCCCTCGGACAGGAGGTCGAGCATCGTCTCGAGCGCCGGCGGCAGCGGGCCTGTCGAAGAAGGGGCCGAGAAGCGGGTCCCCGCTGCTGCTGCTCCCGCTACCGCCCCGTAGAGGGCCATCGCGTTCGCCGCGTCGCTCGCAAACCCTTGCTGCCCCTGCTGCTGCTGCCCCTGCTGCTGTCTGCTCCCGCTCGCCCACCTCCGCGCGTCGAGCGCCGCCGACGGGTTCCCCCGCGCCAGCGCCAGCCACTCGGCCGCATGGTCGAGCGCCGCTGAGGCCAGCCTCCACCGCTGCGCCTGGTCGGCGAAGCCGCGGACGAGCACGGTGCCGAGGACGTCGCGGCGCACGAAGGAGGCGAGGTGGGCGTAGTGGACGCCGCCGTCGGGCAGGAAGGACGAGGCGGAGGACGAGGGCGAAGCCGAAGCCGAAGCTGCTGCTCCTCCTCCTCCGGTCCCGCAGCCGCCGCCGCCCGCGGCGCTCGCGGTCGCGGCCGCGGCGCGGCGCAGCGCCGTCGTCAGCAGCCTGACCAGCGCCAGCGTCTCGCAGTAGTCCTCTGAGCGGGCCTCGACCTCGGAGAGCTGGTAGGAGACGTCGTAGCGGGGCATGGAAGACGAAGAGTTCCCTCCAGCGCCGCCGCCGCCGTTCTGTCGAGGCAAAGAGGCGAGGTCGGAGAGGTATCCGAACGTCGCCGGCGCTAGAGCGGCAGCGGCGCCTCCGCCCCCGCCCCCGCCCCGGCCGCCGTCCCTCGGCGCCAGCAGCACCAGCGCCAGGCGGTCAAGCAGCGGCAAGGCCGCCCCGGGCTCCCGCGCCAGAGCCTCGAGCAGGCCGTCCAGGGCCGCCTTGAGGTGCTGCGGTACGGGGTGGCACATCAGCTGCAGCGCGAGCTCGGCGAGCGGCACGCCGCCGGCCTCGGCCTCGAGCGCGGCGCGCCAGGCCGCGGCCTCGGAGCGCGGGGCCGAGCGCAGGACGGCCGCGGCGAGGCGGGCGTAGGCCGCCATGCCCTCGGCGTCGGAGTCGGGGACGGCGAGCTCCGAAGGTTGGGTCGTCGTCGAGGGGGCGTTTGCTTGCTGCTGCTGCTGCAGCAGCTGCTGGTTGGGGATCGGGTTCCCGTAGATGTCGACCGAGGAACCTCCGCCATAGAGCAACGCGGCATTCACGGCATTCACGGCATTCGCAGCGGCTGCCTCTGCCGCAGCGGCAGAGGCCGAGGCCGAGGAGGGACCGCTGTACCGCTCGCAGTAGGCGATCATCGCCCCGAAGCCCTGCCGCCAGCTCACGGCCGCCGCCGAGCCCCCTCCCGCTCCTCCACTGCCGCTCCGAAGCTGGTTCAGCACGGCGGCCGCCCCTCCGGCCCCGCCGCGGGCCACGGAGCAGAGCACGCGCGTGTAGGCCGCGAGCGCCTCGGGCGCCTCGCACAGCACCGGGTGCGACGCGCAATACTCCAGAAACTCGGCGACGACGCCGGCCCTGAGGCCGCCGTCGAGCCAGAGCTCGGGCGCCGTGGACAGGCAGGCCGCGAGCAGGTCGAGGACGTGTTCGAGCCCGTCGGCGTCGGGCGCCGGGTCCGCGAAGTCTCCCTGGTCTAAAGCAGAGGAGGAGGAGGCGAAGGGGGTCGCCGCGGCGGAAGCAGCAGTGCCGCCGAAGCCGTCGCCCGGCAAGTAGAGCCCGGCGGCGGCGGCGGAGGCCTGCTCGGCCTCCCGCGCCGCCGCCGCGGCCGCGGCCTCCTCGGCCTCGGCCGCGAGCGCGGCCCGCTCCGACGAGCGCGCCGCCAGGTCCGACACGGCGTCCCTCCCGGCGTCTGACTCGAGCAGCGCGGCCAGCGCGTCGTGGGCCGCGGCGGCGCCTGCCCTCCTCGCCGAGGGGGCCGCGTCCGCGGCCAGCTCGGGCGAGCGCAGCAGCCCGGCAAGCGAGCGCAGGGCCCCCGCCTCGAGCCCCGAAGAGACGGCGGCGTCGGCCCGCTCCCTCGCCGAGGCCGTCGCGGGCCCGTGCAGCGAGAGCAGGGCGCCCCACGATACGCGCAGGATCGCGGCGAGGCTCTCGTCGTCGGTGGAAGTCGAGGGGGGAGGATGAGAGGAGTGGTGGTACTGCGAGTGCGGAGAGAGCATGCTGAATGGCGGCGGCGGCGCAGCAGCGGCTGATGCCGCACCACCACCACCGGCAGCGGCAGAGGCGTCGAGCTTTGCCGAGAGGGCGGCGTCGGAGGCGAGCGCGGAGAGCGCGGCGTCGTCCTCTGCTGCCGCTGCGGAAGCTGCCGCTGCGGCCGCGGCGCTCGTCTCGTGCTCGTCGCCGTTGCCCCCTGCTCCCGCTCCTCCTGCTGCGGAGAGCGGCGCTGCGGCTGCCGAGGGGAGCAGCGCCGCGACGGCGGCCAGGGCGGCGACGTGCGCGTGCTGGAGCGTCACAGCCGCCGGGGCAGGCAGCGGGCCCGAAGGCGCGTCTCCTCCTTCGAGAGATAATAGCTGCTGCCCGCCGTTGCCTCCTCCTCCCCTCTGCCTCTGCTGCTGCTGGAGCTGCCCCTGCCCCTGCGCCTGCTGCCCCTGCTGCAGCTGCTGCTGCCGCCGAGCAAACCGCGCCCGCAGCGCCGTGACCCTCGCCAGGTCTACGACCGCCGCGGCATCTGCCGGGCCCAGCGTCCGCCGCAGCCTGACCGCGAATAGCAGGCACTCGCAGAGCGTGGCGCGCTCGGCGGCGACCAGCGAGCGGCGGTCGACCTCGCAGCCGCGCGCGTCGACGACGAGCGAGAGCAGCGAGGGGGCTCGTCGCGGCTGCTGCTGCTGCTGCTGCTGCCGCTGCTGAGAAGCAGAGGCGGCAGCCGCTGCGACGACGGCGCCTCCAAGAGCGGCAGGGAGCGTCGCCGAGGAAGGCACGGCAGGCAGAACAGCGGCCATTCCTCCCTCGTCCTCCTCCTCGGGCTCGAGGCTCGCGTCGTCGACGACCTCGACCAGCCTCTTGATCAGAGCGCACCGCGTCCCCCTCTTCCCTCCCGCCTCTCCTTCCTCGGCGGTCACGGCCAGCAGGTCCCGCACGAACGCGGCCGCGACCGCGGCCACGGCCGTCGGCGTGGCGTCCGAGGGCACGGCCGCGGCGGACAGCAGCGCGTGGAGCGTCCGCGCCACGGCGGCGCGCTCGTCGAAGAAGACGCCCGCCGCGGCCTCCGCGGTGGCGGAGCCGCGCTCGTCGTGGGCCGTGACGAGGGCGAGCAGGGCCGAGACCTCGTCGAGGTGCAGGGCGTCAGAGAGGAGGTAGACCTGGGGGGGTTGGTGTTTTGGTGGAGGAGGCGGGAGGAGGTGAGCCAAAGGTTGGAAGAGAGAGAGAGAGGGAGAGAGAGAGAAAGAGAAAGAGAGGGAGCAAGAGAAGAAAAAAAACAATCCAAATTTACCTGCTGCACGTCCCCGGCGTCGAGCCTGACCCTTCCTATCGGCGTCTGAGGGTGCATGGTTGCGATCTCTTGCCTCGAGGAGGCACTTGGAGGCTGTGAAATGACAAGGAAGAGAGGTTGGAGGAAGAGAAGTGAGAGAGAGAAGGAAGAGAGAGAGGGTGAGCATCGATGGCAAAGGAGGACGGCGATTGATTTCAGAGGCACTCTCCCTCTTCTTCTTCTGCCTCCGCAGCTACTGCTTCGTTGCCCAGAGTCAACTCACCGGCACGCGGAGCAGGTCGAGCATGCCTTTCCTCGCCCTGTTGAGCGCGGCGCGAAGCTCGGCCACGTTGCAGCCGAGGCCCGCCAGAGCTGCGTCGACGGCCTCGGCGAGCTCCCGAGGGGATTCCATCATCAGAAATGTCTTTCTTGCTTCTCAAGAAGGAAAGAGAGGGAGCTGCTCTGGTGAGATCCCTTGTGATCTTCTGAGAGGCCACGAGAGACTCCTGATCAGCAGGACCTTCCGGCAGGCAAGAAAAGAAAAGAGACGCCCGCGCGGAGGACTCTCTCCCTCGTGCTGATAGAGGAACCGAACTTGATGAATTTTGACTCCGACGCTCGCTCTCCGTTTTTTTCTCTTCACTGCAACAGTGTTGCTTTTTCTTTTTGTCCAGCTCTCCCGCAAGCTTTTCTCTTCGAGCGCTCTCTCTTTCTCTCAAACTCGATCAATTCACGATGGCTGAAATCTCCAAGGACGAGCACGGCCTCGAGCGTGTGGTGCTTCGCGGGCCCGAGGTAAAGAAGAAGCGCTGGGATACAAGGAGGAAGAGAAAGAAAAGGCATCGATCGATCAGATGGGGGGGAAAAAAAACCTCTTCCAAATAAACAAAAAAAATCAGAAATCCTCCGCCACCGTCTACCTCCACGGAGCGCACGTCACCTCCTGGACCTCCCCGAGCGGCAAGGAGCTCCTCTTCGTCTCCAAGGACGCGATCTTCAAGCCTCCAAAGGCCATCCGGGGAGGCATTCCCCTTTGCTTCCCGCAGTTTGGGGACATGGGCCCGCTCAAGCAGCAGCACGGCTTCGCCCGCAACGCGGCCTTTGAGCTGGAGCCCAGCTCGAGCTCCTCGCCCGACCAGGTGACGCTCCTCCTGAAGCACGACGGGAAATCGCACGATGATTTCCCGCACCCTTTCGAGCTCCGGGTCACCGTTCGCGTCGCCGACGAAGGCAGGCAGCTCGTCCAGAGCCTCGCCGTGAAAAACACGGGCGAGACTTCTTTTACTTTCACGACTGCTTTACACACCTACTTCCGAGTCTCTGACATCTCGCAAGCGAGGGTCGAAGGGATCAAGGGGTGCAAGTACCTGGACTCGCTCGACGGGAGGAAAGAGAAGCAGGAAGAAGAAGACGCCGTCAAGTTCCAGGAAGAGGTCGACCGAATCTACGCCGCGGTGCCGTCGGACGGCGCGATCAGGATCGTTGACGGTGATGCATCTTCTTCTTTATCTCCGGGCCACTCCATCTCCCTCGAGACAGTCAACCTCCCCGACGCCGTGGTCTGGAACCCCTGGATCTCGAAGGCGAAGGGCATGGCCGACTTCGGCGACGACGAGTTCAGGCAGATGCTGTGCGTCGAGCCCGCGGTCGCGGCGAGCGGCGCGGTCGAGGTCGCTGCGGGCGGAGGGGAGCATGTCTGCGTGCAGAAGCTCAGGCTGGTCGCTGGGAGGATTTGAGATTTGGAAGAAATGATCACGTATGTTCGCTGTTTTTTAAGCTTTGTAGTAAAAGCTGGAGCTTCTATCCCCAATAGCATCTACAGACGGACGGAGGTGGTCGGGAGAGAGAACGGAGAGAGAAAGAGAGGGTCGATGGCGAGGACAACGTGCGAGAGGAAGAAAAAAAAACGCTCTTTTTTTATTCACAATTGAAAAGGAAACAGAGAGTAAGGCGCTCGCCTTTTCCCCTCTCTTAAGGCGCCTGATTCTTTCCCGAGAGCGGAGCGATGTCTCAACAGGGGCTGCGAGGCTCCGCCGACCAGGCTGAGGCCGGCATGCCCCCAATCACGACGGCGGCGAGCAGAGACCGGAGCAGGACTCGAGGAGGTGCGACGACGATGGGCGACGACGACGACGAAGACAACTTCACCGACCGCGTGACAAGGCGCGCCGAGGTTCTCGCGGCCCAGTACGGCTCTCCAGTTCCCCGGAAATCGCAGGGTAGACACCCGACAGGTAAGAGGGGGGGTAATAAATGAGGTTTTGACTGTCGCCATCGGGACCCTAGTTGAGAGAGAGAAAAGAGGGATGATGCGGAATTAGAAACTCGTTGCTGACGCCGACATCGGAAAAAACCCAACAAAAACCCCAACAACAACAACAACACAAAAAAAACAGGCCGCTCCCGCCACCAGCACTTTGCGCCCTCCACTTCCTCGCACTACAACAACCACAACCACCCTCCTGAGCCGGGAACTGCCGCAGCTGCCGCCCTCGAAAAGTCAGAGCGGAGGAGGACGCGGCACGGCAGGCAGCGGGCACTTCTCGACGCGCGAGCCTTCAAGGAGCTCGACACGACGCTGCGGGTTTTGGGGATCGAGCCGATGACCCTAGCTGCTGCGGCCGCCGCCGCCGCCGCCGCGGCCGCTGCGTCAACAGATGAGGAGGAGGGAGCAAAAGAAGGAGAAGAAGAGCGGGATGCGGCAGCTGCAGCCGACGGCGCGCGGAGGGAACCCCGCGCCTCCTCCGGGGGCGGCCGGCGGAGGCACCACCACCACCACCAGAGGGGCGGCGGCAGGCCCCCTTCCTCTCCCGCGGCGGTCGCGGCTGCAGCAGGGACGGGCGTGGGGGCAGGTCGGAGGCGCCGTCCTCTCTCCTCCTCTGCTTCGCGGCCGCAGCAGCAGCGGCAGCAGCAGCAGAGAGTTGGCTTCGAAGGGAGCGACAGCAGCGACAGCGGCGGAGGGACGCTAGGAAGCAACGGAGGCGACGGGAGAGGGAGAGGAGCAGCAGCAGGAGAGGCGCCAGTCGCCGCCCGCGGGCGAGGAGGGAGCGGCGGCGGCCGAGGCCCCGTCTCCAGGGCCATCGCCCGGAGCTCGCCGTTCGCCGCCGCGGCAGCGATCGCCGGGCTCGAGGAAGAGGCCGAGAGGCTGACCCGCCTCCCGAGCTCCTCGCCTGTTCCCGTGCCTGTTCCGGCTGTCGCGGTGGCGGCGGCAGCGGCGACTGCCGATGCAGCAGCAGGCGACGAAGTGGAATTGGCTCCAATGGCCGGGCACTCTCCCTTCGAGGCGATGCTCGCCGCAGGTGGAGGGCCACCGCGAGTTGCCCACGTCGACGAAAAGGAGCAAAAAGAAGAGGTAGCCGACGAGAAAGAAGAAGAAGCGGGAGAGGAGAAAGCGTCGACGCCGCCTCGGCCTCCGCCGCCGCACCCTCCCTCTTCTTCCGCTCCCGCTTTCGCTTCTCCGTCGCTCCCGCGCCCCATCCTCCCCCCGTCGTCCGCCCCCTCTTCCACCTCCCCTCCGCCCACAATCGCCCCTCGCATGGACCGCGCCCCCTCCCTCGACGCCCGGGCCGCGGTGGCGAGGGAGAGGCACGAGTGGCACGCCTCGCTTTCGTCGCTGCTTGAGGGGGACTTCGCGCGCGAGGACTGGGAGCTCGCGGTCTCGCTAGCGAGGTCGAGGGCGCAGGACCTCACCGAGCAGCTCATCTTCTGGCAGACCCCGCCCGAGCCGACGTGGCCGGCCCGCGAGCAGCGGCTCGACTGGCTCGAGTTTGCGCTGTCGGAGGCCAGGGACATCGCGACGAGCCTGAGGCAGCACGGCGCGCTCTCGGGCGTGGTGGCGAGGAGAGGGGGGGGCAGCAGGGGAGGTGCCGCCGCCGCCGCGAGCGAGGGCACCGAGAACGACGCGAGCGGCGACGCCACGGCCCTTCACTCCCTGCCCGGCTCCCCTACTTTTCTTTCCTCCGCGGGCAGCGGCGCCCCAGCTGCAGCGACGGCAGCAGCAGTATCTGCAGCTGCTGCAAGCGCCGCAACCTCCTCCTCCTCTTCGTTCGGCCCCCCCGAGGGAGTGCAGGCCTACGTTGACATCGTCCGGGGCGTCGCGGCCGAATTAGCGGGCATGGCCTCGCTCTGCTGCGACGCCGTTGCCGAGGGCCTGCAAAGGTTGAGCCCGGGGTCCCCCGACACGCGCCGGGCGCTGAGGGCCGGGGCGCGCGCGATCGACGTCGTGACGGCCCTGGCGACGAGGCTGCGGGGGCTCGACCGGTTGGCCTTGGGCCGCAGGGGGGCCTCTATCGAGGAAGGGACCGGCCTGCCCACTGCCGTGAGCGGCGGCATCGGCGGAAGATGCGGAAGTGGCGGCAGCGACGAGCTCCTCGCTCCCTCGACGACGGCGGCGACGGCGACTGCTGCTGCCTCCGTGCCGCCCTCTGACATCGCGGGGCTCGTCTCCGATCTGGGAGCCGTGTGCGCGCGAGTAGCCCTCGCTGCTCTCGACGCCGCGGGCGAAGCGCAGGCGACGCTGCTGACCCCCTCGGCGCTGCGCCCGCCGCGGGACTCTGGCGGAGAGGCGGCGGCATGCGAAGGAGGAGGAGCAGAAGCGGGGCAACCGCCGCACCTCTCCGCGCACGAGATCTCCGTCCTGGCGAGGACGGTGCAGACGCTGTGGACCGGAGCGGGAGAGCTCGTCGAGGCCGTGCTGCTCGCGTGGCCCGAGCAGCGCGCCGAGCTGACGCGCGACTGGCTGGTCCTGTTTCTGGGTGCGGCGGCGGCGGCGACGGCGATGCAGCGGAGCGGCGGCGGAGCGAGAGGAACGGGAGCGCAAGGATCTGGCAGGGGGGGCATCGTCGTCGCTCTCTTCGAGGACAGTTGCGGCGACAAGAACGCGTCAGCGAGGAGGGATGCAATCATGGTGCAGAACGCGACCACCACCACGACGACGACTGGGGGCACCCCCTCGGTCGTCGAGTCTGTTCCGACGTCGGACATCAGCTCGGACGACGACGACCACCACCTCCACCTCGACGACCACTCCTCGCACACCCTCCCGACCTCGAGGGGAGGGACTCCTCGCCGGGCCTGGGCTGCTGTCGTCACCGACGGAGGAGGAGGAGGAGGAGGAGGAGACAGAGAGAGGGAAAGGGATGACAACGAGAGCTCGGCCGTGAGTGCTCCGAGGACCGGCGGCAGCGGCAGCTCTTCCTCGCAGAACAAGAGGGCCGCCGCGGCCGATGCTTCGACGGCGGCGACGCTCGCCGCTGCCGCTGCCCGCGCCGCGGCTGCCGCGGCTGCCCCCAGAGACGAGGACTTACAGGCTCAGGCGTGGATCCCCTCGTGCCTGACCGCGCTGCTGGCCTCGGCGGAGCACGCCGCCGCGGCCGCGCTCGAAGGAAATGCTGGCGGAAGTGGAAGCGGGAGGGAGAAAGGATCCTCTGCCTCCGCTCACCCTCAGCCTCAACCTCCTCCTCCGGGCATCGAGGCCCTCGCCGAGCGCCTCTCCGACGCGATGTACGACCTCGCGTTCGTCTCTGCCAGGAGGGTCGCGCGCCTGTGCTCCGCGGCGGGGCCGACAGCGGCAGGCAACCGCGGAGGCAACGGCAACGACGCCGCCGACACATCGGCAACAACGAGCCGGCTCGCGTGCTGGGCGCTCGAGCTCCTCGAGGAGCAGGCGACCGCCGCCCTCGTCTTCGTCCGCGACCTCGACGTCAGCGTCCTCGGCCGCGGCGCCAACGCGCTGAGGCTGTACTCGATGCTGCGCTCAGCGGCCGACTCGCTCGTGAACGCGATCCTACGCTGCCGCAGGGCGCTCAAGGCCAAGCGCGCCGCGATGGAGGCCGCGGCGCAGGCGGCCGTCGCTGGCGGCGGCACGTCGGTCCTCGCCCCTGGTTCTTCTGCAGCTTCCTTCTTGGCGTCTTCTTCCGATTCTCGAGGCCCTGATTCTGTCGTTACCGCCGCGGCTGCTGCTGCCGCTGCGGACGCCGTGGCGTGCGAGTCCGGGATGCCCAGGCCGCTGGCTCTGACGAGGCACACCTCGGAGGCGGGGACGGACAAGCAGCAGCAGCAGGCTGATGCGGAGCTGAAGCCTCCCCCGCCGCCTCGTCCCCCGCTCCCGCAGCCCGTGTTGTCGCCCTTCGAGGCTGCCCAGAACCTGCCGATCGCGGGATGGGGCGACGACAAGGAAAGTGAAGAAGAAGAAGACGAGAAGAAGAAGAAAAAGGAGGAAAAGGGGACGACGACCGCTGCTTTCGCTAAGACCCCCGCGGCTCACTCCTCTTCCCGTCGGGTCGGCTCTCTGTCGACGACGGTGGCCTCCGAAGAGGAAGAAGCGGGAGCGGAGCGCGGGGGGCGCGTTCCTTCGAGGCAGCAGTCGCAGGAGCAGCAGCTCCAGCAGGCGAGGCCGCCGCGCAAGTCCTGGCACGAGCGCCTCATCGGCGGCGCCGTCGCCGCCGTGGCCGCCGCCGCCGCGACTCGCAAGGGAGGAGGCCGCAGCAGCTCCCGCTCGAGGTCGGGGCAGCGCTCCGCCGGCGGCGACTGGCGCTCCGCTTCGACGAGCAGGGAGAGGGGGGCTCGACACACCGACGGCAACGGCGAAGAGGAGGAGGAGCAAGAGGAGCCCCTCGACGTCCCCCCTCGACGAGAACAGCAAGGACTCGTCCTCGACGAAGGCGACGAAGAGGCCCCCGACGACGACGACGACGACCCCCCTCTCCCCTGGCACGGGGACCCTTTTTGGGAGGTCTCCTGGGACTCGCTGCGGCCCACGCTGGTCCGCAAGATCGGCCAGGGCTCGTTCGGCCAGGTCTACGAGGCGACGAGGCACTTTGCGCCCGTGGCCGTCAAGGTCATGACGCTCGCCGCCGAGGACGGGCCGCCAGACCCGGCGGTGCTGCGCCGGTTCAAGGAGGAGGTCGACCTGCAGCGCAGGCTGTCGATGCACCCGTCGATCGTGCGGTTCCTCGGGGCGTGCTACGACGTCCCCTCTTCCAGAAAGAAGAAGAACGCCGCTGCCGCCGGCGCCCTCGCCTCCGCGAGCAGCGCCGGCGGCACGGGCCGCGGCGTCACCCTGGCCATCCTCATGGAGCTCTGCAGGCTGGGCAACCTCTTCAAGCTGCTCGAGTACGCGCGAAGGGTCGAGAGGCTGCCCTCGGGGGTGAGGTCGGGGGCCCTGCCGCCGACGACGCCCGAGCAGGCGCGGGCCAAGGCCTCCCCGGGCTGGCGGCTCTACCACTCGTGGACGACGCGGCTGTCGATCGCGCAGCAGGTCGCCGCGGCGCTGGCGTGGATGCACAGCCAGCGCGTCATCCACCGGGATATGAAGAGCTCCAACTGCCTGATCCGGCACGACTGGGCCGCGAAGGTTGCCGACTTCAACCTGAGCCGCGTGTTCGGGGCCGGGAGCCTGGGCCTCGTCCAGCACTCGGGCGCGATCACGTCGCCCGAGTGGGCCGCCCCGGAGAGGCTGGCTGGGCGGCCGTACGGCCCCCCCAGCGACGTGTTCTCGTTCGGGGTGGTGCTCTACGAGCTGTGCACGCTGCGCGTGCCCTGGGAGCAGCCGCCCCCGGCGTCGGCGTCGCAGCAGCTGCTGCTGCAGCAGTCGATCGCTTCGGGCAGCGGCGCCTCCGCCAACGGCAACCCCACCGCCGCTCCCTCTTTCGCCCAGCCCAACCAAAACCTCGCCACCAACAACGACGGCAACAACAACAACCCCCTGATGTACGACGCGGCCTTCCGCATCGTCTCCTCGGTGCCCCAGGGGGCCCGGCTCACCCTACCGGACCCGAACGAGGTCGAGCCGCTCCTCCCCGAGCTGCCCGAGGTCTTCAGGCTCCTCCGCGACTGCTGGCACGCGTCGCCCGCGGCGAGGCCGACGGCGGCCGAGGCCTGCGCGAGGCTCGAGTCGATCCTGGCATCGGTGCGGGGGAGGCAGAGAGCAGAAAGGGATAGAGCCGCGCTCGCCTCTGCTGCTGCCATTGCTTCGAATGCTGCTGCTGGAAGGGAAAGCGCAGCTGGAGGAGGAGGAGGAGGAGGGACCCCGAGTGTTGCTGCGCTCGTCGCCGCCGGAGCAGCGACGCCGAGGTAGAAGTTTCGTGTTTTTTTTTTTTTTTTTTTTTTTTTTTTTTCTTTCCTCCCTTCATTGTCCCCGCAGCGTCCCCCTCTTTCTTCTCTCTTGTAAAGCCGGAACAGTACAGCAACAACACAATTTTACATGATCAAGGAATAGCCTCTCCTGCCTCGGCGTGAAGCCCGCCTCCTTTGCCTCCGCCTTTGCCTCCTCCCCTTGCTTCTCCTCCTTCCTTCGCTTCCCCGGCTCCGCCGCCTCCTCCTCCTCCGTCCAGGTGCCCGAACTCGGCGTCCCACGCGGCCTTCGCCTCCTCCTTGGTCCGCAACTTCCACAGCGGGTGCTCCTTGACGTGACCACTGCTTTCGTCTCCTTCTCGGGGGGCAAACCTTACCGTCCGCTTCGACAGGCAGGCCCAGAGCTGAGACCAGGCGCCCGTGCAGTCGTCGACGTTTCCGTACCTGTAGAACTGCTTCAGCTGGTGGCCCGGGGAGTAGCAGAACCATAGCGCGTCGAAGTACTTGACGCAGGACTCTGGGGGCGGCAGCGGTGGGGGTTGAGAAGGAGGAGGTTGAGGTGGAGAAGGAGAAGGCTCGGACGACGCCGCCGACGAAGTCGAGGCCGTTGCTCCGCTGTCGCGTTTCATCTTGTGCTCGCTGTGTTCTTTCGAAGAGCTCTGTTTTGCAAAGCTCTCGGCAGCAAGGGACGACGATTTCTCGGGACTGGCGTGGGCAGTTGACGAACGCTGCGCCGATTGGAGGTTGACACCGTCGCGAGCGATCTGTGATCGAGCAGAAAATGAAAAATCGAATTTGAACGATAACCATTTTTTTTCCGTTTGAGTCGTCGTCGTTCGGCACTGAAAAGAAAAGGCGAGCAGAGTTTTTCTTCGACTCGCGCTACCTACTTCTCTCTATCGCGTCGACGCGCACACGCGCACGCACACATACGATGGCTGTAGCCGGCGGTCGCGTCTCCGCGGCGCTGGGCTCAAACCTCCTCGCCTCGGGGGCGGCAGACCGCAATGCCGACGCCACTGTCTTTGTCGGCAACGTTGACGAAAACGCCTCGGAGTCGCTCGTCTGGGAGCTCTTCACGCAGGCCGGGCCCGTCGTCTCCGTGTACATGCCCAAGGATCGCGTCACAGGCGCGCATCAGGGGTACGGCTTCGTCGAGCTGGCCTCGGAGGAGGACGCCGCGTACGCAATCAAGATCCTGAACATGATCCGGCTCAACGGCAAGCCGCTCCGCGTCAATCGGTCGGCCGGCGGCGCTCCGGGGAGTAACCCCAACGCGGCGGCGGACGTCGGGGCCAACCTGTTCATCGGCAACCTCGACCCGGACGTCGACGAGAAGCTCCTCTACGATACCTTCGCGGCATTCGGAGTCATCATCGACTCCCCAAAAGTCATGCGCGACCCCGAGACGGGCGTCTCCAAGGGATTCGCCTTTGTCTCGTACGACTGCTTCGAGGCCTCCGACGCCGCCATCGAGGCGATGAACGGCCAGTTTCTTGCAAATCGGTCGATCGTGGTGCAGTACGCGTTCCGCAAAGACGCGAGGGGAGAGAGGCACGGCACGCCCGCGGAGAGGCTTCTCGCGGCCCAGTTCAAGGCGAGGGAGGCCGGGGCGAGGCCGCACACGCGGTTCTCCGTCGGTCCTGCTGCAAAGGGAGGAACTGCTGCTGCTCCTGCTGCTGCTCCTTTTGCGCAGATGCCGCCGCCGCAGATGCCGATGCCGCCCCAGTATGGAATGATGATGCCGCCTCCTCCGATGATGGGATGGCAGCAAGGAGGGCAGATGCCGATGCCGCCGCCGCCGCCGCCGCAGCAGCAGGGCTGGCATGGGCCGCCGCCGCCGCAGGGGTGGCAAGGAGGGGGCCAGCGAATGATGCCTCCGCCGCCCCCGCAATGGCGAGGGCCTCCCGGAGGCATGATGCCTCCGCCGCCTCCTCCGATGGGTTGGCAAGGGCCCGCAGGAGGAGGGATGCCGCCTCCTCCTCCCCCGCCTCCTCAGGTCGACGACGACGACGACGTCCCTCCGCCGCCCCCGCCAGACGAGGACGAGTGATGCGGACGTTAATAAAACTAGAATTGCGCTCTGTGTCACACTCTATGCCTCCTTTTTTATCCCTGTAACTTTGATCGCAGTATCGGCCTCGGTGTTTCTTTTTATGAAGGAGGTCGCGCGAAAGGGAGGAAGAAGCGGAGGAGTCGAGGTTGAAAAAAAGAAAGGGAGAAAAAAAAGGGAAAAACTCGGAACTCTTTTCGACAGAAATTCTTCCGGGCATTCGAAAACGAAAAGAAAATCTAGCCGCCACAGAACACGCACACACGCACCGATTCTCGTACTCAACTCGATGCAGACTCTACGGGCGATGTCGCACGGCATGGTCTCGGCGGCAGCAGCCGCGAGGTCGCCGCAAGCAAGGGTGACGGCGCCGCGAAGCCGGCGGGCATTGTCGTCGCCGCGGTTGTCACCGATGATGCAAGCGACGGCCAACGACGGCGGCAGCGTCAACCAAGGGACCTGGACCTCGCCAGCCGACACTCCTCCCGACCCCAACGCCGCCGCCTCGGCCTCGCGCGCCCTCCGGCTCGTCGACGAGGCCATGGACCTTCTCCACCGCGAGCTCTTCGTCTCCGAGGCCATCGCACGCGCGACGGGAGAGGAGCCCGAGGACGAGAGCAGCGTCGTCGCTCGCGTCGTCGAGGCGCTCGCGAGCGGAAAGAGCGGCAGCAGCGAGGAAAGCTTCGAGGATCGAAAAGCGGGCGAGGAGGACGACGACGTCCTCGAACTCCTCGGACTCTCTTCTTCGACCTCTTCCTCGTCTTCTTCTCCGAATCAGCAGCAGCCGAGGCAGCTCGACGAGGCCTTTCTGGTCGCTCTGGGGATAGCTGCAGCGGCAGCGACCTCTCCTCCCCCCGAGAGCGAAGAAGGCGAAACCAAAAAGAAAAAGAAGAGGAACCCCGAGGACGACTCCAAGGCGCGAGAGATCGCTCGGAGGCTGCTCCTGCTCCGGGAGGCGACCGTCTCTCGGGCCTCGGCCTCCCTTCCCGCCGAGCTGCGGGCGCTGGACGCTGCCGCCAGGGCCGGAAGCGCAGGAGAGAGGCGCGCCGTGGTCAGAGAGGCGCTCGTCGGAAGAGGGCGAGGGAGCGAGGTTCCTCCTCCTTCTCCTTCTTCCGCTCCTCCTCCTCTGCAGCGCGTCTCCCCGGCGGCCTTCTACTCGGCCTCCTGCCAGGTCATCGACGACATGGAGCAGCGGCAGATCATCCCCGACGCCGCCTTGCTGGCCCGCGTCGTGCTCTGCCGCGACGACGCCCTGGCGATGCAGAGGAACGGCAACGACAGCGAGAGCAGCGTGAGCGGCGGCAGCGGGAGCGGCGGCAGCTGCGGCGACAGCGAGCGCGAGGTCGGCAACCACGAGAGCGCCTTCGCCGACTCCCCCGAGGAGGACGCGGACCTCAGGGACGCGGTCAGCTCTCATGGCGCCATGCTCCACCGGGGCGGAGCCGAGTTCGCAGGCATGCTGGTGTCCATGTGCAAGACCGGAGAGGAGCGGCGCGAGCTGGTGAAGAAAATCATGCGGCGGGGCGACGTGCTCGCGTGGCAGGGTCACGAAAAGGACATGAGCTCGATCCCGACGCTGGCCAAGGCCAAGGCCGCTCCTCGACCGGGCAGGCTGTTCGCTGCGCTGTATGCGACGAGGGACGCGCTGGCTGCGAGGGGGGACTCGCAGCGCGCGAAGGCGTTGGAGAGGGCGAGGAGGGATGCTGTCGAGGTCATGGAGGAGATTGCGTATGGTCCGACCAAGACGAGTTGATTTTCTCTTTCTTTTGTTCTTTCTCTTTAAAAGTAAAAGCAAACCTCACGTTCTTTTTTTTTCATGCTTCCTTTCCCAGTGTTTTTCTTGTTTTTACAGTTTGGAAAAAGAAAGAAATTCAAAAACGGGGCCGAAAGGGGGAATGCTGGGAAGAGAGAGAGAGGTTGGAGAAGAGAGAAAAGAAAAGGTTTTTCCTCTCTTTCTCTCTTTCTCTCTTTCTCTCTTTCATCTCACGCCTTGCCCTCGGCAGAGGAAGAGGAAAGCTCGAGACCCCGGTACTCCCCTCGCGACCTCGCAGCAGCAGAAGCTCCATGTTGAGCATCAGCGTCACCAGTGCCCACCTTGTTGAGCCTCCTCCTCCATTCTCGCGCTCCTCTCTCCCAGCAGTCAAAGGCCACGAAGAGCGCACAAGCTGCGAGCCCCAGGGCCGCTCCGACGGCGTCCGCCGCGGCGTCACGCAGGGAGGCCCTCCCCGGCCACCACTTGCAGAAGTCGCCCATCTCCTTCAAGGCACCCCCGAGAAAGGCCAGGAGAGCTCCGGTGAGGAGGCGCTGCTGAGCTGTCGCCGGGGTCGAAAAAGAAGAAGAACAAGAAGTTTTTTTTACGACGGCGAGAGGAGCGAAGAGAAACCCGGCCCATGCGAGCGAGAAGCAGAACGCGACGTGTTTGAGCTTGTCCGGGGCAATCCACGGATCATCGTCTCGAGGAATCGCAGAGGACATCTTGAATGCTAGCTCCGGAGCATGGTTGAATAAGAGTTGAGTGGAACCAGCGTGAACGAAATTGGAAACGGCGGAGAAGAGAGAGAGAGAGAGAGAAAGATCGGTGGACGAGATCGCTCGCGTTTCGAGTTGTGCAAAAATCCGAAAAGCAAAAAAGTGACCTCTCAACCCCGGGGTTTACAAATAATCGCGTTCCTCCATCAGCTCCTCGCTCAGCTCCGGCTTCGACATGGCGAGAGCGGCCAGGGCGACGGAGCCGAAAGTCCCGTCCTCGATCTGCAGGTTGCCCTCCCTCATGTCGTCGAGCAACGACAGAGAGGCCTCGAAAAAGATAGCCATGTCCTCCTCCGAGAGCTGCTGCTGGACTCTTTCGCCGTCGGCGTCATCCTTGTCGGTTGCCGCCATCATCTTCTTGCCTCCGGTGGTGGCCCTGGCGCAGGCCCTGGCGGCGCAGTTGAGGGCGTGCGAGCGCGTTTCGGCGGGGCGCTGAGACCACGAAGAAGAAGGTGAGGAAGAAGAAGAAGGAGAAGAAGAAGGAGAAGAAGGAGAAGGAGAAGAAGAAGGTGAGGAAGAAGAAGGAGAAGAAGGAGAGGCAGCGGCGTCGCTCCTAGCGGCCTCGCCCTGGCGGAGGAGGTCGAGCAGCTCCATGCACGCCTCGGCCTGGACTTCTCTGGCCAGCCTCGAGAACACCTCTTTAATCGCCGAGCAGGCCGGAGGATTAAGAGGGTTGTTGCCGCCCGAAGAAGAAGAAGAAGAAGAAGAAGAAGAAGAAGAAGCTCCTCCCCTGGCTGCCCTGGCCAGGAAGGTCGCGGCCTGCTGCCAGTCCCCTTTATCGGCCGCGACTCGCGCCGCCGCTTCGTAGCCCGCGGCTGGCAGCTTCACTTGCAGGACTCGCGCTTCGGCGATGAGCTCCACTGCTCTGACCCAGTCTCCCTGCTGCTCCGCCTCGGAGAGCAAGAGGGCGTAGTCGCTCGAGGAGCGCGGAGGCGCGGCGTCGTCGCCGTCGAGGTCGTCGTCTTCGAGAGCAAAGGAAGAAGAAGAAGAAGAAGAAGAAGAAGAAGAAGAAGGGCGACGAGGAGAAACGGCGGCGGCGATTGGATTCCCCAGCTCCTGCTTGCGAGCTCCTGCTCTTCGCTTTGCTCCCAATTTCGCTGCGAGGCCTCCGCAGACGTGTCTCCTTGTCCCAGTCGGAGCAGCGAGAGCGCATCGGCGGAGAGAGAGCATTGCAGATGAAGTAACTAGAAGCAAAGAGAGAAGAAGAAGAAGATGAAGAAGAAGAAGAAGAAGAAGAAGAAGAAGAAGAAGAAGAAGAAGAAGTGAAAGAAAAACACTTCCGCTCTCTCGACCCTTCCGCTCTCGTCGAAAAAAGAAGTTGCCCTCAACAACAGCACAAAATGGCCCCTCCCGTCGCGAGAAAGCCCGCCTCTAAGACGGCAGACGTTGTCAGGTTGCCTGACGGGACGACGGTACGAAGAAAGAGAGAGGAGCAGAGAGCAGAGAGAGAGAGAGAAAAAATAACAAGCGAGCAATTGATGGAAGTTCTTCAAGGCGTTGCAAAAACTAGTCCTTGCCGGAATTCCTCTGTTTCAAAAGCCCAAGGGGTCCGAATTGCGATAGAGACAGGGTCTGACCAGATACTCAAGACTCTTATGACGCGTCGAGGGGCTCGAAATGAAAGAGAAAAAGGCTAGAAAGTGGCACGCGATGATGTTTTCCTGCGGCGGCAACCGACGAGTTTTTTCTCTCTTTATCCTCTTCGTTATCTTCATCTCTTTCCTCCTCTCAAACCCCACCCCGACCTTCTTCTCCGCCACCAAAAACCAAAATTCTCCTCCCCCTCCTCCAGCTGCCCCTCGCCACCCCGCCAGGAGTCGACCCGGCCCTCGCAGCCCAGGTCATCGCCTTCATGAAGTCCAATCCACAGGCCGCCGCCCTCGCCGCGGAGCAGGCCAAGAGGGTGCTCGCCACAAACCCGCAGATGGCCGACGCGATGCTGAAGGCGCCCGGGATCGCCGTCTCGAAGGGGCCAGAGTACGCCACGGCCCTAGAAAAGCTGGCCAAGGACGAGGAGCTGGGCCCCATCTTCACCGAGATCAAGGAAAAGGGCGTCGAGGCGATGCAGAGGCACTGGGCGGACACCGAGCTGATGGAGAAGGTCGCGGTCAAGATGCGGGCGCTGCAGGTGGACGTTCCGGGGACGCCCAAGAGGGGGGGCAGCGAGGAGAAGGAGCCCGACGCTGCCAGCGAGATCAAGAAGCCGGTGTCTTCGGGCCCTGACGACAGCAGCAGCGGCGGTGCCGTCGGCCTGCACGCGCTGGCAAAGGCAGGAGACGCGAAAGGGGTTGCCGCCGCGCTCGCCAAGAAAGACGGCGGCGGCAACAGCGGAGCAGAAGCCTCGACTTCGTCCGCGGACCCGAACGCCCGCGACGCCCGGGGGATCACCCCGCTGGGCATCGCCGTGGGCTACAACAAGCTCGACGTGGTGAAGGTGCTGCTGGCCGAGGGCACGGGCGTCGAGGTCGACTCTGGGTGCGACTCGAGGAGGAGCACGGCGCTGCACTTTGCGAGCGGCTACGGGAGGCTCGAGATCGTCGACTTTTTGCTGCAGAGAGGGGCCGACCCCAGGGCTCAGAACTCAGCGGGACAGACGCCCATCGATGTCGCGACGGTCAACCGCGAGATGAAGGCCCTGAGAGTGCTGCAGAGGGCCCTGGCAGAGAAGGAGAGCAAGGAGGAGGTGTTTGTGTAGGCGGAGAGGGGGGGAGAGACAGAGAAAGAGAGAGAAAGAGAGAGAAAGAGAGAGAGAGAGGAACGGAAAGGGAGAAAATGCGATGTTCTTTCTCTTCAGCAACTGCCTGCGTTTGTTTCTTCATCTTTTCCTTTGTTGTGAATTATAAGCCTCCTTTCTACTCCGAGAATTCCATCAGCAGAACAAGATCAGAGAAAGAGCAAAGAGAGAGGAGATTGACTTTTTGTACAGTTTTTTCTTTTGCTTTTTTACACGTTAAAGACCTCCCTCCTCTCTCCCCCCCCTCTCATCTCTGTTTCCGCTGAAACACCCTCACGCGCCCGTCCGTCCCGGCAGCGAGCAGCATCCCGGAGTCCCCTGGCCGGATCGCCAGGGCAGTCACGGGGCCCGACGAAGGAGCCGAAGCAGGAGGAGAAGCAGAAGAAGAAGAAGAAGAAGAAGAAGAAAAAGAAGAAGAGGGATGAGATCCGTGGATAGACACCGAGGAGGCCATCCCCCTTTCGTTTTCCACGGCCCAGCAGCAGACCCTCCCGTCCTCGGAGCCGCACGCGGCGTACAGAGACGAAGAAGAAGAAGAAGAAGAAGAAGAAGAAGAAGAAGAAGAAGAAGAAGAAGGAGAAGAAGAAGAAAACGAAAAGCTGTCGCTCTTCGAAAAGGAAAACAGCGCGCAGTCCGTCCTCACGCCGGAGCTCGCGTCGTGCCCGGAGAACTCGGCAAGCCGCGCGCCGGACCGAAGGTCGAGCAGCCGGAGGCGCCCGTCGAGGCCCGCCAGCAGAGCGCAGTCGTTGTCGCCGCTGCTGCTGTTTTTGCTGCTGCTTTTCGCACCGCCACTGCTCGTGGAACCGAGGGCCATCGCCGCCAGCGGGGCCCCGACGTCGTCAACAGCTAGCTCTCCCTTCCGCAGGTCGTAACTCCGCATCCGGCCGTCGACGCTCGCGGTCACGACGATGGGGTGAGAAGAAGCGCCGCCCGGATGAGAACAAGAAGGAGACGAAGGAGAAGGAGCCGCCGCGTTGCCAGCAGCCGGGCCCAAGACCGCGATCCCCACCCCGGTCAGCGAGTCCCTCGCGCCCCGGAAGATCTGGATGGGGTTGGGCGAGCGGGAGCGCGGGTCCCAGGCCCGGGCGGTGGCGTCGTCCGAGGCGGAGACGACGACCGAGGTGGTCCCGCTCCCGCCGCCGCCTTCGCCGCCCCTGTTCCCGCTTCCGCCCCCACTGCCGCTGCCGCCGCCGCTGTCGAAGAGGCACACCCCCCCGACCGCGGCGCCGTGCCCGCGCCACTTCCTGATGACGGCGCCCGTCGCGACGTCCCACCAGGCGACGCCCCGGTCGCCCGAGCCCCCGCCCGAGGCCAGGCGCGCCGAGTCGGCAGAGGCGGCGAGGCAGCGGACGCCGTCGTCCGAGGAGGTCGCGGCGTGGCCTCCCGTGTAGGACTTGACGAGGAGGTTTCGCGAGGGGTTCCAGAGGCGGATGGTGCGGTCCTGTTGTTTTTTGTTTTAAATGTGTGGCGACGGTGGTGGGTGGGCGAGTGAGGAAAGAGGGAGAGAGAGAGAGAGAGAGAGAGAGAGAGAGAGAGAGAGAGAGAGAGAGAGAGAGAGAGAGAGAGAGAGAGAGAGAGAGAGAGAGAGAGAGAGAGAGAGAGAGAGAGAGAGAGA
>Ga0210003_1000790_pt1 | contig 28713 bp, 33 predicted proteins | sample LantaG_FD_182804 | JGI IMG/M metagenome (GOLD analysis project Ga0210003, IMG submission 182804) | Deep subsurface microbial communities from Baltic Sea to uncover new lineages of life (NeLLi) - Landsort_02402 metaG (SPAdes) (version 2) | ecosystem: Environmental > Aquatic > Marine > Oceanic >... | reverse complement strand
ACAATCGCATTAAGACCATAAAGAGGATGGCTTATGGCTACCGCAACATGGATAACTTCCGGATGAGGATATTGGCTGCTAACCCAGGCTGTGAGGTCAGAGTTTCACACTTATTGACGTAGAACCAGCCTTCCCTGAAGTCCCTGCCCGTCATATCCCATAGCTCAAGCGATTCACCAGCGGCATCGGCAGTCCATAATCCACCATTTTAGCCTGCGTGGCACCAATATCATACGGGACGCGGTAGTGGCTGACCAACCCCGCTTCACTGTCATAGATGGCATAGCTGGCCCGGGGGTCGCCATCCCGGGGCTGACCAACACCGCCGGGGTTAATAATCATCCGGTTTTCCCCCAGCTCAAGCACACTGCCATCCAGGAACTCACTTACCGAGCAGGTACCAGTCTGGCTATATTCGAACACCAGCGGCACGTGAGAATGACCTACCAGACAGAAAGGCGACGAAAAGGACGCAAAGTTTTCCCCGGCACTACCGGGTGACAGGAGGTACTCCCGGATAGGCTCCCTCGGACTACCGTGCACCAGGGTAAAATCACCCTTATAAGTAACGAGGGGCAGCCCGTCAAGGTAAGCCACATCGTCCGGGCTCAGTTGCTGTCCTGTCCAGCGGCAGGCGGCGGCAGCGTAGGGATTAAAATCAGAGGTACTGAGCCTGCCGATTGCCGCCCAGTCGTGATTACCGGCGACACAGAGGTGGCTAAAGCCACGCAGGAGTTCAATACACGAGTGGGGGTCAGGACCGTAGCCAACAACATCCCCCAGGCACCATAGCTCATCCAGCCCTCCCCGGCGCTCAATATCCTCCAGCACCGCGGTAAAGGCAGCCAGATTGGCATGAATATCGGCAACAACAGCACAGCGCATCCGTCACCCTAATCACCCTAATAATAGCCTTTACCCGGGACAACTCGCAAATGTTGTGAGCCAGATATCGCCATGCTATAATTTCAGCCATGAAGGCTTCTGAAATTGGAGAATTCGGGCTGATTGACCTCCTGGCTAAAATAGCAGGCACCCCCACGGACAAGGAGCTCATCGCCGGCATCGGTGATGATGCCGCCGCCTGGCAGAGCGATGCCCCAACCCAGCTGGCCAGTGTCGACTCCTTCATCCAGGACGTCCACTTCTCCCCGGACATAGCCCCCTGGGAAGATGTGGGGTGGAAGACAATGGCTGCCAGCTTAAGCGATATCGCCGCGATGGGGGGAGTGCCCAGATATGTCCTGGTATCACTGGCCCTGCCCGGCGATACCGAAGTCGACGATATTACCGCCCTCTACCGGGGAATGACCCGGCTGGGGCAGGAGTTTGAGACAGCCATCATTGGCGGCAACATCAGCAGTGCCCCCGTAGTCATTATCAGCATTACCGTTCTGGGCAGCAGCCGGGATAAATCCATTCTCACCCGCTCCACTGCCAGACCCGGCGAACAGATAGCGGTCAGCGGCCGGCTGGGGGCCGGCGCCGCCGGCCTTAAGATGCTTACCGGGAAACTCCAGTTCGACCCCGAAGCCGCCCACGTACTCAGGGACGCCTTTCTTCATCCCTATCCCCGAATCAGCGAGGGGCAGCTGCTGGTAAGCTACGGGGTGAAAACCGCGATAGACATCAGCGATGGGCTGATTTCGGACCTGAAGCAAATATGCAAACAAAGCCGGGTCAGCGCCCGGATAGAAATTGACCGCCTGCCCGTTGAGCCCACGGTGAAGGCCAACTTCGGGGAGAAGGCACTGGAACTGGCACTATCAGGAGGGGAAGACTACGAACTACTATTCACCGCCAGCACCGGGGTCATTGAGGAGATAAAAAGGGCCGCCCCCTGCCCGGTAACGGTTATCGGCGAAATCATCGCCGATAAGAAAAAGGGGGTAACGCTGGTTGATAGCGAGGGGAAACTGTTTAATCCGGGCGGGGCCGGATGGGAACACTTTATTACGAGATGAAGCCGGGAAAATCACCAGATGATATCCGCTACCTTGAGTTGGTTAGCCAGAGCCCGGAAGACACCCGGAGGCTGGGCACCGGCATTGGTGAGCTGGCTTCGCCGGGTGATGTCTACCTCCTTACCGGTAATCTGGGGGCCGGAAAGACCTGCCTGACACAGGGGATTGCCTGGGGGCTGGGCATCGAGGAATATACCGCCAGCCCGTCCTTCGTCATTGTCAGAGAGCTTTACGGCCGCCTGCCCCTGTATCACATCGACCTCTACCGGCTGGAGCACCTGGAGGAGATTGCCGAACTGGGACTCGATGATTACCTGTACGGTCGGGGTGTCTGCGTCGTGGAGTGGGCGGAAAGAGGCTTAAGCCTGCTGCCGGCAGAGCACCTGCTAATTGAGATGGGGTTTCTCTCCGATACCGGCCGGCATCTCAAATTCAAACCCAGCGGCCAGCGCTACCAGGAGATAGCACGGCAGCTAAAACAGCTGTCCCCATCTCACGGAAAGAGCTAAAAATATGCAACTGGCAATAGATACCTCAACCGACACGGCTGGCATCGCCCTGATGGAAAAGGGTGAGGTGGTAGCTGAACTAACCTGGCGCTGCGGGCAGAACCACACTGTCCAGCTTCTGCCCAACCTGACCTCCCTGCTGCGAGGGATGGGACTAAAACTCGACTCCCTTGAGGGTATTATCGTCGCCAGGGGGCCGGGCAGCTTCAACGGTCTGCGGGTCGGGGTCAGCACCGCCAAGGGGTTAGCCTTCAGTCTGGGAATTCCGCTGGTCGCTGTCAGTACCCTGGAAGCGGAGGCCTACCAGCATGCCGGGAGCGGCTTACCTGTCTGCCCGATATTCAACGCCGGCAGGGGTGAGATTGCCACTGCCACTTACCAGAGAAAAGGAAATAACTGGCACCGGCTCGCCGCTGAGCATATAACCACCCTCGACACCCTGTGCTCAGAGATAACCACTAAAACCCTGTTCTGCGGGGAATTCATCCCCTCTATCACCGGCGAGCTGAGAAAACGGCTTAAACATCAAGCGGTAATACCGTCTCCGGCTGCCGGGTTAAGACGAGCCGGCTTTCTGGCCGAGCTGGGGAAAAAACGGCTTGACAGCGGTGACTATGATAACCCCGAAACCCTGCAGCCCCTGTACCTCCGACAGCCACCAATCACCATACCAAAACACCGCCCGGGAAGGGAGATAAAATGACAGACTGGCCGCAAATATCAATCGAGCTCGAAAAGGAACACGAAATGTGTTTCGCCTGTGGACAGGACAATCCCATCGGCTTGAAATTACGCTTTGACTGGGACGGCAAGACCGCCAGGAGCGAGTTTACGCCGAGCGAGCTTCACCAGGGCTGGTCAGGCATTGTCCACGGGGGCATCATTAGCTGTCTCCTTGATGAAGCCATGAGCTACGCTACCCTGTTTGAAGGAATTGATACCGTAACCGCCAGACTGGAGGTAAGAATCAGGCGTCCTGTTAAAACAGGTGAGCTACTCTCTATCACCGGCAGTATAACGAAGAGGACGAGAAAGCTACTGGAGACAAAGGCTGTCATCTTCGGCAGTGATGGTACGCCAGTGGCCGAAGCCACCGCGAAGCAGTTCATCGTTAAAACCAGACAGGAGAAGGAGAGGACGAAAGCGGTCATCTGGGACATGGACGGGGTAATTGCCGACACTGCTTCTTATCACTTCAAAGCCTGGCACGAGGTCTTCCAGAAAAGAGGCATAGACTTCACCGAGCAAGACTTCAGACGCCACTTCGGCCAGCGCAATGACACTATTATCAGGAATGCCCTGGGCGGCGAAATAGCAGCGGAGGAAATGGATACCATTGCCACCGAAAAAGAGCGGGCCTTCCGCAAAGCGGCAAGACAGAATGTAAAGCCACTCCCGGGGGTAGTAGCACTGATAAAAGCACTTGGGAAACATGGTTTCAAGCTGGCGATAGCCTCCTGCGCCCCGGATGAGAATATCCAGCTCCTTACCCGGGACCTGGGCATCGATAGCTACTTTAATGCCATTACCTCCGGCAGGGAGGTCAGTGAGGGCAAGCCCGACCCCCAGTGCTTCCTGCTGGCAGCCAGAAGGCTGGGCATCGAGCCCGGGAGCTGCATCGTGATTGAGGATGCTATCGCCGGCGTTACTGCCGCCAGGCGAGCCGGAATGCGCTGCATTGCCGTGACCAACACTCATCCCCGGGAGAAACTAAAGGAAGCCGACCTCGTCGTCGACACCCTGAAGACGGTAACGGTAAGCGATTTTGAGCGGCTTCTCAGTTCCCCGGGAGCCTGGCTGGCAAAGCCCGCCAGAGAAATCAGACTGCCCGAAGGGAAGTAAGCCTGTTCTTTACCGGGGATGAAATCTTCGATTATTGAATCCTGAGTACCGGCTTTGCCTGACCCCAGAGGTCATCCAGCTGGTAATAGTCACGCTCAAGAGGGGCGAAAACGTGGACGACTACGTCGCCATAATCAAGGAGCAACCATCCCGAGTCTATGGTGCCTTCCTGATGGCGGGGCGGGACGCCTTCCTTCTTCAACATATGCTCTATCTCATCACAGATTGCCCCAACCTGCCTCTCAGTGCCACCACTACATATCACGAAGTAATCAGCAAAGCTACATACCCCGCGGGCATCCAGCAGTACAATATCTATCGCCTGCTTGTTGCTGGCAGCCTCAACCGCCTTACGCGCGACTTCTATCCCTTCCAGGGCCAAAAACCTCCCGGGTCTTATAATATCTTATAATAACCCATTACAAGTATATTGAAAAGTGTCCTCATATGCTAAGGCGAATCAAGCGCCTTTCCTCACTAATGTACGGAGCCCCACCAGCCTGCTTGACACGGCATATTGCCCCTGATAGACTTTAGTTTAATAGAAGACACGGTTGCTATCTCGTGAAAACCTCCGTAAACCGGAATGGCCCCGTGGTGTAGCGGTCTAACATGCCACCCTGTCACGGTGGAGATCGGGGGTTCGAATCCCCCCGGGGTCGCCACTACCTGCGATTTCGAGCATAAAAGCAGGCCCGCCCCCCCCTTAAGCCATCACAACCCTCATTGCTATACTATAGAGCCAGAAGTGCCCAACCCCAGGATTAAATCGAAGACCTGGAGAAAGGTTGCCCTCTAACCAGCAAGCGGCTAGAATAGTTAACAGAGGTAAACGGGGGAGCAAGCATGGGAATCAGGCTTTTTGAAGAGCCGGAATTGCGAAAGCCGGACATGATTCTGGGCTGGCCTGGAATCGGGAATATCGGGATAATTGCCGTTGATACCCTGAGAGGGCAGGCCCAGGCCAGGGAATTTGGCGAAATAGAGTCCTGGGACTTCTTTTATCCGAAGGGGCTTAAAGTCAAAGCCGGGATGCTGGAAGAGCTGGAGTTTCCCGGTAACAAGTTTTATTACCAGAGGCTCAAGGGCAAGGACCTCATATTCTTCATCGGAGAGGAACAGCCCACCGCTCCAGGAAGGACATACGCCGAAGGGGAGAAGGCCTACCAGATGGCTAGTCTGGTCCTGGATGTCGCCGAACGGTTTGGCTGCCAGAGGGTTTACACCTCGGGCGCCGCGGTAGCCCTTACCCATCATACCCTGAAACCAAGAGTCTGGGCAGTGGCGAGCCGGGAGGGCTTAATCGAGGAGATGAAAGGTTATTCGAATACCGTCTTGATGAGTGAGATTGAAGGTAGAGGCAACCAGGGTAGTATCAGCGGCCTAAACGGTCTCCTGCCGGGGCTGGCCAAAAAGAGGGGGTTTGACGCTATCTGCCTGATGGGTGAGATACCGGACTACCTCTCACAGTCTCCCCTCCCCTACCCCAGAGCCGCAAAGGCAGTAGTTGAGGTCCTGGCCGGTATCCTGGGCATCGGGGTTGACTTCACCCCCTTTGATACGATGGCAGCCCAAATAGATACCGTCATTGATAGCCTCTATGAGAAGTTCCCTCCGGAAATAAAGGAGAGGATTGAGCAAAGAAAGTCCGCCATCCAGGCTAAAGTAGAGACAATCACCGAGGAGGACGAAACCTGGATTAAAGAGCATATCAACGAATTCTTCAAGAAGAAAAGTGGGAACGAATGAAAGAGCTTGTTAAATTCTCCTGGCAGCCCGAGCTAAAAAGCCCGTCTCTGGTCGTCGGCTGGAGTGTAGACGCCGGCAAGCTGGGAGAGAAAGTAACCGGCTATTTAAACCAGAAGCTAACGCACCGCAGCTTCGCCGAAATTGAACCGGCGGAGTTCTTCCCGCTGGGGGGAGTGGCCATCGAGAATGACCTGCTTCAATTTCCGGAGAGCAGGTTCTATTCACGCCCCGGAGGCGACCTGGTAATCTTTAGAAGTCCCCCGCCCGGCTACGAATGGTACAAATTTCTGGACCTGATTCTGGATACGGCCCAGCACTATTGCCATGGGAAGGAGCTGTATACAATTGGCAGCATTATTTCCCCGGGCGCCCATACTACTCCCCGGGAGCTTATCGGCGTCTTCAACTCACCGGAGCTAAAGGAGGCCTTCAGCCAGTACGACCTCGACCGGGAACTGAACTATGAGACGCCTCCCGGGCACAGGCCTACCCTGAATTCCTTTCTTCTCTGGGCCGCAAGAAGGAGAAATATCCCCGGGGTCAGCCTCTGGGTACCCATTCCCTTCTACCTGGTAACCGTGGACGATGCCAGGGCTCAAAGGCGGGTCCTCGAATTCTTTAACCAGAGATTTGATTTGCGAATCGACCTCAGTGACCTTGACGAAGAGGCCAGGCTGCAGAATGAAAAAATAAGCCGGTTGAGAGGCTCCTCTCCCGAAATTGACCGCTATATCACCAGGCTGGAGAGTAACCTGAGGCTCTCCGAGGAAGAAAACGAAAAACTGGTCATGGGAATTGAAGAGTGCCTCCAGGGCAACCAGCAGACCTAACCCTCAAGGTGTGATGTGTCATTCAGCGTAATAAGGCGACAACCACCATCGGTAGCTTGCGTTACGCTCAGCGAGGCATTACCTATCTCAAACCGGCGATAGATGCTATTCGATACCCCGAGGACATGTGCCACCAGTACCCTGACAACAGCATCATGGGTCACGATCACCGCTTGCTTACCCCGGTTAGCCCCCACCACCGTTTTAAAGGCCTGAATGGCCCGCTCGGTTACCTGCCTGAAACTTTCGCCGTTAGGCATGGTCAGCTCCGAAGGGTCAATCCTTGACTGCTGCCAGAGCTCCGGCCACCTTCGCCTGACCTCATACGCATGGAGCCCCTGCCAGTCACCGAGTTGGACTTCAATCAAGTTGTCCAGGAGCTGCAGCTCAAGACCGTGCGGCTCCGCCAGAAGAGCCGCGGTAGTACGGGTCCTCCGCAGTGGACTGGTATAGACCGAAGCGATAGGCAGCGGAGCCAGCCGGGCAGACAGGCTGCGCGCCTGAGCGTAGCCCACATCATCCAGGTCTTCGCCAGACCAGCCCATATAGTAGCCGGCAACGTTCGATTTGGTCCGCCCATGGCGGACGAGAAGGACAGTTGTCACCATCTGCAGTACCCCTCACTCACCCAGCTTCACTGTCACCCTTGCTTCACCGGTAACCACTGTTTCCCGCTTCTGGTTGTGGCAGTCCACCCTGCAGGTGAAATTAAGATTGTCGTTTTCTCTCTTGACTGAGTCGACCCTGCCACTGACCATAACGGTATCCGTGGAATGAGCGGGCGCCTTAAAGCGGACTGATAGCTTACCCCCTGAAAACCAGTTTTCCTTGAAGACCTGCGTCATCATTTCCGAGACATAGGCTAAAATCAGCATACCATGGGCGACGGTACCCCCGAAGACAGTCCGGGCCGCGAATTTTTCATCGACATGAATAGGGTTGAAGTCACCGACAGCCTCAGCATAAAGATTTATCTTCTCCTGGTTAAGGTGCCTGATAACGCCGGGGAGGGCGTCTCCAGGATGTAATTCGGGTACTTCGGACTCGGATGTAATCATTTTGTACTAACACCAACCTCAGCGGGTGAAACTACCGTCGTCGTCGCCGAGAGGACCAACTCCCGGCCCCGGTCAAAGGCTTCAAGCCCGATTACCACCATCCTCAGCCCGGAACGGCTTATCTTCTTAATAATCCGAACGTGACAATCTATAGTCGAGCCAACAGATACCGCTTTGAGGAATTCGATTTCCTGAGAAGCATGGACCGAACCGGGGGGCATATCAATGGACTGAGATGCCGCTTTCAGGGCACAGGCCAGGATAGCCAGGGGTGGAACGAGACCGCCATATGAAGAGGCTTCTACCGCCTCTTCAAACCGGGAGATAAGCAACGGGGTCAGTTCGCATCTAACAGAAGGAAACTCGTTGCCGATTTCCAGTTCTTCGTACTTTTTAGGTGCCCGACTATCGACCTTACCTCTCATCTCCACCCACATTGATTTCCTCAGATACCTGAAGGGTCTGCTTACTTGCCAAAGTATATAATCAGCCTGAAGACGATGTCAATCTGGAATATCGACCTGGACTGCTATCTTCCCGCATTATCTGCTGCCAATCTTTCACAGGGCTATTGACATCAGGGGAAGAATGGTTTATTGTTCATAGTCAAAAAGAGGAAGGAGGTCTTGATGCAAGCATACTGTATGAAATGCCGTACCAAAAGGGAAATGAAAGATGCTAAAGCCATAACCATGAAGAACGGCAGGCCAGCGACTCAGGGTGTGTGCCCCGTTTGCGGGACCAAGATGTTCAGAATCGGGAAGAGCTAAACTGACGCTGCCGGTATTGGATTTAAAGTTAAGGCTGGATATTCTTCATAGCGAGGATATCCAGCCTTCTTGTTACCCGCTATGAACAATCGTTATTCGCGTCCTTACCGGAATCAGGAGGGTAGGAACTGGATTAACCCGATTCCAGAGTAACAGAGAATAACGTATTTGGGGAACTTCCCCACCCACAGGGCAGGCAGGAACTTGCGGAGCGGCATCCTTGCCGCCCCCGCTATCATCCCCCCGATGTCAAAGGGGATAATGGGTTGGAAGGCGAGCAGGGAGATAGCCCACATCCCGTACCGCTGCATCCAGCCGACAAACCTATCATACCCCGCCATATATTCCGCTATCGCTATCTTCTTACCCAGGTAGCCAGCATAATAGCCGCTGAGTTCCCCCAGGGTCCCCCCTATGCTGGCAGCCAGAGCAATCATTACCGGGTTCCATTCGGTAGCGGCGGCTATCATCAGTGATGCGGCGAGGGGCACCGGGGCAATGATGGTAAAGTTACAGAGCAGCGTCGTCCCGAACACGATTAAATAAGCCAACCAGGCAATTTTATCCAACGGGAGCGGAAAGCGTTCCCCGAGGCTCTGAAACAGATAAGCCAGACCGAAGCTTATGGCAATGAGGCTAACCAGTGAAATTACCAGCCTCGGCCAGTTAATCTGGCTACCCTGTTTCATAGTGGGATAAGTCTAGCATATCTCCACCCGGCTGCTCAAGGACAGCCCGCCTCCTCAAATCACAAGGCATCCCGAGCGGGGGTATTACCTTGCAGACTAAAAGCTGCTATAATCTTGTAGTAAAGTCCACTTGATTATTTAAGGGTGGTGCTCAACCCATGGTAGAGATATTACGTAGCAAAAATGTTGCCACGAGGTTCCAGATACTGGCCGAAATAGCGGCCGGGCAGCCCGATATCCAGCAGAAAGACATTGCCAGAAGGCTCAATATTACCCCTCAGGCCGTATCCGACTACATCAAACGACTGCTAAAGGAGGGGTTGCTCACCTCCACCGGACGCTCACAATACCGGGTCAGTAACGAAGGGGTTGACTGGATGTTGAGACATCTCAAGGAGCTCCAGGAGTACTTCGAGATAGTGGGGAAGGCGGTAAGCAATATCAAGGTTTCGGCAGCTATCGCCGGTTGTAATCTATCACGGGGCCAGACTGCAGGTCTGGTAATGAGGGAAGGCCTCCTGTTTGCTACCGGCGACCCGGGCGTCAGGGTAACGGGCACGGCTGTTTCCGATGCAATTGAAGGTGACGATGTCGGTATTACCAACATCCAGGGGATAATAAGCCTGGAGATAGGCAAGGTCGCCATCCTGGAAGTACCCGGCATGCAAAAAGGTGGTTCCAGAAATGTCGACCCCAGCCGGCTGCAGCGCCTGATTCAGGGTAAAACTCCGGTTGCGGTTGTGGGCATTGAGGCCCTGGTGGCCCTGAAACGGACAGGCATCCAACCCGACTGTACCTACGGGGCAGAGGAAGCAGTAATCGAAGCCGCCAGTAGAGGGCTGTCCCCGGTAATAGTCTGCGTGGATGAAGAGGTGCCTACGCTGATTAAGAGACTGGAGAAGGCAAACATCAGGTACAGGCTCTCTGACTTAAGACCGGGCTGATTACCCGCCGCTACATTCACCCGGCTCTTATCCCTTAAACACTTGAGGAATGATAATCCCCCCTGCTATTGACAGGGGTCCTCCACCCCCACTATAATCAAGCACAACGGATTATAATCTACTTGCCTTGATTATCTCTCATGGCAAGGGGGACGGAGGATATATGCGGTTAAGAACAGTGGTGACCATATTCTTAATAGTCTCAACAGTCCTGATAAGCTTTCTCGGTGCCTGTACGCCAGCGACTGAAGAACCAGTACCACCGGTTCAAAGTAAGCTAACCTTTCCTGTTGATATAACCGACCAGATGGGTAGGGTAGTCACAATAGAGAAAATGCCGGAGACAATTGTTTCTCTCTCCCCTAGCAATACTGAAATTGTATATGCCTTAGGCCTGGAGAAGAAGCTAGTGGGGGTGACAGAGTTTTGCGATTACCCTGCTGAGGCAAGGGACAAGCCGAAGATAGGTGGCTTTAGCATTATTGATATAGAGAGAGTGCTTGAGATACAGCCAGACCTGATACTGGCGGCTAACATTCACAGGAATGAGGTCATCCCAAAATTGGATGAGCTTGGCTTAACAGTCATTTGTCTCGACCCAACAACTCTTGAAGAGGTGCTGGAAGCTATCACCCTGGTTGGAGAGGTCACCGGGAAAAAGAAGGAGGCTTCTCGGTTAGTAGCCGGGATGCGGAACAGGATTAAGGCGGTAACTGACAAGACGGATAGTCTGCCAGAGGCGCAAAGACTCAGAGTTTTTTATATTACCTGGCATGCCCCCTTAACGACATCCGGCTCGGGAACCCGCCATAACGAGCTAATCCGAATGGCAGGCGGAACAAACATTGCCCAAGACCTCACCGGTTATGCGGCAATCAATTTAGGGGCAATCATTGAAGCAAATCCTCAGGTGATAATTGCGGGCATCGGCATGGGGTCAGGTAAGGATTCGCCTTTTCAGTATGTAAGGACTGAGCCGAGATTAAGGAATGTGGACGCCCGTATTAACAACAGGGTATATAGCATAGACGTTGACCTGGCCGGTCGCCCTGGACCGAGGATAACCGACGCGCTGGAGAAGTTCACCGAATTCATACACCCGGAACTATTTAAAAAGGACTGATGAATATTTACCATATAACCTATGCGCCAACGGTTAAAACCGTCCACCTGCACTTCTGGGGCTGCAACCTTATGTGTCACGGGTGCATACGCCGAAAGGGAATTTATGATTTCCATCTTGGGGAAACCAAAGATACCATTTCCGAGGAAAGAGAGGGGCCTAACGAGAAGCCGACCCGCTTCCTGGATATTGGAGAGGTCAAGGATATCCTGAAAGAAAAGGACTTCTGGCAAGTTATATTTATGGGCATGGAGGCCACGCTCGACCCTGAGCTTCCTAAGCTGGCTAAATTCCTTCATAAGGAATTCCATAGTCACAACACCCTTCTTACCAATGGCTTAAGGCTGGTCCCTGTGGATTACATAGATGAGGTTGTCGTGAGCATAAAGGCTTATCAGGATGATATTCATCGGGATTACACCGGGGTTTCCAATAAAGAAATATTGCGGAATTTTATCAAAATCTACTCCTCGGGGAAAAAGTTTCGGTCGGAAAGCGTTTTCATCCCTGACCTTATTGAGTGCTTGGAAATCGAGCGCATTGCCAAGTTTATCTCCAGTGTTGATAAAACCATCCCTTATAGAATTGACGGCTATGTCCCCGTGGGGAATAACCCCTGGCGGCGACCTACATTTCAGGAAATGGAGAGGGCAGTCGGCATAGCTCAAAAGTACCTTCTCAATGTCTCTTGTTTGATAGGAAAGAAAAACGTGAAATCTGATATTATAAGGATCTTCTAATTATGTCCTGGCAGCAAGCTAAACTATCCCATGCCAGCCAAGCTGGGCCAGCAGCCATTTATCCTCACTGGCACCGCCGGGCATACACTATTCTGGGGCTTTTGATTGCATCTGTAGGGGTGGTGGCACTTGCCACCACTATTGGTAGCGTTCAAATTCCTTTCTTCACTACATGCCGTGTTCTGTTTTCGCAATTGCCCCTGGTCGACATAGCTCCTACCTGGCCAAGCACTACAGAGACCATAATTCTGGAAATACGCTTGCCCAGGATCATTCTGGCAGGTCTTGTCGGTGCTGCCCTGGCGATAGCCGGGGCTACCTATCAGGGGCTGTTTCGTAATCCGTTAGCCGACCCTTACCTAATCGGCGTGGCTCAAGGGGCATCGCTAGGAGCAGTCATTGGCTTCTTACTCCCATTCGACTGGCCTGGAATGTGGTTCGGGGTTATCCCCCTACTCGCCTTCACCGGGGCACTATTTAGCGTAGCCATCGTCTATAATCTGGCTCGAGTAGGCAAGACTCTGCCCGTGACTACCCTTATCCTGGCCGGTGTGGCTCTGGGAGCCCTTTGGGGGTCAATAGTTTCTTATCTCATCATCACCAGCGGGGAGAAGATGCATGGAATTATATTCTGGCTTATGGGTAGTTTCTCCTTAAGCCAGTGGTCGGAGGCAAAGGTTGTTCTCCCCTATGTGGTAGTGGGGGTAGCCATCATTTTACTTCATGGTCGCTCGCTTAATGTAATGCAGCTTGATGAGGAGCAGGCTCAACAGCTAGGAATCAATGTAGAGAGGCTCAAGCTTATTCTTCTTGCCGCCGCTACCCTAATTACTGCTGCCGCTGTTTGTTTCGTGGGCACCATCGGATTTGTGGGCATTATCATCCCTCATGCTGTGCGCCTGATTTGGGGACCGGATTACCGTTTCCTATTACCCTTGTCCGCCCTCAGCGGTGCCATTTTCTTAATCCTCGCTGACCTGGTAGCACGCACCGCTTTAGCGCCTACCGAGATACCGATAGGGGTAATCACTGCCATCTGTGGAGCACCCTTCTTCCTCTACTTATTGCGGCGCAAGAAAAGAGCTGTTTTCTTCTGAGGATAGCCAAAATGATAAAATTAGAACTACAGAACATTTGGTTGGCCTACAGTGGTAAGGTGGTGGTGAAAGACGTAACTTTTCAGGTGATGCCCGGGGAGATGGTGGGGCTTATCGGACCAAACGGCTGCGGCAAGTCAACCATTATCAAGGCGATAAGCCGCGTAATCTCCCCATATTCGGGGAGAATATTCGTGGATGGGAAAGATGTATCCAAGATGCCCTGGGGAGATTTAGCCCGCTTACTCGGTGTAGTCCCTCAGATGCCACTCCTGCCCAGTGCCTTTACTGCCTTTGAGGTAGTGCTCATGGGGAGGAATCCCCACCTCGGTCTTCTTCAGTATGAAGGTGCGAGAGACCTGGCTATCACCTGGCAAGCTATGGAGAGGACAGCAACTCAGTCTCTCGCTGAACGAAGGGTAGGTGAGCTTTCCGGCGGGGAGATACAGCGCATAGTCATTGCTCGTGTCCTGGCTCAAGAGCCGAAGTCAATCCTTTTAGATGAGCCGACAGCAAATTTGGATATCAGCCATCAGGTTGTAATCCTTGACCTGATTAAGAACCTTTGCCTGGAAAATAATTTGGCGGTTGTGATTGCCCTTCATGACCTGAACCTTGCCTCACAATACTGCGACCGATTAGTCCTGATAAATAACGGGCAGGTTCACGACCAGGGGACACCGAGAGAGGTCATCAACTCTCGGAACATCAAGGAGGTATACGGAGCTGAGGGCTGCGTCTATGCCCATCCGGTTAATGGACTCCCCGCTGTCCTACTCAAGTCAGGCAGTAACAAACATGTTGAAGTCAAAGATACGACAGAGGGGGACATTGTTTAACGGTTTGGAAATTCTACTCATATTGTTTTTAGCCATAGTGATTGATTTGGCTTTAGGTGAGCCACCTCGCCTGATGCACCCCGTGGTGTGGATGGGGAAGATTACATCATTCTTAGCCAGGGGTGGCAATAATCGACGCCCCTTAGTTCAGTTTATCTGTGGGGTTGGAATAACCCTGGTCATTATAGGATTGTTCACAGCTCCTGCCTATTTTATGCTTATTTATCTAAAGGGCCTTAACTTTGTGGCCTATGTAGTTTTAGGGGCTTTATTTCTTAAATTGACCTTTTCCCTGAGGGGACTGCGGCAGGTGGTGCTTGGCGTTAAGAAGCTTCTACTGAAGGAAAAACTGGATGAAGCCCGCTTTGAGCTGCGTGCTCTGGTCAGCCGTGATACGAGTAGCTTATCCAGGCCGTTCCTGATATCGGCGGCGGTGGAATCAGCCGCTGAGAGTACCTGTGACAGCTTCGTGGCACCGCTCTTTTACTTTCTATTCCTTGGTGTCCCTGGGGCATTTGCCTACCGTGTCGTGAGTACCCTGGACAGCATGATAGGTTATCACGGGAAATACGAGTATTTGGGCAAATTCCCAAGCAGACTGGATGATGTGCTTAACTTTATACCTGCCCGGCTGACGGCACTGCTTTTAGTCTGGGCTGCCTTTCTCTCCAGGCGTAGTGGCAGAAGGTCATGGCGGGTGGCGCTTGATGACCATTCTAAGACAGAAAGTCCCAATGCTGGCTGGCCGATGGCAGCAGCTGCCGGTGCGCTTAACGTACAGCTGGAAAAGGTGGGCCACTACAAACTGGGCAGGGCAAATGCCCCGCTGGTCCCGGAGACCATTGACGAGTCGCTGAGCCTGGTGCAAATAGCGGCTGTGACCTGGATTCTGGTATGTCTTGTCATTGAGGTGATTCACCTTGTCTATTCGACCTAAACCAGAAATAGAGAAGCTAGAGGTCTGTCCTCATGGCGGGCCAAATTACGCTGAACTTAGAGCTATGGGGCTTACTGCCGATGAGATAATTGATTTCAGTGTCAGTTCTAACCCGTTTTCCTTCCCGCCGGAGGTAAGGGACGTCTTTGATTCTGTTGTCATTGACCGCTACCCTGATTCTGAATCTACGGAGCTAAAAGTGTGCCTCTCGGGAAAACTGGGTGTTCCCCCGGATAACATCCTTGTTGGCAGTGGCTCCATAGAAATTATCCGCCTCATCGCCCTGGCTTACTTTGGTCATGGCGATTCGGTTCTCATCCTCAAGCCAACATTTGGTGAGTACGAGGTTGCCTGCCAGATTGTTGGCGCCGGAATCCTTGAGCAATGGGGGGAGGAGAAGAAGAACTTCACCATTAACATAGGCGAGACGGTAGCTCTTATCCGGCAGCATCACCCTAAAGGCGTCTTTATCTGCAATCCCAATAACCCTACCGGCCAGTATCTATCTCAGCAGGAGATTGAAAGGGTTTTGGAGGCCTCTCCTCAGAGTCTTGTCATCCTGGACGAGGCCTATAGCGCCTTTACCGAAGGAAGCTGGCCTTCTACTGAGCTCGTGCCCCGGGGCAATGTTATTAGTGTGCGTTCCATGACCAAAGATTATGCTCTGCCGGGGCTACGACTGGGCTATGCCGTGGCAAGCAAGAAGATTACTCACGACCTGCGCAAGGTCTGTCCCCCGTGGAACATCAATGCAGTGGCCCAGAAGGCGGGGGTAATTGCTCTAGGAGATACTTCTTATCTCAGGCAGTGTGAGATGAAGATCAGGCGGGTAAAGCAGTTTTTGTTGAGTGAGCTGGGGCAGATTGGCTTTACCGTATTGCCATCGAAAACCAATTTCTTTCTGGTAAAGGTAGGTAACGGGAGAAAGTTTCGAGCCTGTTTGTTAAGGCATGGCATCCTCGTCCGTGATTGTGCCTCCTTTGGCCTGCCGGAATATGTCCGCATCGCGGCGCGCACCATGCCGGAGTGCCGAAGACTAATCACCACCCTCAAGACGCTAGGGCGTGAAGGAGAGCTGGGCACCAGCATCTAATGCTATGAAATCGCACGGTTTGAATTATGATACCATTGTTCAAGCGCTCGAAGAAAGCGTAAAGCGGAACCTAGCCGATGGGCTTCTCCTTTCGGGAGGGCTGGACACAGCTATACTTGCTTACCTTAGTTCAAGGTGGGCGAAACCAAGCTGTATTACCGTTGCCCTGCGCGATGCCCCGGCACCGGATGTTGACTATGCCAAGCTGGTAGCCAGCCATTTGGGCCTGAGCCACTACATCCACTATTTTAAGGCCGAGGAACTGGAAGAGAGTATTCGGGCTACAGTCAGGATTCTGAAGTCTTTTGACCCTATGGAAGTCCGCAATAGTGCCGCCATCTATCTTGCATTGAAAGACGGAAGCGACCGGGGCATGTCGACCATTATGACGGGAGATGGGTGCGATGAGCTTTTTGGTGGCTACAGCTTCCTCTTCGGCCTCAGCAAGGAGGAACTGGACAGAGCACTTAAAAAGTTATGGACCAACATGAGCTTTTCTTCAATATACTTAGCCGTGGACCTGGGCGTGGAAGTTAGACTTCCATACCTGGACCCACAATTCAAGGCTTTGGCAACAGACTTAGATGTGGGGCTGAAGGTCAAGAGGGAAAGGGGACAGGTATGGGGCAAGTGGCTTCTGCGCAAGGCTTTCGAGAATATTATGCCGCGGGAACTAATATGGAGGGTCAAGGCACCGATAGAAGTAGGGACCGGCACCGCCATACTGCCGTCCCTTTTCGATTCAACAATCCCAGACCTTGAGTTCACTGAAAAGAAGGCAAAATATCTCGATGAGGATAGGGTTGTCATTAGAAGTAAGGAGCACCTTTTCTATTACGAGGTTTTCAGAAGTGAGGTAGGCGTTCCTTCTGCGAGGGATAGTGATTTAAAGACCTGTCCGGAGTGTGGCTCTAATGTTAAGGAGGGAGCCTCATTTTGCCGGACATGTGGTGCTTACCCCATATAGGTCTCACTTCGTGATAGAATGCTCTGATGGGAACAGAACAGGCATTTTGGGAAGGGATGAAATTGATAGACTAGCTCACACGGGAGGTAGAGGTGTCAGAAATTCTGTCCAATACGATCGGAACGATAAAGCCTCCAGACAAAAAGGCGGCGGCCAAGGCTCAGGCTCGCCAGGACCAACTGACCAAGCCGCGCGGCAGCCTGGGAAGGCTGGAAGAACTCTCCGTTAAAGTAGCCGGCATCACGGGAAAAGAGCTGCCCCGCATCGAGCGAAAGGCCATCGTGATTATAGCCGGCGACCATGGTGTTGTCGCCGAGGGGGTGAGTGCCTACCCCCAGGAGGTCACCGCCCAGATGGTGCATAACTTCTTGAGGGGTGGTGCCGCCATCAATGTGCTTGCCCGGCATATCGGTGCCCGCATGGTGGTTGTTGACATGGGGATAGTGGCAGAGCTCGAGCCCCATCCGTCGCTTGTTTCCAGAAAGATAGCCCCGGGCACACACAATATGGCTAAGGGGCCGGCGATGAGTAAGGAACAGGCACTGCGGGCCGTAGAGAGTGGCATTGAGGTCATTAACGGGGAGGTAGCCAGAGGGCTGGACATAGTCGGCGTGGGAGACATGGGAATCGGCAATACCACTCCGAGCAGCGCCATTTGTGCCGCAATCACCGGAGAGTCCGTAGGCAGGGTAACCGGTAAAGGGACCGGCGTCAGCGATAAGCAGCTGGCATTAAAAGTAAAGGTGATAGAGACAGCGCTTGCCCTGAATAGACCGGACCCCGGGGATGCCATCGATGTCCTGTCTAAAGTGGGAGGCTTTGAAATCGGCGGGATTGCCGGGGTTATCCTCGGTGCCGCTGCCCGGCGCCTGCCCGTCGTCATCGATGGCTTTATTGCAGGCGCCGCCGCCCTCATTGCCAGCGGGCTCTGCCCCAGGGTGAAGGACTATCTTATTGCAGCCCACGTGTCAGCGGAGGTAGGACACCGAGCCATCCTCGATTACCTCGGGCTCAGGCCACTTCTCGACCTCGGGATGCGCCTCGGTGAGGGGACCGGGGCGGCGCTAGCCATCTCTATTGTCGAGGCAGCGGTAAAAGCCCTCGCCGGGATGGCTACCTTTGCTGATGCTGGCGTTTCGGAGAAGCTGAATTGAAGCTGCTCGCCGCATTTCGGTTTTTGACCGTTATCCCGCTTCCAGGGCGGCACGAATTCAGTGCCGGGGAGGCAGGCGCCTCGCTGGGATATTTCCCCCTGGTCGGGCTCTTCCTGGGAGCGGTGCTTGCCGGTATCGATTGGGCGCTCGGCTTCATCCTGCCCTCTTCCATCACTAACGCCATTATTCTAATAGCCCTGCTGCTCCTCACCGGGGCTTTGCACATTGACGGCTTCATCGACACCTGCGACACGCTCTTTGGCCGGAGAACACCCCGGGAAAGGTGGCGGATAATGAGCGATAGCCACGTGGGAAGCTTCGGGGTTGCCGGCGCTTTTTGCCTGCTGCTGCTGGCCTATGTTTCCCTGGGGGAAATAGCCGGGACTCACAGGACGGTAGCCCTTATTCTCACGCCGGCACTCAGCCGCTGGGCGATGGTCTATGCCATCTTTGCCTTTCCTTACGCCAAACCGGCGGGCCTGGGCAAGGCTTTCAAGCAGCAGGCGGACGGGAAGAAGTTCGCCCTGGCAACCTCACTGGTGCTGGTATCGACTCTGGGACTGCTCGCACTCCAGGGCCTGACTCCAATCTTCACCGGTCCGGTGCTGATATTCGCGGTCTGGCTGCTGGCGGCGGCACTGGGGCTACTTTTGCAGCGAAGGTTCGCCGGGCTCACCGGGGACAGCTACGGCACCATCAATGAGGTGACCCAGGTATTTGTCCTCATCCTTTTCTGTCTTATCTCAAGGTGGTACTGATATCGCCGGATTTCGAGGAATTGGCAATGACCAGGTTTTTCTTAGTCAGACACGGTAAAACCGAAGGAGAGGAAAGTCGGTATTACGGACATACCGACATCAGCCTGAGCCGGGAAGGAATCAAACAGGGGGAGGCACTGCGGGACCGGCTTGCCGGAGAGAACATCAATGTGATTTACTCCAGCGACTTAAGGCGGGCCTCCGATACCGCCGGGATAATCGCCGCCGCCCCTAAGCTGCAGGTGATACCACGCCCGGGACTGCGGGAGCTTGACTTTGGCGAGCTTGACGGCATGGCCTTTGAAGAAATGAAGGAGCACTACCATGAGGCGCCCAGGCTCCTGAGCGGACAGGACCCCGGTATGAGCGCCCCCGGCGGCGAAAGCTTAAGGCAGATGAGCGTCCGCCTCAAGCGATTTGCGGCTGAAGTCCGAAAGCAGCCCCCGGAGCGGACATTACTGGTAGTAGCCCACAGCGGCTCGCTCCGGGTGCTTCTCTGCATCCTGCTCGGGATAAGACTAAAGCACTGGTGGCAATTCCAACTTGAGCCCGCTTCCCTCACAATAGTGGAAACCTATCCCGAGGGAGCGGTACTCTGCCTGCTGAATGATACATCTCACCTGGAAGGAGAAAGGGGATTGATATCATGAAAGTCGTTGTCTCGTGGAGCGGAGGAAAGGATAGCTGTTTTGCCTGTCACAAAGCCCTGGCACAGGGCTACGAGGTCTCCTATCTAATCAATTTCATATCCCGGGAGTTCAGAAGGGTCTCCTTTCACGGGACCAGGGCTCGCCTCATCTCCCGGCAGGCGCAGGCAATAGAAACCCCCCTGGTGCAATACACCGTCCCACCAGACATGTCCCTCTATGAACAGACGTTTAAGAAGGCTGTATCTGCTCTGAAGCGCAACGGCGTGGAAGGCATGGTCTTTGGCGATATCTACCTCCAGGAACACAGGGACTGGATAGAAAGGGTCTGTGGGGAACTGGGTATCACCCCCCTGCTGCCTCTATGGGGTATGGCTCCGGAGCGTGTCCTTGGTGACTTCATCGAGGCAGGCTTTGAAGCATTAATAATTTCGGCTAAGGCAGACATCTTTGACGAGAAGTGGCTGGGGCAAAGGATAGACCGCGGCTTCCTGTTTGACCTGAAACAGCTGGAGCAGGGAAAGGAATTAGATGTTTGTGGGGAGCATGGAGAGTATCACACCCTGGTAGTGGACGGGCCGCTGTTTTGGAAGCGACTTCAGGTAACATATGGGGACAGGGTACAACGGGATGGGCGCTGGTTCCTTGACATCCCGAGGTGCAGACTTAAATCGAAGTAAGGAAACTGGATTCGAGGTACGAAGATGGCTAAACAGTGCATCCTCATTCTGGGCGGCGCCCGCAGCGGGAAGAGCCGCCTGGCTAAAGAGATGGCGCTCCGCCTCGGTGGCAAGGTGCTTTTCGTAGCCACAGGGGAAGCCCGGGATGAGGAGATGGAGCAGCGAATCGAGAAACACAAGCGAGAACGCCCCCCCACCTGGCGCTCCGCCGAGCTTCCCACGGGTGTCGGCAAAGGGCTCCGGAGGGAGATTGGCAGCGCTCAGGTGGTCATCGTGGACTGCCTGACCCTGCTGGCATCCAACATAATTGGCCGGTGCGGCGACGACCCGGAGCAAGTTAGCGCCGAGCTGGTAGAGGCAAGACTCACCGCTGAAATCGATGAACTCACCGGTTGCATTGATGACAGCGCCGCCACTTTCATCCTGGTCAGTAACGAGGTAGGCATGGGTCTGGTACCCGAAAGCAGGGTAGGCCGTCTCTACCGTGACCTCTTGGGGAAAGTGAACCAGACCATCGCCAGGCGGGCTGACCGCGTCTACTTCATGCTCAGCGGCGTGCCTCTGAATCTCAAAGGGGGAGATTGCCAGAATGAGAGGTAAAGACGTACTAAAAGGCGCTGGAGCCAGCATAGTTGCAAGATTTCGCAGGGAAACGTAGTATACTAGAAGAAACACTACCGAGGGGGGAGAAATGAAAGTAAGCCGGGTGGCGGAGATGAGGGACCTGGACTACCGGGCAACAGATGACTTCGGCATTACTCAAGAGCTGCTGATGGAAAACGCCGGCGAGGCTGCCTACTTTGTCATTCTGACGGAACTCGGAGTGAAGGGTAAAAAATTCGTCGTTTTCTGCGGTGCCGGCAACAACGGAGGAGACGGGTTCGTGGTTGCCAGAAAGATTCACTCAACCGGCGGAGAGGTGCGGGTCTGCTTCCTAGGCGAAAGAGATAAGCTGGAGGGGTCGGCAAAGGAGAACCTCGACATTATTTCCCGGATACCGGTAGAGGTCAATGATATCGAGTCAGGAGAGCAGGCGAAGGAAGCCATCTCCTGTTGTGACGTCATCATCGATGCCATCTTCGGGACCGGTCTCTCCAGGGAAGTGACGGGAATATACCGGGATGTCATCCGGCTGATAAACAGGAGCCAGAAGAAGGTAGTCAGTATTGATATTCCCTCAGGCATCAACGGTGATACCGGGCAGGTGATGGGGGAAGCGGTAAGAAGTGACTACACCGTAACCTACGGGCTCCCAAAATTTGGCAATATACTCTATCCCGGCTTTGAGTACTGCGGCAAGCTCTATGTGTCACACATCTCCTTCCCCCCCTCTCTGTATAACATGGACTCGCTAAAGGTCCGGATAAATGAGCCGGTGGAACTCCCCCCCAGGGATAAAGACACGCACAAGGGAAGCTACGGGAAGGCTCTTTTTATTGCCGGCTCCTCAGGCTACCTGGGAGCACCCTACTTTTCCGCTCTCTCCTTCCTCAAGGCCGGCGGCGGGCTTTCCTACCTGGCTACACCCCGGTCTATCTCACCATTTCTGGCAAGCAAGGGAAGTGAGATTGTCTTCATCCCCCAGAGGGAAACCGGCTCAGGGAGCCTCTCCCTGGAAAGCAAGGAGGAGCTCCTGGAATTATCCCGGGGGGTGAACATCGTCGTTATGGGGCCCGGCCTCTCCTTAAACGAGGAGACACAGGAGCTGGTAAGAGAGCTCGCCAGGAGAATCGAAACCCCGTTACTCATAGATGGCGACGGGATTACCGCTATCGCCGGGGAAGTAAAGCTCATCAAGCAGAGGGAGGCGGAGACCATCCTCACCCCCCACAGCGGTGAAATGTCCCGCATCACCGGGATGGAAACGGGCAAGATAAACGAAGATAAGATAAACGTCCTGCAAAGGACAGCCCGGGAACTCGGCGCTATTATCGTGCTCAAAGGAGCCCACTCGCTCACAGGTTATCCCGACGAGACGGTGTACATCAACCCCAGCGGAAACCCGGGAATGGCTACTGCCGGGAGTGGAGATGCGCTCACCGGTGCGATTGCCGCCATGTACGGGCTGGGGTTACCCCTTCAAGACGCCGTGAGAACGGGCGTCTTTATGCACGGCCTCTCCGGAGACCTGGCCGCCAGGGAAAAGGGCGAGGACGGGATAACAGCGCAGGACATCCTGGACTATCTGCCGCGGGCAGTAAGGGATTACCGCCAGGACTTCAAGGTGCTTTCGGAGAACTTTTACGGAAGCGTTTACACCGTGTAGGAGGCAAGGTGAAAGCCTGGATTCTGGAAAAGCAAGCCCGGGTTGAGGAGAAACCGCTAACACTCCAGGAGGTCCCCACTCCCCAGCCCGCGGCGGGAGAGATAAGGCTGAAGGTGCACGCCAGCGGCGTCTGCCGGACGGATATCCACGTGACCGAGGGCGACCTGCCCCTGAGGAAGTCTCCCCTCATCCTGGGCCACCAGGTTGCGGGAGTTGTCGATGAGGTAGGGGAAGGGGTAACCGGGTTCAAAACCGGCGACCGGGCGGGTGTCACCTGGCTCAATTACTCCTGCGGCAACTGCAAGTTTTGCCGCTCCGGGAGGGAAAACCTCTGTCCCCAGGCAAGATTCACCGGCTGGACCGAGGATGGGGGACATGCTGAATATATGAAGGTGTCGCAGGACTTCGCCTTTCACACTGGAGAGAACCTCTCCTTGATGGAAACCGCCCCCCTCATGTGCCCCGGAATAACCGGCTACAGGGCCCTGAAACTCACCGGGGCGAAAAGGGGAGACAGGCTGGGGCTCTACGGATTCGGACCCGCCGCCTCGTACGTCATCCAGATAGCGAAATACGTGGGGATAGAGACCTACGTGGTTACCCGGAGCGAAAAGAACCAGAATTGGGCGGCAGGGCTGGAGGCAGATTGGGTAGGCGGGTATGAAGACAGGATACCCGGCAAATTCGACGCCGCAATCCTATTCCCCCCGGCGGGGAACCTGGTCGAAATCGCTCTCTCCCAGCTAGACAGCGGGGGGAAGCTCGTTCTGGGAGCGGTCTACATGACGCCTATTGAAATCAAGGACTATAACCACCTGTGGATGGAGCACTCAATACAGAGCCTGGCGAACATCACCCGGGACGACGGAAGAGAATTTCTGGAGCTTGCCTCAAAGATGGGAATAAAAACAGAGATGGAGATATTCCCTTTTGATAAACTGCCGGAAGCCCTCATCCTGGCTAAAGAGGGGAAGGTGAAAGGGACCGCCGTAATCAGGGTCGCCTTCTAACCTGTAAAGCCCCCGGTATCACCCCGGCACCAGCGGTCGAATAGCCTGTATCACTACCCCCTGACAGGTTTACAGTACCGCCAGGTATTTCGCAAGCTCATACTCGGTCACCTGGGTCCGGTACTGGCCCCACTCTATCCTCTTATTCTCGATAAAGGCATCGAACACATGGTCGCCAAGGGCCTGGCGTACCAGCTCACTCTTCTCGGTAAGCTGAATTGCCTGCCAGAGGTTAGCGGGCAGGGTCCCTATCCCCCTTCTCTCCCTCTCCTCCCCGGTCATCTCGTATACGTTCTCCTCCACCGCCCCGGGGAGTTCATATCCCTTTTCAATCCCTTCCAGCCCTGCCGCCAGCATTACGCTGAAGGCAAGGTAGGGGTTACAGGCAGGGTCAGGGGAGCGGAGCTCTATCCGGGTGGCGTTTTCCTTACCCGGCCTATACTCGGGGACTCGAACCAGGTCGGAGCGGTTGCGCCGCGCCCAGGAAATGTAAACCGGCGCTTCATAGCCGGGGACCAGCCGCTTGTAGGAATTGACCCACTGGTTGCAGACCAGGGTAATTTCAGGGGCACGCTTTAAGAGACCGGCGGTATAATGCCTGGCTACCCCGGAAATGTGATACTCATCGTCTTTGCCGAAGAAAGCGTTGCGCTCACCTTTGAACAGCGACTGGTGCACATGCATCCCACTGCCATTGATGCCGAAAACAGGTTTGGGCATAAAGGTAGCATAAACCCCGTGCTTCAGAGCAATCTGCTTGACTACCAGCCGGTAGGTCATCACGTTGTCCGCCATCGCCAGGGCATCGGTATAACGCATGTCAATCTCGTGCTGGCTGGGGGCAGCCTCATGGTGGGAATACTCAACGCCGATGCCCATCTTCTCCAGGGTAACCACCGTCTCCTGCCTCAGGTCAGTGGCGGCGTCTAAGGAGGTCATATCAAAATAGCCCCCTTCGTCCAGGGGCTCGGTCCCCTCGGAGTCCTGAAAGTAGAAATACTCCAGCTCCGGCCCCACATATAAGGTATAACCCATGTCGGCCGCCCGTTTCAGGTTCCTCTTTAACACGTACCTGGGGTCGCCTTCAAAGGGCTCACCGCCGGGCCTTAAGATATCGCAGAACATCCGGGCTACCGCATGCTCATCAGGTCGCCAGGGAAGAAGCTGAAATGTATCCGGGTCAGGCATAGCCACCATATCGCTTTCATCAATCCGGGCAAACCCTTCAATTGATGAACCATCAAACCCCATCCCCTCCTCCAGGGCACCCTCAAGCTCCTCCACGGTGATGGTAAAGCTCTTCAGGAAACCAAGGATATCGGTAAACCACAGCCCGATAAACCTTACACCATGCTCCTTTGCTAGCTTAAGAACATCATCCTTTGTTTTGGCTTGCTCTTTCACCATTATCAGCCCTCCTAATCCCCGGTGTAACTGATTGTTATCAAACCACAAATTGAAGCTCAAGTCAACGGATTTTGGATAGACTCTTTAAAGGTTCTAAGGACTGCGACCTGAATGTTTGCGCAAAGTGTCAGGCAATATGCTAAAATATTAAGCCCGCCTGTATCGGGGGGGAAGTGTCGGAACTGGCAGACGAGCATGACTTAGGATCATGTGCCGAAAGGCGTGGGGGTTCAAATCCCCCCTTCCCCACCCAAGAGGTAATTAGATTACCTGAAGACCACGAAGTTTAGTTCAGCACTTTTCCGGTCACCAAACTTCATTCTTACTCAGCCCAAATCCTCGATTAGCTCATCAACTGAGCCGAAAACCTTCACACGACCAGCTCTGATATCCTCGTCAGCTTCCTTCTCCGCTTCCTGCCATCTCTTTGTCCAGAAGTAAGCCTGGCTCTTATCCACTAACTTCTTCGGCATGGGTACTGCTCCTCATCTATTACTTCAATCTCTACCAAGTCACCTTTGTTTCACAAGAGGATTTTATCATCCTCAATGCCTTTTGCCCGGTTGCAGTTCTATGGCCCTGTCATGTAAAATACTGCATTGTAAGGTAGGTTTGATAACTATGGATATTGCAATTGCCATAATCTGTGCTTATCTCATCGGCTCTTTTCCCACTGCGTATATCGCCGGCCGCCTTAAGAAGGGTGTAGACATTCGCGAGGTGGGGAGCCGGAATATGGGGGCGATGAATGTTGTCTACACCATAGGGGTAGCAGAGGGCATCCTGGTCCTGGCGATAGATATCGCCAAGGGGGCAGCGGCAGTCTTCCTGGCCCGCTGGCTGGGGACACCGCTTCCAATTCAGCTTCTTGCGGGAGCAGCCGTGGTAACAGGTCATGCCTTCCCGGTATTCCTCAAATTTCACGGCGGGAAGGGGGGAGCTACCTGCATCGGAGTCCTTATTTTCCTGATGCCGTGGGCCATCCCCTTTTTCCTCGGCATCTTCATCGCCACCCTGCTCATTACCCGCTACCCTACCATCAGCTACAGCCTGGCTTTCATCTGCTGCCCATTTGTGGCCTGGCTGATATACCACTCGGGAGCGCTGGTTATTTTCTCAATAGCACTGCTCTTAATACCAGCGATGAGGTACATCCCCAGAATAAAGGAGATGCGTTCAACCGGCGGCAGCTGGCGCCGGGTTATCTCGCGGCGGAATTTCAAGGACAGACTATAAGGGGGCTTTGAAAGCCCGGCGGGCAGCGAAAAGCCAGCTCAGCAATCTAATCAAGCAGGACCTTCCTGCCGACAACCTCCTGCTTTGTATACCACCTCCGGACAGCCTCCGTTACCTCGTCAGGGTGGTCGCAGACTCGCAGCAGGTCAAGGTCGTCTTCAGAGACAAACCCCCTGGCAAGGGTAGAGCTACGCAGCCAGCCCAGGAATCCTTTCCAGTACTCGCTGCTAAACAATATCACGGGGAAGGGCCTTATCTTGTGGGTCTGCATCAGGGTAAGCACCTCGGTCAGCTCATCGAGCGTGCCCAGGCCACCGGGTATGATGACAAAGGCAATGGCATACTTCACGAGCATGACCTTGCGCGCAAAGAAGTGACTGAAGGTTAGTGACCTGGTAGTATACGCATTACAGACCTGTTCCTCGGGCAGCTCAATATTCAGTCCGACTGATTTAACCCCGGCCTCGAGCGCACCCTTGTTAGCCGCCTCCATCACGCCAGGCCCACCGCCGGTTATGATGGAAAAGCCCGCTTCTCCGAGCTGGCGGGCTATTTCCTCTGTCCGGGCATAGAGCTCATCATCCACCCCGATCCGGGCCGAACCGTAGATAGTTACCGCCGGTTCTATACCCGAAAGCTTATCAAAGCCCTCCACCAGCTCTCCCATTATCCGGAACATGCGCCAGGACTCCTCCTTGGCCAGGTCGTTTATTTCATATCCGTATGGCATATGGCCCTCCCCACAAGACAGATATTACCCGGATGTCACCTGCAAAAGTACGGCATCCTATCATCGGAAGTAACGGACACCCCGCCTTCCACTGATTTAAGAGATATCCTTATACCAGGGCTCCAGGGTATAACAGAAGAGACGGGCTCTGCCAGGCAAACAGGTAGCCTCAGCTTGCAATCGGGCAAGTAGCATCCCGCCTCTTCAACCAGGGGTCTTATTTCACATCGGACGGCCGCCCCTTTACAGGTGACGGGCCGCGGGATTTAACTCTTCCCTATCCTGAACATCTTGGTCCCGCATACGGGGCATACACCCTGGGTCGCCGGCCTGCCGTTCTTGAAAGTTACGGCCCTGGCGTCTTTCATTTCCCTCTTGGTACGGCACTTCATACAGTATGCTTGCATTTTAGCTACCTCCCTTTTTTGATTACGAAGGAAGGATAGAATATTTCATACCCTGATGTCAATAGCCCTGAGGCTCACCGTCTTGCTTCGCAGAGAAACCACGGGCTATAATGGGCAGTGAGGGCAAGGTAACCGGGATGCTGTAAGGAGCGTAGAAGCCCTCCCGGTAAGTGAATACCTGAGCGGACCCGGGGTGGTGCCGGTCAACAGGTATACAGAGCTGAAAGGTGAGGAAAGGAGAGAATAAAGTCATGGCAACTGGAAGGCTAGCTCGAATAGGAGGCATCATCACGGTTATGGCGACACTTTTTGCGGCGTCATGTTCCTCAGCGACGCCAGGGCCCAAAACCTACTCCGCGCCACCGCCGATGACAATTGACACCGGCAAGCACTACACCGCCACCATTGAAACCGGAAAGGGGAAGCTGGTGCTGGAGCTATTCGCCAGCGACGTTCCGGTAACGGTCAACAACTTTGTATTTCTCGCCCGTGAGGGGTTCTATGATGGGACCACCTTTCACCGCGTTAAACCCGGCTTCATGGCCCAGGGTGGAGACCCCACCGGAACCGGAGCCGGCGGCCCGGGTTACTCCTTCGCCGATGAGTTCACCAAACACACCCATGTTACCGGGGCTCTCTCAATGGCCAATGCCGGCCCCAACACCAATGACTCCCAGTTTTTTATTACATATGCCCCCCAGCCCCACCTCGATGGTCACCACTCGGTATTCGGCCAGCTAACAGAGGGAATGGATGTCCTCGAAAAAATCAAGCAGGGTGATACCATCATACGGGTGACCATCGAGGAAAGCTAACCGGCCCCCTGGCGGGGAACATGTGTCACTCATCTATCTGAACGAGCACACAGATTGACAGGGAGAAATAAAACGGGATAAAATCAGGGTGTTGTCCCGATAGGACTTACCTTCAATAAAGTCAAAAATGGGCCGTTAGCTCAGTTGGTAGAGCACCTGACTTTTAATCAGGGTGTCACAGGTTCGAGACCTGTACGGCCTACCAAAGTTAGAAGACCGTCCCCTACCGGATGGATTTGATACGAATCAGGGTGTCAAGACACTAGGTCAACCGACACCCTGATTTTACAATTCCTGCCACGAAATATCAATATGTAGACCTTCATGGTTCTACGTCAATAAGTGTGAAACTCTGACCTCACAGCCTGGGTTAGCAGCCAATATCCTCATCCGGAAGTTATCCATGTTGCGGTAGCCATAAGCCATCCTCTTTATGGTCTTAATGCGATTGT
>Ga0210003_1000789_pt1 | contig 28723 bp, 24 predicted proteins | sample LantaG_FD_182804 | JGI IMG/M metagenome (GOLD analysis project Ga0210003, IMG submission 182804) | Deep subsurface microbial communities from Baltic Sea to uncover new lineages of life (NeLLi) - Landsort_02402 metaG (SPAdes) (version 2) | ecosystem: Environmental > Aquatic > Marine > Oceanic >... | reverse complement strand
GTCTGCCAAGTCTGTAAGGTCGGCATTGAAATATCTCTTGCACTTTGAACAGCAGTGCTGTGAGTAAGCGACCTGCAGGTCAATCGGGCGATTGTTGGCCAAGTCGCCAAGGTCATGCAGTTTGCGTGTGAAAACCTTGTCGCGATAGGCTATATAGCCGCAGTATGGGCATGGCTGTTTTTTACGTTTACGTGAACGTTGCTTAATCTTAGCTTTTGGCAAGTCCTCAACACTTGTAATACCTTCTGTTATGTCAGATACATATTCACCTGGTCCAGCCATAATCATTTCTCCTAGAAAAAGGTTTTTGGCCTTAGTTTTTCTGGAAGAGATATCGACTAAAATAGCTTCATATCATTAAAATATCCCGGTATTTATAATACAGTCTGTGTGAAGGCCATAATTTCCGCTCCTTGGAGTTAACAATAATTCTAATGCAATTAGAGATTAACATATAGGGCTGCAATCTTATCGCCGGTTTTTTCGACCCAGCCTCGCAAAAGCCGCCGATGCTTATCCAGAACATCTTTGTAGCCTTCAACCTCGGCGATATTCTTCATTTCACCCGGATCATTTTCCAGGTCGATAAGCAGCTCACGATGGTCGCCGGAGTCGTATATACAATACTTGTATCGTTTTGTCCGCAACATTCTGCCGTTCTGGCTCTCGGCGACAACGGAATCACGCCATTCTTTAGTATCTTTTCCTTCCGCTAAAGCTCGCAGGCTCCTGCCGGGCAGTCCTTCCGGCGTATTTATGCCGGCGTAATCGCAAAGGGTCGGAAGAAGGTCCAGCCCGTTAGAAACCATGAGTTTTTCGTTTACGATACCTGCGGGAATCCTGCCCTTGTAGCTCATAATGAACGGCACACGCACGGATTCCTCGTACAGCACGGACTTGTGTTCCATTTTGTGCGCCGAGTCCATGTCGCCGTGGTCGCTGGTAAAGACGATCAGGGTATTGTCTTCCAGCCCCGCGGCTTTCAGAGCATCGAGCACGATTCCGATTTGCCTGTCGACCATTTCGGTCAGCCGGCAGTACGCCCAGCGGTGCAGCCGCCATTTCTCCGCAGTCCAATTCCTGCGGATGTGCGCCCTGAACGGCCTGGCATTGACGTAGTTTTGCGTGATGCACTCCGGCTCGGATTCCGGCACGGCATGATTTGCCGGCAGGGGGGGACAGTTCGCCTCTACAAAAGCGTTGATGTCCCCGGTCTTTCGTGCTTGATCCAGTACGGCCTCACAGGTCTTGGAATCCGTGTTGCCCATCGGAGCTTTCTGTTGTGTGCGGTTGAAATCGTTGATCGCCATGTAGCAGATATCGTGCGGGTTGATAAACGAGGCGAACAGCAGGAACGGCTTTTCGTGCCGGCCTTTCAAAAATTCAGCGCAGGCGTCCGCCAGACCCTGGCGCGAGTCGCGCGTCAGGTTTCGATATCCGAGGTTCTCTATCCCCTTCATTTTCCTGGGCAGGTGGACCTTGCCGCCGTAGAGAGTTTCGTAGCCTGCGTACCGGAAGAGCCGGCCGAGCGATTGCCGAACCATCGTTTGTGTTACCGCCGCCTGAGCGGAGTCCTCGTTCCGGCCCATTCCTATGGCGCTTGGCATAAGGCCCGTTTGCAGACTGAATCGGCTCGGCACACAAACCGGATTACTCGCAAAGGCTCTTTCGAATCGGACGCCAGAAGCGGCAAGCCGGTCCATCGCGGGAGTTTTAAGCCATTTGTTTCCCGTACAGCTCATCATGCCCGCGTGCTGCTGATCAGTCATTATAAAAAGGATATTCGGCCGGTTCTGCTTCTTAGGATTATCCCCGGCCGATGCCGGCTGGCCGAACATTAGCCCAGTAGCCACGGCCGCTGTCGTAGTAATGAACTCTCGTCTTCTCATTCTTTTCTCCAAAATCCAACGCATGGCCTGAACTGATTATTTCGACTTTCAACTTGACGTCGTTGTTCGGAAACTTCAAGCCCACTTCTGCAATTCGATAATATTTCCTTCAGGATCGGCCATGTAAATCAACGTGATTGTTCCGGCACCGTGAATCTCAACAGTCACCAGTTCCCCAACACACTTGCCGCCAGCCGTAATGATTTCGTCTCTGGCTACTTCGACATCGTCAACCTCGAAGGCAAGATGTGCAAGGCCTAGTCGATTGATTGCCGTTGCCGGGCGATGCTCGGTTCTGTTGTACTGGAATATCTCGAGGGTAGGCCCATCATCGCCATAACCCGGCAGCCGCAGATGAACGCCGTGAACCTCGGCGCCGGGAACGCCCGTACAGCGTTCGACCCATTCGCCGACCGCGGCCCTCTCCGGCGGAACCGGCTCGCACCCAAAACTCCGCTCGTAAAACTCCGCCACTTTCCGCCAATCCCGCGCCACGATATTCGTATGTTTATATTTTGCTTTCATCGTCTCCCTGCTTGTGTTGCAGCTCGATCTGGTCCCTTACCACGGCGAAGTCCTGATTGTAGATTGTTAATGAAGGCTCGGCAAAAGTCACTATGGCGTTTGCCAGCACTAAGCCGAGCACGATCACGCATGTATTGATGGATTTCATAGGACATTCCTTTCTGCCATCGAGCGATTGATTGCTATATTCCCTATAAGACCAAAAGAACACCGGCTCCGTGATATGAAGCGAGTCCTGATTCTGCCTTTAACCGCTGTCTACTCGAAGGATACATACATCCACCCAATTCATCAAGGAGTTTCATGCCGGCCGCCGAAAGACTTTTTGCCGAACTGCCCCAGAAGCTGTCCGGGTGCTTCGTACAGTCCCCCGCGGGTTGTTATTTTGTCTCCGGGATCGGCTTCTTGCCAAACCACTGTATTAGACCGCAATTATCACACATCAACGTTGCTGCAGTGCGGTTAGCCCAATCCAATCCCAGGAGTGTCATTCCCGAGGTGTTCAACATGGCCGAGCCTTTAAGGAATTTCATGTTCTTACAGTGGTTGCACACAATCAGTTCATCGCCAATTCTATATTCACAAGATTTCTTTTCCGACATGGCCTCTACCACTTTCTATATCGATGCAACATCTGCATATACTCAAATGCTGCTTTCGGAACCTATTGCGATAAGGTTCGGTTTACCAGTGGTTTTCCAAACCAATATATGGAGCCGCATTTTTTACAATTAAGCGTTTTCGCAGATTTATCAAAGAAATCCAGACCCCATAACGTCATATCCTTTGTATTTAACTGTGCTTTGCGTCTATCGAATCTTGTGCTCCCACAATGGTCACATGAAATCAGCTTTCCCCCTGCTTCATATTCACAACCTTGGTCATTTATAACTGCTACTGTGAACCGAATTAGTCTCTTCCAGAATTCCATTCCGAATCTCTCGGTATATATTCACGTCGTTAACAGTCACTTGATTGCTGCTAAAAACAATCCTTATAATAGGAAGCGGATGCAGACCGGCTTTCCGATTGATATCTTGTTGCCAGTCGGTTCGAGGGCGCCGGTCTTCTGGTCGATCCTAAAGACGACGATGCTGTTGCCGCCCTGGTTGGCGACGAGGCAGAATTTGCCAGTCGGGTCGATGTTGAAGTTCCGCGGCGTCTTTATATCGGCTCTCTCGTGTTCGACGAAAGTCAGCGTCCCTTTGGCTGGATCGATGCGGTAGACCGCGATGCTGTCGTGCCCGCGATTTGAGCCGTAAAGGAACCTGCCGTTGGGATGCATGCGGACCTCGGCGCATGAGCTTGATCCGGTAAAACCGTCCGGAAGCGTCGTGATAGTTTGAATTTCGGTCAGAGTGCCCGAAGCCGGCTCGTATGCAAAGGCTGTGACAGTGCCGTCGAGTTCATTGATAACATAGGCGTACCTGCCGTCGACGCCGAAGGCAAAGTGCCGCGGCCCGGCGCCGGGCTTTACCTTTGAGAACGCGGGATCGTTGGCGGTGATCGTTCCCTTTTCAACGTTCAGCTTATAGATCATGATCTTGTCGAGGCCGAGGTCGGCGACAAATGCGAAGCGGTTGTCCGGGCTGACGTTGATCGAATGTGCGTGCGGGCCCTTTTGTCGCTGCGGATTGATGCTGGATCCTTCGTGCTGCACGAAGCCTGTCGGCTCGGCGAGGCTGCCGTCCACTGCAATCGGAATTACCGAGGCGCTGCCGCTGCTGTAGTTGGTGACCAGCACGTTTTTCGCAGAGCGGTCGATATTAACGTGGCACGGGCCGGAGCCGCCTGACGGCCGGCTGTTTAGCAGCTTAAGGTTTCCTGTGTCCGGGTCTATCGCAAAGGCGCTGACGGTGCCGGCGTTACCCGATTCGCTGACGGCGTACAGAAATTTGCCGCCCGGATGGATTTCGAGAAACGACGGATTCTTAGCCTCGGCCGCAAGCGCCGGAGCCGAGAGTTCGCCCGTCTCAGTGTCGAGCACGCTGCGGTAAATCCCTTTGCTGGAATTCGCACCGGACGTGTACGTTCCGAAATAGACGGGCAGCGATTCGGCGTAAACCGTCGATAACGACAAGACTGAAATTACAACTGCGATAAAGGCTTTCATTCTCATATGCAAAATACCTCCTTTGAAAATTGTGTAAGACTGAATATCTTTTTTTGACGGATTATAACCGTTCTTTTCACCGTTTGTATTTTTTAACCGTCACTTGTCAATGTTTTCTCATTATAATTGCTCTCCTTTAGAATTGCTGTTACTTTCCAGCTCAACTGCTCTCTCCATGTAATCCAGGGTCAGATAAGCCAGTGCCCTGACACCGAGCTTCAGGCCGCTTTCATCGATATGGAAATCCGGGCTGTGGTGCGGGGCGGCTTCTTCGGCCGTCGTGCCTTCAGGCAATCCGCCAAGGAAAAAATACAGGCCCGGTACCTGTTGCTGGTAAAACGAAAAATCCTCCGCGCCCGTGATCGCCTTAATCAGGTTTACATTTTCAGTGCCTGCGGCCTGCTCAAGTGAAGGCAGCATCATGGCCGTCAGTTCAGGATCGTTGTATGTTACCGGAAGGCCTTTGCCAATTCGAACATCTGCAACCGCTCCTGCACTTTCGGCAATCTTAGTTGCCGTTAGCCGTATCTTCCGATGAATCTTGTCCTGCATCTCGGTATTGAGCGTTCGGATTGTGCCGACCATCTCGACCTGTTCCGGAATAATATTGCTCCTTACACCGCCGTGAATGATCCCGATAGTGATTACCGCCGCATCCTCCGTCAGTTCGGTCTGCCTGCTGACGATTGTCTGGAGCCCCATGATGATCTGCGCCGAAACCGTTATCGGATCGACACCCGTCCAGGGTGTGGAGCCATGTGTCTGTTTGCCTTTGACTGTAATACGAAGGCTGTCGGAGGCGGCCATAGTACTCTGAGGGCGATAGGCGATTGTACCGGCTTCCGTGAGTGCCCAGATATGCAGTCCGAAAATCACATCTACCTTTGGATTTTCCAGGACTCCTTCCTTAATCATGAGCCTGGCGCCGCCTTCTTCACCCCGGGGCGGGCCTTCCTCTGCCGGCTGGAAGATGAATTTAACACTCCCGTGCAGATTCTCTTTCATGGAAGCGAGAATCTCCGCGACGCCCATGAGAATTGCAATATGAGTATCGTGGCCGCAGGCGTGCATCACGCCGACATCCTGCCCGTTGTATTCGGCACGCTCTTTGGATGCGAACGGCAGGTCAACCCGTTCGGTGACCGGCAGGGCGTCCATATCCGCGCGAAGCGCAACAACCGGCCCGGGCCTGCCGCCTTTCAAAAGGCCCACCACACCGGTATGCGCGACGCCGGTTTTCACATCCAGTCCCAGATCCTTCAGGTGCCCGGCAACCTTTTCTGAAGTCTCGAATTCCCGGTTCGAAAGCTCCGGGAACTGATGAAAATGACGCCGCCACTCGATGACCTTTGACTCAATCCGGTCCGCCGACGTATCGACCTGCCTCTTCAGGTCCGCTCCGGCATATGCTGTCATACAAATGCTGCCGATTAGTAAATACAATACAATCCGCTTCATGGTCTTGTGCTCCTTATTCGAGTTGCGACCCAAACGATTGATTATGATACGATGAGTAACCTACTTTTCCTGAATACCGGTTCACCATTATTGTTCCTGAAGAATTTTAACGATTTGATCGTTCGTTATCGTCCTATCCAACCTGCCGCTGGCGGCCTGTGCCGATCCGCCGCCTTTGCCGCCTACAGCCTTGTGAAGTTTCTTCAGCAGATCATTTGCGTTTAGATTCCTGGAATTTATTACAATGTTGCCTTCGCTTATGACAATACCGGTTCCGTCAATTTTGTTCGCAATCATTGCCGCGAGCTTGCCGACAAGCTTGGTGGATACGGCGTCGATTTGGATGCCGATCATTGACGAGCCGACTTCAACGATCATGGCCGAATCCACAAAACCAGGCAGCATAAGGCCTTGCAATCGCTCCACGTCCTTATTGAGATTCTTCGAAGATTCCATCGCCTTGCTGAGTATCGCGGGCAGCTCGATGGTCGAACACTTGGAGAGCTGCCTAAGCTCTTTCAATATGGAAGTCTCGGCCTGAGAGAATTCGAGTGCTGTCGGCCCCGCGGCGAAAGAAACGCGCGTTCCGTTTTTCTTGCTCTCAATATTCAGTATCCTTATGATCCCGATGTCACCAGTTCTTCGAACGTGCGTCCCGCAGCAGGCCGAAGCATCGTAATCGCCGATCTTTACCACGCGAATCGTGCCCGATTCGATTTCTTTCAGATCGAACCGCGTTCGAGCATCGGTATCGTTGAAAACCGTCTCAACGGGTATGTTCTCAGTGACCGCCTCCATTGAATCGCGCTCGATCGCCTGGGCCGTCTCCCAGTCGATTTTCTTGTCGAGATCGACAGTGCAGCTTTCGAGCCCGATGTGAACGCCGAGAGTTCTCAGGCCGAACCGCTTCTCGGCAATACCTGATATAATATGTTGAGCGGTATGCCGGCCTGCAACATGCAGCCTGTGCCGGCTGTCAACCCGCGCGATGTACGTTCCATCGCTGAGCGGCTTATCAAGCGTGTGGATTATCCGCCCCTCGACAATCTCGACATTGAGAACATCGCATTGACCAATCCTGCCCTTGTCGGGCGGCTGTCCTCCTTCATCCGGATGGAATACGATGGGCTCTATAGTGACCCTGCAGTCGCCGACAGACTTGACTTCGACTTCAATCTCATATACATCAGGATTTGTCCAATACAATCTTTTCACAACGGGATTATAACCGGCAAACAGCCTGTCGCTCAAGTACCTTCTTGGTGTAATGATTCTTGTATAAGCTCATCTGAAGACGGTATCAACTGTTCGTCGTCTCTTTTGGAAAATGGGGCGAATACAGCAAACGCTCCTTACGGATGTTCAAGTTGCCGCCGGAGACAAACGGTTCGCCGCGTTCGGAGAGATGCTCGACCATTCGCTGCCGCCATTGGAGCAATGTGTTTTTGTGCGCCGGTTCGACGGCTAAATTATGCAGCTCGCCCGGATCGCCAGATAGATCAAAGAGTTCTTCCCTGCCGTCGAATGCGTAATAGATATATTTATATTTGCCGTCTGTCAGGGCGTTCCAGTGCTCTTTGTTGTAGCACATCGAGTGCTCCAGATCGATGAACGGCCGCCAGTCCTTAGTATTTCCGCGAACCAGCTCCAGCAGGCTTTTGCCGTCAAGATGATTTGGGATAGGGACTCCCGCCGCATCGAGGAACGTCGGCAGCACATCGCGCAATTCGGCCGGCTGGCCCAGCGTCTTACCGCGCTGATGGTCCATGCCCATACTCCGGGGCCATCGCAGCAGCATGGGAATTTTGGCCGAGCCTTCGTAGGCATAGGTCTTTCGCCACAGATGATGGTCGCCAAGCATGTCACCGTGGTCGGAGAACATGATAATCAGCGTGTTGTCGTCCATTCCGCTTTTTTTAAGGGCGGCGAGGATTCGCCCGATTTGCTCGTCGATGAACGTAATCGAGCCGTAGTATGCCCGGCGTGATTTTTTGGCCTGATCTATGCCCAAGTCGCCGTTCCAGAGAGTCGGCTTCGGCGGATTATCATGCGGGCTGTAGCGAGCCGCCCAGTCGCCAACAACGGGCGCGGGCATGTCATCTTCATTATACATATCTATGAATCTTTGTGGCGGATCGTAAGGGCTGTGCGGCCGGGCGAAGGAGACCTTCAGCATAAAAGGTTCCGATCGCTCGTATTTTTCAATGAAATCAACCGCTCTGTCGGCGGTCCAGGCGGTCGGGTGCAGCCGCTCAGGCAGGGCGTATGCCTTTGCACGATAGTCGTTCCAGCCGATGCCTGTTGAATCCGGATCCAGGTCCGGCGCCTGCTCTTTGAACCAAAGGCGATAGTCACTGACGAATCCGGAGCTCTGGACGCGACCCGACTCGTCAAGCAGTATCCTGTGATAGCCGCGAAGCCTTCTTTGCGGGTGCCAGTGCATCTTGCCGATGCCATAAACGTAGTACCCCGCGTCCCGGAGCGCCCCGGGCAGTTCGAACGGATACTTTTCCGCGATGCGTCCATACCCGATCATGCCGTGGTGCCACGGTGAAAGTCCCGTCAGGATTGCGCTGCGTGCTGGCGTACAACTCGGTGTGGAACTGTACGCGCTGGAAAAAACGACGCCTTCTTTAGCAATGGAATCCAAGTGGGGCGTCTTAATCACGGGATTTCCAGCACATCCCAGACAATCGCCCCGATGCTGGTCGGTCATCAGGTAAAGGATATTGGGCCTGCTCTTTGCCCCTTGTGCAACACGTTTGACATCGGCAGCAAGTGCAGCCGACGCCGGGACTAAGAGAGTGTTTTTTAGAAAAGTCCGGCGTGTTAATTTTAACGTACTACAATGGCTCATATCAAACTCCTGATTCGCACACATTTCCAGCATATAATCCTCATATTTACGTTCAGCTTAATTCGGCCAGCATATCAAATCCGCCCGATAGATGCAAAGCTTGAGTCTCACGTTTTGATACTAATACCGTAACTGCAACGTATTCCCAGTTCGTAAGCCCGGCAGAATGGGTGACGAACATGGAATTTGTGTGATCTTTTTCTCAATTTGTATATTCCCTTCCCGGCGGAAATAGGGTATAAAAACAAGTTATGAAATTAGCTACTTATTCAAAAGAAGGATCGGTTTCATGCGGGATTCTGACCGGCGAGGGACTGATCGACATCGTATCGGCGTGGGATGGTTCGGACCCGCCGCGGAGTGTTAAAGAGATTCTGGAAAGAGGCCCGGCGTGTCTTGACAAACTTGCCGAGCTGGAAAAATCGGCCAAGGCGTCAATCGCCGTCGATTCGGTCAAGCTGCTGGCTCCGATCCCCAGGCCGGGCAAGATACTCGCCCTGGCGGGCAACTACGTCGAGCATATTAAGGAGGCCGGTATGAAGCTGGGCCTTTCGGATTCGCCACGTTTAACGACGGTTCCGAGGCCGTTCATCATGCCGGCAACAGCGGTGGCAAATCCCGGCGACGAGATCCCCTGGCCCGTTTACAGCGAGACGATAGACTACGAACTCGAGCTCGCTGTCGTCATCGGCCGAAAGGCCAAAGCCGTAGCGCCGGAGAATGCCCTGGAGACAATCGCAGGCTATACTATCGTCAACGATGTCTCGGCAAGGACAGTAACTTTCAAGAATAACCGTGCCGAACGGCCCTGGGACGAATTCTACGACTGGCTCAACGGAAAATGGGCGGACGGCTTCTGCCCGATGGGGCCGTACCTGCTGACTGCCGACGAGGTCGAGGATGTGCAGAATCTCGATATGAAGCTTATGGTTAACGGCGAGGTCCGCCAGAATGCCAGCAGTTCGCAGATGATTCATACCGTAGCGCAGATCGTATCGTTCCTGAGCAACCTGATGACTCTTGAACCGGGCGACATCATTGCCACCGGCACACCCTCCGGAGTAGGTTTCGCAACAGGCAATTACCTCAAAGCCGGCGACCGAATCGACGCATCTATCGAAAATCTCGGAATTCTGACCAATACACTCGGCCCAAGACCCAAAAAATTCTACGAGCCGCTTGAAAAGCAATTATGAAATCAAATAAGATGGAGGTTATTATGAAAACGAAATGGGTATTTCTGTTGGTCATATCAGCGTGTTTATGCAGTGTCTCGGGAGCGGCTGAAGAAGTACGCTTTGAGAAAATAATCGTGGACAAAACCTTCCGTGCCGAGGGGGTCGCAGTCGGGGACATTAACCATGACGGCAAGCTGGATATTTTCGCCGGCGATGTCTGGTATGAAGCCCCCGGTTGGAAGATGCACGAGCTGCGCCCGGTCGGCCAATACGACGGCGCAAAGAATTACAGCAATTGTTTTGCCAACTTCGCCCAGGATGTAAACGGTGACGGCTGGATCGATTCGATTGTAATCGGCCTGCCCGATGGGCCGTGCCTGTGGTACGAGAATCCGAAGAACAAGCCCGGCCACTGGAAGGAGCGGATGGTTGTCAAAAGCGCCTGCAACGAAACTCCGATCTTCGTCGACCTGCTCGGCGACGGCAAACCTGTGCTGGTCTTTGCAGTTCGGCCAAAGGGACAGATGGCCTGGTTCGGCGTGCCGAAGGACCTCGACGGCCAGTGGGACATGCACGTTATCGCCGCCGGCCCGAATGCGCCGGGAACTGAGAAATACAGCCACGGCCTCGGTGCGGGCGATGTCAACGGCGACGGGCGATGCGATGTTCTCATTAAGGACGGTTGGTGGCAGGCGCCCAGAAGACGCACTCGCGAGAACTGGAAGTTTCATCCCGCCAAGCTCGGCCCTGACTGCGCCGATTTGCTCGTCTATGATATTGACAATGATGGTGACAGCGATGTCATCACCAGTTCGGCGCACAATTACGGTATCTGGTGGTTCGAGCAGATCCCCGGGGCGGACGGCCCGCAGTTCGAGCAGCACGAGATATACAAGGAGTTTTCTCAACCGCACGCGATACGCCTGGTCGATATTAATGGCGACGGCATCGACGATTTAGTCAGCGGCAAGCGGCACTTTGCACACATGGGCAAGGATCCCGGAGGCCACGATCCAGCGGTGCTCTACTGGTTCGAGCTGCGGCGTCCTGAAAACGGCGATATCGAATATATCCCGCACAAGATCGATGACGACTCCGGCGTCGGAACACAGTTCGAAATCGCCGACATGAACGGCGACGGCAAACCCGATATCGCGACTTCGAACAAAAAAGGCGTTTATATTTTCCTCCAACTGCCTTAGAAAAGGTTTCGGCATGGCAAGCAGCGTATAACGCCTCCGGCAATCGTTAATATTTATTTGACTGCCGCCGGCAGCACGCTATAATCAAATAGTTCACTAGGGGTGGTCTGCGGATGAAGCGGGCCTGAGAGAGAACCCTCTGAACCTGATCAGGACAATCGCCGTCCTGGGGACTCCTCATGGAGCAATCGGCGTTGATGCCTGCGTAGGAAAGTGATTGGCTAATAAAATAAAACTTACGACGTGAGAATGAATCGCTTCCTGCGGGGGCGATTTTTATTTTAGAGACGGAATCAAGAAAAATGGCAACACAGCTACAAATTGCACGAGACGGGACGATTAGCGATGAAGTAAAATCTGTCGCTAAGACGGAAAATGTTGATGCTGAGCTAATACGGGATGAGATTGCCGCCGGCCGGCTTGTCATCCCGGCGAATAAGCAGCATCTGAAAACCAATCTTCTGCCGGCTGGTATCGGCCGGGTGCTTACGACAAAGGTCAATGCAAATATAGGTACGAGCAGCGTTCGCAGCTCAGTGGAAGCGGAACTCGACAAAATGCAGGCGGCACTGGACTCCGGAGCCGATGCGATAATGGATTTGAGTACGGGCGGCAACCTCGACGAAACCCGCGAAAGATTGCTCGCCCAGTGCCCTGTTCCGTTCGGAACAGTGCCCATCTACCAAATCATCGAGAAAAGAGGCGTCGAGGAAATTGACGGCGGGATTATCCTGGAGATCATCGAAAAACAAGCCCGGCAGGGCGTGGATTTCTTTACGATTCACGCGGGCGTTCTTAGAGAGCATCTGCCGCTGCTGGAGAACCGGGTGGCGGGAATTGTCAGCAGGGGCGGAGCGCTGCTGGCCAAATGGATGCTGCATCACAATAAGCAGAATCCTTTGTATGATATGTTCGACGATTTGTGTGATATATTGGCCGAGTATGATATTTGCTTTTCTCTTGGCGATGGCCTGCGGCCCGGCGCGATCGCCGACGCTACCGACGAGGCACAGATTGCCGAGTTGAGGACTCTCGGCGAACTAACCTCCAGGGCACAGGAAAAAGGCTGCCAGGTGATGGTCGAAGGTCCCGGCCACGTGCCGTTCGACCAGATTCAGTACAACATGGAGATTCAGCAGGAGATTTGTCATGGCGCCCCGTTTTACGTGCTCGGCCCTCTGGTGACCGACATTGCACCCGGCTACGACCATATCACATCAGCCATCGGCGGAACCGCCGCCGCCTTTTACGGCGCATCGTTTTTATGCTACGTCACGCCGAAGGAGCATCTGGGTCTGCCTGATGCCGATGATGTTCGGGCCGGCGTCATAGCGGCAAAAATCGCAGCCCACGCCGGCGATGTTGCCCGGGGCTTGAAAGGTACCGCCGAACGTGACAGGAAACTGAGCATGGCCCGCACAAATCTGGACTGGAAAACACACCTGGCCGAATCTCTCGATCCTCAAACAGCCGAACGAATGCACCGCCAGGCCTGCGAAGAGATAAAGGAAAAGCAGCCGGACTCCGCCGATTACTGCTCCATGTGCGGCGAGGCCTGGTGCAGTGTCAGGATAAACAAGGAAATCCACAAAGCCATCAAGACTCAATGTAAGACATAAAAATAAGTCCCGGCATGATTTTATTCTTAAAGAAGTCAGCCACAGAGAGCACCGAGAGCACTGAGGAACAAATCGCAAATCGAAAATTGAAAATAGTAAATGTGTTGGGCTTGCCCCACCAAATTCTAAATCCGAATTATCAAAATGCCAAACCAGCAATCTAAATAATCAATAATCAATCGCCATGCCTTTTCCCTTTTGCCTTTTATCTTTTTACCTGTTCCTTGTCCTTCACGCGATACGATATACGCAATACGATATACGAATTCATTATCAAGCACAACTCATCGAAAAATGTACTGTACGACATTAAATCCCCAAATAGGTAAACGTCCCTAATATTCCCCTAGTTAATTCCTACCTTACTCAACTCTTGTGTTCTTCGCACAAAGATGTCCAGAACTTCTTATATGACGTGATATTTTCATGCTTTGCACGCCAGTGTGCGTCTATACCACTCCATCCTTTTCCCTGAAAAACATGATCGCAGACTGGGCATCTACGCGGTCTCTTCTTTGGCATTCCTCCTTTACAACAAAGACACTTTTGATTCTCTTTCTCTTGAATTTCAATTCCACTGTTTTTCGCATATTCCAACGTTAGTTTTGAGATGTCAACCGTTGCTGAATGGAATAGGAGACATATTTCTCCTAAATCATTAGGAGAGAAAGTAATTATTTCACCAAGCTTATATCCTTTCTTGGGATTTAATAGGGACATAATGACATAATAGGACGGACCCTATTTTTGATACAATTTCGTTTCCCTAAAATGACGTTCTTCTCTAATATATCCTTATTTGTCCCATATATATGGTTTCCGTCTAACATTCCAAGCCTCCCGGCATAAAGCAGGAAAGCACAAACTACGACGTTGCCGCTTCAGAGCTGTCATATCCTCTATGTTCAATTATAGACGATATCTGCTTGTAGAGCAAGGAAGAACTGGGGAAAAAAGAAAATGCTTTTTGGACAGGATTTACAAGATTTACACAGATTTTTACCTTCTTCTTTTCACCATGTTTAGCCCTGTTAATCCTGTCTACTTTAAGTTGATTATCCACAGCGCGCAATACTCACAAAGAACGCCGTCTCACGGAGATATTTTTGGAATTTTCTGGACGTCAAACGGATTGGTTCGTATAATATGTAACAAATTAGTATGTCGTATATCGTATGTAGTATGTCGTATGTCGTGATTTGAATTATGAATTGAGAAATATAGAAGTAAAAAGGCAAAAAATGATAGTAAATAAGACAATTTCATCTCTCATATGCAATAAGTAAGAGAAAAACGACGAAAATATGAGCTGAATTTGAAAAAACAAAGCCAATTTATGAAAGGCCAAAATGAACGCAAGCATCTATACGGTAGAGCTTTATGGCGTTTTTTAGCATTTTCGGGCAGCGAAAAAACAAAGCCAATTCAAAGCCAATCGCCGGCCGTTGTGTCGGAAATCCTAAGCACTCCTGCTTTTGCAGGGGTAAACTTGTCCCCGTGAAAACGGGGATCCTAAACAAAAGGCATAGGAGCCAAATGACAGAGCCCCAAGCAGGTTTGAAAGGATGCTATTTGAAAAAACAAAGCCAATTTTCGAAAGGGTAAAATGAACGTAAGTGTCTATGTGAAAGGGCAATATGGGAATTTTTGTGTTTTAGGACGGCGAAAAAACAAAGCCAATCAAAGCCAATTTCCAACGCAACGATGGGGATTACATAGGGCTTTATCCGATAAATGGGAATTTTCCAGGTGAAAACGGTGGCCATTTGTTTCGCTTTGGTCGCGAGGCATTTCAAACGCATTGTGGCTCATTTAGTCAACATTGCAACATCTGTTGTTTTGCCTTATAGTGATTTGGATTATTTCGATGAGAGAAGGAATGAAGACTAAGTGAGCGATAAAAAGGAAAAGAAATGCGACAAATTATCCCGACGATGACATTAATATTTTTAGTCTTCTCCCAGCTAAATGTTGCAGAGGCGGATGAGCTTAGTGATCTTAAAGAGCAGCTCGCGGGGCAGAAGGAAAAGCTTCAGGAGACGCAGGAGAGACTCGAACAACTCGAAGCAAGGCAAATGCAGAAAGAAAAATCTCTTGAAGGCCAAATAGAAGAGCTGAAAAAACAGCAGCCTGGAGCAGACCCCGCTGACTTTCGGGTATATTGGAAAGAAGGACTAAATCTTACCACGCTGGACGGAGATTTCAAGTTGAAGATCGGCGGAAGGCTGCAGACCGACTGGCTCTGGTCAAGTGAGGATAACGCAATTAAATCAGATGTAGGCGAGCAGGAAGACGGCGTTGAAATAAGACGGGCTCGCCTGTATTTTTCCGGTCTGATTTACGACAATGTCGAGTACAAGCTGCAATTCGATTTTGCCGGTGGTGAAGCGGCTCTTAAAGACGCTTATCTCGATCTGACTGATTTTCCGATTGGAAAACTTCGAATGGGTCATTTCAAGGAACCGTTTAGCCTGGACGAGCTGACAAGCAGCAAGTATATTACCTTCCTGGAAAGGGCTCTGCCCAATATTTTTGCTCCCAGACGAAACACAGGTTTCATGCTCCATAATACCGTTTCTGATGAACGAATGACCACGGCAATTGGTGTTTTCAGAGATATGGATGACTTCGGTGAAAATGTAGATGATGGCGGGTATAACATTACTGGTCGAGTCACGGTACTGCCAATCTATGAGAAAAAAGGAGCTAATCTGCTGCACCTGGGCGCCGCCTATAGCTACAGAAATCCTGATGACTCGATCCGATACCAGCAAAGACCCGAAGCACATTTGACGGACAGATTTGTAGACACGGGCACTTTCGCCGGTGATCAGGTGGACCTGGTGGGACTCGAGGCTGCCTGGGTCAACGGGCCGTTGTCTCTGCAGGGCGAGTATATGATGGCCAATGCTAATCGGCTCGGCAGCGGTTCGGATGTCGAGTTCGACGGCTATTACGTTCAGGCCAGCTACTTCCTTACCGGGGAACACAGAAACTATAAGACTTCCGAAGGTGCATTCAGCCGGATAAAACCCAACAAAAACTATAGCGCCGAAAGCGGACCGGGGGCATGGGAAATAAAGGCAAGGTATTCAGGACTCGACCTTAGCGATCGCGACATAGCCGGCGGCGAATTAGATAACATTACTGCCGGCTTGAATTGGTACTTAAATCCCAATACAAAAATAATGTGGGACTATGTGCATGCTGACAAAGATGATATCGGCCAGGCGGATATGCTTATAATGAGACTACAGTTTGATTTCTAACCATTTGGTTGTTGATGCCAGTGGAAATCCTGTTAGAATTAAAGAGGAAACGAATAATTGGAGAGAAAATTAAAATGAACGAGAAAGCGGAAAAAATTACGAGGAAGATTTTTTTTTCAGCGGTCACTTTCGTAATTGGTCTGATGCTGATTTCCGGATGTTCAAGGCATGAGGACAGCACCGGCTCAGAGCAAAGATTCATAACCATCAAGGGCTCCGATACTATGGTTCATCTGGCCAGTAGCTGGGCGGAGACTTTCATGACGCAGAATCCCGATATAGAGATATCGGTAACCGGTGGGGGGTCGGGAACGGGAATCGCAGCGCTTCTGAACGGTACTACTGATATTTGTGCGGCATCACGAAAGATAAAAAACAAAGAATTAGAACTTGCCCTACAGAAGAATATCCATCCGCATGAGATCGCGGTGGCCAAAGATGGAATTGCAGTTGTGGTTCATCCAGATAATCCCGTTAAAGAGTTGACGCTGGAGCATTTGAGTAAAATATTCACCGACAAGTCCTTTCGATGGAGCGACGTGGGCGGCGCTAACGAGGAAATTCTGGTGCTATCCAGAGAGTCCAGTTCCGGAACATACGTCTTCTTCCAGGAAATGGTCTTGAAAAAGCAGGATTTCATGCAGAATGCGAAACTGATGCCTGCTACCTCAGCGATTATTCAATCGGTATCGACGGACAAATTGGCAATAGGATATGTAGGATTAGGGTATGCTCTTGCCGCTAAAGACAAGGTGAAAATCATAGCGGTTAAGGCCGATGATAATTCTCCTGCCGTGATGCCATCGGATCAGACCGTAAAGACAGGGCAATATCCGATCGCCCGGCCTCTCTTTATGTACCTCAACGGCGAGCCGCAAGGCACTGTTAAGAAATTTACGGACTTCTGCCTGAGCGCAGCCGGACAAGCAGTGGTTACAGATACAGGATATGTCACAATTCGATAATGAAAGCCGCATGGAAAGAAAAAGCGATCAGGCTGATACTTTTTGCTACGGCCTCGACGAGTATCCTGATTGTCATTGGGATATTCGTATTCGTAGGCAAGGAGGCCGGGCAATTTGCGATTAAGCCGGGATTAAAAGAGCTTCTTGGCAGCCGATGGATGCCCGTTTCTTTTCAAAAGGAATCATTCGGCCTATTGCCGTTAATCACCGGATCGCTTCTGGTTACAGCGCTGGCTACTTTAATAACGATCCCGTTTGGTATCGGTGCAGCCGTCTATATTTCCGAGCTGGCCAGGCCAACTGAGAGAGAAATTCTCAAGCCGTTCATTGAGGTTCTGGCCAGCATTCCGTCCGTGGTGATTGGCTTTTTCGGTCTGGTTGTTCTGGTACCACTGATTAAGAGCAGTTTTGGTCTGTCGACGGGATTGACCGCTCTGGCAGGCGCGGTGTTGCTGGCATTAATGGCCATTCCAACAGTAGTATCAATCTCCGAAGACGCCATAAGAAGCGTGCCTGTATCCTACAAGGCGGCGTCACTGGCATTAGGTGCGAGTAAGATGGAGACTATATGGAAAGTCACGGTTCCAGCGGCTCTTCCGGGTATCGTCGCGGCGATCATGCTCGGTATCGGCAGAGTAATCGGTGAAACAATGGCTGTCATGATGGTGACCGGAAACGCAGCAGTAATTACCGCCTCGCCGTTCGATTCGGTGCGAACGATGACCGCAACAATCGCGGCCGAAATGGGAGAAGTAGCTTTCGGCAGCACGCACTACAGAGCTCTGTTTTGTGTAGGTATCGTCCTGCTGCTGGCAACGTTCGGATTGAACATTATTGCACAAAAGTTCCTTAAGAAATATCGGATGGGATAATGCGCACAGTAGCTTCACAAAACATAATCGCCTGGCTCATACGTGTGATGACGTATCTAATCGTTTTTGTCATCGCGTCGATCATTATTAAAATCATTTGGAACGGTCTGCCGGTCATCAACTGGGAATTCCTGACGACAATGCCAAAACGCGGCGGTTCCGAAGGGGGGATATTACCGGCAATCGTAGGTACCATGTCACTGGCGCTGGGGACGATTATAGTCGCACTTCCACTTGGGATGGCGACAGCGATATATCTGTCCGAGTATGCAACGGCCGGAAGATTTACGCGAACGGTCCGACTCGCAATTGTGACGCTGGCGGGTGTGCCGTCGATAGTCTTCGGGCTCTTTGGGCTGGGCCTGTTCGTGATATTCCTGCGATTTGGAGCGTCGATAATAGCCGGCTGTCTTACGTTGGCATGTATGATACTGCCGATTATTATTGTTTCCAGCGAAGAAGCTCTTCGATCGGTTCCGAAGTCTCTCAGGGAGGGAAGTCTTGCCCTTGGGGCGACGAAATGGCAGACGATATATAAAAATGTGCTGCCCTACTCGATGCCGGGAATGCTTACAGGTTCGATTCTGGGTATCGGCCGAGCCGCCGGAGAGACCGCACCAATCCTGCTGACCGTTGCCGCCTTTTATTTGCCGAGATTGCCAAAATCCATATTCGACCAGGTCATGGCACTGCCGTATCACCTCTATGTACTGGCAACACAGCATCCCGACATTGAAAAAGTCAGGCCCCTGCAATACGCAACGGCCCTTGTCTTGCTTGCGCTGGTGCTTGGAGTCAACCTGGTGGCAATCCTGTTTAGAATTCATATCAGGAAGAAATACAGATGGTAGAGAATAATTCTAAAAATAATTCCGGATTCAAGATACGAGTTAAGGACCTGAATTTCTATTACGGGAGCGTCCAGACGCTTTTCGACATAACGATGGATATCCCGCCTCAACAGGTCACTGCGCTGATCGGCCCGTCGGGATGTGGAAAATCAACCTTTCTCCGGACACTGAACCGGATGAACGATATCATCAGCGGAGCGCGGGCCGAAGGGACGGTGCAGATTGACAAGCAGGAAATTTATCATCACACAACCGACATCGTTGCCCTGCGAAAGAAGGTTGGCATGGTTTTTCAGAAATCCAACCCGTTTCCCAAGTCCATTTTCGACAATGTGGCTTACGGCCCTCGGATTCATGGGATCAAGGACCGCAGGCAACTCAAGGACCTTATCGAGAAGAGCCTAACGCGGGCGGCGCTCTGGGACGAAGTTAAAGATCGGCTCGACAAGAATGCCATGGACCTGTCAGGCGGCCAGCAGCAAAGATTGTGCATCGCCAGGGCTCTGGCGGTTGAACCGGAGATTCTGCTGATGGATGAGCCTGCTTCGGCTCTGGATCCACAGTCCACTGCGAAAATAGAAGACTTGATTGACGAGCTTCGCCGCGATTACACCATTGTCATCGTGACACACAATATGCAGCAGGCCGCGCGTGTTTCCGATTTAACGGCCTTTCTCTACGAGGGATACCTCATAGAGACCGGTCCGACCAAGCAGATTTTTACAAAACCACAAGAAAAAAAAACCGAAGACTATATTACGGGACGATTTGGATAGACGGAGACGTATTCTATGACAGTACACATGAAAAGAGAAATCGACAGGCTGAAGCAGATGCTGATGTCCCTGTGTGAGGTTGTTGAAGAGAATCTCCGCCGGGCGGTCAAATCGATCAGGCAGCGGGACGCAAATCTTGCCAAGACGGTGATCGAAATGGACATAGAAATCGACCATATGGAAGTTGATATGGAAGAGGAGTGTCTGAAAATCCTGGCACTGTATCAGCCGGTTGCCATTGATTTGCGGTTCATTATCACAGCTCTGAAGATTAATAATGACCTGGAGCGGATTGGTGATTTGGCCGTCAATCTTGCCGAACACAGCACATTCCTTGCGGGTCATCGGCAGACAGATGTTCCTTTTGACTTTGAGGAAATGACCGAAAAAACAGAATTGATGCTTCGGAAAAGTCTTGATGCTCTCGTGAGGATGGACTCCAAACTGGCATATGAGGTTTGTGCTGACGACGACGAAATCGATACCTTGGACCGCCAGATGCAGTTAATGTTGCAGAACGCAGTTCATACCCGCCCGGAGCAAACCGAGTGCCTAATGCACTTACGCTCGGCATCAGGCCACCTGGAGCGTGTAGCGGATCACGCTACGAACATCGCCGAAGATGTGATATACATGATCGAGGGCCGGATCGTTCGACACAAAGCCGAGGACTACAAATCATAACTTCTCTTATGAAAAGACCTACGTTTTCATCGAGTCCAGTTCGATAAAAGCTATCGGCAGGAAGATAAAGACCGGCAGCCACGCCCAGAACTCCGGCATGAACTTGTCGAAGATAACCTCCGTAGCGAATATTTTGCAGACAAAAGTTGTAATAAAACACGCTCCGGTCAGGGCAAAGCTGATCATCACGGCAGACTTTACCGACTTTGGATCCCGACAAACCAGTAAAGGCAGGCTTATCATGAGCATTACCAGATTTATGAGCGGATCGGTTATGCGGAAATGCTTCTGGCTGGAAAGCTGAGCCGTATCTCTAATTTGAATTTTTTGTGCTTCGAGAGCCCTTAATTGACGCAACGATAACAGAGTTTTGTGCTCGGATTCGCACCTGACCGGGATGTCTTTTGCCGTGAGGTCACTGTCATAAAAAGCTATCGGCTGGGGACTTTTTCCGGAGCCTCTTTCAGTCAGCAGGCCGTAAGGGGCCCACTCGCCGGTTTCCGGAGATTGGGTATACAAGTCCCATCGACCTGTTTTATCATTATAAACCGCTTTTTCAGCATCTATACGCCCGGTTACTTCCCAGATACCGGCCTTGTTTGTTAGTTGGCGCAGGAGGATAGTAGGATTATTTAGAGTTGATGTTTCCACGTCGAATTTTAGAGAGCAGATTAGTGAACCTTTGCCGTCATTGATGAATCTCACCCTATACCATTCCTGACCGGGAATATCATTGTGGCTGCGCACGAGCTGGTCCGCGAGCGGGGGTATTATAAATTCCTGATCGATTACCAACACTCCGGTCAACAGCAGTGCGAGAAGCACTATCGGGAAAATTATACGCTTCAAGCTGACTCCCGAAGCCATCACGGCCACCAATTCGTTATGTCGGACCATTTTGCCGAACGAAAAGGCCGCCGCTACTACGGTTATCATTCCGGCAAAATCTCGAAAATAAAGGGTGTTGTTAAGAAGGTAAAATTTAAATACGTTTTTGATAACAACCAAAGTGCCAAGGTCTGTGTTCTCTGTGAACTCGTCTAAATTTACGAATAGATCAATAAGTATTCTCAGCCCAACGAGTACACAAAAGGCTATGCAATAACCTATCAGAAAATTTTTCGCAACGTATCTGTCTAATATTTTCATAATTTGGTCAAACCTGTCGAGGGCTATCGACGTTTATATCCAATCCCGGGCTTAGCCGGGGCTTTGTCATTGCCTTAATTCTTCAATAAATAGCTGTATATCACGACAACCAAAAGTAACAAAAATCCCAATCCTGCCCAGATTACAGCAACGCCCGTGATGCTTTCGGCACCGGGATTGGTGATAAGGTTTTTGCCGCTCATTATACAGACTATCAGTACCGCGGCAGGGATACAACTTGCACCGAAAGCGGTGAGCAGATGTCCGCCCTTCTTTATTATACCCAGGCCGATGCCTATCAATATCATTGGTATGCAGCCTGCTCCGAAAACCAGCCGGGTATGTATCTCGGCTTTTATTCGCACCAGCACATGGATTATTTTTCTCTGAAGGCTACTATGCAAATCACTCAGGCTCTTGCTCGGTATTAGTCCGGGCAGTTGTGACAAATCGGAAGCTAATTTTTCCACTTTTAATGAACCGCTTTCGGTTTTAAATTCATTCGCTGCGACCTCTGTGGCCTGGGGCGGTCTCAAATCGCAAATAATATACCGCATCGTCCATTCATCTGATCCTTTCTCCCTTGAATTGTAGATATCCATTGTCAAAGTCGGCGGCAACTTATCGCCCTCGATATGCAGGAGAGCTTTCTCGCATATTAAAGTGCGTAAAGTTTCTTTGCTATCGGTATTATATTCTATGATAACTACTTCCTCTTCGCCTGAGAGTTCTACTTCTTCATCTTGTACACGGCATTGACCGGCAATAAATTTAACTGAGTTCGGTATTCCAAGCAGCTCATAGAATCCACCGGCATCATCAGCACTTCCCTGAGGCGTTTCAGCCTGTTTGGATATTCCGGCGTTAATATCTTGCGCTAACAACTCTATCATGATTTGAGCGTAAGTCTCGCGTGCCAGTTTCTCGATCGGGTAAAAGTTCATCAAGTCGGCTTCGATCTTTCTCATTTCATCTATTTTTTTGAATTTTATCTCATCGCTTAACAGTGAGCCGAGTTTCGCCGTCACCGATCCCCATTCGGCTCCCGCCTCCGAATCCGCGCCCATTTGACCTGACTTGTATGCCAATATCTGTACTTCATTGAATCTTTCATGCGATTTGAAACTTACTTTGGCGTCTTCGGCGGTATAAATGTCTTTTATTCCGTTGTTATTCATTTCGGCTACAATCACGCCCGAGAGGACATCTTTTTCCTTGTCGACCTTGTCGGCGTAAATCAGGTACTTGTAGTCCGGCGGCAGATCATAATATCTTTTTCGCTCGATATTACGGAAAAGTATTTTCTTGGCGTCGGTCTTAAGTGATTTTTCCGCGCGTTGTACGAAAACAGGCATTACATAGAAGCTCAGAAACAGATTTGCAATCGCCACGATAATCGCAAGTACCAGTCCGGGATATACCAATTTTGTCAGACTTATACCGCTCGCCCTGCAGGCGTCAAGCTCACTATCTCCTGCAAACCGCCCGTAAACCAGAGAGCATGCAAACAACGCGGCCATCGGCAGTACAAAAGTCAGGGTTATCGGCAGAAAATAGCCCATAAGTGAAAGTACCTGTCGAGGTCCGACGCCAAATTGCTGAACCGGCTGCAGAATGCTGCCCAGGCTCAACATTAGCGTCAGAGCGACCACCGATAATATAAAAACTCGTAAAAGCTCGCGAAATATATATTTATGTAATGTAAAAAGCATTTATTACTTAGTCCTTATTTATCAATGGCCAGGATTTTTCGCCAACAACGGCATTGCACCAGAATTCTCTATCCCCATCAGCCAATCCTTTCCATCAATAGGAATACATGTAAATGTGAATTTGTCATAACTACTTTTCTTGTGCCAATAATTTTGCTCACCGGTAAGAGTCATCGAAAGATATTGATGAAGGCAACGCCAATGCCTATATCAATTTAGCCTTACCAAAAAGATTTTGTGCAGTTGTTGCAAATTATTATTTGATCCTGTTGAGCTGTTGTATGGAGCAACCTTATTTTTTTATAGGACTCGTTTTTCCAGATTTCAAATATCGGTTTTTTATTTACATCTCCCAGGATAACCTGGCCTTCATAGTCGAGGCAACACAAGGCGGCTTTGCCGTTGGACAACACGGTGAATGTCTGCCATACTCTCGAACATGGTTTCCTTATTGCGGATGTCTCGGCGTGATCCATCCCCGAATCGGTCCAGTTGTGTATCTTGCCAAAAGAAAATCCGTCCACGCAGTTCTCCAGGGACCGTATAGTTTCGTTTTTGTCCGATGTGCTGCAACAGGCAACTTTTATTTTCAATGTACTTTTTTTGAGGTTCCTGATTCGAACCAGCTCTTTAATATTTTCTATTATTGTATCGAACTTGAGCGGAGGCCGTATACGTTCGAACTCTTCTTTTGTAGCCCCGTCAAAACTAACTTTAATAAGATCAAGTCCAGCATCCATAAGCTCATTAGCCTTGTCGGCCGTCAAGAGCGAACCGTTTGAAAACATGGCCACTCTTTTAATGCCTTTTTGCTTGGCATATCTCACACGCCTGGCTAAATTCTTATCGAGTAACGGCTCGCCGAAATTGTGTAAATGAACATTGCCGCAATTATACATGGAGCATTCATCTATTATTTTTTCGTAAAGGGCGTCATCCATGTGACAGACCGGCCGTTGCATTTCCCGATGCGGGCAGATTACACATTTTGCGTTACAGGCATTAGTCGTTTCGATTCGTACAGTATGCGGAAATCGACTTATCGCAAGGTTGAATGCGCCCCCAACAAGAGAGCAGGATATTCTTGACAGTGTTCCGCTGTTCCGTTTTGTCCTTTTAACCACTATTTATCCTTTTTCAGGCTCATCGGGCACTGGTTGTCAAATTGCTGAGGACATCCCCAAATTTATGCCAATCTGGTGTAAAACTATCCCGTCAATTTACAACCATCTATTTTGAAGCCTCAATTATCAACAGTAGACAGTATTTTGCAACAAAATTCCCCATCAGTTGCTCATGGACTCATACGATAACGGCAACAAATTCCTGATATTCTCATTATTTTCTCATTTGCTTCGTATTATGATGGATTACACGACCCGGGAAAACCATTATAATGTTGGCTGGCGTGAAGCGAGGTCACGATGATTGGAAAAATGGTGAATCGAGCGTTAGACTTGCACAGGAATGGGATTCACATCGCAAGTGCAACAGGTGAAAAGGAAAGACATCGCAAGCTGACTGCCGTGTTGTAAAGAGAGTCGATGGCGTCGGCTGCCGGCAGCGCGATACTTTCACGGGATGTTCAGCGGGTCGATATCTTTAATTTTATCGGCGTAAATCTGGTGCGGATATTTACTCAGCAGCTCTTTGCCGTATTGGGCGATCAAAGCTTTATTTTGTTCGCTCATCATTCTGCTTTTGACCTGCCCTTCTATATTAGCTGAGTATTGCTTCTCTTCGCCGGGGGCCTTTTCCAGGATTTTGACGATGCGCCAACTAATGCCCTGGCGGTAAAAGCCCTTCACGGGCCCGATGATTTGATTAGGATCGCCCGCCCATAAATCCTTCCAGAACAATCCTTCGCTGCTTGGATGTGTAGTGAAAGGTTTGCCCTCTTTTTCGAGAGAGAATTGTTTCCTGACCTCCTCGAAATCCTTTTTACTGTCAAGTGCTGCCCTTGCCTGTTTGGCGGTCTTAAGGTCCTGACACCAGATCAGGTCGATTTTAAGGCTTTTGCTTGTTCCGAACGATTCTTTGTTTTTGCCGAAGTAGGCGATGATCTGCTCGGTTTTCGGTTCTTTAAGTTCCTTGCGCTTTGCGGATAAAGCTTCGCTGAACAGACTTCTGTCCTCGTAATCTCTTACCTGTTTTAACAGGTCTTTATTCCGGTCGAGCCCGAGTGATTTGGCCTCAGAGACCAGCAGCGGCATTCGCAGGGACCGCTCCAGCAAATTATCGACGCCTTGCGGAGCATTCAGATCTCGCGGACGTCGCGGCGGGACAATATCACAGAGCGATTCGAACCAGTCTTTCAGTGTTATCTTTCCATTGTTATACTGTGCCAGGACAATGTTTTTCTCTACCTCCGTTAATTCATCCTTAACCTGAGACGTGCGGATAAATCCTACGTTGCGGGATTGTTTCGGATTACGTAACAGCCTGTCGTGAATCTGGATGGCTCTCGGGAAATTCTGCTTTAGCTTTGAAACACGAGACTTGCTGTATATCTGGCGGTAATATTGATCCAGCATTGTGTCGGTTTTTGCTCTTTCGATCATCGCTTTCGCTCCCGCCTCGTTAAGCTTGGGATCGGCTTGCATCTTCCGTGATATTTCATCGGCCGTGATATTGATTTTGCCTTGTATGTGCATTTGTAACAACAGATTGACAAGCTTCCGTTCCATGAACCTTTTGACCGAAGTGTTGATCGATTCTTTTTCGAGATAACCCTGCGAGCGGGCTTGGATTATAGTGGCTTTCTCCGCGAGCATTTTCATAAGCACCGTTTTGGCATCGACCGGCCCGGCATTCTCGTCGTAGTTATCATAGTCATAGGGATAAAGCTCGGTCAAAAGTTTCTTCTCAAGCTCGGCTTTGGTAATCACGTAATAGGCTATTCTACCAACGATAACCGGCTCGACTACGGCAGTAGGGGCGGCTTGCGAACCGCCCATGCCAGGCTGTCCACTTGACTTCTGACCCGCAGAGACAGGTGCTTCCGTGACGCAAAAATAAAAAACCAACGATAAGAACAAAAAGAATGAGGAGGTGAGTTTTAATTTAAATGAATTAGTCATTTGCATTGTTCCTTTTTAGCCCTGAAATAATAAGTCTTTACGGGCTCTATTATAACATTTCACCAGGTATTTGCGAAGCTAAATGTACTTTTCTTGCCTTGCCATTACTCCGGCTCTCTATCAATTAATCTCGGCGTTTTCGCCCTGTGCGGGCAGAAATCGGTACCATGTGTATTTCAGAGCGACCACCGCGGCGATTGCCAGCGCAAGCCAAATCGCCGAATAGAGATACCAATGGCCAACGAGGTACATCGGAAACAGGTACAATCCTGTAATCGCAAGCATGCCAAGCAGAACATTCACAATTGTGCGAGACATGCATTCCGATTTGGAGGACAACTCCTGCCTGGTTAGACCGGTTTTTGCTGCAATCGGCTTCCACAGCCCGAAAGGCCGAACGGATTTGTAAAAACTGACAAGAATGTCGTCATCCGTCGCCTGGGTTGCCAGAGATACAGCGATACTGGCAATCAGCGAAGCGGTACATATCAATGGAAACGTATAATATGCCGGAGCACTCGGGAAAAACAATGCTACTAACGAAAGTAGTATGCCTCCCAGAGTTCCGAACGCATAGCCCCAGCCGTTCATGCGCCACCAGTACCATCTGAGCACGTTCGGCACGACTACACCGGCCCCTAAAGCCATCATCATCCAGCTCCATATTTGGGCTATCGAGGTGGCCTGAGTACCGATGCCGAGGCCGACGAGAACCAGCAGGATTGTCGCGATGTAACTGAATCGCACGGATTGCCTCTCACTGGCGTTGGGACGCAAGTATGGCTGCCACAGGTCGCGAACGATAAAGGAAGCTCCGCTGTTGACGGTAGAGCTGAAGGTGGACATGAACGCCGCTAACAATCCGGCAATGACGATGCCCCTGAGCCCGGCCGGCAGAAATTTCAACAGAACCAGCGGCATTACTTTCTCCGAATCAGTCACACCGGCGACTCCCGTAAGGGCCAGCAGGGCGATCCCAACAGCCATTGCCCAGCGGACGACAAGAAAAACGCTCCACGCCGCACCGACCTTGGCGGCATCGCGCGGGTCACGGGCGGCAAGAAATCGCTGGAAATCATACATCTGGGCCGGCCCGCCGGCATTGAGCAGAAAGCCCTTGACGACCCAGACAATTACAAGGGCGCCGAAAAGCTCGAACTGTGCATTATCGGTCCCGGCAAATTCTTCGATCCGCCACGGCACTCTCAGTGAACTCCAATTTTCCGGCAGGCCGGACATCAGCTCCGGTGTCAGGTGAGACCACGCGATGCAGGCGATGACTATGCTTCCCAGCGTCAGAATGATTGTCTGGATAACATCAGTGACTACTACGCTGTAAAGTCCGCCAAGAACAACGTACAGGGTTGTTATGCTAATAATCAAAACAGCCAGGAAATCCGGTTCATGTGCCGTGAATATGTGCCGGAGCCATGGATTGGAAGTATATTGGGCAAGTGATTCGAGATGGATGTATACGGAGGCAAACTTGCCAATTCCCTGATAGGCGTATCCGACAAAACTGGCCAGCGTCAGTACTGCCATCAGGGCGTAGGCGGTTCGGGCCAGCCTGCCGCCCGCGTCACTGCCGAAGCGGGTCTTCATCCACTCGGCCGCTGTCATAACATTCGAGCGGCGGACCCATTTCCCCATATAGCCCAGGAAAAATGCGCCCATCAGAAAACCCCACATCCAGTGGTGCCACATCGATTTCATTCCCAGAACGTATAGGATGGAAATGATCCACATCGTTCCGGTAATATCGAAGTTGGATACCGATCCGGACATGGCCAGGGCCAGCCAGTGGATACCTTTGCCCCCCAGAAAATAGGCCTGCAGGCTCTCTGATGCCCGCTTCTGATACCAGAAACCCAGCCCGATCACAACAGCAAAATAGAGCAGGATTATCACATAATCGATTGGACTCATGTATCGATTCTCCCCTTACCTACAATCCGGCATTCACAGTGTCAAACATCGCCACGATATTCTCCGGCGGTATATTTGCCAGGATGTTGTGCACCTGCTGGAAAACAAAGCCCCCGCCGGGGCGGAGTATCTCGACCTGTTTTTTGACGTGTTCGGCGACTTCTTGAGGCGTGCCGTTCGGGAGGATATCTCTCGTATCGCAGCCGCCGCCCCAGAAGGTAAGTTCGCTTCCGAACTCGGCCTTGAGGTCTGCGGCGTCCATTCCCGAACAACTGATCTGGACAGGATTGATGGCATCGAGGCCTGCTTCGATCAAGTGAGGCATTAACTCCCGGACGCCTCCACAGCAGTGGAGCATGACCTTGACATCGGCCAGAGTTTTCGCGAGGTTCCAGAGCAATTTGTGCCGGGGCTTGAAAAATTCGCAATACATTTTGGGTGACATCATCGGCCCTGTCTGCATCCCGAGATCGTCACCGAAGAGAATAATGTCGATATGCTCGCCAACAGCCGTTAAAAACCGCTCCAGATTGACTATATGAATTTCGATCAATTTATCGAGGAAACGATGAGCGTGTTTAGGCTCAGCAGCCAGCAG
>Ga0210003_1000788_pt1 | contig 28756 bp, 25 predicted proteins | sample LantaG_FD_182804 | JGI IMG/M metagenome (GOLD analysis project Ga0210003, IMG submission 182804) | Deep subsurface microbial communities from Baltic Sea to uncover new lineages of life (NeLLi) - Landsort_02402 metaG (SPAdes) (version 2) | ecosystem: Environmental > Aquatic > Marine > Oceanic >... | reverse complement strand
CCTTACCATCCCTTTTTACTTCAACCTCAAGCCATTCGGATAATGCATTAACAACGGATACTCCGACTCCATGAAGTCCACCTGAAATCTCATATGTTTTCCTGTCGAATTTACCGCCGGCGTGGAGCATAGTAAGTACAACTTCCACTGCAGGTTTCTTCTGTTGAGGATGTATGTCTACAGGTATGCCACGTCCATCATCGGTAACACTTACGCTACTATCTTTGTGAACGACAACTTTAATTTTTGTACAAAAGCCTACAACAGCTTCATCAACACTATTGTCAACCACTTCAAATACTAAATGATGTAAACCTCTTAAACCAGTATCACCAATATACATAGAAGGTCTTTTTCTTACAGCATCCATATCTTCTAGTACTTGAATTCTTTTTGCATCATAAGGAGAGCTTCCTTTATTCACTTACACATCCTTCCTCGTAATGTGTTATAATCCAGTATACATATCTTATTTGTTTCTTCTCAAAATGTTTTGAAAGTTCTCTCATAGTTCCTATTTTATCTTTTGTAATATCTAATCCAAGAGATTTGTAAAGGTCAAACACGTCTGTTCTTATTTGTATATCGTTTTTAACCTCTTCCATAATCTTCTTTATCTTGTCCAAACTTTTATCAATTATTTCTGGTGGGTATTCTTCTAACAAAAGTTGCTTTACAAAATCAAATGTAACATCGTCAGTATTCTCGTAGGCATTAAATACAGTTGCTCTAATTGCATTCTTATGTATGCCGCCTGATGCCCAATGAATCTTCTCTATATCATGAGGCTTGCACTTAAACATTTTGTAGTCATAATTTTCTAATAGTGTATAAAAGACATATCCTTCAGTCCCCTCAACACCCATTTCAGTATGATTGTTCCCGGCTTCACTTTCCGCTTGAATCTTTTTATAAAATGAAACTATATCTTTACTTCCTTTAAATTCAATTACTTTTGTATGAGGGATGCTATGGGAGGGTAGGTTGTGCGGGGCTATTACATCTGGTGAGCCCCGTTTTATACCAAAGAGAAGTCTTGTATCTAACGGAGTATCGTAAATCATTAAATGTTTATTCTCTGCCCCATAAAGTTCAAACGACCAATTAAAATCATTTTTCAAAGCCAGTTGTGGTATTTCTGGATATTTTTTCAAAATTCTTTCCCACATACTTTTGAAATCACCAAATCGACTACTTCGAACAATTGGAGTTAGTCTTGTTTTGTAAGTGACAAAAGTATCTTTTCCGTTTGTATATTTGTACGCCAAAATGTTTGTTCCATCTAATTTTTCATATGCATAGATATGTAAGCACTTTGGAAAGTTAAAATTACCACGCTTGTCAAATGGATAAGGAATCTTTGGTGTCCCCCAAATCACTTGAGGATGCTTAGTTTCGTTTACTTTATAGATATAGAGAGAACCATAACGATAGTCGCCTATGTTGCAAAGATACCCTTCTAAGTTATTGTTATTAAAGGTATCTACAACACTAAACGGTTTAAGGTCTTTTTCGTCACAATCAAATTGTTCTTGGGCGTCTTTTAAATAGTTCATTTTCTTAAACTTTACCTTGAAGGCTCGGCTGGCAGGAATTTCACCTGCTTGATTATGACCGCATGACTTGGTACTTTACAATTCGTTTCTGCGTCCATACTTAGAATTGTAGCTCATTCCAGCGACATTACCGTCATTCATAATCTTTCCCCTGCGTTTCTCAAACGCCACAGCCGAGTCTTCTATTTAAATATACAAAAAAAGAGGCAAAATTGTTACAAACTTTTTGCCTCTGTCTTCCCTTTGTCCCATTATAACATTTCATTTTAAACGGCGCAAGGCGGAAGGTAAAGTTAGCCATTGCATATAATAGGAACCTTCTTTGCCTTGTGCCCAATTTGTAGAAAGGCGAGGAGTAATTTTCTCCCATGAATTTTATAGGAACTCCTTATGCCTTTCATTTATTCGTTACTAAGTTAATTATTGTATCTTTTTCTAGATTCTCAGGAGACAAATCAATTTCACACTTTTCTTTATCTTTCACCATCTTAGCTCCGGCCCTTTCTAAAATATCACCCAAGTTAATAGCATTTTTGTAGAAACCGAAGAGATACTTTCTTGCATTTTCAGCAAACTCTGAATCCGATGATGTTATAGACGCCCCAAGACTAGCTTCTACAAAATAGAATTTACTCTTCTTGGTTGTCACAACTAACAACCCCAGCATCTTTTGGGGCTTATTAATCTTTGAGTTTACAGTGGCCACAACGTTGTTAGGGTCGACCATATAATTACGCCCAAACTGCTTCACTTGTTCTTTTGCCACAATTATCTTAAACGGAACTTCAATATTTTCGTCAAAATTGTAATAATTCAGAAATAGAACAAAGGATTGTTTTATTTGTTTCTTTACATAAAACAATTCGGATGCCCCTTTTGGCTTTGGGGCAGCAGTTACATCACCCGAAAATAATACCTTTCTATCGTCACTTCTATAATACCTATCCCATCCAATTTTCCCTACAGTGGCATTTATTAATGATAAGTCTAAATCAATTCTATAATATCGTTCTTGATCTTCCCAATGAACTCCAAAAATCATATCCTTTGGTATAGTAATACAAGTCCCACAAGGAAACTCACCCACAAATTGTTTCTCCGTTGCAGGAAGTGTATAGTTTACATATTCTGGAATGTAAATCTTTTTTCCTTTTACATTCTTTCTAACATCTTTAGCTATCGAGTCGAGAACAATATCCAATATTCCTTTTGATTCTTTTTTCTTATTGAATTCGAATTCGGTAGCATATCCTTTTCCATTTCTTACCTTATATAGTATTGATTTAACATCAGTAGTTCGGAATTGTAATGAGTATGCGAGTCTTATCTTTCTAAAAGTATTAACTCTTTTTAATTCATCTTTTAACTTCTCAACATCAATTTCATCTTTCTTTATCTTTGCAGTAACCTCATTTAAATAGTCTTCTCTCATAGGTTTATGATATTTCTTAGCAAGCTTTCTAATCTTGTTTATGATTGAATTCAATTTATTGTTAGTTTTAAAAGCTAACCACAAAGGCTTGAATCTGTAAAAGATTTCCGCCAATTTTTCCAATCCATATTTACTTCCATACCTATTAAGCAGCCCGAGAACATCTAAATTCTTTTTGTTTTTAATTCCCGCTATAGTTGTTTTGTCCTTAATGAAGAAGGGTTTGTCGGTTGCTTTATAAACAAGATACCTCAAGAACTCAATATTATTCTCTGGGAATATTCCAAGATGGTCATACAATAATACTCTAACCTCTTTATTTTTAATTGTTGCTACATCTTCTTTGGTCAACTCAACAAACAAAGCAACATCCAGTACTGCCGTTATTGTATCCTCTCCTAAAGCAATGCCCGTTTGAAGTAATTTTAACAACTTCTCTTTTAACTCTTCTTTTGTATACCCTTTGATAACAACAAGTTTAACTTTATCAATTTTTATATCGGGAAGATACAACTGCTCATTGGGAATGAAAATTGTATTTTCATCGTAGATTCCAAGAGATTCAAACCCGTAAGTTGTAATATAGTGAATTATTTGCTCAAGTACTAATTGTTCACAACTTGCTTCTTTTACCTTTTTCCAAGACTTATGAAAAGAAGCGTTCATTTGTTCTGCAGTTAATCCTACTTCTTTTTCTATCCTTTTGACAAGTTCCGTCAACTCTTTTTCTGAATAGTTATATACAACTTCAGGGGAAAAGATAAATCCTTTTGATATCGTAATTTCCAACAAAGTGTCACTTGCTTTTTTCTTTCTTTTTACTTTTATTGGAACTGCCTTAAACAATTTAATCGTTGATTTCATCTTTCTCCTTTCAATTTAAATAACAATTTTCTTGCGAAAATTGTTACAGAAAAAACTAAAGGTCTCTTTTTTTATCCTCTAACGCCGATAAACCAAAAGCCAAGAGAAGGAAAACGAAAAAACATACAAAAAGGATTGTCCCCACAAGGGCGTACACTCCAGAACTCCAACGGGCGAATACGCGAACCAACGCGGTAACGAAAAATCCGACAGACAATATTGAACAGAGAAAACTAATGTAAGTAAACAAAAGCATAAAAAATCTTATCATAATTACCCCTTTACAGTTAATTTAAAAATCAAAAAGGCAATCAAAAAAGTACAACAAACGGCAACTATCATAAAAAATATAAATTTCATTTTAATCCTTTTTAAAAGCAACAAACGTTAAAGATCTTTGTTTTTCACAAATTTCCCCCTGAAGAAAGTTCAAAACATATTTGCACTCAAGCCCATTCGTTATCACATCAACTATCTCTATTTCATTGTTTAGTTCTATCTTTTTTGTGCTTGGTATATCTACCACAACACCTTTTAGGGAAGCGCTGTTGAAATCAAATTCAATTTTTTCAATTTGATAATTAGTATTTCTAAACGTTACTACATCTTTAAGTTTTAGTTTAATCAAAATTTGCTCCTTTCTTTTGTATCATAATACTCCCTTATACAATTACCACAAAACTTACACGCATGGGTGTGTTTGTAACCACAGGAATGAACTAATGCGTGCTCCTTAAAGAGCCGCATAATTTGATTTATTTTATTCTGTTTTATCACCCAATAACTATTTAATGTTCGTTTTTCCCATTTATAATATTTCTTATGATCGTCAGGTATCTTTGTTGTATAATATGCCATAAATGTTAATACCACACAAACACCCATACTCACGTAATATTCCACTGCTGGCTTTACTACCCGTTCTATATTCCATGTATTAACTCTTATTCTAACGAACATTAAATTTAATGGTCGGTTGGGTAACTTATGAAAACAATCATCTGTCATCTTACCAGGATTAATCGTCAACACTACTGGACCAGAAAATGTTGCCAAATCTATAGGGATTGATGTATTGAAAAAGTAGTTGTCATATTTTGAAGCAACTTGTTCAACCAATTCTCGTTCAACATTTGAATCATTCCCGTCATTCATTCTTACTATTCTATTTTTTGTTAATTTCTTTGGAGGTATATGAGGCAAATTTTTATCTAATGGCTCTAAATATGAACGGCCACTTTGAAAAAAACAATCCTCACATTTGTTAGGACACTCACCTTTCTGTGGAATACAAGTTATCATGCCTGAGCCTACTGTCTTGGGATTCCATATCCAATCTTTATTCTTTATACCGTTTAACATAGTTTATCCTTTAACTCTTTTGAAACTTTCAGAACCTAATCCCTCTTGAATTATTCTTGCTCCTGATGGTTTTGGTTTTGCGGGTTTAGGGGGTATTTCTGGACGTGATGTAGAAGGTGGAAGATTTATTCCCCCTTTTTTTGTAAACCCTCTTTTGAGTGGTTCGAGTTTAATAGGTTTTGCTTTATCTTCTTTTAATAACCAGTTATTATACTTAATTAACCATCTTTTCAGTAAAGCACAACCATAAATATCTGTCTCATCCTCAATTTTGGATTCATTTTCTTTCATAAATGTCTCAACAGTTTTATCATCCATTTATTTCTCCTTTCTTATTTAATAAAACTTTTTTATTAAACCTTAATTGGAAATCTTGGAGTAAACGGACGGTTTGTTAAAACAGCATTTCTTATTCTATCTAACTTAAAGAGTCTAATTTCTTCCCTAAGGGAACAATAACCGTAAACTCCATCAAATTTAAACTCATAAGGTTCAATATGCCTTAACGTTTGGTCACCTTTCTCGTCGAAATATGATATTTCAACAAGTTTATGTGCTCTACCACCAGTACTAAGAATTTTAATAAGTTCATCCTTATCCATTAATTCTCCTTTTCATATGGATATACAATCCATATATCTTTAGGAAACTTTCTAACATAAAAGTCTGGTACAACTTTTGTACCTTCCTTTATGTAAAGAGTAGCCGATGTAAAGATACTTGAAGTATAACTATCAAGAGTTTTTCCGGTATCAGAAATATCGTCAACAACCAAAATCTTCATATTGGACTTCACTTTCCCAAAAGGAATTTCTAATTGGTGTGATATAAAAACTGCCGGAATATATCCTCCTCTTTCTATCCCTATAATCAAATCGAACTTTTGTCTACTTTCACGAATCTTTTTAACTAATGTTTCTAAATCTTCAATATATCTTTTCCAAGAAATAACTTTAGTTTTCACGTGCTTTAAACTCCCCGGGGTTTACTTTTTCTACTAGCCCACGCTCTACTAACTTTTTTATCTTAGTGTACAAACTCGGCGCTGAGACTCCTAACTTGTTAGAGAGAGCTTTAACTTTAATAACCTTAGCATTTTTAATTTCATCATATAAATCTTCTAGACTTGTCTTTGCTTTTCTTTTCATTGCTTTTTTATCTAAAGCAACAGATGGACCACGCTCGTAAAATAAACACTCTTCACAAGTAATTACCCATGTTTCATTCCGTTTAGTAAGTTCATCATATTTTTTATCAGAGGAACACCGGGGCATTCCTTCAGAACTTCCGGGAGAAAAGAATTTGCAATCTGCTTTTATTACAGGTGCCCGGTGATAAATAACTAAAACTTTGTTTTCCACATTTCTCCTTTTTTATAAAAATACAATAAACTTCAAGAGATTGTTACATTTATTTACATTTATAGAACCCAGGCTTAACCTTTACAACCTTCCCGGCATCCATCAACTTACGCATTTTCATATAAACGTTTTGTCTTAAAATTCCAAATTCACTAGCAATGTCTATAACACTCATCCCTTCTTTAGATTCACTAAGTCTCTTGTAAACGTCTTCCATTGTAACCCAAGTGGATTCTTTTTTCACAGACTTTTCCGGCTCTTTTGTTTTCTCTTCCTTCTTTTCTACTTTCTTTTCTACTTTCTTTTCTACTTTCTTTTCTATTAGTTCTTCAAAATTGAAAAGTTGATAGTCATCTGGAACCTCAATATCTTTTAAATTTTCTAAGATATGTAAAATAACGCCGGTATCCCCTCTTTTCAATACCTTTACCTTGCGTTTATATAAAGTTTGATAAACTTTATCCACTTCGGCATTTTTAGCTAGTATGCTTCTCATTTTACCTCCTCTCCAAAATCTCGCATTCCCATTTCCTTTGGTAACTTTATGGTATAAAATCTAAGCCAAATATTTCCAAGTACCATTTTTCTAAAGGCCATATCTTTATTATATCTAACCAACTCCAGGCTATAAGTCTCTAAAGCTTTGCTAGCATTTGTTGATTGGTGCATATTTTCTAAGCCTATTATTTTATCATCTCTCGCCGAAACAACAGAAAACTCATTCATCTTTTGGGCTGTTGTATACAAAACATTAAGATTCTTTTCATAAGCAATAAAGGAAGAATTAATTCTAAAAGACACAAAGAGACAAAGAATCCAAAGAATAGAGTGAACTATGAGAAGAACTAAAGATAGTATAGCAAACGCGCCGAACCGTTCACTCTCCTGATACCCTTGCGCCTTATTTTCCAACAGAGTAAAGATACATAAAGCAACAATAAAGATTACTGTTAATATAAATGGTAACATCTTTACCTCCTAACCACAATAAGGGTTTTTGTTTAAACATTTTACTCGATAAGGACAAGTTTCACAAGGAGCATTTATACATAATTCTGATAACATATTAGATATTTTTTCTGAATGCCACGGAAGGGAAACGATGTCTCCGTCTAGCTCAACTTCAATTTCTGACGAAAACGGGGTCTGGGTTGATTTCATGATATTCCTTTTTCTTTTCAACATTTTCAACTTCTCCTAACTTAGTAATAAAATTAGAAGCCTCAACACACCCCCTTCCTTTAAATCCTTTTGCTTCAATTTTGATACTTTCGCCATCTAAAATTACTTCTATCATCTTTCCCAATTGAAACACCTCCTACGGTATAAAAATGAAAAGCTTCTCTACTCCAGAATCTAACTTTTTAGATTGAACTGAATATCCTTTTCTTCTGGCATCTCTCGTTATCCGGACTTTGTTAAACTCTTGGGTTAACTTCTTTGCATCGTCTCCGAGGTATTTAGAAATGTGACCTTGCCAAAAGTCTCCCACCATTTCTAATTTCCCGTTACTTTGAATATTGAAACCAAGATCAAATTCCCCGGGAAGCGCTACAACATAATCACAAGTTTGAACTCCGGAGTATCCCCGGCACTTTCCCTTTTCAACTAATTGAAACCCCAAATTGTCTACTGCCTTTTTAAGAGATTTACTATCATTAAGTATTTGGGTTTTAACTTTTGTAAAATGACTCACGCTTTACCTCCTTTTTTTACAATAATAAAGTAAGTCCTTCTTCAATAACTTTCTGATTAACTTCTTCTATTGTAGCCAATCGGGCTCTCTCACTTGCCCATTGTCTAATCCCATCAATGTTTTCTCGCATTGTTCGATTTAATGGAACGGTATGTCGAAGAGCTTTTAAAATATATTCAGTGTTAAGATGTTTATTTTCAGAAAAGGCATCGAACAAAGAATCAACTATAACTCCTTCTATCTCGGCCCCACTAAACCCTTTTGAATAAGTTGCTAACTTTTTAATATCAAAAGTGTTAACATCACGCTTTCTCTTTTTTAGATGAATTCTAAAAATTTCGTCTCTCTCTTTCTCTGTTGGAAGGTCAATAAAAAATATTTCATCAAATCTTCCCTTCCTTAAAAGTTCTGGCGGCAATTTGTATACGGCGTTTGCAGTAGCGGCTACAAAAACAGAAGATGTTTTTTCACCCATCCAAGTCAGTATAGTTCCAAAAACTCGAGCAGTAACGCCGGAGTCTGTAACGCCGGAAGATTGTAAGCCGCTCAATCCCTTTTCCATTTCGTCTATCCACAAAATACACGGAGCTAAGGCGTCTGCTAAATTTATTGCTTGTCTAACTCTATCTTCACTTTGCCCAACTAAGCTCCCAAAGACCTTACCTATATCAAATCGAAGTAACGGAAGCTCCCAATCAGAGGCAATCGCTTTAGCAATTAAACTCTTGCCACAACCTGGAACACCAATCAGAAGAACACCCTTGGGAGAAGGTAGTCCAAACTTTTTTGCTTTCTCAGAAAATCCACTTCTTCTTTTCCTTAGCCAATCTTTTAGATTGTTTAGTCCGCCCACAGATTGCATTGAATCGTTGGGACTAAAAAAATCAAGTAGTTGAGTTTTCTTTAAAATTTGCACTTTCTCACTTCTGATGCGTTGTGGGTTTGGTTTTTTATCTAAAGTAAGACTTCTACTTAACGCCCGGTCGGCTTCAAAAAGAGTTAGCCCCAAAGCGGAATCGGCCGCTTTTTCTATATCGGTCTTTGAAACTTTAATTTTAAAATTGGGGGAATTTTGTCTATTGTCTTCAACTATCTTCTCAAAACTTTCTTTTAATTCCTCTTTTGTAGGAAAAGGAAAATCTAAAACAACGAATTCACGGTGGAGAGGTTCGGGTACAGCCTTAGAAAATGGAGTTGAAGAAACAATTACTATAGTTTTAGAATGCATTCTCCCCAGTTCAGCTAAGTCCTTCACCATCTGTATTCTGGAAGGGTCTTGAATAAAGGGCCCAAAGTTAACTAAAATGGTTAAAGAAAACTCTTCAAACTTGAGGGCTTCTTTCAGTGCCTCATATGGATCTGCTTCTTCAGGTGTTCCTTTGTATCCTGTAGTAACGGACCAACTTCTTATCTTAACGCCATATCCTTCTTTTTTAAAAACCGGCTCTAACGCTTTAATTTGATCAACACACCTTTTCTCTTCTGGCGTTTCGATAAAAATCAAAGGAGCGCCGGCATTGATATAACTAGTAAACTCATCGAGAAACAATTGCTTCTCCTATAAGTTTACCAAAATTGGTTACTTCCGCCATCTTTCTTTGGTCTTCTACCAAATCAAAGAGATAGAAATAAATCATAGTGACTTTCGTGAGGGGTAAGCTTTTCAACCGTTGTACTGTATCTTCAAAAAACTCTTCTGGATTTTCTTCTATTAATTTAGTTGAAGATGATGTCATATCCCAAGAAGAATTCATACTGCCGTAACTTGCTAAACATTTTACTTTTCCGTTATCTTCAAACAAAAGGCACTTCCCACCAATACTCCCGGCAGAGGAAAAACCAACAACGCCTTTAATTAGTTTAGTTCCTTTTTGTAATTTTATTCCGTCCATCTTTTTACCTCCTTCATAATCAATTAACAAGAAAAGAAGGTAAATTGTTACAAAAATTTTTCAGGAAATTTTAGTATTTTGGATTTTTAAATATTTAGACTCTTCCTTGGCCATGTGGGAGGAATTCTCCACCCTCAAAGTATTTGCGTAACTCCTCGTGTTCCTTTTGTTTTTCTGATGTTTCTTCTGGAGTTACAGTTGGCCGGTAATAAGTCTCAGATATGTATTGTTGTACAATCGTATAAAATTGATTTTTAATTTCCTCTCCAAACTTGCTCAAATTTATAAGAGCCTCAATCTTTTTCGCGCCTTCCTTAACACTTTCTATAGTTGGCGGTGTCGTTCCCACTAACGTTCGAAACTTCTCTATTGCGTATTCAAGTATATGTCTCTTATGAAGATCTTCTATGATGACGTTTGGGTCTTTTACAATTTCGGTGTGAGGCAGAGTTCTTTTTGTCATTTGAACATAATTTAACAAGTTGATGTGTTGCTCTTCAATATTTCCAAAAAATGAAAATCTATAAGTAAAGTCCCAAACTCCTCTAAAGTATTCGGGGGCGAGTTCACTTTCAAAAGGATCGTCTTTGAGAATTGTTGATTTTTCTGCCGGGAGTTTTGTAATAGCGTTTGAAATGTAGTCATCGTAAGTTTTTGTTCCTAAGATATCGTGCAAGTGGGCTACTGTTTTTTCACGTTTCCATTCTTTATCAATCGCCCAGAAAATTACCTTATCAATTTCATTTTTTATAAAATCATCTACACTTAATTTTAACGCCCCCACAAAGATAGGGCGCCCTTTCCATTCTATTCTCATTCCTTTAGGACTTTCCTCAAAAGTATAGTTTCCTACAATCTTTTTCTCTAAAGGTTTCTTTGAAAATTTTAAATTTGAAAAGACGGCCTTTCGAGTTTCTTCTATTTTGTCAACAACCTTTTCGATCAACTCAGGAGGAAATGAAGCTTCAATAGTTACACCAGGTTGGTCCGTCTGCAGTATTTTCTTTTCCGTAAATTTTTTCTTAATGTCATTGTAAGAGTACCCCAGCGAATCATGCATGTAATCAACTTGTGAAATAAATGCTTGGAGTTCACCTTTGTTGATATAGTTAGCCACATCGGGATAACCCTTGATAATGATGTCCGCTATTTCTGGAGTGTAAATATTTGTTTGTCCTGAAAGATATTGCGCCACGTGGGTAAATTCATGTACTACTACAGTTCTTGCGTCTTCCTCATCAAGGTTAGAATTAATGGTAATAATATTTTCTCTCGCGGCACCATTTTCATTGGGCGCAAGATTCACAGGCTTAATCATTATCAAGTCCAACTGACGCTCCGGAACGTTGAAATATTTTATTAGTTCTCTAATTGTTTTATTGTTTATTAAAGTTGGAAAGGTCTCAAAAAGTTTTTGAGCTGGCATGGTTCCAGGTTTACCGCGCATCATTCGAATCTCATCCCAACGGTCACGAACAATTTCTTCTTCCCCCTTCTCATCAGTAGAAGGAGCTATCCCAGTAGAAAAGTATCGTTCTATTTTTAAAAGAAAATCAGATAACTTCTTTTTGTTTGACTTTTCTAAAAATCCATCAACAATTCGATCAAATATTGCCCCCCTCATCATGAAAACCGGAACTCCCGGACTTAAAACTTTCTTTACAAAGGTGTCAAATTTTTTCTTATCCCTTTTACGGAAGGTGTGTAATCTTTCTCGAACCTCGCCAATAGTTGGCATTTAACTTCCTCCTACTTCTTAAATTTTAAAGTATCAAAAGCTGAAATTTTCTTCATATCGCTGCCTAAAGTAATCTCGGCTATCTTTTTTAAAGTTTCTCCTGACGCAAGTTTGTCGGCAATTCCAGAGCCATACTTAAAATAAATATCCTTGTAAAGGTTGTTGAGCCATATTTCTTGCTCAAATGTATCTTTGATATTTGCAATTTTTATTAGCTCGGTTGAAATTATTAAAGATGCTTCCCTTTCACTCTTTATGGGAAGTGGGAGAGCTACACCGGCAGATCCTGTCGGTGTCAAAGGTTTTTCACTTATAATTGCTCCAAGGGCTGCACTAACATCCTTTGTAATATTTTTACAATCTGGTTGCTGTACTCCGCGCAACCCAAAAGACATTGACCCGTCTTCATTTATCTGGAGAATTCCAACCTCCTGACCTTCTTTTCTAGTCATTACAACTTGATTTTCCCCCGCGCCTTCTTCTTTCTTAAAACCATATTGAGCAAGCGCCCGTTCTAGTAAAGATTCGGCATATCCTCTTTTTAATTCACTTGTCATCCTCTTTGTATCAGCATTTGCGGCACTTTGGGAATGTCTATCGGCTACAATTCCTAGTTTACCATTTCGTTCTACAACTCCATAGTGTTCTCCTTCTACATCGAAAGAAGCTATAACATCACGATTTTCATACCTGCCACCCCACTCAACATGATCTGCACCTATAGCTTGGGCTGCTATAATCAAATCATCAATTTTACTAAACTCAATATCAATTGTACATAGATAAGACATTTCTACCTCCTTTTATCCGCAGTAGATTATATCGTCACCACGAATTATTTTAGACAGTTTAAGTAGTTCTTTTGATTCTTTCGGAAACATTCTTTTTACTATTTCGCGATATGTTTTTTTGTGTAGATTCACAACAACTTCGCCGTTTGGGTAAATTGTTACAACGGTTTCCTCTTGTGATAATTTTTTCAAAAGATTCTCCCTTCCTTTTTGTAATATTCTGGATAAAACATTCTTGAAATTATTGTTTTGACTTTAGGAAAAACAGTATCAAATAATAGAGTCCCGGCACTAAAAAGTTCTTTAGTTTTCTCCAAGGCCTCGTCGAGGGTTGAGCCGGAATTTAATTGCTCCGTTGCATAATTTACCATATCTTCTTCAAAGAAATGGTGATACACTTTCATAAGAGCTTTACTGATATCTTGTTTTAGTTCCGACGTGCTAGTTGGCATCTTTTTGTATAATGAGTAAAAACCTTTGAGAGATATTTCACTTTGGCTATAGGGGCTCTGATATGTGAATACCGGAGCTGAACGTTCTTTGCCCGGAACAGCAAGAGTTGGCGATGTCGGATGCTCAAACTTAACGGAAGTGGTAAATGGACCATCCGAGATAGAAGCATCATCCGGGTACAATTCCTTTGCAACTCTTTCGCCTATAAATTCATCAAATACATCGGTTCCAACCACATCTTTTATTCTTTGTAGCGTTGTTTGAATCCCAAGTCCCTGATTTTTTGCATACACCAAAGCTTTTTCTATTTCTTCTTTAATAATATTATCGAGTGTTTTTTCTGTTATGGCAACTGGTTCAATTTTTCGTATTGGACGTTCTTTCCAAAGAAGAGTTCCATCTAAAGATAATCTAAAGTTACCTTTTGAAAGGGTTTCTTTCTTCGGTTGTTTTATTTTTGGTTGTTTTATTTTTGGTTGTTTTATTTTTGGTGTTTCCTTTTTCTTTTTCTTAACTTTTACTTTTGGGGCTGTTTCAACCGACCCGCCAGATTGTTTGAAAGCGGCCATTCCACGGTCGGTAATTTTTATTTCCGATTCTCCCATGGTTATCAAGCCTTTATTTTCGAGCGGGCGAATTGTGAAGTAAGTACATCCAACAGTAGAGTATATTTCTTCCAGTAGATGTTCTTTTCCATCCGATAGCAACTCAAGAACTTTGTACCTCTTTGTTCCTTTTTTAGGGGCAGACGTCACAGAAAATTTTAAACTTCCAAAATGTTTTTCTAATATTTTGTCTGCCGTATATTGTTCTACACTATTCTTAACATCTTCATCCTTCTCTTTTTCTAAAAATTCTTGTAAAGTATTCCAATCTTCAGTATCAACTAAACCTCTTGCTACCAAATCTCTAACGTCTCCACTACTATCATTTATCATAGTTTTTAAAGTATCATAATCTTTGTTATCGTAAAGACCCATTGCTACCCCATATCTAACTTCATCATAGCTATCGTTTATCATAGTTTTTAAAGTATCATAGTCTTTATTATGGAGAAGACCTTCTACTACCCAACGTCTAACATTGTTATCACTATCATCTATCATAGTTTTTAAAGTATCGTAGTCTTTGTTAAGGTAAAGGTCCCATGCTAATTTTCTTCTTTCTCTATTACTTCCACTTTCTTTTATTTTTTCTATTTCTTCGTGTGTATATTTCTTTGAAAATTTAAGACTCGCCTCCCTTGCCATCTCCTTTCCCTCTTTATATTCTTCTACTTCATTTTTAACCCAACTATCCTCTTCTTTTTTTAAAAATTCTTGTAATGTATTCCAATCTTCAGTATCAACTAAACCTAATCCTACCCAATATCTAACATCCCTATCACTATCATTTATCATAGTTTTTAAAGTATCGAAGTCTTTGTTGTTATAAAGACCTTCTGCTACAAAATATCTAACATCACCATCACTTTCCTTTGCCGCCCTCTTTCCCAACATTTCCGGCGAATTTTCAGTTATCACTCCCTTCATTCTACTCGGTACGATTTGATTAAATTTTAGTTCGTGTCTTGGAATGTCGACTTCGGCCACTGCTATAAAAAAATCATTTTCAGTTATATTTACGCCGAATTTATTTTCAATTTCTTGTTGTATTTCGTAAAATGGCATGCCTGCAAGGATGCCATTGATGAGAAACGCCCGAATTGGATCTTCTGAAATAAAATAAGATTGTTTTTTATTTGTCAAAATTACTCCTTTTTCTTTTTGTATTTTTCTATCTCTTTTTTAATATCTTCATCTTTTTCTTTTTCTAAAAATTTTTCTAAAGTATTCCAATCTTCAGAATCAACTAAACCACATCCTACACAATATCTAACACTATTATAACTATCATTTATCATAGTTTTTAAAGTGTCGTAGTCTTTATTTTTGTAAAGACTCCATGCTACCCAATATCTAACCCAGCTATCACTATCGTTTATCATAGTTTTTAAAGTACCAAAGTCTTTGTTGTCGTAAAGACTCCATGCTACCCAATTTCTAACATCGTCATCACTATCGTTTATCATAGTTTTTAAAGTATCGTAGTCTTTATTTTTGTAAAGACCTTTTGCTACATAATATTTAGCGTAGTGAGCGACTTCATCTTTTGCATTCAATAATACATTTTGTAATTCTATATTTTTTAATAAATCTATATCATAATCTCTTACATTTTTTAAACCAGAATTACTAAGTGAAGCATAGGCTTTATTATTTTTGTAAATTCTATATATCGGTCCTTCGTCTAAATACTCTTCTGCATAACTTTCTTTTTTAGTACACCATGAAGTTCCTTTTGCTGATTCTATCACGGCTTCAATACTTGTAACTTTAAGTATTTTAAATGTTCCATCGTTATAAATTTCTTCAACACCTTCCATATTTTCGATAGATATCTCTGGATGTTTCAATTCTTTTCTCGACTTTTCTCGCCCTATTCCTTCTTCTTTTAATTTATTTATATAAAGTTGAAGAGTATTAAAATCAATAGCATATATATCTTTGTATTCAAAGAATTGTTTTTTTCTGTTGATGTCATAAAATCTGAGTAAATCGTAAACAATCTTTGTATCATCTGGAAGAGATATTTGATTGTTTAATAATTGAGTTGCCACCCAAGGAGTATAGTTACCTTCATCTTTAGTTGGATCAGCTTTGTTTATAATTTCTCTAATGTAAGTCTCGGCATCTGTTTGATTTGGAAATCTTTCTACTAAATTATTCATTAAAGAATTTAAATCTGCTTCTTTTTTAAAGGAAAATTTTAAACTTCCAAAATGTTTTTCTAATATTTTGTCTGCTATATATTGTTCTACACTACTTTTAACCCATCTATTTTCTTCTTTTTCTAAAAATTCTTGTAATGTATTCCAGTCTTCAGTATCAACTAAACTATATCCTACATAATATCTAACAACTTCATCACTGTCATCTATCATAGTTTTTAAAGTATCGTAGTCTTTATTTTTGTAAAGACCTGTTGCTACATAATATCTAACAACTTCATCACTATCATTTATCATAGTTTTTAAAGTGTCGTAGTCTTTACTATCGAGAAGACCTTCTGCTACATATTCTCTAACATATTCATTACTATCATTTATCATAGTTTTTAAAGTGGCGTAGTCGTTATTATCGTAAAGACTTGCTGCTGCCCGACGTCTAACATCTGCATTACTATCATTTATCATAGTTTTTAAAGTATCATTATCTTCGTCTTCGTAAAGACTTTTTGCTAACTTTCTTCTTTCTTCGTCTGTTCCACTTTCTTTTATTCTTTCTATTTCTTCTCTCGTATACTCTTTTGAAAATTTAAGACTTCCCCAAGAATACTGACCTTCACTCCAAGGGAAGATATTCCTCTTCCATACGCTTGGTTTTACTTCTTTGTATTGTTCTTTGTCTTCATCTTTTTTCTTTAATTTGATATTTGGGTCCCTTTCGTTGTTGTCTTTAAAATAAGGGTTAGAATCTTCCGGCACGCCCATTTGGTACGTGGAAGTATCACCGGCAGTTTTTTCACCTATTTGTTTATGTTCGTCACAATAACATTTTTGACCTTCTTTATCCCACCAAACTCCGGGATTATTACATCCTTCTACAACACATTTTTCATAGGGCGGACCTATTGGGTCATATTTTAATTCTTTTTTCTTCTGGGGGTACCAATCTGACATAACCCCAAATTTCTTTGACAAATAAGTAAGAGCTTGCCGCGCCCCCTCACTTTTATTTTTATATTGTTTCCATAGACTCGCCAAATTTATGTTTGATTTTTTATCAATATACAAGTCGGGCGACTTTACATCACGCCAAGAATAGTAATTCTCGGCGAAAAGATTCCCTTGTTCCTCTGGGTCATTGTAAAAAGGAAATTTTGTTTTGTCAGGCGCCCCCGAAGAATATTCTTCTGGCGCAATTTCGTCTTCTCTTTCGTGGAAGCCGGAATTCCATAAAGTATCAGAAAATTTAAGAGACGAACTTCCAAAATGTTTTTCTAATATTTTGTTTGCTATCTCTTGTTCTATATTACTTTTAACCCAACCCTCTTTTTCTTTTTCTAAAAATTTTTCTAAAGTATTCCAATCTTCGGTATTAACTAAACCCATTCCTACATGATATCTAACATGTTCATCTTTTATTCTTTCTATTTCTTCGTTTGTATATTTCTTTGAAAATTTTAAGTTTGCTTCTTTCTTCACGCCTATTTCATTTAAAATCTCATCCATTTGTTCGTACTCTTCACCGTAAGACACACCGGTTATTTTGTAGTCGGATGTTTCTACAACTTCAGACATATCAAATTGTTGCTCTTCGGCACTTTCCTGCTTTTGAAACTCTTCCCATGTTTCGGGGTCTCCAACTCGCCCTCTTTTCTTTAGTCTTTCAAACCTCACCTTTGCGGGAATGTCAACGCCAATTAAATAAAAGTTTGGAAAGGCCGCTTTAAATTTTTTCACTTCTAAAAGCGCGCGTATGCCGGAAATAACAGTGTCATTGTCTTTAACCCTTTCAATAACTTTGTTAATCCAATATTCTTTGTCTTTCCGCAATTCCTCGTCGGCAAGTCCTTCTAAACCCGCTCTATCCAGCGGAATCCCACGCGTAACAGCCTCTTCTCTAACTATATCACCCATTTCTACCTTATCAAAACCTTTCTCGGTAAGATAGTTAGCAATCGTTGTTTTTCCTGAACCAATTTTACCGCAAACACCAATTACGAGACTCATTTTATCTTATCGATCCTATCTTCTAATTTTTCAACATCTTCTTTTAGTAATTTCACGCGCTCTTCTAACTTCCCCGATTCTTTAGCAACATATACAATCTTTTTCGATTGTCATCTACATCGGATTCCATACCTTTGATTTTATCTTTTAATGCTTCAATCTCTACTTTATTTATAGCGTCAGAGGTTTGCTTATTCGACCAAACATTATTTTTTTCATTATTTATCCTTGAAAAAGAATGCTTAGAATCATCAGGAACCACATCAACCAACTTGCCCCAAATACTCTCGTTATAGTATCCTGCCAGTCCGTAGTATTGTCAATACAATTTTCAAGATACCAAGATAGCAGAAATACTACTATACTTCCAAATCCCAATGTCTTTGCTACTGCTACTATTCCAAATGAATTTCCAAGTTTACAAGCAATTAACCAAGTTATGAGTACTATAAACAAATTCGGTATCACCCCAAATAAAAAGAAGTTCTTAAGAGTTTTCCAGAATCCTCTCATCTTCATAAATCTTGGAAAGAAATAATAAGTAGCAAGTAGGTACAAAAACATCCACACTATAAAAGCAAACAAATTAGAATGCAACATATTTACCTCCTTTAATAAGTTGTAGGTTGAAGCACTTTTGTTTTATACTCAAACCTTCCGAAATTGATTATTACATCATCTACATCTGACCTCACGGTATTGAGATTCAGCCGGAACGAGAATACATCTCCTTGCTGAACTACATTATCAGCCAAATCATAATCAATCTCAAATGTAGTAGTTTTCATTGTATATTGTGGAAGATTTTCTACCAATACACCTACGGTCAATAACTGATGTTTTGTAGTGTCTTCATCAGTTCCCTTGTAAAGACAATCTAAATCAAGAAATATTGAATCATTGTCTGACAAAGAGGCGACATTCATTTCCCACCTAATCTTGACTTCAATATCACTTTCTTCATCCCAATTGTTACACACACCCCCATTGAAGTACAAATACTCCGTAGGGGCATTAAATTGATAACCACCAATCACATTAGCCGTAGGAACGATTTGCGTTGCTCCCGAACCACCAGGGCTCAAATTGAAAGCGTCCATATATTTACAGTACCACCAAAGCGAAGTGGACGCTTTAAGACTATCGACTACTTCCAAAAAACCGTTAATTCTTAATAAGTTATTACTAAAATCACCATAAATCAATGGAGCAGTTGTATCTGAGTTATCTATATAAAGTTTATTTGAACCAGTTTCATTATAGCCTGCCAAACTACCAAGAAATACATTTCCACTCCCTGTTATGTTAGAAAATCCTGCTTTATATCCTAATGCCACATTAGAATTTCCTGTGGTATTTGAGAAAAGTGAAGCATAACCTATAGCTAAAATGGAGTCACCGTCTGTGTTAGCGTAAAGAGAGCCATAACCTATAGCCATATTAGCACCACCTGTAGTATTAACTGCGAGTGCATTTCTTCCAAATGCCGAATTAAAACTACCCGTAGTATTAGTATAAATAGCATGCTCACCAAAAGCACAATTTGAATTCCCCTCACTGTTCGAATATAAAGCATATCTTCCAACTGCTGTATTGTAGTCACCTATAGTGTTTAAGTAAAGAGCTTCCGCACCTATTGATGTATTTTCATATCCTTCTGTGTTATTAAGAAGTGAGTATAACCCTATCGCTGTATTCAAACAACCTGTTGTGTTATTTTGAAGAGCCTGCATTCCCACAACTGTGTTGGAATACCCTGTTAAGTTGTGGTATCCCGCCCTACGCCCAAAAAATATATTATTGACACCCGTGATATTACGATAACCTGCCTCCCATCCAATAGCATAAGTTGAATCAGCATTAGTAAATAATCTTATACCAGCCTCATTCAATGCGACAGCATCCCCCGATTCAGTAAAATTCCCAATTAAATCTAATCCTTGATTTATTGTAACAATGGGAATATTTTTAGCCTGAATATAATCTATCAATGTGCCAATAGCAGTTGCGTCATTGGCATCGGTAACATGGGCATGCATAATCAGCCATCTTTTTGTTGTTTCTGCCGTATCAACCCATGCTTCATATTTTGCTAATTCGGTATGGTCATCAATATTTACCCGTTCCAAACGATAAGTGTTTAGTATTTGTTCATTAATCCAATCACCCGCACATGCCGAACGAAAATATTCTCTTGCAACCAATCTAACACTGTCACTATTATTATGACCAGGATAAACAGCATTATCAATATTTATTCCGTGTGCCAATGCTGAATCATTACAAGTTGAAAATTCTACTCTTACCTGATCTAAAGTTAAAGTATTAAGATTTGGATGTGTTGTTGTATGGTTCATTATCTCCCATCCAAGATTTTGTAAATAAAGTATTTCGGACCATGTCATCCGAACACCAACTCCAACAAAAGTTTCTACTATTGCCGAATTAGCAACTTCACCTTGTGTAATAAAAACAGGCGCCATTATAGATGAATCAGTATCATTTCCATCATCAAAAATAAAGGTAACTAATGCCTGTGGTGTTCTTGCTGGTGTGAATCTTACTTCAGGAAATTTATTTAACTCAGTAAATATATTTTCGCTATCTTTGTAGGCAAATCCTGCATAATTTCCATAATTAGCAATATAAGTCTGAAATGGTGTATAAGTAGTATCCATTTTGCTTGCACTATCTACAGCAGCAGTAGGGAAATTACCATAATAAGTAATAGGATGAGTGCCTGCAGTATCTCCTATTATAACATTATCCTTTCTTGCTTCCATTGTCTTGCCTACTATTTTGAAAAGTTGCGATAGTTCATTTTCGAATCCGCCTCGAAAACTTTGACTGTATATCATCATAAACATAAACGTCAATAGAACTGCTAGTCCTACAATCTTTAATTTTTCTATAACTTTCATATTTCCTCCCTACTTCTGTTTAGATTGTTTAACCAACTTCATGGATAACAAAGTATCTGCGCCATTTGTGGACAATCCGGTGCATTTTAATCTAACCCAAACAGAATATTTCAAAATTAAAGAAGAAGCACTCCAAGTGGTTTGAGTAAAATCAGAAACAAATATATCGGAATCTCCTAACTCATCGTGGTCTGCCCACATAGAAGAATCCGGCGGGTCCTCATCGTCCGGATTGTAACATTTGCCAATTTGTATATGTGGACTTGAACTTCCGGATACTGTTAAAAATAAACTAAAATTTTCGGCTTGTTCAACTGTAAATGGATTACTATAGGCAACACTTCCAGAACCCGAAATTGCTACTCCATCCATTATCGAGTCTATATGTCCTAAAGATAAAGCTAAGTTTCCCATTTTTTCTACCTCCTGTTAAGTTTTTTTTGAAGTTCTTCGTTTTCAAGGGCTATTCGTTGGGCGGCCACTTTCAAATCTTTCTCTATTTCTTTAGTAAACTCATCTAGTGTCTCTTCTTTGGATACCTTTTCCATCCCTATTTGATGGGCTTCCTCTGGCGGCTCTCCTAGGGCGGCTCCACCTTCAGGAGCTTCTACGCCCATTGGAATAGGAGGTTCTCCTCCTAAATCAAGTCCGCCCATTCCACCACCACCAAGGTCACCTATTCCACCGCCCCCACCTATTCCAGATTCGGGAGCTCCTCCAACTTCTGTTGGTTTAGATGGTAACCCGACTTGGGTCAACCTCTTTTTATGAGCTTCTTCTTCTACAATTTCACGATCTGATTGTTCGGTTTCATTATCTTTATTCAAATGTAAAGTTTTTACTATAGTTTCTAAGCTAACCATTCTTGGAAACTTCTCTTTTACACGAAGTAACAACTCGGTGTACTTGTCTTGATTGAAAAGGGACATCAAGCTCCAGTCTAAAGTTGGATAGATAAATTCTTTTTGTCCCTGTCCTTCTAAGTTCTCGGCCTTTTTCATAATCATTTTCTTAAAATCTTCGTGGTCTTTATAGTCCCGTAAAGACGAAAAAGCAGATAAATAATTTTTAAGGTCTTCTCTAGGTTCACCGTACTTTTTACGCACTCCACCTATATAGGAAACCTTTTTTGTTTTGTAAAATCCACACATCTCCGAAACCGTCTTAAAAAGTCCAAGCTCGGTAAATTGAGATAACTTCATTTGAAGATGCAAGTATCGTTGGCGTTGAACTTCGAGGGACGCAAATGCCGACGCATATGAACTTGTTCCAGTTAAAAGTTGTTCACTTATGCCCAAGCCCAACATCTTCAATTTCAAAACTCTATCCAGCTCTTGCTGTACCGGTAGTATCTTTCCGCTGGCACCGTAAAATTCAACGTTAATTCCATAATGATAAAAAACGGTAAAATTAGGATCAAGTTCGTAGGCACTGTTACCCTGCACAGTTATTCGGCCATTTCGACGAGTTACAAATAACCCTGTCGGAACCTCAAAACACCAAACTTTTCCTTCATAGTGTTCTCTTTTAATCTCGAGAGATTTTGGTAATTTCTCTTGGGCGTCATAATCATCGTTAACAACAGATCTAAAGTGATCAAAATCGTTTACTTTATCTGCTCTTACAATTTTCCATGACCCCTTATTTCTCGTTCTCACCAACATCCTATGATTGGGAGTAACTTTAATATCATTTGAAAGGGACTTGAAATGAATCATCTCTCCATTGTAATCAAAAACAAATTTCTCCAAAGGTTTATGATATTCCAACCCCTCGGTTTCACGATTAAAACATCCAATTTTATCGTACTCTTCGACCTTGTCATACCTTTTAAACCCCTTATCCGTCAAGACTTCCGTTTCTTCGTCGTGACAAAACATCTCCTTTACATCGTCTATTTCACCCTGTTCCGGGATCCAGCCTGTTGCTGGGTCTCCTATTTTAACAACGGTTAGCGGGACTATGTGTCTTGTCGCTATTGCAAATTGGGCTTCTTGCAGCCTATCTTCATACATCAACATTTTAAGAATTCTCTTGATTATAGATTTTCCTAATCTTTCGTAAGGAGACTTATTGTGGGCAATGTGAAAAACGTTGTTTGAGTCTAACGGGATAGATTCACCCAATCTAACATATTTAATAATTTCGGGAGACAACTGGTCGTACAAAAACTTTGGATGTTGGGTATTTACAATTCTTTTTAGCGCTTCATCTGGTTGTAATTTAATCAATGGTTTTTCTGAAAGCCAAGTAGACTCAACCTCAACATAATCCGGGTTAAGAATCGCAACTTGGTCCCACATATAGTCTTCTTCGTTCCAAGCACCAAATGGGAAGCAATTATGTACAAGTAGCCCCCCAGCAACAAAATCGGGCACGTTTTCAATAGTAAGGTCATAAACCTTTCCCTCATACTTTTCAACTTCAATCTTCTTAACTTCCGTATACCAGTGCCCATCAATAAACTTAATTCTATCTCTATTTTCAGATTTCTTTATAGAATTAAATATTTTTTTATCTTTGTGCGAATACTTCAATAATTCGTCAGCTCTGTTTTTATCTGAAAAATAAACTGTGTAAAAAGGCGATGTAACACAAGTATATCCTCCCGGAAGTGTAACCTCTTTACCACCGGTGCTCCCGTGTATTCCAAACGCATACTCAAGAAGAAGCCCTATCTGAAAAAATTGATACATAAGGCTCTTGTTAACAGAACCCATCTCAAAACCGTTGTGAGTAATATCTCCATCACTATCTATAAAACCAGCAATTAAGTGCTTTAGCTTCTCATCGGGGAGATTTAAAACCCACTTTGGAATTCTTTTTTCTCTACATCCATCCCCAAACTCCTTTCCCCACCAATTACAGAATAATGTATTTTTAATGTGTAAATAGTGTAATTTGTCATCCTTGTACAATCCCCCCGAAAGTGGAATGAAAACACCAAAAACTCTTTTAATAACTCCCGATAAATGCTCGGCGATATATTTATATTTTTCAGAAAAACATATCTGCCAATCACTCCATTGCAAACCAGTTTTCTCATATCTCCCATTGTTCTTAAACAAACACCCATCGCCCAACCAATAACCCAAGAGATATAAAAATTCGTTAGTTACTTTAACTTCCTCAATATTAGAAGAGAATTCACGATGTGTAACTCCTTTAATAATCTGCTCCCTAGTTAATTCACCAAAATCTAACCCTATCCACTTTGTAGTTTCTTGTGGACTGTATATTCGATGTTTTAGAACGCTTCCTCCAGTTTTCTTTATTGTAACTATGTAGTTTTGTAACTCCATCTTTGTAAGCCCAAATTTTTCTGCAACTTCCTTGTAGCTAGCTACCACAGGGATTTTAAGGTTGATTAGCCAATCAACAAACTTTTCCTTCTTGGGTCTATTTTTGTGAGAACTATTGATCGTAGAAATAACCTCCCGGTGTATTTCCATTGGAAGTACATCGATGTCCTCAACAATACGCTCAGGTAAAGGTATTTGCACCATATCTCTAACTTTCAAATCATGGGCCAATTTCCACCCCTCGTTAGTGCGAATGGGATGATCTCCTGTGCACGCGCCAAATAAATTGAGCTTCCAAGGTATAACATGATAAACAAGTTCAGATGCACTCCTTGGTAGAACATACTTTACTTTTTCAAAACGCCCCGAACTCGTTAGTACACTATCACCAACTCTAATCTGGTCTATTCTCTTAAATCCATCATCTGTAAACACGTCGGTCTCCGGAGTAAGACAATTTCCTATTCTCCAATACTCAAGACCGATATCAAACAACAAATTTTGTCCCTTAATTCTATCCCACATCTCTTCAAAGTGACGCTGAATTCCGGGGTCGCCGCAAGACAAAAGCTGTACTCCGGACAACGGAAACTCGACGTGGAGTCTTAAAGCATTTCCAACTACCGGGTCAGTGTCGTCATAGTATCGGTAAAGACCGTGAAGTGTTCTTTCGTCTGTCGGAACCGCTAATGTTGTATGACTGTATCTTGGATCGTAAAATCTGGGAGCTGTTCTTGAGATGTCGGCAGCTCGTTTGACTCGCTGTTGAAAAGTGGTTATTCCCGGGCCTCTCCCGGCTTTAAACTCAGGAACCTTTTGTAATTTTCCGGACTTTTGAAATTTACTGCCTATTATGTATCCCATTTAATCATTCCCCTCTTTCTTTTTCTTCTTTAACCAATCTAAAATTGAGTAAGGATAGTCAAATCCTTCTCTTATTGGAATAGATACTTTAGAACTTCCAAAATGTTTTTCTACTATTTTGTCTGCTACATATTTTTCTATTCTATTTTTAACCCATCTATTTTCTTCTTTTTCTAAAAATTCTTGTAAAGTATTCCAGTCTTCAGCATTAACTAAACCTTTTCCTACATGAGATCTAACAATGCTATCCCAATCATTTATCATAGTTTTTAAAGTGTCGTAGTCTTCATTTTCGTAAAGACCTCTCGCTACCCAAGCTCTAACAACTTCATCACTGTCATCTATCATAGTTTTTAAAGTATCATATTCTTTATTTTCGTAAAGACCTTTTGCTACCCAATATCTAACCCATCTATCACTATCATTTATCATAGTTTTTAAAGTATCGTAGTCTTTGTTATCGTAAAGGTCCCATGCTAAATTTCTTCTTTCTTCATCGCTTCCACTTTCTTTTATTTTTTCTATTTCTTCGTTTGTATATTCTTTTGAAAATTTTAAACTTCCAAAATGTTTTTCTAATATTTTATTTGCTATATCTTGTTCTATTCCATTTTTAACCCAATCAACTTTTTCTCTATCTAAAAATTCTTCTAAAGCATTCCAATCTTCAGTAGCAACTAAACCTTTTCCTACATAATATCTAACATGTCTATCCCTATCATTTATCATAGTTTTTAAAGTATCGTAGTCCTTGTTGTCGTAAAGACCTCTCACTACCCAGTACCTAACATTATCAGCTCTATCCTTTATCATAGTTTTTAAAGTATCGTAGTCTTTGTTACCGTAAAGACAGTATGCTAAACTTTCTCTTTCCCAACCACTTCCACTTTCTTTTATTTTTTCAATTTCTTCGCTTGTATATTCTTTTGAAAATTTTAAAGATGTCTTTTTTCCAAAATGTTTTTCTAATATTTTGTCTGCTGTCTCTTGTTCTATTCTATTTTTAACCCATTCAACTTTTTCTCTATCTAAAAATTTTTCTAATGTATTCCAATCTTCAGCAGCAACTAAACCTTTTGCTGCATATCCCCTAGTAGTACTATCACTATCATTTACCATAGTTTTTAAAGTATCATAATCTTTATTTTCGTAAAGACTCATTGCTACCAAATATCTAACAACTTCATCACTGTCATCTATCATAGTTTTTAAAGTATCGTAGTCGTCGTTATCGTAAAGACTTCTTGCTAAATCTTCACGTTCTTTATCACTTCCACTTTCTTTTATTCTTTCTATTTCTTCTTGTCGGGTCATTTCTGCAAACTTTTGGAAAAATAACCTTTCTAATTTCTTTTGCGCAGCCCCTTTTGAAGTCTTATGTCGCTCGACTAAACTATCTAACTCTTTTTTAATATCTTTATTTTCTATTCGATCAAACATCAAATTGAATCGTTCTAACAACTTCTTTGCGTGCTCTGCCTTTTCTTCTTCCGACAAACTCTCCTCGTGGGCAATATGACGTAGGCCGGCAAGGATAGTAACCAAGCCGTATTTCTCTAAGAACTTCCATTGTACATTTCCGGGCAAGTAACTTCTTCTTGACTGTGTCCAATCTTCGAGGGCATCTTCGGGCTCGGCACTTTCAGAATACACTTTTTGGCGCTCCTCATGCACTTCCGTAAATTCTTTTGCCATAGTGTCTAGGTCATCATTAACCTCGCCTACCTTGTCTTCAATCTTTTTCTTTAACCATTCTAATTGAGATCCGTCTAAACTTTCTAGCCATTCTTCCAAATCTGAAATATCTTTAATGTCTCGTTGCAACTCCATCAGCCCGCCTGTAAACTTACCCATCCAATCTCGCGCCCTTTCCCAAATAGACTTAAACTCTTCTTCGGCAGAAAAATTTTCGGGAGTTTTAATTGGTAACACCGTCCAGGTATCCGTAAAAACGTTGTACATTGCATCACCTAGTAAATCTTGCTTTTTATTAATTTGCAAATAATAGTTTACCGGATGGTCTCCAATTTTCCATCCCGACATTTCATCGCTTCTAACAAATTCTTGAACGTCATCGAGAAACCCTTCTCCATATTTTTTATTTAACTTTTCTTGGTCGTTGACTATAACGTGAACATCAACATCACTCCTTGGAATGTATTGATAAGTCCCGATAGACCCCGTAATATTTATATCCCCAAGTTCATCTTCCCACTCAACCTTTGGAAATTGTTTTGAAAGCCCAAGAAAAAATTTGTTTAAAATTTCTTCTTTAACATCTTGTCTCAACTCCGGCGGGTCTTTTGTAACGTTCCAAATTTGCGGGTCTAAAGTTTGCTTTGGGTAGTCTACGATTGAAGACAACTTTGGATTTCTTTCGTAAAGGCGCCACAGTGCTTTTGTCGCCCAATACTTAACATCTTCATTTTCATCAATTACCAATTTTCTTAAAATTTTAAGGTCGCTTCTGCTTCGCCCACTATAAAAAAGATTTTCTGCCAAATCCGTTTTTTCTTCTTCTGTTCCGCTATTCGTAATTCTTTCTATTTCTTCGTGTGTATATTCTTTTGAAAATTTTAAACTTCCAAAATGTTTTTCTAATATTTTATCTGCTGTATATTGTTCTATACTATTTTTAATCCAACCTTCTTTTTCTTTTTCTAAAAATTCTTGTAAAGTATTCCAATCTCCAGCATCAACTAAACCTAATCCTACATAACATCTAACATCTTTATTACTATCATCTATCATAGTTTTTAAAGTATCATAATCTTTGTTATTGTAAAGACTCATTGCTACCCAAAGTCTAACACCATTATCACTATCATTTATCATAGTTTTTAAAGTGTCATAGTCGTCGTTTTCGTAAAGACCTTCTGCTACCCAATTTCTAACACTATAATTACTATCATTTATCATAGTTTTTAAAGTATCGTAATCTTTGTTGTAGTAAAGATATATTGCTAAATTTATCCTTTCTTCATCACTTCCACTTTCTTTTATTTTTTCTATTTCTTCGTTTGTATATTCTTTTGAAAATTTTAAAGAACTCGTTCTTTTTAAAGCGTCTTCATGTATAGCAAACCATCCGTCCTCCCCACCTACACTCCCAGGTTCGACCAGCACGTCCTCGCCCATGCGCGCTCCGGCTTCCGGTTCAACTTCAGAATCTGCCAAATCTTCATAACTGTAAAAATCTGGTTCTTCATGTCCTACGATCTTTCTGATTCTATCCGGCGGGTCTTCAAAAGTAAAATTTTCAAGATTAAAGAAAACAAAGGAATGGCCGACAGTATTTTCAATCGTCCCGTAACTTTTTTCTGTCACCAATCCAAATCGCCCGTCGATAGTTTCAACTATATCTCCGGCTTGCAAGTCTTTCCATTGTTCTTCTTTTATTATTTCGTTGTAAGGATGGGACATAACAGCAACTTTACTTCCAAAATGTTTTTCTAATATTTTGTCTGCTGCATATTGTTCTACATCATTTTTAACCCAATTACTTTCTTCTTTATCTAAAAATTCTTCTAAAGTATTCCAATCTTCGGTATCAACTAAACCTAATCCTACATAATATTTAACATCATCATCACTATCATTTATCATAGTTTTTAAAGTATCAAAGTCTTTGTTATCGTAAAGATATATTGCTAAATTTATCCTTTCTTCACCACTTCCACTTTCTTTTATTTTTTCAATTTCTTCGTGTGTATATTGTTTCGAAAATTTAAGACTACCAAAATGTTTTTC
>Ga0210003_1000787_pt1 | contig 28785 bp, 41 predicted proteins | sample LantaG_FD_182804 | JGI IMG/M metagenome (GOLD analysis project Ga0210003, IMG submission 182804) | Deep subsurface microbial communities from Baltic Sea to uncover new lineages of life (NeLLi) - Landsort_02402 metaG (SPAdes) (version 2) | ecosystem: Environmental > Aquatic > Marine > Oceanic >... | reverse complement strand
GCCACTGGCGGAGTTGTAACCGCTGCCACTGGCGGAGTTGTAACCGCTGCCACTGGCGGAGTTGTAACCGCTGCCACTGGCGGAGTCGTAATCATTACAGGAGTCACTACAGGAGTCTCTGCCGCTGAAGGAGTAACTGTCGGAGTCGTAACTGCTGCCACTGGCGGAGTCGTAATCATTACAGGAGTCACTACAGGAGTCTCTGCCGCTAAAGAAGTCGTAACTGTCGGAGTCGTAACTGCTGCCACTGGCGGAGTCGTAACCTCTGCCACTGGCTGAGTTGTAATCATTGCAGGAGTCGCTGCCGCCTCCGGAGGAGTCTCCGCAGGAATCGTAACCGCTGCAGGAGTCGCTGATATTATTTCGGGCGCTACAACCGATATATCATCTCTTGCAGAAAGCATTTCAATTTGTTCCTCTTCTGTTTGATAAACCAACTCAGCGCCTAAATCTGGAAAAAATTGTTCAGTTAAAACCAATTCTCTAACTTCCTTAGAAAAACGCATAACTTCTGGATCAATATCTAGTATATAATCTGGCCTTCTTGCACCATCTTTATTATCTCTGGCAACTACTATAATTAAAGGAGAGTCAACATCCCAAAATTTATAACCTAATTCATACTTTTGAGCGAGACCTTTAAATACTGATTCACATCCGTTATATAACTGCATCTGAATAACTTCACCTTCTTGAATTGCCTTTCTACCCATGAGTTTATCAACATCCAAAACCAGAAAATAAAATCTATTGACTGCCGTAAAACTTCTCGCCATATTTCTTCTCACCATCCATTCTTCATCTTGTTCCAATACTTTCCATTCAACATTTTTTCCTCCAAGCATTTCCCTTCGTTCATTGGCCTTTTTCCACAAATTTGCATTAATTTCACAATATTTACATTTTTGATTAGGAAATGCTTGAATAACAGGCGCTCCTATTCTCTGCTGTAAATCCTTTAACATTCCATTCACACCATTTATACACATAATAGGCAAACTCCGACCTTCTTCTGGATCGTACAAATAATGAACAGGAATTTTAAAATAATACGCATACAAATCTTCGGGCAAAACACCGTTAAAATGAGTAAAAATACTTGGTCTAAACAAAGCAAAATACAATCTATTGTTTGCTTTTTTTCCATCTTCTCTGGGCAACATTGAATACCATTTAAAACTTCCACCCCCTTTCCCTTTTTTTTCTAAATCTTCTGTTTCTTTTGTTACTGGCATTCCCATCTTTCTATCATCCATTTTAAAACCTCCTTTCTTTTATTGTTTATAATAAGGATTCTTTTTTAAATCTAAATTTTCTAATCTTTTTGCAATATTTTCTAAAGATTCAACTATTTTGCGGGGCATTTGATAACCCTCTCCTTCCAAACCAACAGATACTTGTCGAATTCCTTGTAAAGAAAAGCCTCTTGCTTTCATTACTTCAGATATTAATACTATTAAATCTTTATCCGCTTGCATTTCATAAAAAATAGCCATTATTTCTTCAAAACTTTTTCCATAACTATACATATCCTCCTTTATTTTGTTTGCTGTTAATTCATATTCTCCTCTAAGTTTCTTTGCTTCCAATTCTTTTGCAGAATGTTTTCCCATCATAACCTGTTCTACGTACAAATTTTTTAGGTCATCGCTATTCAATGTAGAATTAGAATATATTTCCGCCACAACTTCGTTTATTCCTTGTATTGTAGAAGAATCTTTTCTATATTTCATAATATATTTTGCATACTTATTACAATGTGCCTTCCATTTCTTTAATTCAATGCCTTCCCATTTGCAAAAACGTTCAATCTCTCGTATAGCTAGTCCTCCCCAATAAAGAGTTTTCTGATCATGTGTTTTCAATTCCATAACTAAATTTTCAACTGTATCACATTTTATTCCCAACTCATCACTCAAATCATGTGTTTCAGGAACAATCTCACCGTTTTTAAACTCTTCTACTGTTACTTCCATTTTATTTTTTTCCCACATAACCAATCCCCTATTTATAAATAACTTCGATTATTTCACCATCCAGCCCTTTTAAAATATCTTGAATAATAATATCATTTTCCAAATCATTTCCTAAAAAAGTATTTGTATGTTCCTTTTTATCCAATAGAGGATGCTGAATTAATTTTCCTGTTCCGAGTTTGATTTCAGAACTAGTTGATTTTTGAAAAGATTGTTTAATTGAATCAGAAGGAGTTTCAGACTCATTCATTAAGAAAAAAGGAACCAAATCCAATGCTATTTCTAAATTAGTAGAATTTTCATAAATATTCATTATTTCCCATAAAGCTCTTTTAATTCCTTCGAACGATATGCTCCGACTCACCCTCTCTATTTTTTCCAAAGAAACTCCGCTATTGGATTTTAAAGTAATATCTATTCTAGATAAAGTCATATCATGTAAAATTGATTTAACCAAATCGGCCGTCACATTTGTACCATAAATTTTTCTCAAATTTTCAACCTCTTCAATGTAACATTTCCAACCTTTTTCAAAAGATTCTACTAGAGCTGTTACATATCCACTTCCTATAACACCAAGTAATTCCATAATTTCTTCGGTGGAAGCGGACGAACAACTATCAATCTGTTCCAACATTTTATATGCATTTCTAACATTTCCTCTTGATTTTTTCACAATCAATTGTTTAATTTCATCCGAAACTTTGTATCCGTTCAAAAGTTTTGATATGTCATCATCTGCAACGCTTTTAAAATAAAACTGTAAACCCCTTGATCGTATTGTTTCTGGAACTTTAAGAGGCAATGTAGTTAATAACATAAAATGAATATTTGGAGGTGGTTGTTCCAATGTTTTTAATAATGCCTCAAATGCTTGAGATGTTAAACCATGAACTTCATCAATTATTATAACCTTATGTTTTCCTCTTGGAGGAATTCTCCTGACTATATCCTGCAAAGTAACTATTTCACCAATCCCTCTGTTTGTAGCACCATCAATTTCTAAAAGTAATTCTGATTGCCCGGCTTTTATCTCTTGACAGCTTTTACATTCATCGCATATTGGTTTATCAACAGTACTATTTTCACAATTCAATGCTTTAGTAAATAATCTTGCAATGGTTGTTTTTCCAGTTCCTGCGCTCCCATAAAAGAAATAACAATTTCCAGCTTGTTTCATTTTTAAAGATTCTTCTAAAATACGAATTGTTATAGCCTGTCCAAAAACTTCATCAAACTTTTGCGGTCTTCTTTCATTTGCATAATCCATAAAACTTTCCCCTAATTGAATATTAAATTTAATATTTTTTCTGCAAGGACATCACGTTCATTCTTATTTACCATTGAACCACCTAATTCATCATACAACAACATCGCAACATTACTAACATACGCTATCTTTAAACCTTCATCATTATTAAGCGCATCTCTTATTGTTTTGCGTGCAATTTCAATACTCATATTTATTGCCCCCTTATATTAATACTTTATGTTTAAACATCATTTCAACAAATTCAGTTATCACTATTGGTTCGACTTCTCTTATTTCTAAAATTGTTTCGTCCAATGTATGCGATTCTTTTAAAAATTTCAAAATCATAATTCTTTTTCCATCAAATTTAAAAGTTGTATTATCAAAAAATATAAACTTGTTTTCTATAATAGCGCCAAAAGGACTGGTCATTAATTTATCTTTTTTCCAATCCTTTTCTTTTAATGCAGGAGATACAAAAAATTCAAAACAAGGAATGTCTCTTCGAATCATTGCTATTAATTCATACATAGTTTTCTTAGTAATTGTTTTAGAAAATTGTAAATTAAAATTATAAAATTCAGGAATCCATAAATGTTCATCAGAAAACCTAACAAATTTTAAACCATTCAACATAGAAAATAAATCTTCAATTTCATAATAATTCGATACAAATAACGCTCCTAGATGTGTATCGCTTTTTATCAAATCAGCGCTTATTAATTTTCGCAACCAATGTTCTTCATGAACACTATTCCAAATATTTTTTGTTATTTCCAGTTTGTTTTTAATCGAATCAATTTCAGGTTTTATCAATTTATCCACAAGCTTTTTCAGTATATTAACATCTTCTCCTATTCCATAATTTGCTCGAATATTTACACCAATCATTCCATCATTCTTTAAAAACCTCTCAGAAATAATCTCTAAAGATTGTTTGTCCCAACACGTTTCTACTAAACCAGAACATACTATATAATCAAATTTTTCATTTGAAATATATTCAGTAAAATCTTTACAAATAAATTTAACATTAATATCTGATTTTTCTTTTTTTAAAAGTTTATTAGCAATCTCAATAGCACTGCTACTATAATCGATTCCAACAATCTCCATTTCTGGATATCTCCTTCCAGCAGCAATTGCATATTCTCCCGTACCACATCCAATATCCAATACTTTTTTTACAGGTCTTTCAATATAATATTCTACATAATCCAAAACATACAAAACGCCATCAATGGCTTTTCCTAAATTTGGGTACGGATGTACATCATAAAAAAGTTTTTTCATTATTTTCTCCAACAATCATGCAACTTATAATCTACTTCTAATGGAACATCCATTGTACCTACTGGTTCTATCATTATTTTAGCAATTTTTTCACATACTTCTTTTTCATTTTCAGGAATATTAAAAATAATTTCATCATGAACATCTAAAATTGGTCTAGTTGCATAACCTTCTTTTTTTAACATATTATTAACTCGTATTAAACCCAACGATGTTATATCCGAAGCCGTTCCCTGAATATACGCATTAAAAGATTGCCGCAATAAATATCTTTTTAAACCCCCTGTTGCTGTTTGTATATTTGGAAAACGCCTTTTTCTGCCAAACATATTTATAACTTCATGGGTAACTTCCAAATCACTATGAACTTTTTTAACCAAAGCATCAACGCCTTTATATTCATCAAAATATCTTTGTATAAATTCTTTGGCTTGAAGATATTCATTTCCAGGTTTCCAATGACCTTTCAAAGCAGAAACCAATCCATGTTCTGCCATGCCATAAATAATTCCAAAATTTAAAGTTTTTCCTGCTTGTCTCTCAATTCCTACACTTTCTAAAGGGATCTGAAACGCTACCGATGCTGTTTTTTGATGGATATCCTTTCCAGTAAAATACGCATCCAACAAAATAGGATCTCTTGAATAACAAGCAAGTACTCTTAATTCAATTTGGCTATAATCAAAAGGCCCTAAACTGCAGCCATCGTCTGGAATAAAACAAGCTCTTATCTTTTTTCCTTGATCAGTCTTAACTGGAATGTTTTGTAAATTAGGATCCGCAGAAGCTAATCTTCCAGTTCTTGCACCATGTACTAAATAATTTGTATATAATCTTCCATTATCTAATAAATCAGATAAACCCAAAACATAACTAGTGTATATTTTGAATGAAGAACGATATTGTCTTATTAAATCAACCACAGGATGCGCATCTAGCAGTTTTATCAACGATTTATCATCGGTAGTCCGCTTTCCGTCTTTGTCAGATTGAATTGGTAATTTTAATTTATCATATAATAATTCACTAATTTGCTCTGGAGAATTCAAATTCAATCTTTTTTCAGTAATTTCGAAAATTTGTTTTTCCAATTGTAAAAAAATTGGCTCATCATCTCTCAATTTCCTCAATTTATCAACATCTATTTTAACTCCCCTTTCTTCCATTTCCATTAAAACTTCTTGCAACGGCATAATAAGCATATAAAACAATCTATCTAAATTTTCTTGTTCCAATCGAGGTTCGTAAAGCTGTGCCAACTTCCAACAAGTAGTTACATCAAGACATCCATAATTTTTCATCAATTCAATTGGAACTCTCAACATTCCTTTCGCAGTTTTTGCTGCATTATTAATTCCCAATTTATGAACAATTTCTGAAATTCTAATATGAGCATTAGAATGATTTTCTGGCAGTTCTCTTTTTCCACAAAATTCCAATTTATGAGGAAGATTTTCATCTAATAAAAAATCTGCAAGAAGCGTATCAAACGTAAAACCTCCTATATCAATTCCCCTTGATCTTAACATTTTTCTATCATATTTTCCGTTATGTAAAACTTTTTTAATATTTTCGTTCCTCAACCATTTATTCATCCAACCCATAATAGCACTGTTTTCCCAATACGGATCGCCCATTCCATTCAATGTAGGAACATAAAAAGCATTTGTAAAAGAAGTAGCAAAGCCCATTCCAATAATTCTATCATGTCTTGTATTTAAACCAGTAGTTTCACAATCAAAAGCTGCCAATTTAGCATCATCAAGATATCTGGCCATCGTTGAAAACTTTTTGGGCGTATCTACCAAAACAAAATTCTTGTCCGCTGGAATTAATTCCTGATACCAATCCTGCATTTATACTCCTTATAAAACAATTTTCCCTTTAGTTTTTTGATATGTACCAAGTTTACACTTCTCATAATAATTACAGAATTCTTGATTACATTCTTCTGAAAAACTTAAAAAACATTTGGGCACTGTTTTAACTTTGATCTCTGGTAATTCTTCTATTTCTGTATTTATTAATGCTTTTAAAAAATCATTTTTTTTCGCCATTATAAAACTCTTCTCAAACTATCACACATTATTGAATAAATTTCAGGATGAATTAATTCCTGTTCTATCATTACTGTAATCCCATCTCTAACAATCAATGCTTCGACTGGATACATATCAAATACCAAATCGCTTCCCAATATTACCATATCCAGTGGCAAATCAATATTCAACCATTTGTTAGTCTTTTTTGGGCCACTCATAGTTTCATCATCAATTAAAAGTAATCCGTTTTCATCACATGAGCCTTTTAATATTTTTAATACAGTTTCTCCAACTTTTCCATATTCTGTCCAGGGCTGAACAACTGCGGCGCCCATAATATCTCTGTATTTTTCTATTCCTTTTTCCAAAACAATTATGTTTTCCAAAGTTAAAACTTCAAAAGCTTCACAGCTATGACAAATTCTACCATGTCCTCCAACCTGTGATGCCAAACATGTATTCCCGTAGTAACATCCATCAAAATATATTAAACCCTTTTTATTAATAGCATATATAATTTTAGCAGCATTTTCCAAAGCCGAACTTCTTCCTATAGAAACAATTACACTTCCTTTTTCCATTCCAACTTTTTCTAAAATCTGACTTTTTAAAGATTCCCAAAGCGGTTTCTTTTCGTATTTATATTCTTCGTCTCTCATTAATTCTCCTTTTAAAGTTGATTTTTATCCAATTCCAATTCCATAACATCGTCTTTTTCATTTTCGGAGGATTTTACCATTTTTAATATTTCTACTTCTGCAGTAAGAAATTTCGGCCCATCTGTATAATAAAAACCGAGATCGACAGCATCTTCAAAAAATTTAATTTGTGCTTCCATACAAAATTTCATATTTCTTAAATCAATACTATTAACTTTACTTTCTATATTTTCTAATTTATCTACAAAACCAACTTTAAAAGTTACTTTACGATCAAAAAAGAAAAACAAAAACAAATCCAAATCATGTACTAGCAGATCGGTAACTTTGTTTTTTTCTTTAGATTTTAATTCTAATCTTGTAAAAGATAAATCTCCTTCAATTTTTTTTAAATTCAGTAAAAAGTCACTATTAAACCTTTCCAATGTTATTTGAGATATTAATTTTTTATTATTATTAGAAATTTCAAAAATTTTTCTCAGTAATTCATGTTCCAATGTTAAGGGTTTTTCACATAACACATGTTTTTTTCTACGTAAAAAATATTGACAAAGATACGCACGAAGCTCAAGAGGAGCTGTTATTAAAACCGCTTCATATAAAGAATCAATATCATCAATTTTTAGCAATTCATCAAGATCGTCATAGGCTATAGTTTTGATACATTTATTTCCTAAACTCTCTTTCCATAATTGATTTTGATTTTCTACAACCAACCAATTCATATTTAATATTTCTCCAAGTATTTCATATCAATGTTTGTTTTTACCAGCCTACCCATAATTTCTAATTGAATCGAAGCTCTTTTGTTTGTAACAGTTAATATTTCTCCCCGAAACCCAGAAAAGGATCCACCATTTATTAAAACTTTTGAACCAATATCAATAATCAATTCTTCTTTTTTCATAGTATTTTTAATTAATTGAAAAACTTCATTTTCCGCTATTTTCTTAATTGAATTTTCTAATATAAAACAATCGTTTTTTCCATGAATTATTTGTAATAAACCATACACATGTGGAATACTGCTTATCAAATAATATAATTTAGGAATCATTTGACAATGTATCAAAGCGTATCCTGAAAGTAATCCTCCAGAATGCAACCCGTCAGAATAAGAACTACTCAAAACAATAACCCTATCTAAATATTTTTGTATAGATAAAAGTTCTACGCCTTTTTCTATTATCAATTTTATCAAACACCCTTTATTGGAATTAAAAGTTAAGATATGCCATGAATTTTTTATCATAATTTTACATCCAATCAATCAAAACCAATTTATATTTTTTATGTGCGTATTCTATTAATCTATAAGGAAAACTTGCCCAGTGTTTTATATCTCGCGCGGCAATATCTCCTCTCCCGCTAGTTTTACTTTCTACATATTTTGCGCATTCTTTCATTGTCCCGCCATATTTTAACCAAAACTCTTCAGCATAAAAAAGAGATGTACGTTGTTTGCTTTTGGGTATTAAATCTTCACCATTTCTTAACACAGATGGCTGTTCATCATTTGCCATCATTTTTACAAGTTCTTGTATTTTTTCTTTTCTTTCTTTATTCTCGCTTTCGACTGGTTTAAAAATTTTTTCAATAACTTTGTTATCTATAATCATTTTTTTATTTTGCTGAGAATATTCTACTTTTTTCTGCATTTCATTTTCAAAACTATCTCCCAAATATCCTGCCTCGTATTTTGCCCATGCCTCTTTAACTTTTAATAATAATTCAACATGCTTCATTAGCTTACAATCTATTTTAAAAAACTCCGCAGTGTAAACCAAGCATGCTTTTGAAAAAGCACATGTAGGACTTCCTTTATCAAAACAACGACTATCATTGGTATCGCATAAACCGAAGCATGATCCTATGCATTTTGGATCAATATCTTTTCCTTCTATCTCAGCAATTCTTAAAATATCTCTCAAATTTAATTTCTTTTTTATCATAATTATTTTTTATATAATTGATAATGATAATCAGTACATGAACGATTTGCAATCATATTTTCCAAATATCCCAAATCCAAATGAACATTATCCTGTAAAAACAATTTTCCATGAGAATCAATATTTGTTACAAAATCACCATCTTTCTTATCTTTCAAACATTCAACACAGCACCAACAACAATAAAGAACTTTCTTATTTTCAGGTAAAACTACAATTTGTTTCATTTTTTCAAAAAGTATCAATCTTCCACAGCATATACATTTTATTGTAAAATCAATCATAATTAAATCCTAAAAGGCATGAAACCTACAGAAAAATTACTTTCGCACCCTTTTATAAACAAAGGTTTATCATTTGAACTAAAATATAATTCAACATAAGAATCCCCCAAATTTTTCAAACATTTAATTACGCTTGCCGAAGGGATTCCAATACTAAAGTTATCAATCAAATCTGTTTCTTCAATAACCAAACTTTCCTGAGCTTCAGCAGGAAGATCTTTGTTAGTAACTTTTAAATGAACAATTTTCTGTTCTATATATGCTGTTAATAGTATCAATTGATCCCATGATGCTAACACATTGGATATTGATTCTATAATAAACAATAGCGCCTTTCTATCAAGTTTAATTTTATTTAAATTAGCAATGCATATATTGTCTTTATAATGCATGGGCATATCGTCATATAATAACCCAAAACGTGCGCTTCCAATAGGAGATTTTATATAGAATTTTTCATCTTCTTCTTTATAAGAAAATTCCATATCATCCATGTTTTCAAAACAAGATGTTATTATTTTAACAGTATTCATAGCAAGAATCTTTCTTCCAATGCTATTGCCACTGTTTTTTAATTCTATCAAACTATAATACAATTGAACTGGCGTATATGCAAACAAAGATATTTCCGATCCTTCTATATCCATTAAAATGGTCTGCGTATCGCTTACAACTGAACATGCTTTTAAATCTCGTATTACATTTTTTGGCATTGATTTCCAATCTGCATTAAAATCAAAATTTGAAAACACATCATCACTATACAAACGGAGTTTTGCTTTAAAACTTCCCTGTTTAATAATTAAATCCTCTTGATCTTTATTCTTTTCTTTAGTAATTGTTATTATTCCTGGATATCTTGAACGTACTATTTTCAATATCTCTTGGGTTTGAACTACTATTTTTGATCCTTCCTCTTCTTCCTTAATTTCTTCTGGTTCATAATAAAAATAACCATCAATATTTTCTCTAAAAACAGACATTTTTAGTTTATCATTTTCTACTTTCAATTCTACATAAGCATGTAAAGGTCTCAAACTCTGAGGTTTGCCGTCAGGAGAATCGGCTACCGAAATACTTTGACAAATTTCTAACATTTTTGTAAATTTTTCTTTATCTACTGTTATCATTTTTTTCTCCTTTTATTGTTGTTTTAAATTTAACCATAATTCTGAAAGAGATATTCCTCCCTCACCAATTAAAAATGTTTCATTAAGTAATTTTGATTTTATTTTTATTGCTTTTACGTTATTGTTTATTCCCATTAACTCTGAACGTACTTTTAAAAAATCAGCTATTATATAATCTTTCGCCATAGGTCCTCCGCCATGTAAAACGTATCCTGGATGAAAGGTTGGCATTACTTTGTAGTTTCCACATTGAACCAATTTTCCCCTCACATTACTCATTGTAGTCATAATATCTTTAATAAAAAAAGAAGTTGCAAACGCTCCCAAAGATATTATTATTTTAGGTTTAACAATTTCTAATTCCTGAAACAACCATGATTGGCAAGATAATGCCAAATCATTAGTAATCTCATTGTTTGGAGGATTACACTTTACAATATTCGTAATGTAAATATCTTTCTTTTGAAAAACCGCATTCAAAACTTCGGTTAATAACTCGCCAGATTTCCCAACACAAATCTTTCCCATCTTTTCCTCTTGTTCACTAGGCGCTTCGCATACTAAAACAATATCACACGGAAAATTTCCTTCTCCCAAAACCTTCTTTGGTTTAGAAATTTTACATTTCTGACAGGCCTGAATTTGTTTTACAAGTTCATTCATTTGTTACCTCATTTACAACTTTTTTAATTTCATTATAAGTTTTTTTCAAATCATTTTTCGACAATGAAAAAAAATCCCTTAATTCCTTTTCTATTGATAATTTTCTTTTATTACTATTTTTTCGAAGAGTAGCATAAAAGTCTTCAGAATGTTTATTCTCCCTTTCCCACATAATACTTGCAACTTTTTTAGCAATTGGAGATAAACGTATAAGAACATTTTCCTCTATATCATTTTTTTCTATTAAATCATAAATTTCATAAGAATCATTTTCAAATCCAAACTTAATATTTTTTTGGTTTCTTTTTCTATTATAAAAATAATTACGAAGAATAAGATAACTCCAGGATGAAAAAGAAGCTTCCCTATCATCATCATACAACAAAGCTGCGTGTATTAATTTTTCCTTCACATCTTGAATAAAATCTTCTTTTTCATAATCAGGAATATTTAATTTACGTCTCCATTTCAAAATCCAAGGTTCCCATTTTTTATAAACCTCTTTAACATTCTCTTCCATTATTAATAACTCCGCATTCTACACTAAATTATTTTTGCATTTTTATACTTCAACAAAATTCAACAAATTTTCTAAAGCATGTTTACCGTCTTCAAAAGTTTTCACTACTGAGACTAAAAAAATTTCTTTGGATGTACGACATTTGATAGAAAAATCATTTGAAAATTGATAGATAAAAAATTCTAATACATCTGTTTTTCTTATACATCTACAAAAACTTTCTCTATATGTTTCTTTAATAAATTTTATAAAATTTTCAGTAACTTCTATATTTGTATCCCCAATATTCATAAAATCTCCTTTATTAAAATTATTTTTTACTACACATCTATACTATAACATATTATTCGATAATGTCAAATCCATTATTTCTTCAATACTTTTTTCACCAGGATCGCCAATTTTTAATTTTATCTGGCCTGTTTTACAACCCATCAATAATAATTGATACTGTAACAAATCAGATTGTTCTTCTGCATCCGCATCTAACATAACAACATATTCTTTGCATCTTCCATTTTTTATAAAATCTTTTAATCTGTTCAATTGAGATCCTGAAAATTGTTTTGTAAAAACTGCCAATGCACTAAATCCCGCCCTATTAACAGAAATTGCATCCAATACTCCCTCTACTATGAAAACCTTATCTTTCAATTTTAAATTCTCACCATATAGGTAGTCCATGTGAGGACTTTCACTCGGATAATAATAATTTCTTCCAGAGGCTTTTCTACTTGCATAGCTTACAAATTTTCCATTTTGTTCATAAATAGGAAAATATACCATAAAATTTGAAAATTTCCAGAAAACATCAAACGGTTCTAAATCTTCTGCTGAAAAACCCCTGGATTTCAGATACGGAGATATCTTTATCCTACAAGATATCAATCCTTCGGGTAATTTAATATTAACCGTTTTTTTCTCTTTATCGCTTTTTTCATAATAAATCCCCGAACATTTCTCCTTTGCCTCTCGCCAAGAAACTTTCTCAAAATATTTATATAATGCGGTAAAATTACCTCGTTTATTACAACCAAAGCATCTCCAGATTCCAGATTCTAAATTGATTGATAAAGATGGCATAGTTTCTTCATGGAATGGGCATTTTATCATTATTTCTTCCCCGCCCTTTCGCTCTCGTCCTTCTGGAAAATTTGTTAAAACATAGGTTCTAATATCAATCATTATTAAATCCTTCAGATTTGTTTTTACTTATACATTAATGTAACCGTACCCTCGCTGCCTCCCTGAGCAAGTCTTTCCCAACAAACTATTACTTTCTTACCTTCATCAATCATCTTAATTGACTTCTTACATAACTTCTCCACATCTTCAATACCTTTTATAAAATACGTATCCTCTTCTTTATACCCTGCTTTAATTGTCTCAGGATTTCCCGTATCAAAAAACATGCCCGGTACTGTACCCTTCTCAAATGCTTCTCTATCAATGCCTTCTTTAACTATCAAATCCTGATAACATTTCAAACATATCCTACTATCTCTATAATCTTTATATTGTGTATGCCACCCGTTTTGTGGGCACTGCTCACATACCATACGTTCACATTCCTCACAATAGAAATAATTAAAATCTCCTGGGCTTTCATAATTCATTTGACACTCATCAGAACAAAAATATTTTATATGCGGAGCATCCTCCCAGGGTGTATCATAATATTCATCACAAAACACTTCTTTGCCCTTCTTTTTTTCACACCATGCACAATCCTGCATCTCACACCTCCTTAATAGTTTTTACTCTTCCAATTCTCTCCACAAATTATCACTTTCACGAGAGACACACATTCTTGTTAATTCATGATTCATAGGAATGTTTTTTGTTATCAACTCATCATCACGAAAAAATAACGGTGATAATCTAATAATTCCTTGCTTAAACTCTTCATCTGTTTGATTAATGGCTATTTGATTATCACATGCCCTTAAAATTCCAACCGAGCCAGCAGTATCCGAACCTTTTAAATCATTTTCATCTTCTGCGCCTTTAACAGATTGACAAGCAGATATCATTACCATATCTTTCAATTTTCCAAGATTTTGCAAATCCCAACAAACCAGTTCTATGCGTTTATAATCATCTTCAATATCTTTCTTTTTGCAGGCAGGAAGATTAATATAATCCAAAATTACTACATCAGGCGCCCAGCTATGAACGTTTTTAAGTTTAACAATTCCTTTTTCTACCACATCGATATTATCTTCATACGGAACACATAATTGAATTTTTAATCTATTTGGTAATTTTTCTAATCTTTCAAAAACCGTTTCCATTAATTCTTCTTCTTCTATAGAAATTAAATTTCTAACCATTCTTTTGTAATCGATCATAGTAAAACGAGAATCATATCTATCACCAACTTGCTGCTCTGTATTTTCATAACTCACATGTAATACATTGTACCCCTGCAATAATGCAGCAAACCCACAATGATGAAGCATAATGGATTTATATCTTTTATAAGGACCCTGAAATAAACTAAGTGTTCCTCTTTTAAAAGTTAATTGATCATCTAACAATGGAATTCCAAGTTTCAAACCCTCAGAAATCAATCCTCTTCGTGACTCTCTTTTAGGACGCTGCTCCAACCAATCAACTACTTTATCCGGATTTTTACCATATCTTAATCTTTCTGAATCAACCAATCCTTCTGTTATTTTAGAAAAAAATAAATTAACATCCAGAGTTCTTTGAAACAAACTCTGACCTTCTTCGTATGATTTTTCCAAGCTTTGAGAACAAATAAAATCTATGAATTGATCTTTTGCAAATTCCTCAAATTTTTTCTCGTGATTTAAAAGAGTTTCCACAGTAGATAAAATAATTTTTCTTTTATCTTCTTGTAATTCATTTTCCGCTTTAAATGCCCAGTATTCATTTGGCGGCAACCCCTTATAATCCTTATTCCATTTCAAAATTTCTATACGAATCCATTCAATTGGAAAAGATAAACCTTTGTATTTTTTTAACTGTTCTGAATAACTTTCAATATAATCAGCATCTTGCAACAGTCTCGCAAAAAATTCAAATTCTAATTCTTGTGAAAATTTCATTAATACCTCATTTAATAAATTAAAAGTACTAAAACCCAACTCCTTTTTTTCCATTTTTAAAATTATCTTCAAATCTTTTTACATGATTTTTAGTTTCTTTATATATAAACTCCATTTCTTTAATAGATATTTTATTTTTTTTATAATAAGTTTTTGCAACTTTAACAAAATCTTCCACATACGCCATTGAAAATTTATCTTCCAACATAGATTTTATTAAAAAATCATTACCTCCACAAACTTCAAATTTATAATATTCTAAAAAAGATTTAATACATTCAATATCTGGCAATCCTATCTCCTCTACGACATCAAATCTTCCTGGTCTGTTGGCCAAAGAATCGCATAAAAAATTCATTTCATTTGTTGTTGCTATTATAATTACTTCATCAATTTCTACCACACCATCCAATGCTTTTACTAAGCTATGTAATTGTATTGATGGAGTATCTGCCGATCCTTGTGCGGCTGTAAATTTATCAATATCCTCAATATAATAAATAGAAGGTTTTGATTTTCCTGGATATACATAATTATAAATTCTTTGAAATGGAGATGAATTTATATGTTCTATAATTTCTATTTCTCCATTATTAACGGCCCACTTCATATCATAGGTTTTTAAATCATATATATGAGAAAGTATTTTTATTAACAATGTCTTGCCATTGCCAGGAGGACCATAAAACATGTATCCTCTTTTCCAGGGAAGTTTTAATTCATTTTTATAAAAATCTTTACTTTTCAAAAATATATCAAAATCATTTTTAATAAAATTTTTTAATTCTTTTTTTAAGAAAATTCTATCCCATGATAAATCTCTAACAGTTGTGAAATTTCTTTCATACTTTTCATATAAATCAGCTATTGCTTTGAATGCAATTTCAGGATTATATTTGGGTACTAAAAAACCATGATATGGCGTTTTATCACAACTTGTTTGATATTCTAAATCAAAATAATAAAAGATTACTCCTTCTATTTCAAAACTATAAAGACCTAAAGATCTTTTTCGACATTTTTTATCAAATCTATAAAAAGAATATTCAGATTTTACTTCCTCAAAATGTTCCAGCACTTCGCTACTAATATATTGTGAAAGATTAATATATTCCCATAAATTAGGATCTTCCTTAAAACCCAAATTGTATAAAATACAATACATTTCTGTTGGAAAGTTTTGACCAATTGTGTTCATGCGCGTTCTCCCCAAGCAATATTCTGTGTTATTTCTTTTATTTTTCTACAATCAGGCCCCTCTAGTTGAACTTCTGCAAATCTCCCGGCCATTTCAAAATCAACTTTTGTTTGTTTTATTCCCATTAAAGATGCTATTTTTTCATTATACTTATTTTCTACATCAGAAGGTTTAACATTGGAAGTAATAATTGTAGCCAAACAATGTGATATTCTATGACGCAAAAACATTTCATACAGCTTATCAACATACTGCGGATTTGCCTGAGATTTATATTCATTACTTAAATCATCCAATACAAACAAATTACTATCAAATGTTTTGTAAAATTCTTTTAATTCTTCATTATTATACAAACGAGACTTCATAACAAATTGTGAAGCTTCCATAAAAGTTGCTTTCAAATCATACTTATATTCACAGAGACCTTCAGGACTGAAAGCACTAACAAATTCTTCCGCCAACCAAACAGAACAAAAAGTTTTTCCTACTCCCAAAGGGCCATGAATATACAAACTTAATCCGTTATCATAAACTTCTTGAGGGTTATTTATAAAAAAGTTTATTTTTTGAATATCAAAAATATCCTTTGGTTTTTTCATTCTTAATAAATCCAAAGGGAATCCTCCTAATAGCAGTTTTACTCCCGCTTGGAATTTTTTATTACATTCACAAAGACTATAATCCAAATAACCTGTTTTCTTGCATTTTTCACATCGACCTATTGTATCTTTTTTTAATAGTTCAATAGCTCTATCATCATTCATTGATATCTCCTACTCTCTTTCTTGCGAAGGACGTCCATATATGTTTACATTTTCATTATCATATTCAAATTTACTTCCTTCATCCATCAATTTAAATCTACAATTAATTGGAATTGGTAATTCAAAATCACAAGTAGCAAATTCATCTTTTTTCTTTTTCATACAAACCAAATTTTCATTGAATAAGCAACCTAATAATAAACATTCCCCGTTACACCACCACGGGGTCGTAGTTGGATAACTATCATCATTATCATTAGTATCTTCTATTATTGCATTTAATTTTTTCATAATCTATCTCCTTATTAATTTTCTGATTGCATTATATCTTTCTCTTGTAATATTACTTCCATTTTTTCGCAAAACCTCGTAATCTGGAATCGGAGGATCATCGTTATACCATTTATCTTTAAATTCATGAAAATTCTCTGGCGTCACATAAAGTGCAAAAGCAGAATTATCATTAAATTGAAAACAAGCTTCATAGTTAATACCTTTCGCCCAATAACTACTATCATGAATAAGTATTATATCTTTTAAGCTTCCTCCGCTTGCTTCATGGTTTTTTGCAAGATTAAATCCTAGTGGAATTCCTCTCTTACATTCAATTTTTATATTTTCATTTAAACCCAAAAATTGAATTATCTCCTTCCATGGGTGAACTTTTTCATCATGCATTTTAAACTTTTTAACTGATGGCCTTACTTGAGAGGTGCTTCCGATATGTTTGGTAGAAAAATATAAACCCCCTGCATCACCTTGTTTTTGTTCTTGAAAAACCATAAAAGCATCATACATAACTTTTACATAAACCGCAGGATCAATTTCATATCTAATGCACCAAACCGCTGCGTTCAACAAAGGACCAAAATCTGAATATTCATAACTTCCAGAAATCATTTGTATTGATTTCATAAAAGGCTTTTTTTGTAAAACCTCTGTGCAAAAATGAATATATTCTTCATACAATTGAGTAACAGATAAAAATATTTTTTCATACGAACCAAATACTGTTATTTTTTCATAAAAAGATTCCCAAGCTTTAAGATACTTTACACTATGTAAAAATTTTAAACCCTTTGAAATAGATTCTGAATCAGATTGAAAAATAGAAGAATATATATAATCATCCTCTCGTTTTGGATTGTTTAATTGATCCAACGCCATTCCCAATCGATACATATTTTCTAAACGTACTTCAGATTTTTCACTTTTCGTCCATCTTGGTTTTTTGATATTTGAATCCCATACTGCAAATTGTTTCCATCTTTCTTCGCATAGAATACAAACGTCATCGTAATTATTGAAAACCTTCTTTCGTATTCGGTCTGATAATGTATAAACACCATCATTCATACAACTAATTGCCAATGGAGTGACAACCATTTTTTTCAAAATTCTCACTTATTCTATCACCTCTCTTTTGAGCAGGGAAAATAATTCAGATAATACATCATTATTTTTGGTTAATTCTTTAAAATCTTCCGGAACCAATCCCAAATCAACCGCATCTAATTGTTCTTTAAAGTCTTCATAATTAGAAACTCCCCTAGAAATAATCTGATTTAATATTTTAATACTCTTAATATCGGAAAGCCTAATGATCTCATAAATAAACTGCTGTCGAAATACTCCATCCTCATTTTTATAATACTTAAATAGCCTCATTAAGGACGATAATGGATATGAGCTCCCAACAAACCATGTTCTTCCTACAACCTGAGATTCTATATAATCTGAAGACATATACATATCTTTTACAAACGGCTGCCCATTAAAACAAAATATTTTTGCTCCTATTTTAATATGAGCAAAATCAAAAGATTCTACCATTTCTTCCAAACTATCAAAATGATAATTACAGAATTGAATTATTCTATTCTTATGTTTTACAGTTAATGCGTTTTTTGTTGAAGATACTATTGAAAATTTATTCTTATAAACCAAATCTTTCATTCTTCTAAAATCTTGTTTATTAATTGGAAATAAATCAAGATCATTAGGCTTTCCGATATTAAGTGAATTTCCAGCTATATAAAACTCAGTTAATTCGAAAACAATTTCCCAATCTATTTTTTCCAATCTATTTTTTATTCGTCTTTCAATTTTCTCTTTAATTTGTTCTAAATTAATTTCCATAAAAAATTCCCCTTTCAATTCTTTTATTACTTTTCATTCATTCTTGTAAGAAGAATACAAATACTAGTATTAGTACTATTCTACTATACAGCATTTATAGTTATTCCCCTATATTTCCCTCATCACTATAATATCTATAAAAAACACTCTTTAGAACCCTTCAAAAATTAACTTAATTCTTGAAAATTAGCAAATATTTTAACTTAAATTCTGTAAAGATGTAGAAAAATTAACTTAATTATGAAATAACTTTAAAAAAGTTAAGTTAATTATTAATTGTTAGAAAGTAATAATTAAGTTAAATACTTCTCTCTTCTTTAAATCTGTAATATTAATAAGCATATACAATCAAGCCACAAAATAAAAGATAAAAAGAAAAGGGAAAAAAGCGTAGATGAACAATATAGATTTTTCAAAGAACAAACAATGGATGCAGTTATAAACCATCTCACGCCATCGCATCTCACGCCATCGTATAAAACACTGATGAATACGTTCAATTAATCTCTCCAGCCTCTCAGGAAAACTTTCATCTTCAAATTCATAATCCTCCATTGTTCTAAACTAAAATTTCTATTGTACCAAACATGCTTTTTCGGCAATATTCTTTTAAAAACTAAGTACATCAACCAAGTTGGTATATTAAAATATTTTATCATTGCTCACCTTTATAAAGTAAATAAATAATTTTTCACTATTTTTACACATAACCCATCAATCTTCTTTTTATTTGAAGTATAAGGTAAATTAGAATTCTCATATAAATTTTCAAAGGTTTTATCAATATCTCCAACAATATCTAACAAATCTTCATAATCATATTCTCCATTCCTAATCTTTAATATAAACTCCGCATCAGGTCTGGGAAATGTTATACGACCTAAAGTCATTAATTCTTCACCCTCTGTTAGCAGACGATATAAATGGCCACCATGTTTAGTATCAAACCCGTATTTCTCTTCTAGCATGGCCCTCTCTGGATTTCTACTTTTTTTCCAATTTTGATACTGGCTCCACTCTCTTTGTGCTTGTGCAAATCTTTTCTCTTTATCCAAAACCTCTAATAAATTATCGCTCACGGGCATTATATTTCTAACCACAGATATATCAATCTCTTTCATACTCTGAATAATTCCTAAAAAATCTCTAGTTTCAGTCATCTCATCTAACTGCTCCTTGAGAGGATGAAATTGTTTAATCTCTTCTAAATACATTGATAACAGTTTGTTAAAAGCGCCCAACTGCTCTTTAGGAACCAAGGATCGGTTTTTTGGTAATTTAAAATCCTCTCTTTTTGGTTGTTCTTTGGGAGGATTTAATAACCATTGTCGATGTTTTTTTATTCTATTTAATTGTGAAAACGCATATCCAGAAAAAGTCCACCTCGCTTTCTTTGATAAAAAATATTGACGATTCTCTATAATACTCTCCCACTCCTTTGTGCTTCTTATTATTTGATTATCTGGAATAAACAATAACTCAATTATGTTAGGATTGCAATCAAGTGCCAATCTTAAAAACTTTTTAATTTCCCAGTAAGTAATATCGTCTTTCTTATTCTCATACTGCTCTACCTTGTTCAACCCTAAAAAATAATCTTCTGTAGGTATGAATACTCCACGAATATCTATATCCGAACTAGGTGTATTAGTTCCATATAAATAAGAACCCGCAACAGTCTCAAATATTAATTTAAATTTTTCTGGCAACATTTACCTTACCCCGCACCAATCATTCAATAATTCATTATATTGATTATCTGAAATAGCTCTTAAATAGTTTTCGATGCCAAAAGCTCCAGCATTCTTGGCAATAGTAATTGCCGATTGTCTGAATTTCATTTCCTGATAACCATGTTTAATCCGCCAGCTTTTTAATATTCTCAAAACTCCTTCAGATGGTATTATCAAAACGACTCCTTTTCAGATGTACCAATTTTGAAATATTTTATTTCTTAGTATTGATATATCATCATTAAAAAAGTACTCAACAGCATCAACAAATCCCCAAAAAACCATGACCGCTTTATAACAAACACAATCAGGATTTGTTTCAAATTCTCCTTTAAGTGAAATCCTTTGGTCCAAAGTCAAATCATTGTATTTCATTTCACTTCCTCAAAACTCTCAAATTGTAAGTATGTTTCACCATCGGGATCTTCTTCTGACCAAGATGTTTTTAATATGCTATTGCCTTTCGGAGCATCATGAAACCAATAACGCAATTCCTCTGGATCATTAAAACTAAATTCTAGAAAATATTCAATAATAGCTAAATCGTATTTAGAATTATCTGTGCTCTCTACAGAATAAAAACGAATAAGAAAATCTCTCATAAAGAAAAAGTTCGAAAACCCATCATTATTCAATGATCCATCCTTTTTTACAGGCAATCTATCATCCACTTCCAAATCAATAGAAGCTATTAAGTTTTTTAATTCTTCTTTTCTCGCCTCCTCCCAATTTTCGCCTTCTTTATATAATAACTCCTTTACCGTTAATCTTATCATTTTTTTATTCCTCTCTGAAAATTCTAGGTATTCCACAATAAGTATCATCGTTGTCTTTAAATCTTATATGTCGAGAAGTAATAATTGCATAATTACGCTTTAATTCTTCCTCTTCTCTTTTTTTGGCTTCATCTGCCAATGTTTCTTCAATATCCAAAATTTGCAGCAGTTCCTCATTCCATTCTTCATTAGCCATAATTTTCTCCCTTATCTAAGATGAATTACTTTACCTTTCTTAAATTTTGACAACAATCTCTCCTGCTTGCCAACTTGAATCGATAAATTATAATCCTTGTTTGTTTGGTCTCTTTCTGCTTGATCTTTTAAAAAGTTCTGCATTTTTGTTTTTCTCAATTTTAAATCTGCTTTTAAAACAGCATTCTTTAATCGAAGATTATTAACTGCAGATCCAATTAGTCTAAAAGGCAATAACATAATCCAACCAATTGTATATAATACTATCAAAATCAGAATTAGATATAAAATATTCATAATCCTTCCTCCCTTAAAAGTTTACTTTATTCTTTACCAAATATTTTATCTTGACAAGTTTGACATAATCCAGAAATTTCATATTCTTTTAAACTTAGTTCATCACTAAAATTGTTTACATCAATAGTTTTCTCACAAAAAGGACATTGATTATTCTCAATTCTTTTAACATCTTCACCAAACCCAGTTTGTTTCATTATTTCTTTATTCATACTATCTCCTTTATATTTCTATTTAACTACATTATACCATAAACCTATAAAGAAGTCAAGTTTTTTCTGGCTTACAAAACACTGTAGATATAAGCCTTTACTGGCTTACAAACCTATTTAAATTCTGCCAAATCTGGCTCTGTAGCCTCTTTTCCAGTAACTCTAATAGCTTTACTCGCTTTACCTACCAAATGTGGCCTAATGTAACCTTTTAACTATATTATACACTTTTTCCTTTAAATAACGAATTTTCCGTTCTATAAACTATTTCTACTTATCAAGGCCTTCGTAAACATCTCCGTTTAAATCTGATTTCTTATTTTCATACGGTATGGCTATGCGTCTATAAAATTCAAACATAACACATACAAGAGTACCCATTACATTGCAAATTTTTACATACTTCAACTTATCTTTAACCCATGCAACTAATAATTTCGTGATGATATAATTCATTTCACCTACTTCTGGTTTTGCTGCTACAATAGAATCTGCTAACTCTTTAATCTGAGGATCCCAAAACGACCTTCCATCTTTATCAATGTATGGCATATCACGCCTCCTGTTGTTCTTTTGCTATTCTGTTTAAATCGTTTAAACTATATCTTTCTCCATCAATTATTTTACCACCTTGATAAATACGATTAATATCTTCTAAATCTAAAGTTGAATAAGAAATCTCAATCATTATTGAATCTTTTTCAACTATAAACTGATGTAATAACGGGGGATCAATGACCAATGACTGTCCTTCTTTTAAAATTGTTTCTCCCAATTCTGTATTTATTTTTACTTCCCCTCTTATTAAAGTAAACTTATCTGTTTTTGATTTATGATTATGAAAACTCGAGTAAGTACCCGCATTCAATCTTAATAATGTAACTAAAACATTATCATTCTTAAACAATTCTTCTCGACTTCCCCAAACTTTTAAAGTTCTCATGTTTATCCTTCAAGGTTTATAAAATACAATGTTAAGTTCATTCATTATACTAGCAATCAAATCCAACCACACATCTGCAGTATATTTCTCAGCAGGAGTATCATATTTCTTTCTTAGGTGTTTTCTAATCAGCTCTGCCTCCCCTAAATACTGATCAGGACAAATTTCCAGAGGTATTTCTTTGAACTTAGGTTTTTCATACTCAATGCCCAACTCATCCAACATCAAACAATTTGTCTTTTTACCATTGTCCCAATGTATGGACATCCAACCACCATCTTTACTATTTCTGCTTGGTACCAATATTCCTTTCATACCCACCTTTAAAAAAGTCGAAACAAAACTTGAAAAACAATCCTGTTTTTTCTGCAATATTTTTAGAAACATAGAATCTACAATCTCTATTACATCACCAGCTTTTAACATAAATCTTTCTCCTATTTTAAAAAGGATAACAAATATTCTTTGTTTTGTTCTACAAGTAAATCATCCGATGTCAACAATGCTTCTTTTAAATTTTTCTTTTGTTTTAATATCTCAATTAAACCTTCGTCTATTGTATCTTTTGCAACTATGGTAATAATTCTTACTGTTCCTTTAGAACTTCTTCGATGTATTCTATCTTCGCTTTGCAATCGCTGTGTTAATGAAAACATACAATCCACATAAATTGCAGTTTGTGCTCTCTGCAAATTAAGAGAAACTCCTCCAGCCTGTGGATTACAAATTAACAAACGAGGTTTTTTGTTATCATTAAATCTTTTTATTATATCCCCTCTATCTTGTATTTTAACATCACCAAAAATACAATCTGCACCATAAAGTTTATTGTAACGATTAAATAACAATTCAATAGCTTTTCTGTATATTGTCCATAAGACTACTTTCTCTTCTTGGTCACACATTATTTCAGCCAACAACTCGTCCAGTAATTCGTATTTACAGGAGTAGTTATGTCCTCCAAGAATTGCGGGATTGTTGATGATTTGCATGAGCCTAACAAATTTATTTTTTACATTAAAAGGAGTTCCGCTTGCTTTTAATTGTACAATTTCTTGTCTGGTTGCTGCTTTAACTTTCTCATAATTTTTCAAATGCTCCTTATCTAAAACAATATACTTTTTAATTTCCATTTTTTCTGGAAAATCTTCTACTTCAGATTTAAGTCTTCTTATGCCAACAAATTCTATTAAATCTTTTAATTCTCTTAGATTTTTATAACCCGTAACCTCTCGAATCTTTTTCCGAAATGGTTTTCCTCCATTTTTGTTTTTTATGTAAAAAAATTTATCTTCATATACACAAAACCTACTGGTAAACCTACTATAAGAAGATATAAAACCCGGCATAAGCATTTGTAAAACAGAATAAGCTTCTTCTGGTTTCTCTGCTACTGGAGTACCTGTCATAATAATTACTTTTAAATCTTTGTTTTTTTTCTCCCATTCATTAATTAGAAAAAACAATGCCTGAGTTCTAAGGGATCCAGGAACTCTAGAATTTCCTACATTTTTAAAAAAATGATATTCATCAACAAAAACAAATCCTGGATTTAATTTCATTAAATCTTCAACAATATATCTCAAACTATCCATGTGTATTACAAACAAATCCCGTGGAGAAGTTCGCATAAAAGAAATATCTCTTCTACATAATTCAGTTCCATTTCCTATTTCAAAATAAGTAAAATTAGAATGTTTTTTAATTTCATCTGCCCATGAAAATTTAGCAGTATTTGGACATATTACTATCCCTCCGCCTTTTATCGTTTTATGATCTTTCCAAAATTGTAATGTATCCAAAACCTGTTTGGTTTTTCCTAATCCCATTTCATCAAAAATACCACTTTTATTTCTTTGCAATAAATATAATGATCCTGTTTTCTGTTCTGAAAATTGTTTTGTTTTAAATGTAACAGAATCCAATATAAAATTATTTTTTCCTGTTTTAATAAATTTTAAATTCTTCTCAAGATTGGCGTATTTAACAAATTCTTCTATAGCGGCATCATCTATAATTCTATCTGTGATTTTCAGAATATCAAGATTATACACGAGTTTAGAAAGTTCTCTTAAATCAAAAGACCATGTTTTATCTTTTTTAGAAAACCTAGCAGATATTAAAGAACTAAAAGCCAGTGCCAGTGATTTTCTCTTTTCATGCCAACATTTTAATCTATAATTATCCAAGTGCTCAATATATATCATAAGTTTTAATCTGTTTTTAATCCATCAACTGCATCTTTTAAAACATTTTTTGCTAAATCTGAAGTTTGGTAGGTTTTTCCCAAATATAACATTTGATTCAGAGAAGGTTGTGGAATTGATTTTTGCCACTCATCAAACAAGTCTAACTTTTTTAAACATTCAACACATATTTGTGCCATCTGCGTAAAAGAATAAAACTCCGCTACCATACTATGCAAAAATTTTGATATGTCCTTCTTCTTTACTTCAATTGTTACAAGGGTTGGAACATTCTCTAAACCCATTTCTTTTTTTAGCTGAAAAGGCATGTTTAGAAAATCAATTTGTTCTCCTTTAAGTTTAATTTTTTCCATTCCGACTAACATTTTGTAATACAATTCCTTGATGTTAATGCCTTTTTTACAACAAACCCAACAATAATTCTGAACAAAATCTTTATGTTTTTCTAAAGATTCTGTTGTCAAAAATCTATTAGTTTTCTTTAATTCTTTTTTCTTTAATTCTTTTTTCTTTAATTCTTTTTGCTTTTTTTCTACATTCCTTAATTCTTCAGATTTTCTTTTTGCTTCTTCATGAAAATGACATGCCCTTAAACCTTCTCCAATTAGAAGTGTTTGTCTTTTGTTTACTTTATATCCGCATATAGAACAAATAACTGTTTTGGGAGGCATAATTAAAATCTCCTTTTCTTTATTTTAATCTCATTTTATTATATCGTCCTCAATAAAAAGACCAATAACCGATAACACTTCTCCCTTAAAAATTTTATCTAATTGTAATCTCACATCATCCTCAGTAATAGAACTATATCCAAATTCCTTTAAATCTTTAGTTCTTGCTACAATATAATCTTCTTTATCAACTAGCACTTCCTTTTCATTTATTTTAATTTTAATATTCATTTTTATATCCTTCCCATTAATAAAAAATATGCCAAAGCTTTCGGATTTTTAGCCAAACCTACTATTTGGCCACCATAATTACTTTTATTGTATATTCTGCCTTCTTCCCATCTGCCAACCGATCTTCCTCCGTACGCATTATCAAATATATTATTTTCTTCGATTCTTCCAATTGAATTTCCGCCATAAGGATCATTATAAACTATCCCATTTTGAATTCTTCCAATTTCTTTTTCATTAAAATCATAAATAATTCCATTAGAATCTATTCTTCCTAGCTTTTTATGATGTCCTTCGCTCCAGATATCATTATCAGAACTAAAAGCCAGTATAAATGGAATTAATAACAGTAGCAGTAACTTCTTATTTCTCATAATTCTCTACAGGTTTATAAATATTTTTTAAACAAATCATCCAAAAAAGGTTTAACCATTTCATTTTGTTCTTCAATACTTGTAGTTCTATTATCAAAAATTTTATCGAATTCTTTATAATCATCCAAAGCTGTTTCAGATGGATGATTATCTTTCTTACAAATATCACGCATTAATCTAATCGATATTGCTTCACAATTTTTTCCTATTTCAATTTCGTTTGGAAATCTTCCATCAGTAATAATAGCCAGTTGTTTCTTTTCCTTTTTTATTTTTATATAAGTTGCCGTTGGCCATGCATCGTTTAACATAGTTCTTACCATATCTGTACCAAATATCTGCAACACCTGCCTCGCCATCATATAACCACTTTTAAAACCATATTTTAATTTTATTTTCTCAGAAATATTATCCCATTTACAAAATGTAAAAGTATTCTTTTCCTCATCACTTCCGTAACATTGTTCATAAGTCAAACCAAGTACTTCCATACAAAAACTTTTTAAAGGATCGGCGAAGCTATAAAGTTTTATTCCCTCATATCCGCAATCATTAAAAGATCCTTCTGGAATAATGCGTATTCTATCAGATGGAAGTAAAAAACCATTTTCCATGATACGAAATTCTGAAATCTGATTTGTACGTATAAGATATCTTCCAATAATAAAATTAGCTAATGTGTTTTTTCCTGATTGCTTTTTTCCACTCAGAACCAAAATTAATTGTTTTTCCATATCATCCTCTTCTTTTCTATTTCATTTTGTTTCAATTCTTTTTCTATTCTTTCCAAATCCTTTATTTTTTCTACAAACTTAGCATAACAGCATTTCAAGGAAGCGTTAGCTATGTTTTCAAATGCATTGGCTCGTTCCTTTCGCTTAGAATGCCCACATCTTTTTTTCCTTATTTTTTCTTTAGCCTTTCCCATCAGATTAACTCCTTTCAGTTAGTAGGTAATATTATTCCTTCCTCAAAACAGCATTGTTGTAAAGCACAAAAACCTATTTCTTTACATACTAAATAGTATTCACAAAACTTTGTAACATCGGTAGGATCTCCGCCTAAGCATAATTTTATTCTAGCATCGGATAATTCTTTTTGATAAAGCCTAGTTTCAATATTTTCTTCTTTTGATGAAATTTTATTTATCATTTTTTCTTCGACAATGTTTGTTGTAAAGTTTTTCATTTTTTATCCTTTCAATAGTTTAACTCATGCCCTTGCCATTTTATTAGAATCAATGTTTTTTAAAATAGCTTCAAATTGTTGTTCCTTTCTTAATTCTTGTTCTATTAAAGGAACAAATTCTTTGGCAACATTAGTTGCATACCGCTGCCTTCCTGATAGATTTACAATTTCAGATGGAACTCCTATTAAAAGTTTTTGTTTTTTAGGCATTTCCCATTGCCAAGGCCCATCAAAAGAATCTGTTTCATCATGAACTTCAACATGAATGTTTGCATTCCTTAAAATACGATCAATTTCAATTCCCATTTTAATTTTATCCGCTCCCAAAAATGGAACCATTATATATCTCTCATCTTCTTTATAAAACCCACATATCGCTTTCGTATCCGCCCTAAAAACTACTGTTTCGGCATTACGTATAAGAACTAACATCCCGTACATATAAGACATTATACCCATTTTTCCAGCGGAAGTATTAATATTAATATCAGAATCCAAAACAAAATTAGAATTCTTTTCAAAAATCTTCTGAATAAATTTTAATTCCTTTTTTGCTTGCTCGGTCTTGGCTATTAATACTTTATAAAAACCATCGATGGCAAATTCTTGTGTTTCTTCAATCAAATTCTGCATTAAATTTTTCATTTTTTTCCTCTTTTCATATAATTTTCTAATTTCTTCCATTTATAACAAGAAAATTGGCTTTTAAATTCACTTCTTGGATGTATTTCTAATTTTGCTGATAATCTTTTTAAAACCAATCCTTCATTAAGATTAGTTTTAATTGCTTCTTTATAAAGTTCTTTAAAATCTGTTTCGCTATTATAAAAAATCTTTGATAACTGCAACTGTTCACCATCGCCTTTTAACCAATCATATTTAGTAGGAATATCTTTAAATTGATAATCTAAAATTTCTCTTCGTTCTCCAAAAGTACTTTGATTTAAAAGCTCGTTATCCCAAATCATAGCATCAAAAAAGAATAATTTTTCTTTTTCTTCTTTTTTAA
>Ga0210003_1000786_pt1 | contig 28792 bp, 30 predicted proteins | sample LantaG_FD_182804 | JGI IMG/M metagenome (GOLD analysis project Ga0210003, IMG submission 182804) | Deep subsurface microbial communities from Baltic Sea to uncover new lineages of life (NeLLi) - Landsort_02402 metaG (SPAdes) (version 2) | ecosystem: Environmental > Aquatic > Marine > Oceanic >... | reverse complement strand
CAATTCCAGGGCAGTCGTTGCTACTAAGCCAAGGAGTTCACCATCAAGGAACTGACGCTCAATTTGACGTCTATCCTCGGGAAGATAACCAGCCCGGTAAGGGCTGATTTTGTCACGCAGCGAAGGAGGTAACTGCTCTTGAGTATAAAGGTAAATAAGCTCAGTTAGCCTGCGGGTTCGGGCAAAGACCAGGCTACGAATGTTTTTCTGGATTAGCTGGCTGAAAAGTGAAGCGGCCTCGCTATTGGGACTGCGCCGACTGCCTTTGGCTTCATCAATGATAGGTGGATTCCAGAAAGCGAAATACTTTTCCCCGCGCGGTGCTCCATCACCCACAATAGCCTCAAAGGGCAGGCTTACTAGATTTTGGGCATGCTCTTTGGGATTGGCAATGGTTGCCGAGCAGCAAATGAACTGAGGATTAGAACCATAAAGGGTGCAAAGCCGCCGTAACCTTCGCAGAACATTGGCCATGTGAGAACCGAAAACGCCCCGGTAAACGTGGGCTTCATCAATCACCACATACTTAAGCTTGCGCAGCAATCTGGACCATGACTGGTGATTGGGCAAAACAGCGAAATGGAGCATATCCGGATTGGTAAGTATTACCCTGGCTTGCCTCTTAATATTGGGCCTTTCAGCCTGTGGGGTATCGCCGTCAAAAGTGGCTACAGCTCGTTCGGGGATGAGTTCGGGGCAGGCGAGTTCCTTCAGACTGCGCAGTTGGTCCTGAGCTAGAGCCTTGGTGGGGAAAATATAGATGGCGTGGCTATCCTTATCTTCCAGGATTGCCTCCAGCGTTGCCAGGTGATAGCACAAAGTCTTACCACTGGCGGCTGGTGTGGATAGTATAATGTTCTTCCCGGCAAAAATGGCATTCAGTGCCTCCACCTGGTGGCTGTATAGAGCAGACATACCCGAAGAGGCCAGACGTGCTTCAAGTGCAGGATGAAGGGGCTTATCTAATTTATCCAGAACAGCATCCTGTGAGGGGATATGCTCGGTGTGGACCATCTGTTGCCTATAGTCAGGTAAGGCAGCCAGGTAATGAAGAAAAGCAGCAGCATCCATTAATTTACTCAAAAGGCGGGGAAAACCTCTACTTCGGAACTAACTATCTCCAGGTCAGGGTAGTTCTGGATGATGAACCTTATCACATTGGCTAAAATTTCGTCGGCGTGCCTTCTGTGATTGCTAACACAGGATATTCCCAGGGTGGCTATCTGCCATAATTCCTGATTATCTACTTCAGCTACAGAGACGTTGTAGCTATTTTGCAGCCGTGCGATGATGGACTTAATTACCTGTCGCTTGCCTTTAAGGGAATGGTTCTCAGGAAGACGGAGCTCTATTTGACATACACCGATATTCATCTTGCTTCCTTTACTTCAGTATTCCCTATATTATATTGCTAAGGTTTGAAATTGCCAATGAAAATAAAAGCGATAGAATGGCTTGAGGACAGGCTGAGGATACTGGACCAGACCAGGCTTCCGCAGGAGCAAAGCTTCATTGACCTGGCTAATTATCAGGATGTGGCTCTGGCTATTAAGGAGATGAAGGTCAGGGGGGCACCGGCTATCGGCATCGCCGCTGCCTATGGTATAGCCCTGGGAGGGCAAGCTATAGTAGCGGCGAGTAGAGATGAATTCTTTACCCGATTAAATCAGGTTATACAGGCATTGGCTGATACCAGGCCTACCGCTGTCAATCTTTTCCAGGCTATCGATAGGATGAGGAAGGCGGCTGCCAGAGGCAATAGCATTGTCGAAATAAAAAGGATGCTCATTGATGAGGCAAAGCAAATTCATAATGAAGAAATAGAGGCAACCATGCGCCTTAGCCGGCTGGGAGCCGAGCTTATCAAAGATGGCTTCCTCATACTCACCCACTGCAACGCTGGATTTCTAGCCACTGCTGGCTATGGCACTGCACTGGGTGTAATCAAAGCTGCTAGAGAGCAGGGAAAGCATGTAAGCGTCATCGCTACAGAAACTCGTCCTCTCCTTCAGGGAGCCAGGCTCACTGCCTGGGAGTTAAAGCAGGAAAACATTCCTGTAACCTTAATCACTGATTCCATGGCTGGCTATTTTATGAGGCAGGGTAAGATAGACTGTGTTATCGTTGGCGCTGACAGAATTGCTGCCAATGGCGATGTGGCCAACAAGATTGGCACCTATACTCTGGCTGTTCTGGCCAAAGAGAATGGTGTTCCCTTTTATGTAGCTGCACCAACCACCACCATTGATTTTTCTCTGGTCTCAGGGGATGAAATCCCTGTTGAGCAGCGGAATCCCGGGGAGGTAACCCATATTCAAGGACTGCCCATTGCGCCTGAAGGAATAGATGCTGCCAACCCTGCCTTCGATATAACTCCTCATAATTATATAAGCGCTATCGTTACTGAAAGGGGTATAATAATAGAGCCCTATTGTGAAGAACTGGCAAAGAGGAGGAGGTGAAATGCCTGTATATGAATATTGGTGTCCAGAGTGCCTGAAAGAGTTCGAGGTCAAAAAACCAATAGCTGATTTTGACAAGCCTGCTTTCTGCCTTGGGTGCAACACTGAAGGGGAGAGGCTAATATCTAACTTTGCCTCGAAAACCGGCTCCACCCTGCAAGTGCCATCGAAGGCGACATTCAGGGCAAAGAGCAGCTAGATGAGGTGATAATATGGAGCTTTCTCCACTGGCAAAGGAAAGATTGGCTAAGATAGGTGCTCTATCGCCAGAGGAAATGGCTAGGGCGAGGCGCTCAAATGAGCTTGATTCCAGGCTCTCTCAATATTTCCAGGGCGAGATTGGCTCTGAAGATTTATGGAAAGAGCTGAAATCCCTCAAAGACAAGAGCGATGAATCCATCGTAAAAGAGGCGCAGGGCAAGCTGGCAGATACGCTTCGCTTGCAGATGAGCCAAGAGGATTTTGAGCAGCGCCGCAGCGCTATTCTAGCCCTGGAGACCATGAAAGGCGAAGGAAAATACTCCAGCATGGAGCTAATCTTTAATTCCATCGGAGCCCTTCGCCGGAAATACACCCAGGCGAAAGAGCAAGCATACCAACAACTCAAAGCAGGCATAGAACCTCAGCTCAAGGCAATAACTGAACAGGCGATAAAGCAAGGCTTGAAGATTGACATTGAGAGCTCATTAGATGCCAACATCAAAAACAGCCCGCAGTGGAAGGATTTCATCTCCGAACATGAGAAAGCCGGCGGTGAAATGTTCAATGACTACATAGCCAGGCTGCGCCAGCTTATTTAGGCTATAAAATCCGAACTGGGAACTGAAGAATGAGTAGCAAGTCTCAGAGATGGCAGCACCCCGGCGGTAAGCTTCGGGAACTGGGTGCAGAAGCATTGACCGATGCTGAGCTTCTTTCCATCCTCATTGCTCCCGGCATCTCAGGCAAGCCAGCGGAGGAAATTGCCGAAGAGATTTTGCAAAAGTTCGGCGGCTTTAAAGGTATGGCCAATCAGCCCCTGGAAAAGCTGTTAGATATAAAAGGTCTTGGCGATACTAAAATCATCCGTATCGCCGCCGCCTTCGAAATCGCCCGACGGGTTATTCATGGAGAACTTAATGAGTCCAAGAAGACTGCCGAAGGTTCCTGAAAAGTCATCTCGCATTCCCGACCTTTTCCAGGCTCAAAAATCAGCGAGTATCCAGAACTATGTCGAAGAGGTTTCTCGCCTGGGGTCGGAGTCAGCCAAAACCCAGAGATTTCTCATACTCCTGAAAGACATATTTGGAGATGTGAATGAAAAATTTGTTGAGAATTACCTTAGCGGTGTCGAAAAATATGTGAGGAGCAAGGAAAAAGATATCGTGCTAAAGGGGAAAGTAGATAACCTCTATGGAAACTTGGTGATTGAGTTTGAAAGAGACCTGGGTAAAACACTTTCAGAAGCCAAAGAGCAGCTTCAAAGATATATCGCTTGTCTTTGGTCAGAGGAAGAGGAGAGAACGATAAATTACCTCTGCATGGCAGCAGACGGGATAAACTTCCAAGTCTTCTCCCCTAGAACCGAAAAACCTTTGACTGAGCCCTTGCTCCCAGAGGACATAGTGCTGGAAAAGATTGACGAGCTCAAACTACCAACCTTAGAGCCTTACCAGGCATATTTCTGGCTGGACAGGTATCTCTTCAGGGAAAGAATCCTTCCACCACGAACTGAGGAATTCGAGCGAGACTTTGGTATGCGCAGCCCCGCCTTCCTCTTCTCCTTCCGATTACTGAAAGAAGCGCTAAAGCAGGTCGAAAATAGAAGCGACTTCCAGGTCATCTATGAAAACTGGGAGAGATATCTCCGTGTTACTTACGGAAGCGTCATTGGAAGCAAAGACCTCTTTCTCAGGCATACCTATCTGGCAACGCTGGCAAAGTTGATTGCCTGGGCACGGCTTACTGAAAAGAGCCTAACACCTCCAAGCGCGGAAATACTAAGCATACTGAATGGAGAATTCTTCCAAGGACAGCGTATCGCTAATTTCCTCGAAGAGGACTTCTTCTCCTGGATCATCCGAGAGGGTGCAGAGGCTATCGGGCTTGATATATCTAAAAAGCTGCTAAGCCTGCTTTTGAGATACAACCTAAAGGAGCTTTCCGAGGATGTCCTTAAGGCACTCTATCAGGAACTCGTTGACCCTGAAGCGCGCCATGACTTAGGGGAATATTACACCCCAGATTGGCTTGCCCATCGCATGGTAGAGAAGATGCTGGATGAGAATCCCCGATACTCTATTCTTGATCCTGCCTGCGGTTCAGGGACCTTCCTTTATATGGCTATAAAGCATAAAAGAGAGGCTTTGGGGAATTCCAGGGAAACGTTGGAGCATATCCTGGAAAATGTAGTAGGCATAGATATTCATCCCTTAGCAGTAATCATATCCAAAACGAATTACCTCCTTGCCTTAGGCGACCTCTTCAAGAAGAGAAGAAAATCAGTAGCGCTTCCTATTTATCTTGCCGATTCTATAAAACTTCCCCAAATGCAGGGGCAGATTGAGATGGGCGCAACCCTGCCCGGTTTCAAATTGGAGATTGACAGCAAGCGAATCATAATCCCTGAAGTTCTTATCCATGACTCGCAGCTTTATGATGAAGCCATTGAGGTATCAAAGGAGTTTGCTCGGGATTTCGCTGGCAGGAAGGAAGGAGACAAGAGCACATTTCTCAACTTTCTGGGGAAAGCATCCCCAAAGATAGCTGCCGATAAGGCTCTTTCCCTTGCCCTTTACAATCTCGCTGTAGCAATGAAAGAACTCATAGAAGAAAGGCGAGACACCATCTGGGCTTTCATTCTCAAAAACTTATATAAACCCTTATTCCTCAAAGGAAACTTCGATGTGGTCGTGGGCAATCCTCCATGGCTCTCCTACCGTTATGTGGAGAAGGGCGAATACCAGAAATTTCTCAAGCGGCAAATTATAGAGGAATACAGGCTCCTCTCTGGCAAAGCCGAACTCATAACTCACATGGAGCTAGCAACACTTTTCTTTCTCAGAACTGCTGACCTCTATCTAAAAGCAAAAGGAACTATCGGTTTCATTTTACCCAGAAGTGTATTTTCTTCTGACCAGCATTACAATTTTCGCCGTTCTTATTTCTCCCTCAGCCTTGGCTTTGAAGAGGTCTGGGACTTGGAAGGGGTAAAGCCACTGTTCAATGTTCCGGCCTGCGTCTTTTTTGGCAGGAGGGGGATTGAAACAGGACATCCTATAAAATGCCAGAGCTTCTCTGGAAAATTGGAGCGTAAGAATTCTTCTCTAATGGAGGCACAGCAGGCTCTCACCATTATTCCAGAGGAACTCTTTGTCACCCAGGTGGGAGAGAGGAGCTTTTTCACTACCTCCAAAAGCAAGCCCACGGTGGGTTTGAGAAGTTTCTACCGACCTTACTTTAAGCAAGGAGCCACTATCGTTCCTCGCTCTCTCTGGTTTGTAGATGTAAAGTCACACCCTATTTTGGGGTTCGACCCTTCGCTACCTTATGTTTCCACCACAGAAAGGGCCCAAAAAGAGGCTAAGCCAGCCTATAAGGGCTTGAGGCTGGAAGGAAACATCGAGAAGGATTTTCTCTATGCCACTTTGCTCTCAACCGATATCATTCCCTTTGGCCGTCTGGATTTCAGGCTGGTGGTCTTGCCCATCTTGCTTTCAGGCAAGCATTTTAAACTTCTTAATGCTGCTGATGCCCGCAGCCAAGGCTTTCTTAATCTAGCGAACTGGCTGGAAGAGGCTCAATCCGAGTGGGAAGAGCGCAGAGGGGAGAAGGCAGAAAAGATGAATGTTCAAGAATGGCTTGATTACCGAAGGAAGCTATCAAACCAAAATCGCTTGGCACAATATAAAGTCCTTTATCCTACCTCTGCTACCTATCTGTGTGGCTGCGTGGTGAAGGACAAACCCATCAGCATTGAAGTGGAGGGACAGAGTATTGAAATACAGGGGTTTGTGGCAGAATCCAAGACGTATTATTTTGATACTGATAACAAAGAAGAGGCTTATTATCTGGCTACTGTTCTCAATTCTCCTACTGTAGATGAACTTCTGAAACCAATGCAGAGCCGAGGTTTGTGGGGGCCCAGGGATATTCACAAAAAGGTTTTAGAAATTCCTATTCCTCAATACAGTTCATCGGATGAAAATCACAAGGCACTCTCCCAGCTCGGCGAGCAGTGCACCCAAAAAGTGGAGCAATTACTCCCACAACTGACCAAATCCCGCAGCATCGGCCACACCCGCAGACTAATAAAAGCCGAGCTAAAAGAGGAGCTTGAGCAGATAGATGAGATTGTAAAGCCGATTTTTCCCTAAAAACTCATTATCTGCTATCATGCAAATTCAGGGAAGTAAAGGATGAGCGAAATGATGCTAGTTCAAGATAGGCAAAGGGCTCAATTAATATCGTTTTATGCCTTCCCTCCTATTAGAGAAGAGCTTAGGGAAGTAAAAGAGGTTCCTATTGAACTGCCTGATTATTGCCGCCAAACCTTCACAGGCTTATTCGAAACCATTAAATTAGAAATAGCAGAGCCTCTTTTAAAGGCAGAGAGGCTGGAGGAGGAATTTCAGCGGCTTCGAGATCCCTTCAGTATGCTTCGCTTTTCGTTAAATAGTTACTTAATGTACGTGAGGACAGAACATCCTAAAGAATGTCGAAGGCTTCTTAAAGAAGGAACGGAAGAGCTTGAAAGCGAGCTCGAAAACAAAGGATTAGTGGATAAAGAAACTTTGGAGACGTTTCTCGGATTATCAAGATTTGGCGTCCGTTTAGCCGAAGATTTCTTCGAATTGCTGGAGCACCTCGAAATAACGAAGGAACCTGAGCCTTCCCTTTATGAGGTTGCCACTGATTTTGATATGTGCTATTTCTCAGCCCTTTTCCCAATTGTAGGTGATCTGGAAATAAAAGGAGATAAAGAGTTACAGAATCTACAAACCCTTGTGGGATGGTCTAAGAAGTTTGCTTTAAAATATGCCGCCGAGGCTTCAAGATTTTTAAAGGCGCAGCTTTCACTCCCTCAAAATGCCAAGCCCCGCCAAGAATTTTACGTTGATAAAATCTCTAAGTTTATTGGGAGCGGACCCAAAGGCATATATGAGGCTTTACTGGAAGAACGACAAAAAGAGAGGGCATTAGAAATTGACTGAGCGTTATGTGCTCGACACTTCAGCCATATTCGCAACTTGGCAAAGGGAAGAAGGTTCCGACGAGGTAAACGACTTATTAAATAAAGCAGCAAGAGGGGAAATAGAACTTTTCCTTTCCTTCATGACTTTTTTTGAAGCTTACTATGTGACAAAGAGAAAAGAAGGAGAATCCAAGGCTTTTGAAATATATTATTGGCTCTATACACTTCCGGCTGAGCGAGTAAATTTGGAGGGAGACATTTTAATTAAGGCGGGAGAAGTGAAAGCGAATTACAAGATTTCTGTAATTGACGCTTGGATTTTAGCAACCGCTTTGTCCAAAAATACCACCTTCATTCATAAGGATAAGGAATTCGATCCCATAAAAGACCTTCCTATTCCTATTAGAAGGATCCCAAGAGACTTGGAAGGATGGGGAAAGGTGTAAAATGTTTAGATTAAGGTATTATTGCCGAGGCAGGGGGAACGAAGGAATTTTGAAACTACTAGAAGAGATTAAAGAAAAACATGGAGTTACACATGAAATTTTAGATTTATCGAGGGAGGAACAAGAAAGGCAAGTTTATGAAAGAGATTTTAAGCCGAGAGCTAGAATACTAAAGAAAAGAACAGGCAAACCTATAACAAAGCTCAGAGGTGCGGGAGGGGAAAGACACTATTATGTCTCTATCCCAGGCACAATAGCTATTGTTAGGAATGGCCAAGTTGAATGGTGGACTTTTACGGACAGCGAAATAACAGAGTTTTTACGTAGAGTTTTGTCTGGAGGTCAGGTATTTCTTGAAGAACTTTGCACTTAAGATTATGCAATATTCACAGTGCCACCACCCAGGCGATTTTAAGGGAATGAGAGGTGCAAGTTATGCATTACTTTGATGTAGCGACAAATTTCGTGCAGAGATTCATAATTGGGTATAAAAGTGAGCCAGATAATTTTTACCTTGAAGGCGAGACAGTGCATGATGCACCTGTAATTTCATGCCGAGTTTATGATCCTAAAGGGCAATTTATTTATGGTTTACACAAAAATAATCTAACCTCCGATACCCCTTCTAGATATAGATTTATGCTTACTAAAGAAGGTTGGCATAGAGTTATTGATGACAAAGGTAATGAACTCCTGAGAATTGAGACCATTGAGGAAGAAAGAAACAGGATTACACGTATATATGGTGAATTTTTTGACAACCAAGGAAAACTAGCTGCGCGGGGAGATGAACATGGCTTGTCGGTGAATTGCCCTTTAAAATTAGGCTAGCTTTACCTCGAGGAGGAATTTAACGCCCAAAACATCAAGTGAAACCAAATTCGAACAAGAACTCTTTGGCTGGCGGCTTTCTTCGGGCAGAGAACACATCGATTGCACTTCAGAAACAGAAGCTCGCTATCTCAAAGTCTGGCTTGAAGCTGGACTGGAGAGCATCAAAATACCCAAAGGCGAAGATTACCTTGAGGAAATTGTCCCCGAACTAGAGAGTTTGAAGCAAAAGACAGACGAAGTCTTTGAAGATTATCTCGGCTCCATCCTTGATCCCAGACTCCGCCAGCGCCTCCTCCACCAGTTCTGGCAGGAGGCTACTAAATGAGTGCCAAGGAATTAAACGCTTATATTGATGAGGCGGGTGATGAAGGATTTAGAAATGGTGCCTCTCAGTGGTTTATTATTTCCTCTATAGTGGTTGATAAGAACAATGATAGAGATGTTGCACGGGTAGTAGATAGTATTAAAAGACGCCTATGGGGAAATGTAACAAGGCAGCCTTTACATTGGGTAAGATTACGCCACAAGCAGAAGCAAGTTGTTATCCAAGAATTAAGTGAGCAGAGCTTCACCCTCCTTTCGGTTGCTTTGGAAAAGAAGTACTTAGCACCAGAGAGGTTTGATTCTCATTATGATCGAGCTAACAGGATGAAGTTTAGATGGGCGATGTACTTTTACGCAACAAAGCTCTTAGTAGAAAGAATTTGCAAATACGCTGAGCGTCAGGGATCAGTAGTCAATCTGATTTTTGAGAATAGGAGCTCTATCTCTTACAAAGACCTACGTGATTATCTTACCCTCATGACTGAATACCCGGGACCCTATAGTAGATCACCGACTATTCAGCGAAGAGGAATAAAGTCCCTAGAACCTAAGAATAAAGAAACCAAAAAACTGCTGCAGGTAGCCGATGCTTGTTCTGGTGCTTTATACGATGCTTTAAGTATAAATAAGTATGGTAACGTGGATGAATCTTATTTAATGGGACTAGCAGACAAATTTGACCGTCCAAGTGGTAGATTTTGGGGTATTGGATTGAAACTATTTCCTAGGGACGAGAGGGCAATTCAAAAGGAATATAACTGCTACAATTGGATGACAAAAATTTAGGCAGATTCTAGGCGGGAGGAGCCGGCGCTCCCGCGTTGCCATCTATCTGATGACCTCCCGTGCACCCTACGCACATCTGCCTAACATTATAATAACAAATATCAATTAAATTTGTCAATTTTTTGCCATTTTTATACTTTTCGCAATTTTTTACCCGAGTTTAATGAATTTAACTAAAAATAGCGTATTTGAATTTAAGTAAGGGAAGCTACCTTATGCAAGGAAACCCTGGCAATGTGGGCAAGGCTGGGGATGGATTACAAGAAGATTAAATGCAACTGCGTATGGTGAGAGGTGCAACACCATGCTATATGGTATACTGTCAGTAGCTTTTAAAAGGTGATATTATGAAAGAAATATTTCTGGAGATTCACCTAGAACCCTTGCCAGAAGGTGGGTTCTTAGCTACCAGCAATGAACTGCCAGGTCTGGTAGCTCAGGGGCGGACTGCCACAGAAACCGTGGAGATTGCCCAGGATGTGGCTCGTAAGCTCATCGAGTCCTACCTGGAGCACGGTGATGAACTCCCGCCCAAGCTTCAAGCTGCTGCTCCAGTAAGCATATCCTGATGGGAAGGCTGGCTGGATTTATTGCGGATGAAGTTATTCGTAAGCTGAGACAGGCAGGCTTCGTCTATTGACCGCCAGGCAAAGGGAAGCCACGAAATATGGTGGAATCTTAAAACTCCTGCTCGCACTACAGTGCCTCACCATCCCGGCGACTTACCCGAAGGAACGCTGCGAGCTATCTTGCGCCAGGCTGGACTAAGCATAGAAGAATTCTTAGAGCTTTAAGGATAATAAACAAGAGGAAAGCTAATGCCTGAAGCAAAGCTGGGGATGGATTATAAGAAGATTAAATGCGACTGCCTATGGTAAGCTCTTTCTGGAAGGGCGTGCGGCACCAGAGTTCAGGGATTTATCTGCTGAAGAGAAGTACCAATGGACAGAGACAGTGCTGGCGAAGTTCAAATATAATAGGCCATAGATAGCGGAGGTGCAAATACGAGACTACCTTGATACAATGGCAGAAGGAATTTACACTGTCGATAATCTATTGTGAGGTCGATATGAAATGATATGCCCTACCTGCAAGAGCGATATGATAGTTGTGGAGCACAGCAATATTGAGCTTGATTATTGCACCAACTGCCACGGTGTGTGGTTTGACTCTGGAGAACTGGAGCTTCTGATGGAGTCGATGGGGCTGGAGAGCCCAAATCAGCTCCTCAGTGACATCCTCAATTCCCCGGAGGCTGCATCACCAGAGAAAAAGCGCAAGTGCCCTCTCTGTGGCCATAAGATGAAGAAGACAATCATAGGTGAGCAGCCAGAGATACTTATTGATGTCTGTCAGCAGGGAGACGGGCTGTGGTTTGATGGCGGCGAGGTTGGCCAATTGATAAAGCAACTGCTTGGGAAACCTTCGAAAAAAGGAGTCCCTCAGCAGCAGGTTATCACCTTCCTGGGGGAAGTGTTCCAGGCACGGGAATAAACTACAGTTAGGTAGACGCAGGATGACAAAAGGCACTAACTCAAGTAAACTACATATAAATTGTCGTGGAGGTGTTCTATGGGAACTTATGTAATCATTGGCATTGTTGTAATTCTGATTATTGTGTTCGTGGCAATCTATAACACTCTGGTCAGGAAGCGCAACCAGGTGAAGAACGCCTGGGCGCAGATAGATGTCCAGCTAAAAAGGCGGTACGACCTCATCCCCAACTTGGTAGAGACAGCCAAGGGCTATATGAAGCATGAGAGAGAAACGCTGGAGGCTGTAACCAAAGCTCGTAATCTTGCCCAGCAGGCAGCATCCGCTGGGGCAGGTGCCCGGGCCAAGGTCGAGGGCGAGTTGAGTTCTGTCCTGTCACGGCTGCTGGCCGTGGCTGAGAATTACCCTGACCTCAAAGCCAATCAGAACTTCCTGGCTCTCCAGGAGGAGCTCACTTCAACAGAGAACAAGATAAGCTTTTCCCGCCAGTTCTACAACGACTCAGTTTTGAGATATAACAACCAGACTCAAGTTTTCCCCTCCAGTATAGTTGCCAGCATGGCTCATTTCAAAGCTGAGGAGTTCTTTGAAGTTACAACGGCCGGGGAAAGAGAAGCACCGAAGGTCAGCTTCACCTGAACGGCGATCACATAGTATATGTGGGAACAGATAAGATCTAATCAGATAAGGTCAGCAGTGCTTGCGGTCGGAATGGGGGTACTCCTGCTCATAATTGGCTATGGGTTAGGGCTGTACTTCTTCGGCAGCGGCATCGGGGGCATAATCGTTGCCCTGATTATATGGGGGGTGATGAACCTGATTGCCCTATCCCAGGGTGACAACATACTGCTGTCGTTATCGCATGCAAAGAAGATTAGCCGTGATGACCTTCCTCGTCTTTACAATATAGTTGAGGAGATGAAGATTGCCTCGGGGCTGGAGAAGATGCCCGACATCTACATCATTGAAGACCCAGCGCTGAATGCCTTCGCCACTGGCAGAGACCCCAATAAAGCAGCCGTGGCCGTTACCTCCGGGCTGCTGCAAAAGCTCAATCGCGATGAACTGCAGGGTGTAATCGGCCACGAAATAGCTCATATAAAGAATCGCGATGTGCAGTTGATGGTCACAGCCGGTATCCTTCTCGGCACTATTGTCATTCTGTCCTGGTATGGAACGAGAGTGCTGTTCTTTAGCAGCATGACAGGTGGCAGAAGAACATCCTCGTCGGGAGGTGGCTCGGGGCAGTTGATAATTCTTGCCGTAGGCATCGTCCTGATGATAGTGGCACCAATTTTCGCCCAGCTCATCTACTTTGCTATTTCCAGGAAGAGGGAGTATCTGGCTGATTCTTCTTCGGCTCTTTACACCAGATACCCTGAAGGGCTGGCATCAGCACTGGAGAAACTGGCTGCTTCGCCTATCGAGCTAAAATCAGCTAACAAGGCCACAGCTCCGATGTATATCATCAACCCCCTCCGTAAAAAAGGTAGGCCAGCTACTGACCTCAGCAGCACTCACCCTCCTATATCAGAGAGAATACAAATCCTGCGTTCAATGGCTGGAGGAGCTTCTTTTCTCGACTATGAGAAGGCCTACCACCAGCTTCACAAGACCGGCAAGGGACTTATCCCTGCCTCCACCTTAAGTGGTGCTGGGGCAGTTGCACCGCGTGCAGCACGACCCGAGGGACCGCTGGCAGAGCCAGACAAGCTCGCGAGAACCCGCGAGATATCAGACCTGATGTGGCGGTCCAGCAATTACAAAACTATCCGCTGTGAGTGCGGCACCGGGCTAAGAGTTCCACCCAAGTTCAAGTCACCCACAATCAGGTGCCCTCACTGCGGCAGGATTAACCAGGTCTGAGGACTAAGCTTCCCGTAGATTAAAATCGGAATGGAGATAAAAATGAGAAAGCCATCATCAGTTAGAACAGTCTACCTTTATCTTTTCGCACTGGTGGGTCTGGCAGTCCTGGTTGTCGGAGGAGTCCGCTTTATCGACATGGGACTCAAAGCCTTTGTTTTCACCCAGGCTGAAGAGGAGCAACGCTTCTTCCTTCCCCAGCCACCAATGCCTTATCCGCTTGAAGTAGTTGAGAATCTCCAAGATGAAGAGGGATTATCAGAAGAAGAGAAAGCTGCTATCCAACAGTGGCTGGCAGATTATGAAAGCTGGAAGGAAAAGAGTTCAAATTTTGACTATCTCACCGCCATAAGACATCGCGACGCCTCTATGAATTTAGCTTTAATCCTGGTTGGCTTCCCTCTATATTTCTTCCACTGGCGTATTATCAAGAGAGAGCTGAAGAAAGAGGAATCACCACTAGCCTGAATTAACTCCCCTTTAGTTTAGTATTTTGCCTTAATAAGGCTTACCCCCCAGATTTTTGTAGTTGCCTGATTTATCAGGCACGGCTGCCCAATAAATTGGGCAACTACATCTTTAAACGGGCTTGAAGCTGTAAATTGGCTATGTGAGCAAAGCCCGGGATGGATTATAGAAAGATTAAATGCAACTGCGTGTGGTAAACTCTAGTGAACAGATCTTTGACAAATAAAAAGCGGTCCCTGCGAGTGGCTGGCTTATAGCCAGTTTATGCCACCTTCCGGTAACACACTTAACGCAGGACTTACCCGCTTTGGTAAATGTGGCATGACAATGCCAATTCTGTCAAGATAACAATGACGAGGAGGGAGGTCTCTCAATGGCTGAGGCGAGAGTAGCAATCGTTGGCGGTGCCGGGCTTTACCAGATGGAGGGGATGGATGAAATAGAAGAATTAAAGTTAAGCACCCCCTTTGGCAAGCCCAGCGATGCTATTGTTCTGGGTAACCTTGAAGGAGTAAAGGTTGCCTTTCTCCCCAGACATGGGAAGGGGCATCGCATTAGCCCCAGTGAGCTGCCGTCAAAGGCTAATATTTACGCTTTGAAGTCCTTGGGGGTGGAAAGGATTATCTCGGTGGGTGCTGTGGGCAGCCTCAGGGAGGAAATAAAACCGCTGGATTTGGTTATCCCTGACCAGCTTATAGACCGCACCAGGGGCAGAGATAACACTTTCTTTACCAACGGAATAGTAGCTCATGTCGCCTTTGCTGAGCCTTTCTGTCCTGTGTTAAGCCAGATATTATTTGAGGCAGCTATAAAGGCAGGGGCAAAAGTGCATAAGGGTGGTGTCTATCTGGCTATGGAGGGGCCTCAGTTTTCCACCAAGGCCGAATCGCAACTCTACCGCTCCTGGGGTGCCGACATTGTAGGTATGACGGCTCTGCCTGAAGCTAAGCTAGCCAGGGAAGCTGAAATATGCTATGCCAGACTTACTATCGTTACCGACTACGACTGCTGGCATCCCAGACATGAGTCAGTAACTACGGAGATGGTTTTTGCCAACCTGCAAAAAGGTGTTGATGCTGCCAGGAAAGTTTTAAGGCTGGCAATTCCTGATATTCCACGGGAGCGAGATTGCCCCTGTGCTACCGCACTTAAGGATGCTATAGCTACCTCGCCCAAATACATATCAGATAAAGCAAAGGAGAATTTGGCTCTACTCATCGGGAAATATGTGGGTGGGGGAGGGAATGTCAGCTAAATTTGAATTTGGTTGTCTGCCCACGGCTATTGGCAGCATGCCCCAGATAGACCCGGATGAGGCCAACTCTATTGTCATGAAGTATCTTCCTGATATTCCTGCCTGGCCTCAGTTGCCAGAACGTTCCTCCAATGAGACTATGTGTGCTCAGGTTAGCGAGGGCTTCCCTGGTGTCGTTATAGATGAGGGCAAAATCTATATTGGGCCATCAGCAAATCTTGATGCTGAGCTAAAACAAATCTATGTTGATTGCGAGCAGAACAACTATGACAAATATGCTATCTCTACTGAGTATGCCGCTGGACTTCATGCCTTTCTCTCGAAGGTGACAGAGGCTGAAATGGTGAAAGGGCAGATGGCAGGTCCCATTACCTGGGGACTTACCGTTGCCGACCAGGATGGCAGAGCCATCCTGTGTAATGATACCTTGGCGGAAGCCATGGCCAAATTTCTAAAGCTGAAAGCCATGTGGCAAGAGAATGCTTTAAGGAAAATATCACGCAGCGCTATTATGGTTATTGATGAACCATCGCTGGTGCTCCTGAGCTCAACTTTTCTTTACGTTCCACAGGAAAGGGTGCGCATTCCAAACGAAAAGGTGGCTGCTTTGTTACAGGAGGTCCTCAATGGTATTGAGGGGGTCAAAGGGATGCACTGTTGCGGCGGTACTAATTGGGCGCTTCCTTTGAGTACCACAATTGATGTTCTTAGCTTTGATACATATAATTACGCCTCTTCCTTCGCTCGTTATCCCGATGAAGTAAAATCTTTTCTTAAGCGAGGAGGCACTATTGCCTGGGGAATAGTGCCTAATACTGAAGAAGCTCTGGCTGGGGAATCTGTCTCCAGTCTTCGTGATCGTTTAGAAGAAGCTATGGCTCCTTTTACCAGAGATGGCATTAGATTCAAGCAAATTTTGAGGCAAAGCTTACTAACGCCTTCTTGTGGGCTGGCAGGTCTGTCCCCTGAAGCAGCCTGTCAGGCACTGGAATTAGTGGCCAACTTGTCCCATTATCTAAGGGAAAGGTATACTATATAATTAAGAGTGCGTTTTGGCACACTGCGGAATTCACTTTGTTACCCTGAGCAGCAGCGAAGGGTCTAGATTTTTCGCTGAGCTTAAAATGACAGATGGTAATTGATGAAATTATATAATAGGAGCATAAAAAGTGGAGTGTCAGATTGAGGTTAACAAATCCAGGTGTCCTTGTACCTATGAGCCGTGTTCCAGGAAGGGGAAGTGCTGTGAGTGCATTCGCTACCATTGGGAGAATGGTGAACTTCCTGGCTGTCTGTTCCCTCCCGAAGTAGAAAGGGCTTATGACCGTTCATTAAGCAGATTCATCTCCATTTATGGCAAGAAGGCATGAACAAAGCTAAAAAAATGGCTGCTCTGAAACACCGCCAGCGCAGGAAGAAGCTCAAGGAAAAGAGAAAAGCGCCGGCTCAGAGCAACGAGCAATGAAAAAGGTTCTCCTCCTGACTGGCAAGCCGGGCACAGGTAAAACCGTCCTCATCAAGGAGGCTATAGCCAGGGCAAAAATTGAGGCTGGCGGCTTTTACACTGAAGAAATACGAACTGGCGGAGTAAGACAGGGATTTAGAATAATCACCCTCCAGGGGCAGGATGCCATCCTGGCGCATGTTGGTATTACCAGCCCTTACCAGATAAGCAAATACAAGGTTGATGTTGATAGTCTAAATAGAGTTGGCATTTCTGCCCTCCGCCAGGCGCTGAAAGACGGTGATTTAGTAGTCATTGATGAGATTGGCAAAATGGAGCTGCTATCCCCGCAATTTAGGGAAGCTGTGCTGCAAGCGATAAACAGTGGCAAAAAGGTCATAGGCACTATTATGCTCAGTCCCAATCCCTTTGCTGATGACATCAAGCGCCATCCTGATGTTAAACTGCTTTTGGTGACTAGGGCTAACCACGGCCAGATATTGAAGGAAATCATAGATTGGCTGGAGATGGCTGACAGATGAAAATCACGCTTAAGCCATTGGGCGAGGTGGATGGTGAGGTAATCAAGGAACTCGGGGAAAAGGTCAATCTTGTTTTCCATTGTCCCGTGGAGATAAAAGCAGGTTTCAGCTATCTGTCTCATGCCTACAACCCCGAGAGAAGGCAACACCTGGCCTCGAAATTACTGGACTCGTTAAACGCTTCACCCAGGGAGAAGGAGGAAAGGGTTGTCGGCATAGTTGATGTTGACCTTTATGCCCCGAGGCTTAATTTTGTCTTTGGGGAAGCGGATATCTCCTCTGGCGTAGTAATAGTGTCTTTGTGCCGGTTGAGGCAGGAATATTATGGCTTACCGCCGGATAACGACCTCTTTATAGAGAGAGCCACTAAAGAAGTAGTTCATGAACTGGGGCATACCTTCGGGCTGGGACATTGTTCCAATGCTAAATGTATTATGCATTTCTCCAACTGCCTGGCAGATACAGATTGGAAGGATGCTACTTTCTGCCCTGAGTGTCATCCCTGGATAATGCCTGTGATATAAATTTCGGGGGAAGATGATAACGGATTTTTGCTATAGGGTGGGAATGCTATATCTCAAGCCAGCCAGGACCAATTTGCTATGCCAATCGAAGGAGAAATTGGGTGAATTAAACCAGGCATTAGCTATGCCTGTGGAATTCAATATATTAAATATTCGCTCAATCTGGTGGTTGCTTAGTTTGCCATAAGTCTGCCTGGCTCTGTAGCCAAGGGAGATTTCCTTGCCCATCTTTGCCTTCCATTCTTTCTGGTAACAAGAAAGCTGAGCTGCCGCTAGCTTATCCTTGCTGAGAGCTTCGCTAAGCACGGTGGCGGCTATTTTAGCCCCTAGATGTCCCAGATATATGCCACCACCAGTGGTTGGCTTTACCTGCCCAGCGGCATCACCAATGACTAACACCCTATCTCCGTAGGTTTGCGGTAGGGTTCCCAGAGGGATAGCCTTTTGTTTTATTTTAGCCTTCTGACTTATTATCCTGCCGTGGCAGAAGGGACTGAGGAGGAATTTTTGTAGATATAACCCGGCCTGGGATGTTGATAGCAGCCCGGCTAATGCTTTATTTGATGAAGTAGGCACAAGCCAGGCAAATGAGCCTGGCGCTATTTGCTGGTTGAAGTATAGCTCAACTTCATCAATGTTCTTGATTTCGATTTCTGTCTGAGCACCAATGAGGAAATCCTTGATTCTGCCTAAACCTAGTTGCTGAGGTAGCTTAGGTTTAAAACCATTAGCCATGATAACGGCTCTAGTGGCAAACATCTCACTTGAGCCATGGTCCAGGGCTTCAATTTGTACTCCGTCCTTTCCTATGGTGATGTCAGTGACCTGATGGGAGAAGAAATAGTTAGCACCCTTAGCTTTGGCTTTGTCAGTAATAGCTTTATCAAAGGAAGCCCGGTCTATTACATAAGCCTGAGCCTGTTCAGTTTTCAGCCTTAAGAACTCCCCTGAGGGGGCAAAGAATTTGGCTGAATTTGCCGTGGCTAATATCACGTCTGGGGTAATGCCAAAAGAATCGAAGCATGCCGGGCTAATGATGCCTGTGCAGCAAATATCAGTTCCTGTAGCCTGTTTCTGCTCCAGCACCGCTACTCTATGGCCTAGCGAAGCCAACTGATATGCAGCATAGTTTCCTGCTGGCCCTGCGCCTACTATGATGACATCGTAAAATTTGCTTGACAACTTAATGCTATTATACAACTTCTTATTTCCCACTCCACCTACGATTATCGCTACCCCGTCTGTTGAGGGGCGTGTAGGGTCGGGGCTTGTCCCCGACCGGGCAATTCTTGGTGTCTTTGCGAGGAGTGCCAGTGACGAAGCAATCCCCATACCTCAGCAAGATTGCCACGCCTTCGGCTCGCAATGACAGGTAAGTGAGGTGTCACTAATCACATGGATGGATATGTGAGCTTTACAAAGTAGAGCTTTGGGGCTAGAATAAAAATAAATATAGTTTTGGGCGGTTAGCTCAGTGGTGAGAGTGCTTGCTTCACACGCAAGAGGTCAGTGGTTCAAGTCCACTACTGCCCACCATAAAAAGCGGAGGTGAAAAATGGCATATGATGGTGATGGCAGAGGGGGGTTGCTTAGCGCTGGCGGAATTCTAAGCATAATAGTGGGAGCATTCGAGATAATCTTTGGAGGATTGGTAGCTGTTGTAATGAAACTTAGCTTGACACTTTTGGGTCGACCCTTTCTACTTCTTCCTGGCTTGGGAGGGCTTCCTCAATTTTGGGGTGATTTTGGTATTGGCGGACACCTGATTATAGCGGTTATCATAGGGATTGTTATTGCTGTACTGGGCATAGTAGCTGTGGTGGGTGGCATCTCAGCAGTGAGGAGGGGAAGTTTTGGATTATCTCTGGCCGGTGCTATTTGTGCTCTTCTTCCCATCAATCCCCTGGGATTATTAGCAGTTATTTTTGTTTCTCTGGGGAAGAGAGAATTTGGGGCAATAGAGGAATAGAAGCCGAAGTGGCGGAATGGCAGACGCGCTACGTTCAGGGCGTAGTACCCGTAAGGGCGTGAGGGTTCAAATCCCTCCTTCGGCACCATGCGCCTGTGGCTCAGCTGGATAGAGCGCAGCCCTGCGGAGGCTGAGGTCGCGGGTTCGAATCCCGCCAGGCGTACCACCTGTTCCACCCCTTTATTTGGCAAGGGACAAAGGGATAGGAGGCCCACCCGCCCCCTGACAAGTAAGGGGTGAGGGAGGGAGGGCTTCCCTTTAACCTCCCTTTATTTGGCAAGGGACAAAGGGATAGGAGGCCCACCCATCACCTCCCCTTATTTGGCAAGGGGCAAAAAGGGATAGGAGGCCCACCCATCACCTCCCCTTATTTGGCAAGGGGCAAAAAGGGATAGGAGGCCCACCCATCACCTCCCCTTATTTGGCAAGGGACGGGCGGTTAGCTCAGTGGTTAGAGCGCCTGTTTTACACACAGGAGGTCAGAGGTTCAAGTCCTCTACTGCCCACCATAAAACCATAGAAAACTGAAGCCCTATACTTTTGGCTCGATTAACTGTCACCCTGAGCGCTAGCGAAGGGTCTCCAGATTCTTCGTGGAGCTTGTCCTGAGTGAGATTCTTCGTTTTGCCCAGGATGACAAAAAGGCCGCTCAGAGTGACAACAAGCCAAAGGCTTAGAATGACAAGGAAAAGCTTCCACTTCGGGGTCGGGGCTTGTCCCCGGCCAAAAGGGCTGTATTGAGTTCCTGGTTAAATGAGGTAAGCAACAATCGCTATTATTCCTACCATAATGAGATAAATGCCCACCAGGTAATTCAAAATTTTGGGAAATATCATCACTATAATACCGAAAATTAGACTGGCTATTCCTATAACCAGATCTGCGCTATGTCCAATGAACATAACTATCACCTCCTTTTATACTTGTCTCATTCCTCTCATAGGGGAGTAGGGATGAGGCAATGTATTAGCTAGAATGCTCCAGGACAAAAGCTACTGCCCCCAGTATGCCAGAATCATCTCCTAGTGTGGCAGGCTTGATTTCAACAGCGTTAGCTGATGTGCTGAAGGCTCTCTCCTTAACTATCTTTATTGCCGGCTGAAGCAATAAAGCACCTATCTTGGCCACACCCCCACCTACCAATATCAGCTCCGGATTGAAAATATTGACTAAGTTAGCCAGACCCACACCGAAGTAGTATCCCAGGCGAGAGACAAGTTCCTGAGCTAATTCATCTCCCTGTTTAGCTGCCAGGCCTACGATCTTAGCGTCAATCTTGCTTACATCACCACCCACAAGTTCAATAATAGATGTCCGGGCACCTTCTGTAATTCTCTTCACTGCTTCTCTGGCTAGAGCGGTACCTGAGGCCAGGGTTTCCCAGCAGCCGATATTGCCGCATCTGCAGCGAGGTCCATTTACATCAATAGTCATATGTCCGATTTCGCCAGCAGCTCCGCAAGCACCAGTATATAACTTACCATCAGCAATGATGCCACCCCCGATGCCAGTGCTCACAGTAATATAAATGAGATTGGCCACTTTCTTTTCTACACCGAAGCGCCACTCTCCCAGGGCTGCCAGGTTGGCATCGTTGCCCAGGTAGGCAGGAATGCCGAATCGCTGCTCAATAGCTTCCCGCAACGGTACTTCATGCCAGGCAGGGAGGTTGGGAGAAAAGATAACCTTGCCATTAGCGCTGTCTATAACGCCAGCAGCGGCGATGCCTATGCCCGAAAGCCGGGATGGCCGTAATTCTTTAGCAGATAGTACTTCGTTGATAGTGGCGCATACGCTATTTATCACGGCGTCGGGCCCGGCTTGAGCGGGGGTAGGCCTGCGCCCCCGGGCAACAATCTCCCCCTGGGTGGTAGCAAGGGCGGCAGCAATCTTAGTGCCGCCGAGGTCTACTCCTAAAATAAGTTTTTGCCCCTTATCTCCTAGCATTGTCAAGCTCCTCTTATGCTACTTGTCAACAGCGGGGCTTGTCAAACGGTGAACGCAAGGGATAAAATGGCAAACATAAATGATTGGATTTGATTACCTTCATAGCCTTTCACGTAGGTCGCCCTCCAGGATTGTGTTTTTGGTAATCGATGGCGTGGGTGGTTTACCTCACCCTGAAACTGGCAAGACTGAGCTGGAGTCAGCGGAAAAACCAAACCTGGACCGGATAGCCAGTGAGTCAGTTTGTGGCCTGATTGACCCTGTGGGTACTGGAATTACACCGGGAAGCGCGCCAGGGCACCTGGCAATTTTTGGTTATGACCCTATCAAATACAGTGTTGGGCGGGGAATCATTGAAGCTTTAGGAATAGACTTGGAACTGAAGCCAGGGGATATCGCCGCCCGAGGCAACTTTTGCACTATTGATAAAAATGGAATCATTACTGATAGGAGGGCAGGAAGAATTTCCACAGAGAAAAATGCTGAATTGTGTCAGCTACTGAATAGAATTGCTATTGCTGGAGTGGAGACTATAGTTATGCCGGTGAAGGAACACAGGTTTGTGCTCATTATCAGGGGTGAGGGATTATCGCCTGAGCTAACAGACTCTGACCCGCAGCAGGTAGGTCTGGCAGCTAAAGAGATAGAGGCGCTGTCGCCCCGAGCACGAAGAACAGCGGAAATAGCCAATGAGTTTGTCTCGCAAGCGCGGGGATTGCTTGGCTCTGCTGGCAATAACATTCCTTCTGCCAATATGGTGCTAATGCGCGGCTTTTCCCGGCGCCCGGATATTCCCACTATACCCGAAATTTATAAGCTAAAGCCGGCTGCTATCGCTATATATCCTATGTATCGTGGCCTGGCCAGGCTGGTGGGAATGAAACTGCTGCCGGCAGGCGTCAACATAACAGACCAGATGGAAAGCCTGCACCGCTATTATGGGGATTATGATTTCTTCTTTGTCCACTTCAAGAGCACCGATTCCAGGGGAGAGGATGGCAACTTTGAAGCCAAAGTTCATGCCATTGAGGAAGTTGATGCGGCTCTGCCCAACTTACTCAACTTAAATCCTGATGTCCTCATCGTTACAGGAGACCATTCCACTCCAGCAACTTTAGCTGCGCATAGCTGGCATCCGGTCCCCTTTATGCTGCGTTCCAGATGGTGCCGTCCCGATAATGTAGCTGCCTTCTCGGAGCGAGCCTGTCTTGCCGGCGGTATGGGGCGTTTCCCGGCGGTGGAAATTATGTCTTTAGCCATGTCCAACGCCCTGAAACTGGATAAGTTTGGTGCCTGAAGAATGAAAGTGCGGAAGGCTGTTATAGCTGCTGCTGGCTGGGGCACGAGGTTTCTGCCTATCACCAAATCTGTACCCAAGGAATTATTGCCACTGGTGGATAAGCCAATTATCCAGTATGCGGTGGAAGAGGCCGTTGCCTGTGGCATAGAGCAAGTGGTCATAGTAACAACCCAGGGGAAAACAGCCATTGAGGATTACTTTGACAAAAATATAGCGCTGGAGCATATCTTGGAGCAAAGGGGCAAAGCTGACCTGTTACAGAAAATACGCCGTCTGCCTGATATGGCTGATTTCTGCTTTGTCCGCCAGAAGGAGCCGTTGGGAGTAGGGCATGCTGTGCTCTCTGCCAGGGCTGTGGTAGGGGAGGAGCCATTTGCCTTAATACTTCCTGATGACCTTTTGGAACAGAAGGAACTGGTGCTTAAGAGGATGCTCGAAATCTTTCAGGAATACCAGAGCAGCGTTATTGCTTTAAAGCAAGTGGGGCGGGATGAGGTGGAGAGGTATGGTGTGGTCAGGGCGAAGAAGATAGTAGAGGATATTTATCAGGTTATGGACCTGGTGGAAAAGCCGAAGCCGTCCCAGGCTCCCTCGGCTCTGGCTATAATGGGCAGATATGTGCTTACACCTGAAATCTTTGCAGAGTTGGCATCCACGCCTCCCGGTGCAGGAGGGGAGATTCAGTTGACAGACGGGTTAAAACGCCTGCTTCCAAGGCAAGCTATATATGGGTATGAATTTGAGGGGGAGTGCTATGATGCTGGCACTATTTCAGGCTGGATACAAACGACGGTAGCACTTGCCCTGAAACATCCTGAGATAGGGCCGGAGCTAAAGAGTTACCTAGCTCGTCTTGCCCGATAAAGCTTGACCATTTAATTGTCACCCTGAGCGTTAGCGAAGGGTTCGCAATGACACACCCATTGTCTTTGCGAGGAGCGTTAGCGACGAAGCAATCCCCATGCCCCGCCGAGATTGCCACGCCTTCGGCTCGCAATGACGAAAAGAACGGCTTGCAATGACAAAAGAAGAAGGGCTCAGAATGACAGGCAGTGCTCAGAGTAATTAAAACCAGGCTTAATTTTCCTCTTTGGGTTGAGTTGGCTGTACTAAACCTTCCTGCTCCAACGTGTCCATAAGGCGAGCAGCCCTGGGATAGCCAATATGGAGGCGGCGTTGCAGGAAGGAGGTAGATATATGTTTGTGCTCCTGTGCCAGGCGTTTTGCCTCCCCTAACAGAGTGTCAGGGGCAGAAGCTATCCGTTGACTTAAAGTGGCAGACTCAGCTACCGCGTCAAAGTCAACGGAGCTCACCTCTACACCATGCTGGTTCCCCCAGAAATACACCAGTCTCTCGATTTCAGCATCGGAAATAAAGCATCCCTGGAGGCGTTTGGGCCTGCCGGCTTCACTGGGCATGTAAAGCATGTCGCCTCTGCCCAGTAGTTTTTCGGCTCCAACCATGTCCAGGATGGTACGTGAATCCACCTGAGAGGTAACCACAAAACTAATACGACTGGGGAAGTTAGCTTTAATAAGCCCAGTGACTACATCTACTGAAGGTCGTTGAGTAGCCACGATGAGATGAATACCAGTGGCTCGAGCTAACTGGGCTAGTCGGCAAAGGGTGCGTTCCACTTCATCGAAGGCTGTCATCATCAAGTCAGCCAATTCATCGATAATAAGCACCAGGTAGGGTAAGCTCTCTCCAGGTGAGTGGTCTTTGTTATAACCTTCGATGTTGCGCACTCCTGCTTGGGCAAACTGGCGATAGCGGTTGTCCATCTCCTGATTAAGCCACCTCAGCGCCTTTATGGCTTTGTCACTATCCACAACTACCGGCGCAGCTAAATTAGGCATTCCGTTAAAAGACACCAATTCCACTCTCTTGGGGTCAATCAAGATGAAGCGCACATCATCGGGGCTGTTGTGCGTAAGCAAGCAACAAATAATAGAATCAAGGCAAACAGTTTTGCCACTGCCAGTAGCTCCAGCGATGAGCAAGTGGGGCATTCTGGCCAAATCTGCCGCCACTGCTTCGCCACCAGCACCTTTGCCCAGTGCAATAGCTAACTTTGACCTGGCCTTAATCTTCTGAAAAGCAGCAGTCTCTATCACGCTGCGCAGGGAAACGGAACCAAATGTTGTGTTGGGAACCTCAATTCCCACCATTGGTTTCCCCGGCACGGGCGCTTCAATTCTAATACTGGGCGCAGCCAGGGCTAAAGCTAAATCGTTGGCTAAGGAAGTTATGCGCTCCACTCTAATCCTGGTTTTTGATACCTCCTCTTGCCGCTCCTGCCCTTTCTCTACCACTTTCCTGTATTTCCGGTCCCAACCAGGCTCGACGCCAAACTGTGTCACCGTAGGGCCTATGTTTATTTGCACTACTTTAGTTTCTACGCCATAGCTATCTAAAGCTTCTTCAATCAGCCGTGCTCGCTTGTTAATATCTTCTTTGTTCAACTCCACTTCAGTTGGTCTGTCCAGGATATCAATGGGTGGAAGCTGCCAACCGCTGGGGGTGAGAATTGGTTCGTGTTGAGATTGCCACGCCTGACTTGTGGTGACAGGTGAAGGAGGGGTAGAAACAGGTTTTGCCACCATCTCAGGAGAAATGATGGGGTGCTCTTCAGGAGGAGTGGGGCCAGGCGCTGCTACTCTGGGATGGGGTGGAAAAATCTTAGCCAGAAGTCGCCAGCTACTCCTGAAAGGTGCTGACGCCACGCGCCAGGACTTATGGGGGGCTATAAAAATAATAACCAGAATAACAAGCCCAGCTAGACGGAGACCTCCTATAACATCTATAGCGCCGGCGCTTCCCGTTATGCCTTCTCTTATGCTCTGGCCGAACCAGCCTCCCAGCGTAGCTCGTCTTAGAATACCCCCTTGAGGGGAGAAAAAGGAAAGCCCTCCCCACACAGCTAAAGCCAGTAAAATTCCCCCTACGAACCAGTTCCATCGCCTTGCTGAAGCGGAGAAGTGCCCTCGCCATATCACCCAGATTGCCACACCCAGAGCAATAGCTATTATTACTAAACCAAAGCCAAATGAGGTGAGTATGTCTTCCCATGCTGCGGTGGTCCAGGAAACCAGGCGGAGTCTAAAGTAATATAGTAGCCCTATTATGACGACGACTAATATGAGTCTTCTTACCACGGGAGAAGCGATAAAGCCGAGAAACGACCTCCGTGCTGGTCGGTTTTTAGCCCTCTTCCGCTTTGGCCTGAATACGGTCTTCTGTTTTGGCTGAGGCACAGTAACTATACCTCCACAATTACTGGAATGATAATGGGGCGACGATGAGTCTGCTCGTGCAGGAATTTGGCTAATGAATCTTTTACCCTGGCTTCAAGTTTGTTTCGCTCCAGGCGCAGCGGCTTTCTTTGCCCCGGTAAGTGCCTTCTATCCTGATTTAGAGCAGCTGTCACCACATTCTGGCTCTTCTCTATTAGTGTCTGGCTCTCTACAGCATCGACGAAACCTCGCATGATAATGCGAGGTTTTTCTACCAATTTATGGCTCTCAGCATCAATGGCAGCGGTTACCATCACAATGCCATCCCATGAAAGCAGCTTGCGGTCATCAAGCACAGCGTTATCCAGTTTGCCGGTTACCGATCCATTCACATAGACTTTTTCCAGGCGAATTTTATCAGCAATTTGCCCGGCGTCCTGCCCCAGCTCAAGTATATCTCCATCTTCAAGAACAAAAGTATTTTCCCTTGGCATTCCCAGGCTCTGGGCTAACCTGGCATGCAGGCTTAAATGACGATACTCGCCATGAATAGGTATGAAGAACCTGGGCTTAACCAGATTGAGTAGAAGCTTCAGCTCCTCCTGGCTACCGTGTCCATGGACATGAACCGGAGTCAGCTTATCGTAAATTACATTGGCGCCCTGTCGGAAAAGGCTATCTATAGTTCTATTGACCAGTGTCTCATTGCCAGGAATAAGGGTTGCCGATATCACCACTGTATCGTCAGGAACAATCTGGATCTGCTTGTGTTCCTGATTGGCTATGCGCACTAAGGCGGAGGTAGGCTCACCCTGAGTTCCAGTAGCCAGGACAACTACTCGATTATGAGGCAGACCTCTAAGTTCATCAAAATTACAAAGGATGCCAGGAGGAATGGTAAGATAACCTGTCTTGGTTGCTATTTTTACTATCTCCTCCATGCTGCGGCCGGTGATAAATACACGGCGATTATGCTTGGCAGCGATGTCGATTACCTGCTGAAGGCGTGAGACAAGGGAGGAGAAGGTAGCTATAATCACCCTGCCTTCTGCCCCTGCCATAATGTGGTCCAGAGCATCGCTTACTACGAATTCAGAAGGAGTATATCCAGGAAGCTCGATGTAAGTAGAGTCGGAAAGAAGAAGTAAGACTCCTTTTGTTCCCAGGTGGGCTAAACGGTTGAGGTCAGTCGGCTCACCAATTATGGGGGTATAATCAAGCTTAAAATCACCACTGTGAACTATCACACCAAGCGGTGTGTGGATGATTAATCCCATAGAACCGGGGATGCTATGGCAGACAGGGAAAAACTCTATGGTGAAATTGCCCAGTGCTATTTTGCTGCCGGCGTGAACTACATTTACCTTTGCTTTGCTTTTCGCTCCGCGCTGTCTAAGCTCGCTAAGAATCAATTCTTGGCTGAACTTACCGGCATAAACAGGAATATCAAGCTGGGATAGAACATAAGGTAGAGCACCAATATGGTCCAAGTGCCCATGAGTGATGATGATACCTCTTAATTTTTGCTGTCTTTCCAGGAGGTAGCTTATATCAGGGATGATGGAATCAATACCAAGCATTTCTTCGCCGGGAAACGTAAGGCCAGCATCGATGACCACGATGTCATCAGCGTATTCCAGAACCATCATGTTCTTACCAATCTCGCCCAGTCCACCCAAAGGGAGTATCCTTAACTTTCTATTCTCTATTTTGTCACTCTCCTATGCTACTCTAAAGTAAGCCCAATTGCTGGGATTCAACTGCGGTTTCACTTATTTTCTCACCTTGACTTAGCACTCGCGGGATGTGAAGCATATCAGTTTCGATAATTTGGCGTAGGCGACCTTGGTGAAGGGCAGCGGCTGGGTGATACATAGGATAACAAATAATACCGCCTATCTTTCGCGGCTTTCCGTGAACCTTACTTATGCTCTCATTAGGGAAATACCTTGCTAGAGAATACCGGCCCAGGGTGATAATCATTCTGGGGCGGATTATCTCTATTTGACGGTCAAGCCACTTGCAGCAAGCTTGTATTTCAGCCGGTAAAGGGTCACGGTTCCCCGGGGGACGACATTTAATTACATTGGCAATATAGACTTGCTCTCGTGTTAAGGCAATTGAAGCCAATAGCTGGTTCAGAAATGCTCCCGCTGGCCCCACAAAAGGACGCCCTTGCTGGTCTTCATACCACCCTGGCGCCTCGCCAATAAAAAGTAGTTCAGCATCCTCAGTACCCTCACCAGGCACTACCTTGGTACGATGCCTGGCCAGCTCACATTCTCGGCAATTTTCAATCTCCCTGTAGAGCTCGGTTAAAGCTGACATCTAACCCGATGATAACATGCCTAGCTTTGATGGTCAATTTAGGCTATATTACTCCTCATCTTCATCCTGTTCCCAGATAGGCTCGGTGAACTGGTCAATAAACTCGGCTGTAGCTTGCTTGGCTATCCTCTCCATCTCCTCACTCGTTTCCTTAGCCAGATTGCTGAGTTCAGTTAGATTAATGTTGATTCCCAACATTTTGGTTAGTACCTTGAGCACCGCTAAAGAAGCCTTGGGATTTGCTATTTGAGTGGCATATGATGGCACCTCGCCTAGCAGGCAGATGCCCTCCATGCCTCGCTCCTTAGCTCTACCTAGAATTAATCCATTCAGCCCGGCAATGTGAAGATCGCCTCTAAAAATAATATTGTGTTTATTTAACTCGCTGACTAA